>Ga0068714_10001996_pt1 | contig 27554 bp, 20 predicted proteins | sample MTBNYHSulfiMetaG_FD_62988 | JGI IMG/M metagenome (GOLD analysis project Ga0068714, IMG submission 62988) | Enrichment culture microbial communities from rom New York Harbor, USA that are MTBE-degrading - MTBE-NYH (New York Harbor Sulfidogenic)... | ecosystem: Environmental > Aquatic > Marine >... | reverse complement strand
ACCGGGCAGCACTACTCCTACAACATGGACCGTGTTTTCTCTGAGCAGCTTGAACTGCCCGATGCCCGTTACAACCTCGATGTGGGCTCTGGAAGACATGGTGAACAGACGGGAAAGATGCTGGCAGGCATCGAACAGATACTTATGGCAGAGGAGCCGGAGGTGGTGCTGGTGGAGGGGGACACCAACACTGTGCTGGCCGGTGCCTTGGCGGCAGCCAAGTTGCACATAGCGGTGGGGCACGTCGAGGCAGGGCTACGCTCATATTTCAGGGGGATGCCCGAGGAAATAAATCGTGTGCTCGCCGACCATTGCTCAGATTATTTATTTGCCCCTACAGAAAAATCGAGAGAGATACTTCTAGGGGAGGGAATACCCGAGGAGAAAATATTTGTAACCGGCAACACCATCGTGGACGCTGTCTATCAGAATAGGGATATTGGTAGAGACAAAGTCGACCCGCTTACCAAATATAATCTGGAGAAAGAAAAGTATTTCTTGGTCACTGTTCATCGCCAGGAAAACGTAGATATAAAGGAGAGGTTTCAGGGCATTATCAAGGGCCTCCAAAAGTTGGGGGAGAAATATAAGATGCCTGTTATATATCCCATCCATCCCCGGGCCAAAAAAATGCTGCAGCAGTTTGGCATATCTGCTGATGGAATAAATCTTATAGATCCTCTTGATTATCTCTCATTTTTGCAGCTGGAGTCCCATGCTCGAGTGATACTGACCGATTCCGGCGGAGTGCAGGAGGAGGCCTGTATCCTAGGCGTTCCCTGCGTTACACTCCGTGACAACACCGAACGCCCGGAAACTGTCGAGGTTGGAGCTAACATGTTGGCAGGATTTATTCCAGAACGAATGATGAACGTAGCAATTGAGATGGTAAATCGTAAAACTGACTGGAAAAACCCTTTTGGTGATGGAAAGGCAGGGGGAAAAATTCTTGATATTATTGATGCACAACTTTCTATCCACAATATAAATTGGGTTTGAGAGTTAACATGGATATATATGAAAGAACTTTTGAGCAACAAGATTTGCCATTTGTAAGTATAATTGTTTTGACATATAATAGCAGGAAGCATCTTAGAACATGTTTTGAATCCTTATACCAGACAGAATACCCAAATACAAAATATGAAGTAATTATGGCTGATAATAATTCCAAAGATAACTCAATAAAATTTGTTAAAAATAATTTTTCTTGGGTAAAAATTATACCTTTTAAAAAAAATTATGGGTTTGCAGCAGGAAATAATCGTGCAGTAACATTTGCTAATGGAGACTATATTGCTTTTATCAATCCTGATACAAAAGTAGACAAACATTGGCTGATACACCTCGTCCACGCGATAGATTCTGGAGAGACTGACCTAGCTGCGTGTGGTAGTAAAATAATGTTTTTTAAAAATAATAAAATTGTGCAAATTGCAGGCACTAAAATGTGTCCTCATGGTGGAGGATACAATATCGGTTATGGAGAAAAAGACAACCCTAAGTTCGATAAATTTAGGTATACTATGTCTCTTCCAGGATGTGCTATGCTGATAAAGAAAAAAACTTTTTTAGCTATAGGTGGTTTTGACCCAGATTATTTTATGTATATAGAAGAATTTGACCTAGGGTTTAGGTTGTGGATATCTGGATATAAATGTCTATATGTACCCACTTCTATAGTTTATCACAAAATGAGTGAACATTACAAACTGAAACTAAGTTCTTTTACAGTTTATCATGAATGTAAAAATAGAATGGCTACAATTTTAAAAAATTTTGAGTGGAAAAATGTGATAAAAGGCATTCTTATTAGTTTGCTTTATGCCATCTTCAGTATGTTCTATTACGTTTATAAAAGAAAAAATGATTTTTCAAAGTCACTAATAAAGGGATTGGTAGACAGTGCTAGAGACTTGTCAAATACAATGGCTAAACGCAAAATTGTCCAGGGTAATAGAAAAATTTGTGATAAAGATCTGAAAGAATTTGGATTATTTGCTACAACAATGGAATGTTGCAAAGAGTTAAAACGCACTATGAAATATCGGTAAGGAAATATTGCATGTGGATTAAATGAGGTGAATACATGGTGAAAGTAATACTAGTGGGGGATTTTGATCCCGGTCAGCCATATGGGGACACTTGGAGAACATTAGCTTTTGCATCAGGATTACAAAAAAATGGAATAGATATTACTTTAATATGCCCACAACCAGCCAACAAAGAATTAGCCTATAATCTACAGGATGATGTAAAGGTTATTTTTATCAATAGCAAAAAAAAGGAAAACCCATTTTTTTGTGATGTAATAAAAAGAAGATATGCCTTAATTAACACAACACGAAAAAAATTAATAAAAGAAAATATTTTGCTTATAGAGACCAGTCCTCTAGCTGGTGATTTTGCACTTGCAGGATTTAAAAATTATTTTGTAGATGTTCATGGAATTTCTTATGATGAATTACAACATTCCACTCTCCCTTGGTACATCAGCAAAAAAATTTATCAGTACTATACATACCAAATAGAAAAATTAGGTTTAAATAAAGCAGGCAAAATTATTGTTGTCTCAGATACAATGTCTAAATTCATCCAAAATGAATGGGGTATACCGTTTGAGAAAATAGAACTAATACCTAACGGATATTTTCAAGACAAAATTAAAAAACTTTCAAACTGTTGCACAAATGAAGAAAGAGGGACAGTAGTTTTTGCAGGGGTTTTAACTAAATGGGCTAGGCTAGATAAACTTATTAAAGTAGCTGGTATTTTGAAAAATAATTATAAATTTTACATAGTAGGGGATGGCCCATATCGTATCTATCTTGAGAATATGGCAAAAGAACTTAACCTAAATAATATATTTTTTACCGGGAAATTAAAACTTGAGGACGCTTTAAAAATGATAAGACGCGCCGAAGTGGTGGTGTTACCTTTTCCGAAAACAACGTATGCAAAAGTCGCATGTCCTATAAAAATATTAGACTATATGGCGTTAGGGAAAGCCATGGTTCTAGATGGAGTATGTGATATGGCTAGATTTCTAGGCGAAAAAGAGGCTGCGTTGGTATGTGATACTGGGAAAAAATATGAATTTGCTAGTTGTATTCATCAAATCTTATCAGATGCTATCCTGCGGAATAAATTGGGTAAAAATGCATTGAAGTTGTCAAAAGAATTTTCTTGGGAAAAACAGAGTCAAAAGTTAGCAACGCTTATTAAACAATAAAATGATATAGGTTTAGGGAGAGAAATGATGTCAGTATCAGTTATATGCACTGTAAAAAACGAGGAAGAGACTATTGGTGAATTTCTTAAATCTTTGCTTTCTCAAAGTAAGAAACCAGATGAAATAGTCATTGTAGATGGTTGTTCTTCAGATAACACGGTTGATATAATAGAATCCTTCAGGGTAAACAACACGCATATCAAATTAATAGTTGATGAAAGCGCTCATCAAAATATTGCTCGAGGTAGAAATATAGCAATAGATAGGTCGCAAAGCGACGTCGTTGCTGTAACAGATGCTGGATGCAGACTACATAGAGACTGGCTTAAAAACCTGATAGAACCTTTGGAGACAGATACCAGTATTGATGTTGTAGCAGGTTACTATAAACCTCTTGCCAGAAATGAATTTGAGCAGATTGTAGCAGAACTTACTTTCCCTAGCCTAGAAAAAATCTTGGAAAAAACGGAGAAATTTTTACCTTCTAGCAGATCCATTGCTTTTAGGAAAAAATGCTGGAGAAAAGTGGGAGGATATCCAGAGCATTTGTATACTGCAGAAGACACACTTTTTGATTTGATGCTTAAGAGGGTTGGCTGTAAGTTCTTTTTTGCGCAAGATGCTATCGTATATTGGAGGGTGAGACCTGATTTAAGAAGTCTTTTTAAACAATATTATCTTTATGCAGTCGGAGATGGTGAAGCAAGTCTTTTTTTAAAAAGCTATCTTTATAATATTTACTTTCCACTATTTTGTAGTATCGGTCTACTTGTGGCAGGTTTCTTCTATAAGTTGATATGGCTATTTTTTTTATTAGTAGTACCTATTTATGTAATTATAATTTTGCATCATCATAATGTTAGCAATCTATCCCTAGCTAAATTTATTAGAAGTATTATTATTTTATCGACCCTTTTGTTGGCTAAAAGCTTTGGGTACCTTATAGGAACATTTAAAAAAGTGAAAAAACATGAGCAAATCAAATAAAATTAATATCTTTCTATACTTAATACAACCACATAATTGGAAAATTAATCAATTTTTAATCGTACTTTTAATCCTCAACTTTGTATTATCAGGACTGATTTTGCTTGAGCAAACCGGCCTAAGCATACCGATTTTGAGAGTAATATTTGGCTTTATTTACCTTATTTTTTTTCCTGGCTTTATAATACTAAGAATATTCAAACTCCACCATTTGACGCATACTACATCATTGCTCTATGCAATAGGATGGAGCATAGCGTTTTTGATGCTTGTTGGCTTACTTGCAAATACTATTTGTCCACTTTTAAGGATATCTTATCCTATTTCTATGGCCAGTTTATTTGCAACAACCGGTATAGGAATATGGTTTTTAGCTGGATTAGCTTATATTAGAGACAAAAAGTATACTAAACCTAAACAAATTGAGAACAGATGTTGTTACCAAAGCCCTAGTATGTTTCTCATATTTATTCCCCTTCTTGCAGTTCTTGCAGCTTATCTCGTTAATGCTTACCATAATACGTTTCTTCAAATAATATTAATTCTAACTATAGGGCTAGTATTTATTTTAATAACATTCGACAACTATATCCCAAAATATTTGTATCCTTTAGCGATTTTTGTCATCGCTTTGTCTCTTATTTATCACAATAATCTCATCTCCTCCTATCTTACTGGGTCTGATATTCACCGCCAATATTTTTATGCAAAATTAGTCGAGAGAAGCGCGTATTGGGATTATTCCTTATACAGTAATGTAAATACTATGGCAAGCGTGACTATCCTACCGGTCACATATTCAAAAATTTTTCAACTTGATCTAACATGGGTTTTTAAGGTTATATATCCCTTCTTTTTTGCACTATTGCCTGTAAGTCTTTATCAAACATATAAAAAATTTATGAATACAAAACTTTCTATTTTGGCTTGTTTTTTCTTTGTTTCTTTTCCCGTATTTTGGACATTGCGGTCAATGACTCAATACATTGGGGAATTCTTTCTTTCCCTGCTTATTCTAACGAGTTTTGATAACAAACTGGATGGCAAAAAAAAGATAATTTTTACGATAGTTTTTGGTTTGTCTATGATACTTTCGCATTATGGGACTAGTTATTTATTTTTAATAGTGTACATGATAGGTGGTTATATCGTGGTTTTTTTCCTCAACATGCTATCACCTGGGAAAACAGTTGATGGTTATCAAGAGAGTGGACAACCAATTTTTCTTAATAAATTCGTAATAATTATATTGTTAGTTTTTCTTTTTCTCTGGTATACCTATATAGGAGGAGGACATACCCTCGATACCGTTCTTCGAATCATTAAATCGGGGATTAATGGATTTTCTAATTTCTTTTCTCAAAATCCCTTTTCCCAGAGTTCAGACCTTCAGATGGCAGCAGGAGGTAGTGCCTCTCTTTCACTTTGGCGAAAAGTGCATTGGTCAATATTCGTTATTAGCGTAGTCCTTATGGGACTCGGATTTCTAAAAACTTTGTTTAAACCAAAAGTTAATAAATTTAATTTTACCAACGGCTATTTGGCACTTGCAGGCATGAGTTTTTTTATCCTTTTTATTTCTGTCATTTTACCGAATTTCGTCATTTATTACAATGCAACTCGAATGTATCACTTGACCCTGATTTTTATTTCTCCTTTTTTTATAGTTGGTCTCGTGCAGATTTTAGATACCTGTGAATTTATCCATGGTAAAATTAAAGGTAAACTAAATTTGCTTATCAATTTTAATGCCAGTAACGCTAAAAAAGCAGTAACAATGTATACTGCAATTCTATGTATTTTATTATCCTATTTTTTGTTGAATAGTGGGATAGTTTATGAGATTGTGGGTGATACGCCATCTGATCTTTCTGTTTCCTATAACCGGTGCAAAAATAGCAATAACCCTGCCCTTGTTACTGGATATTATCAGTGGAGTTGGAATATTAGCGAGATTATGGGTGGGAAATGGCTGTCTGCTAACAAAGGCCCTGATGTTGTGTATGCAGATTTTTTAGCAGGTCCACATATCTTGACAAGTTACGGAGCTATACCGGATAGCTCTATAGGATTGATTAACAACAAAACAATAGTCCGGGAGAACTATTTTTTCATTTACGGATTAAATTTACGCAGAGGAATTGTCCCCTATCACAATCCGGCTAAACCTAAACAGCCGTTATTTTTACTTTACTCCTATTTTGAGGTTCCTCTTTTTACAAAAAATAATATATATTCTAATGGAGATGTAAGTATTAATCATAAGTAGCTCGATTTTATACCATTTACGACACCCCTCAAAAACCGTTTAAGGGTTTGTAAAGTTGGACCATGGGATAGATGTGACCCTAATTTAAACCATAGATCAAAACTTAAAAAATAAATAATATATTTTATTTGAGTTGACACATCTGTGTTTTTGCTAATAAAAAGGAGAGTATTTCTTGTAATATAGTATGTACGAAAGGAACTCGCTATACCTCCTGTAGAAGCGGCTATTTTATGCCATATTTTAGCACCAGGGGTATAGACTGCATTGTACCCTTCTGCTTTTGCCCGGAAACAAAAATCTGTTTCCTCCCAGTAAGCAAAAAATTGGGGATCAAGCATCCCTATATCGTTTATTACCTCTTTTTTAATGAGCATGCAGGAGCCCTCAATCTTGTCTACCTCCATGTCTACATCATATTGTCCTTCGTCAATCTCATTCGTGCCATATCTAATCTCTTTGGCCTTCCACAAAATCAAATCTGCACCGGTAAAATTCAATACATCAGACCGACCATTATAGTCATAGTAGTATATTTTTGGTCCCACTATTCCAATTTTTTTATCGCTTTCCGCCGTCTTTACCAACTCTGTTAAAAAATTAGGGTGTACTACAGTGTCGTTGTTAAGTAACAGAATGCAATCTATCCCGAAATTTTTTAGGGCGAATCTCATTCCTATATTGTTTCCTTCGGCAAATCCATAATTTTCCTCGTTTTTAATCAAAAAAAGCTTTTGGTTATAGGGCAGATCCGTTATTTCTTCCTCTTTTCTGAAGTCTCCTTCTGACTCTTTTCTTGTATATTCAATGATTTTTATTGGCTTATTACTTAGATCATACCTGAAAAATTTTGACTCAACTGTTATTTTACCTTCAGCATATTCCTTTATTCTGTCAATGGATTCATCTTCTGAGTCGTTGTCAACAACAATGACATTATAATTGGGATAGCTAATTTGATATAACGACTCCAGGCACTCGATAGTATCTTTCCAACCGTTCCAGTTGAGAATGATGATGGCAATGTGCGGTTTATGATGCAGATTATTTTCCATTTTTAACTCTTTTTATAAAAATCTTTTCTTCCAATAACTTCCTTCAACCGTCGTTTTTCACTAGAACGCATTATAGCCTTCAATTCTTCTATGAGCTGGTCAACTATTTTTTCATCAAAAATTGGATGTTGTTCGACGGGGTCCCTGTATAAATCAAACACACATTTCATATTGTCCCCTGGTGAATAATACAACTTGTAGTTATCTCTGATCAATGCTTTCTTTTCGTAACCATAGCCTACTGCCTCACTCAGAAAGCCAGTTTTTTCCCGAAGAGAATCACATATGCTGCTCCCATCTATATCAGGAAAGTAATTTATTCCCAAAACATCCATTATGGTGGGATAAATATCAACAGCACTCACCACATTATCTCCAAAAGCAGTTCTTTCTGGAATATCTTTTGAGGCTCCTCCAGTGAAAAGAAGCGGTACTTTAATAATCTCATTAAACAACTGATGGCCATGTCCTATGCCATAACATCCACGGGGATCAAAAAAATTATTGGCCTCAAATTCTGCATGTTCCCAAAATTCCTCTCCATGGTCTGCAGTGATAACCAAAAGACTCGAATCTATCACTCCTAAGTCCTCGAGAAGGCCATAGAATTCTTCTAGTACATAATCAACATACCTGACAGTGTTGTCGTAAAGCAATATCCTGTTTTCCCGGTATTTTTTGAAATCATCACCTCTTTGTTCATCTGGCTTACCATAGTCCCACCTTTCAATCTTTGGAATGTTTTCTACCTCTCCAAAATAAGTTTTAAAGACTTTCGGTGGATGCAAAGGTTCATGCAGGTCACCTAAATGAAGATAAGCAAAAAATGTATCATTAATTTTTTTAGACCATTCTGTAAAATCTTTAACCACCTTCATCGCATTTTTCGAACGGTATACTATGGGGATAACCCTGCCTGTAAACGGATAAAAAGCTGTGTCTATAGTTGTGGCAAAATAAACATTATGGCCAGATAAATAACACAACTCTGGAAGGGTTAAAACATTTTTATCAATTTTTCTAAAGTTTTCAAGCTCATCGAAATTTTTTATCTCTCCACCGATCACAGCTCGGTGGTTATGAGGATATAAACCTGTCAAAATAGATGTGACAGAGGGAAATGTCCAAGGTGAGGCAGAAATTGAAGCAAACTTTGGACACTTTAACTCATCCAAAAACGGAGATGTTTTTCTGATATACCCATTGTAGGATAGATGGGAATGCCGCAAGCAGTCTACTACTATAATAATTATATTTACATCTAATTTTTTTGTGCTTTCAAAATATTTTTGGGAATCAAGATTTTTAATTCTCTGATAAAAAGCCTTTTTATTTTTGTTCTGCATGATAATGCTATTGATCACCCCTTTTACTCTGCTTGCATACATTTTATCTCTCTATCTAACTATTGTATTATGCAATATTTGACGATATGTATGCTGAGCGGTCATTTAAACTCTTCATATGTGCGGAGTTGTTTTCTCAATATATCAGTCGTTATTTTAGATGCTTCCTGCAGTTTAGGAACTTTTTGTTGAATCTCATTTTTAATTTTCCCTATGTTTTGTTCAAGATATTGGAACTTTTCTATAATTAAATCCGCACTGATGTTTTTCACATCTAACAACAAATCGGTCCGACCCAGTTTTTCCACAAATCCCTTCATTTTATGCTCATAATAAATGCAAATGGCAGGAATGTTTCCCTTTGCGGCAAATATTGTGGGATGGTACCTCATACTGATTACTGCAAACAATTTTGTAATCAAAGCTTGTTGGCCATAAGCATCTATTTGCGGTGGTAACACGAAGATATCTTTATCTCGGGCAGAAAAAAAAGTGAGTAGTTTTATGTCGTTCTGTTCTCCAAACAACTGTGGAATTAAAAGCACCTTGTATCCATGATCCGTTAAGTATGCAAGTGTTTTAGATATTGATTGTCTTATGTTATCCCTTAACACGGTGTCATCTCTGTATTTTGGGTGCCATGCTAAATCTGTGACCACGATTCCCACTACTTTTTCTTCTTCAACAGCCTTTACTATTTCCTTGAGCCCAGTAAGGCCATCATATTTTTTGTAATAATCGATCGGGACACAGTTTTGAAAAGCAGCATCGAGCGCCACATGCGCCTTCACTCCTAACTGTTTTTCCAAGTATTCTTTCGATAGTTCTTCTCTCACCACGATTGGACCTGCTCTTTCTAATATAAACTTTCTTAAGAAATTTTTCAACTTGCTTGTAAAGGGTCCCATAGAGGGTGCATAAAAATAAACCAGTTTATCCTGCAAGATAGGAAGCAATAGCCTATAAAGGTACGAAAATTCATTTAATCCAAAAACACCGGTGTATAGCTCGCCGATACTAGGCCCTCCCGGAGCATGTATGACGATATCGGCCCTCTTCACAGCTTCTACATATTCTTTAGCTTGCGACCCTACAACAAGTTTACCAGAGCTAAGTAAGGACAAAACAACATTCAGCGCCCATTTAATAAGGGAAGGGGGGTTACTGATGGCTGGAAAGGCAGACAACACTTTTATATCATCATATGGAAACTCGGTAACACTTTTGGATAAAATCATTATTTCAATAGACCCAATTGGCAATTCTTCCTTTAGCCCATCTATCATGGCTCTGATTGCGGCTTCATCTCCTCTGTTGTTCCAATGGGCGTTTATAACAAGAACATTTATTCTCTTTTTATTTGCCTGTTTAGCCAAAAATTTGTTTGCACACCGTACCATTATTCCACTGTACATTAAAAAGTATTTTTGTAGGAGTGGCCGAGGGATATACTTAAGAAAACGAGAGAATTTTTCACCAAAACAGCCATTAAACAGGGAGGTTAGTGCCACAACTTTTTCAATTATACTGGAAGAACGCGAAACAACTTGGGTACGAATCTCAGGTATTTTTTTGCCATACAGTCGCCAAAACTTCGTTCTATCAGTAATGTTAATTTTTTTAAAATACATGAATAATCGCTGTGAACTGACTACCTTGTCTGCTTCAATTGGTGATAAATCTATATAACCGTGCCTGTGAGCTTCTCGCAGGAGTTGTTCACCCCCTTCCGTCCTCGTCACGATTATATTCATACCCCTTTTCTCTGTTTCAATTATCTCCTTGAGCCATGGGTCACCAAAAGAGATATCCGCCATTTCTCCGCTGAGATCACTGCACAGCAAACATCTTTTGGGGACGAAAAAAAAACTGTTAAAAATCGAGTTCCATAACAAGCTTTGATTGGGTATCTTAACTTTTTGTCCATCTTTTTTTGCTATGGTGAGACTGCCCGGCCATCCGTCACCTCTATATGTTATCTGACGGATATCACCTTCTTTAACTCCCAAGTTATCCAATAAAAATTTTGTTCCGTTAAAAGTGATGGTATGGGAACAAAAAATCCCGAAGTGATAAACAATTTTATTTTTCAAGCCGGGGATTTTTTCCTCGGCTTTACGAACGCCTTGAATGTGGCATGGAAGTCCAACAACAGCAAACCTCTCATCTGTGCTTTCAATAATATCCTTTAATCTATAATTGACAGCAACAGGGCAATATTTTGATTGCAATGACTGCTTAATCTCCTCTTTATTTTTGGCTACAAAAGTTACTGGTTCCAGTGGATTGTTCTCATTCATCTTTGTTACTATAACCCCATCAATGAGGCCTTTATCCTGTGCATAAACCAATAACGAAGTGAGAACACCTCCAGACGCAGCTTTATATCTTATGTCTTCATCTCTTGAATATGCTAAATAGCAGGCAGAATAATTACCGAGCCAACTGTTGTCCGGTTCCCTTCTAAAAACATTTTTGTTATACTCGTCAAAATTAAAATGGTGACCAGGACAACACTTCATACACAGATTGCAATCCGTACATTTTTTCGGGTCTATTAGTGGCACATAAATCTGGTTTTTGTTCACCTTTAAATCAATAGCATTAACCGGACAAACACCCATACAGGTCCCACATCCACAGCACAAGCCTTCATCTACAACCTTCTCCACATATCTTCTGCTGTTCATGGTTTCCCCTCCTGAACAAGTTTTGCCTTATCTTTTCTAAATAAATAATCTATAGGCTGGAGAATTATTTTTAAAATTCTTTTGTCTTGTTGGTCAAAACCCCCCAATATCCAGAGGACTGTAAAATAAATTATTATGCTCCCAGGAACAAGCAATAATACACTCAATGATGAAAAAACCGTTAAAAAAATGTACATTGGTACGCAGCCTATAGCAGGCTTTAGTACCAATTGATGAACCGGTATACCATGCAAATGTTGTCTAACAAAATAAAGGTAAAAAGTGAATAGAATTATTTGGGATATCAAAGTAGAAAGGGCTGCACCCTCAATACCAATAAGAGGTATCAACGAAAAATTTAAAATAATATTTATGCCAAGTGTTGCGCTTGCACTCATTGTTCGAAGTGGTTCTTTGTCTATAGATGCCAATGTCCATCCAGTCACGTGACTAATAACTCTAAAAGGTAAATAAATGCTGAGGATTTTTAAGGATAAAGATGCGGCCAAAAACTCGTGACCAAAAATAATGGTAACAAATTTTTCACTTAATGAGAAAATTCCCACCGACGTGGGTAAAGAAACAATCAACAAATATTTTGTAGATTTTTCGACGGTCATTTTTAAAACATTTTTTGCTGAAACAAATAATTTTGACATTAGGGGAAATATTGCATCTGTGAAGGCAATAGCAGCAGTACTCACCACGAGCGCAATCGACACAGCGGCTTTATACCATCCAACATTTACATCGTCTTTTATTGCTGAAATCATGACCAAATCAACATTAAAAAAAATTCCTCCTATTATAACGGTGATGGAGAAAGGTATGGCCGTAAAAATTGTGGATCTCCAGAAGTCAAAATTAATTGCTATGCCTGGTACAAAAAATTTTTTCAAACAGATACTATACACAAACGCCAAACAGACAATGCTTCCTGCTAAGTAAAGCAGAGCGAAGGCAGTGAGGTCTAAACCCATCTGTATCAAGAAAAACGCTCCAGATACCATAAACGCTTCTTTTAATATCCCTGCTAAAGATATGTATTCCATTTTTTCGTATGCCTGAAACACTCCATTAAACATATTAATAAATGAATTTATTATGATGGAAAAAGTCATGATAAAAAGAACGTTTTTTGTAGCGGTTGGGTAGTTGAAAATATTCGTTATAGCAAAAACAATAAAAAAAACGATTAATCCCAGCAATATCTTCATAAATATTATATTATTAATATACGTAGGAGCAACTGCACGATTTCTTGAAACTTCTCTAACCATCAATTTGCTTACACCTAAATCTGTAAATGCCATGAGAAGCAAATTTAATGCCAATGCGAATGATAAAATGCCAAAATTTTCCGCCCCTAAATAGCGGGCGGAATACATAATAAAGATAAACCCTAAAAAATATGAGATGGCAACAGAAATGAGCAACACAAAGGTGTTTTTAGCAATGGTTTGAATATTGTTCATGGTGAATTGTGCGCATAATCGTTACTAACACCGTTTTTCTAAAGGGGGTAGATTTTCATCTTTTTCAGAAAGGATTGGTTTTATTATTGGCCATTTTATATGGAGCGTCTGGTCATTCCAAATAATACCTTCTTCATGACTGCCAGAATAAATATTGTCCACTATATATGTCACCTCGGCTTCCTCGCTTACTACCAAAAAACCATGGGCAAAGCCTTGGGGGACAAACAGCATGTGTTTGTTTTCTGCGGACAGTTCAACTGCCACGTATTTTGAAAAAGTCGGCGAATCCCTTCGTATGTCCACGGCCACATCAAATATTTTACCCCTGACGCACCTGACCAGCTTGCTCTGGGCGTATGGCTTGCGCTGGAAGTGCAATCCCCGAAGGACGCCGTAGGTGGAATAGGAATGATTCTCCTGCACAAACTCAACGTCAATGCCCGCCTTGGCGAAATCGGGCTTTTTGTACGTCTCCATGAAAAAGCCCCGTTCATCCTCGAATACCCTGGGTTTCACCAAAATGACATCCGGAATTTCCAGTCGTTCAAATTCAAAGGGCATGTTGTCCACCTCAAATAAGCTTCTCCCACCACCATTCGTTCTCCGCGTACCACTGGATGGTCTCCTGCATGGTCTGGCGGAATCGCTGGCTCTTTGATGGCTTCCAGCCCAGCGCCTGCATCTTGCTGGAATCGATGCTGTAGCGGCGGTCGTGACCGGGCCGGTCCTCGACATGTTGTATTAAATCCGAGGGTTTATTCAGGGTTTCCAATATCAGGGTGGTGATTTCGAGGTTGGTATGCTCGTTGTCAGCGCCGATGTTGTAGATTTCTCCCTTTTTTCCCTTGAGACGCACCAGGTCAATGGCCCGGCAGTTATCGTCCACATACAGCCAGTCCCTCACCTGCCGGCCGTCCCCATATACGGGCAAAGGCTGATCGTGGATGGCCCGGATGACAAAGAGAGGAATGAGCTTTTCTGGATACTGGTAGGGACCAAAATTGTTGCTGGAGCGGGTGATGGCCACCGGCAATCCGTAAGTAACAAAATAGGAATTGACCAGCAAATCAGCCGATGCCTTGCTGGCCGAATAGGGTGAGGAGGGATTCAACGGGTCATCTTCGCTGAAGGATCCCTGCTTGATGCTTCCATACACTTCATCCGTAGAAATCTGCAGGTACCGTTCAACGTCGTATTTCCGGCAGGCCTCCAGCAGAATGAATGTTCCCATCACGTCAGTGGTAATAAACTCCTCAGGACCAGTTATGCTCCTGTCTACATGGCTCTCTGCTGCAAAATTCACGATATGGTCTGGACTATAGTCTTGCATCACCTCCTGAACCCTTTTTTTGTCACATATGTCGCCCTTGACGAAACGGTACTGGGGGTCATCCTCAACGTCCCGCAGATTGTCAAGGTTGCCGGCATAGGTGAGTTTGTCGTAATTCAAGACGGCTATATCCTCATATGTCTCCAGCAGATAATGGATAAAATTGGAACCAATGAAGCCGGCGCCACCCGTGACCATCACCCTCATAGTCTCATCTCCGAATGGTCCCCCACAACCAGCTTGTGGCCCTGGGGGAATCTATCGTTTTTGGTTATAGTTACTCCTTTGCCAATCAGGGATTCAACGATTCGATGAACCTCTGTGATGGTGGCCCCGTCCATGACCACCGAGTCCTCCACCTCGGCATGCACAAGGGTACACTGGTTGCCAATGCTGGTGTAGGGACCCACATAGGCATCTTGAATCCTGCAGTCGCTGCCGATGACCGCCGGTCCCTTGAGGATGGAGCGTTCCACTACGGTGTTTTCGCCGACGATCACCCGTCCGTTGGTCTGGGTGTCTTTTAACTCGCCCAGATTAATGCTCTCCCTAATTTCATCCAGCACCAGTTTGTTGGCATGGATGATGTCCTCCGGCTTCCCGGTGTCTTTCCACCATCCCTGCACAAAGGCAGACTGCACTGAATGACCGTGGTCAATCAGCCATTGAATGGCATCCACGATTTCGTACTGGTTGCGCCAGGAGGGTTTAATCTCCTTGACCGCCTGGAAAATGGCCGGCCTGAACATGTAGATACCGATGACTGCCAGATTGGTGGGTGGATTCTGTGGCTTCTCCACAAGCTTCACGATTTCCTGTTTGTCGTTGAGCTGAGCAATGCCGAATTCCTGGGGGTTGGATACCTCGGTCAACAAAATGCTGGCTTCCGCCGATGACTGCATGAATCGCTGCTTGTGGTCAACAATGCCCTCTTTAAGGAGGTTGTCTCCCAGATACATGACAAATGGCTCGCTCTCGAGAAAAGGTTCCGCCACCATGATGGCATGGGCCAGGCCCTTGGGCTCCGGTTGGTGAATGAATTCAATGTTCGCGTCCCATGCTCGGCGCTGTACGGTTTCCATTACCTGTTCCCGGTTGGGCCCCACAATGATGCCCACGTCATGCACATCCGCTTCGATGAGGTCGTCAATAACGTAAAACAGAATGGGCTTGTTGGCCACCGGTATGAGCTGTTTCTGCTGAGAATAGGTGAGGGGGCGGAGTCGGGTGCCGTAACCGCCAGACAGAATCAGACCCTTCATGCTAGTTCCTCTTTTAGATTCTTTAATGCCTCTGATACAGTGTATGGTTTCTTTATATTAGAAATTTTGGTAACATCCAACGAGGAATCCACGGGTCTCTTGGCAATCCAGTTCATGTTGCTAGCGGTAGCGGGCCTAATCAGTGAGTAGTCAAAATCAAAAACTTCTGCCAGTTTGAGGGCAAAATCGTATCTGCTTATCCTCTCTGCTCCGGCGGTGTGGAAAATGCCTGTCTTGTCTTTTTCTATCAACGCCAAAACTTGCTCTGCGAGATCCAGATTGAGAGTCGGGGATACCCACTGGTCTGTAACGATATGTATCGGGTTTTCCTGTTTCAGTTCTTCAATCATCCACGTGGCAAAATTTTTCTTATGAGATCCATAAACAACGGATGTTCTTGCAATGACAAAGTTATCACAATGGTGCATAACCATTTTTTCTCCCTCTAACTTTGTCAAGCCGTAATAATTAACAGGATTGGTTTTGTCATTTTCTCGGTAATTTCCTTTTTCACCATCAAAAACATAGTCTGTAGAAATGGAAACCAGTTTTGCATGTACATCATAGGCCCCTGTGGCAATATTTTTTGTTCCATTAGCGTTGATCTCAAAGGCCGTTTTTTGCTCTGTTTCGCATTTATCAACATTGGTAAAGGCGGCCGCATGAACAATGACATCGGGAGTTAACTCTTTAATAGTCTTTCTTACCATTTTCTCATCGGTAATATCCAGAAAAATAGTATTTTTTCCTTCAATAATATGTTTGTTATATGCACTGAATACCACATGTGACGTAGTTTTGTTAATAAGTTCAGCAAATGCTCGACCAAACAAACCACTCCCACCAGTTATTAACATTTTCATACTGGATTATCTAACGTTTATAATAAAAAACTTTACCCTGCCGAAGTTATTTAATTTTTTTTGTTTTTAATTTTTTGTGTGTGGCGATCATGCACCAGTTTTTATTCAAGTGTGCTAAAATAGCCAAAATTAAAATAAGAAAAAAGAGGAGGAAAAGAATTGGTTGATGGATTGGCTTAATCTTTAAGAGACACCTGTTATTATACCGTTTTTGACGGTGACTGTGTTGCCGTCGCCATTGGTAAACGTGCCAGTCCATCCTTGGCTGCCATCGCTGCTGTAATAGTCACCACTCACCATGATGTCACCGTTGATATCCAATGTCTTGCTCGGGTTTGGTTTGCCAATACCAACGTTGTTTGTGCCAGCGTCTATGTAAAACATGAAGGCATTACCTGTGCTCTCAATGCGGAAGTCATAATCTAGACCAGGTTCATTTACCACCATGCCATTATTTGCGTAGAGGGTTATCCTGTCTTGAGAATTGCCTGATCCATCGGGGGTAGTAGCAAAGATGAATCTTGCTGGCATATCGTTGCTACCTGGAGTGCCGTCAATAATCGAATATAGTCGTGCTCCGGTTCTCCATGTGGCCCCGTCCCATCCTTTGTATTCCAAACTGCCAATCCAGTCTCCGTTTTGTACTATTTGTTTTGAGCCGACTGTACCCCTAGCTCTCATGAAGTTTAATTGAGCTTTCCAAAAAGAATAGGTCGAAGTGATGGCCTCGTACCACTGTGCTACATTTCCCCCATACAGGGCATGAATAAATGCATTAGGGCTGTTGGTGCCAATACCAATACGGTCATTATTGGCATCAACAAAGAACAGGTATGGCTCAGTAGACCCTCGGACCCTTACATTGCCATTTACATCGAGTTTATCTGTCGGAGTAGCGGTTCCAATCCCCACATTCCCGCCGGGTATCAGCCAGATGTTGGGCCAGCCGCTCCAGTAGTTCCAGTCCTTGTTGCAGCAGGGCGTCCCGGTGATGACAAAGGCCAGGTCCATGGAGACCGTCGGTGGATCGATGTAAAGCTCTCTGACCCATGTTATCCCGCCTCCCGTCGGGTCATAGTAGCCCCAGAATGCATCGTCGTAGGTGTTGGTATAAATGGAGGTCTTCCATCCCCAGAATGTGCCGGGCGTGGATATGTCGGCGCTGATGCTCAGCCAGTAGATGGTCCCGTATTCCTGCCAGAAGGGGTCGGTGATGTTGATGATGTTGTACTGGAAGTACATCTCGTGGTCTCCCGGGTACAGGATGTCGGGCTCCGGCTCATACCAGGACTGGGCCCCGAATCCCGCATCGATTGCCTTGAAGTCGGTGATGTAGGCCTCCCACAGCAGCGCCTCCGGAAAGCTGGGAATCCCTCCCTGGGGATCACCGGGGTTGTTGCTCCAGATGGAAATGTAAAAGCCGTGGATGTCTCCCACCAGGTCGTGCCGCCACGAACCCCAGAAATGGATGTCGGTGACCGGCCCGGACTCCGTGCAGTTCCAGTCGTCTGCCAGGATGTTCAACGGCCAGGTGGCGTTGACATCCCACCCCTGGGGGTCCGGCAGCTGGGGAAAATGCATCTTGGAGCCATCTTCCTCCTCCCAGTCGGCAGCGCCCCGCCCCGCCAGCAGCACCGCCCCGGCGGCCGCCAGCAGTCCACACACCGCCACCGCCACTATTCTGTTTTTCATTCTCATTTTTCTACCTCCCTTTTTGTACCTCCCGAGGTGAGGCTTTTTTGTGTGTTCCGCCCCGGCCGTTACGTGCCCCGGGCACGTATGAGAGGGGGTACCAAAGCCGCCACCGTAGATTCTCTTTGTGACCCTCGCATAGAATATGGCATGTCGTTGCAGTGATATGCAGCAAACACGGTGACAGAGGATCACGCACTGGATAGCGTGTTTACTGTTCCATCTCCAAATACTGCATAAGATTCACCCTAGAAATAGTTTGTGCTCTCAACGGCAAAAATGAAAAAAGGGGAAAAAAGAGGGAAAAGGGGCGTGGTGTCAGTGCTCAGGTGGCGTATCTACGGCGTGAAGATGTATTTGGTGTTCCAGACGCCGCTCTCCCTTATCTGGAACTCCAGGTCGCTTCCGCTGCGTATTATCCGCCAGGTACCGTCGTCGCCGGGCTCTCCAAAGTAGAAGGCATCGTCGCTGCCGATTTCGATGTCGCCGTCCACGTCCAGGGTGCTGGTGGGATTGCTGGTCCCGATTCCCACATAGTTGGTGCTAGCGTCGACAAAGAACATATGGGTGTTGCCGGTGGTTTCGATGCGGAAGTCGTAGTTGTTGCCTGGTTCATTAATGACCATGCCATTGTCTGCATAAAGACTGACTCTGTCTACTGCGTTGCCCGAGCCGCTTGGTGTGGTTGCAAATAGCAGTTTTGTGGGCATGTTGTTATCTCCTGGTGTTCCGTCAATGATGCCGTATATTCGTGCCCCGGTTCGGTAGGTGTTTCCATCCCAGCCTTTGTATTCCAGGCTGCCAATCCAGTCTCCGTTCTGTACAAGTTCTCGTGCTCCTTTAGTGCCTCGTGCTCGCATGAAGTTCAACTGAGCTTTCCAGAACACATGGTCAGAGGTGATGGCCTCGTACCACTGAGCTGTGTTTCCCTCATGTTGGGCGTGAATAAATGCAGCTGGATTGTTTGTCCCTATGCCAATTCTCTCAGTGGTTGCATCGACAAAGAACAGATAGCTGTTGCTGCTGCCCTGGACGCGCAGGCTGCCGTTGACATCCAGCTGGGTCTCCGGGGTCTGGGTGTTGATGCCCACGTTGCCCTGGTTGCGGTTGTACATGTGGGGGGTGTTGCTCCAGTAGTTCCAGGCGGGGTTTCCATCGGGCTGCGCCCAGTAGGGCATGTAGTCCACGTAGTCGGTGACCCTGTCGCCCTGTCCATGCGGATTGTACAGGCCGCCGGTGGCCACGTCGTTGGAGGGGTCGTAGGGTCCGGTGGCGTCGCCCCACCAGTTGTAGGTGGCATCCATCTCCTCGGTCAGGTAGCTGAACACGCCGTACTCGGTGTTGCCCATGATGGTGTTGCAGTTTATGGAGATGGTGGCCGGGAACCCGTCGTAGAGGCTGATGCCCCGCCCGTTGCCCGTGATGCTGTTGTACAGGATGTCGATGTCCCGGCTGTCGTAGGGCTGGTTGGGGGTGCCCTCGTAGTAGCCGTCGGCGTAGGCGGAGATGAAGATGCCCGTGGAGCAGTCGTGCAGGCTGTTGTCCTCGATGAGTAGCTCCTCGCAGCAGTCAATCCAGATGGCGCTCATGTCGCCGTGGTGGACCTCGTTGTCCTCTACCACCAGCTGGCCGCTGGCCGCATACATGGACTGCAGGGTGATGCTGGCCCCGGTGGTGTCGTTGATCTCGTTCCCCCTGATTTCCAGACCGGTGAAGTTCATCAGCTCGGTCAGCGAGGGGTCGTACAGGCCGTGGGAGGAGCCGTACCGCTCGCTCTCCGTTCCCAGGTAGATGCCGAAGCCCCAGGCCCCGTTGCTTATGTCGTGGATGTGGTTGTCGAGAATCCTGACGTTGCGCCAGCCGTCGCCGTTGACCGGGGAGTCAATCCAGCCCAGAATCCCCTGGGTTCCGTTCATCAGCTCGAAGCCCTGGATGGTCACGTTGGAGGCGGCCAGGGTGATGCACACTCCGCCGTTGCCGTCGATGACCGGCCCGCTGCCCGCCTGCAGGGTAATCTCCTTGTCAATCACCAGGTTTTCGTGGTAGGTGCCGTCGCCGACCACGATGGTGTCGCCGTCGCTGGCCGCATCGATGGCGTCCTGAATTGTGGTAAACGCTGGCTCTCCGTCATCATATTGGCCGTTCTCGTTGCTGTCGATGTAGATGTGAGCAGTTGGCTGTCCTCCCGGATAGGCGGCGCCCAGCCAGGGCGTGTAATCCACGTTGTCGCTGATGTTGTCTCCCAGGCCGTTGGTATTGGTTGCATGGTAGGGTCCGGTGGCATCGCCCCACCAGTTGTAGGTGGCGTCGACGACTTCAGCATAATCATTTCTGACGCCGTAGAGTGCGTTGCCGTAGATGTTATTATAGTGAATATTTACGGCGGACCCGGTTGTCAGATTGCCGTATACATCGTCGACTTCGTCATAAATGGTGATGCCATGGTCAAATGCTGTTATGGTATTATGAGTGATATTCACATCTAATGTATCTGACGGCCAATAGGTGCTACTCCAGTGTCTTACCAGAATTCCTGATGATGGGGGAGTACCTGTCCCTCCTGTATTACCACCGTCTAACGTATTGCCCTCGATTACCACCGTATCGCTGAGCGGGCCTTCCCACATCATAAGCTGGATACCAGACATGGGGTCCGTGTACGGACCGCCGCTGAACGTAATATCGTTGTCGACAACAGCGATTTGAGAGGACTGCAACTCATAACAATACGACTTGAAATCAATCAAGGCAACATGCGCTCCAACATCTGAGTCCTGCGTGAATGTATTGTTATGCACCTCTATCGCATCGAATGTAATCTCCTCGCCGGGAACGCCCAATCCTGCTATGAAACGGACTGCAGAGCTCCATACCGTATTGGTAAACGTGTTATCATAGATTTCGACGTTCCTCACGGCTGTGTGATTCGCATAGTTCCAGATGTACACGCCGCGACCGTAGTTGGTGAATGTATTATCGTGAACAGTTATGTTTTCAATGTCGAAGTTATTGTCATCGCCGTCTCCGATGTAAATGCCGGATACGCAGGCAGCGAAATCACTGGACTGAACTTCGCCAAACAGGTTACCTGTTGCGTAGAGCCCATTAATCGCCGACCGCAAATAAATACCGGTCCAGAGTCCCTCAAAGGAGGAATCAATGACTCCGAAACCACTCAGCTGTAAACTGTTTGGAGCGAATATGCCGATGGTTCTATTGTATGAAGTGTGCGTCACGGGAACAAAGTCGGTGTTTTCTACCGACAGATTGGCAAATGAAACCGTAACGCGGATGCCATAGGAATTACTGCCGGTTGGATGACCGATATTTGTAAAATCAACAGTATCAACGGCTAAATTTTCAGAAGCTCCTGAAGCGACTTGGATACCTTCAATCAGTTCCGCATCATCGGTTATCTCGAGGTTCTGAATAGTAACATCATTGGCAGACACCGTTATGACAGGTGAGGCAGTGGTTGATTTGATGAACGTCTGGTCATCTCCGGCCCCCATGATGGTCACCGATTTGTCGATGGTGAGCTGCTCATCGTAGGTCCCCGCTGCCACGATGATAGTGTCGCCATTGCTGGCTGCATCGATGGCCGACTGGATGCACTGGAAGGTGCTCTCGCCGGTGTCGTAGACGCCGTTGTCGTTGGCATCGATGAACACGTTGAACTCTCGCTGGGATCCTCCCGGATAGGATGCGTCCAGCCACGGCGTATAGTCAACCTGGTCGCTGACCTGGTCTCCCGTGGCACACGTGTTCGTCGTTGCATGGTAGGGTCCGGTGGCATCGCCCCACCAGTTGTCCTCGGCATCCAGGGGTCCGCCCGTGCACGTGCTTTCTACGTCGATGCCGTAGCCGTTGCCCTCGAAATTGTTGTGATAGATGGAGCCGCCCGGCACTGCATAGGGGCCGCCATAGGAGCCTCCAGAGCTGCCGCCGTAAACGAAAATGCCTGCCTGCTCGCAGTTCACCAGGTCATTGTTGTACATGTCCAGGGTGTCCAAATCCCAGAACTGGAATCCCTGGCCCTCTCCGTACAGGCCGAGAGTAACCGTGTCCATGACGTTGTCGTAGATGTTGACCTCCTGTGCATGATTGATCTCTATGGCTGCCCAGTGGTAGTCGTCGCTGCCGTGGCCGCCGATGTTTTCCACCACATTGCCGTACACGTTGACCACGGGTGTCTTGTAGGTGTAGTTGCCACGGAGGGCCACGGAGCCATCGCAGTCATGGATGTAGTTGTCTGCAAATGTAATCTCCGTCATGGGATACTCGGTGCCACCGTAGGGCGGCCCGGCATAGCTGCCATCGAGGTCCATCACGTACCAGGACCAGATGTCCTTGAACTCTGTGCTGGTGATGCTGAACGTGCCGGCGAGTTTGTTGCCGCTCATGCCGCCGCGGCCCACCACTTCTTCGCCGTCCAGTACGCAGTTGTCCATGACAAAGTCACTGACCATCTGACCGTTAGCCATATACAAAATAGCTTCGCCAGAGCCGGGTTTTGCATCACCCTTCAGGTACAGATTTTCCAGGGTGACCCCGTCGATAGCCGCAGCGTCGTTGTCAAACAGTATGCCCCCGTCGATAACCGGCCGCTCCGTGTCGTCACCGTGGATAACCAGGTCGGTGTGCCCGTTTGTGATGGTCACTGTCTCGGCGTAGGTGCCCGGATACACATAGATGTGGTCGCCACTGCCGGCAGCATCAATGGCGTTCTGTATGTAGGTGTAGTGGTCATTGGTGACTGTCCAGTCCACGGGCAGGTACCAGATGTTGCCGGCAATCTCGGTGCTGGCATCGCTGGGATTCCGCTCGGACGTGTAGAAGAGGTAGGTATCTCCGTTGTTATCGGTGAATCCGGTAGGCCACATGTCAATCCAGGTGTTGCCACCGTATTCAGCGGCGGAAATCATCACCTCGGTGCCGGCGGAGAGCAGCGTGCTGAGGTCGGTTCCCACCTTGGCTTTAATCCACTGCTTCGGGCTGACCCACGGTGCATAAGCACAGACATAGGTGCTGTCAATTTTGTATATCGTCGGATCATAGGGGCCGGATTCGGTGGCTGAATCAATCAGTGTCCAGGAACTACCGTCCCATTCGTGGATATCCTGGTCCCCGCTGTCTGCTCGGACGAAGTAGAGATTGGTGCCCTCCACAAAAAACTTGGCGGTGCCGTAGTTATCGGTGATATCGTATTCTGAACTCCAAGTGGACCCATCGTAATATTTGCTGTTCCAGTCATTGCCCTTCTGATAGGCTATCCAGAGGTCTCCGTCACAGGTGGTGGCTGCAAAGTGTGCTGATCCGTCGGGCAACATTCCGATGCCCGCCGATGACGATATGTTGACCTCCGTCCAACTACTCCCGTCGGTGGTGCTCCAGGCATAGAGGGCGCAGTTGCTCCCCATATCGATGGAGGCAAAGGCCCACACCTCGCCGTCGAAACAGGCGGCATCGGTTTCACCCAGATAGATGTTGGCGTTGTTTGTTCCAGATATCAGCGTGGGGGTGGCAGTCGCCAGCCCGTCCACCGTAGACGCCTTCTGGTAGTAAATCTTGTAATCATGGGTGTCGGGGTTGCCAGTTGCATAGGTATCGGTCACCGTATCCGACCGTCCGTAGAACAGCCAGTAATCCGTTCCGTCGTAGATAATGGACTGCCCCCGCTCGTAGTAAGTGTTGCTGGTCACCTGCTCCGGCTGGCTGACGTCGATGGTATCGGCATCTGCCGCCTGTACTGCAAAAGCCATCAGTGCTATCGCCGCTAGGGCTATCGCTCCAACTAAGAGCGTTCGTTTTCCACAATAGTGCGCTTTCTCTCTCTTATTCATTGTTTTCTGCATTTTATGCGCCTCCGGCCTAGGTAACGGATTCTTTGCTTAAAATAGTATTGCATAATATTTATAGGGCAGGGTATGGGAGATATCAATAACTAATTGATTATAATCTGCTATCAATAAATATTTCCTTCAGCGCCCCCTGCCATCCTTTTTCCCGCCCAGAGAGGTAATTACGGGCAGTAGCCCCGTGCATCACACCTTCTTGACCTGGCTCGGGGGCAGGATGAGGTCCAGGGCGAACCTGCCGTCCAGGAACTCCTCCTCCAGGAACTCGCCCAGCAGGCTCCAGGTCTCCCCGTACAGCCCCGGGTACTGGTCCTGCCGGTAGACCACGTGCAGGGTGACCTCCACCCCCTCCCCCGCCCCATACTCCTGGGTGAGGTTGCCCAGGACGTGCACCAGCAGGTTGGTCTCATTGGTGTTGTACAGGGCCAGGGAGGTGTACTCGCCTATCTGGCTGTCGCTGTTGCCCACCACCCGCACCACCTCCCCGGTCACCCGGAGGGTGTCCCCCGCCTCCGCCCCCTGGATGGAGCTGAAAATGGTCAGGTTCTCCTCGTCGATGCTGTAGCTCAACGCCTGGTAGAACTCCTGCACGGTCATGTCCACCACCGGTCCCTGCTCCCCGTTGCCGCCGTTTCCGCCCAGATGGTCGGCCAGCAGCAGCCCGGCCACAAAGCAGGCCACCGCCACTATCACCATGATGCCTACCACCACCGGTGGGGACAGCGGACCCCGGGAACCCCTTTCCCCCTTGGGCGCCGGCTTCCTCTCCCCGGGAGCCTCCCTTTCCGGCGCCTCCACTGGCCTCCGGAGGGGCTCCTCCCGCCCCGTCGCCTCCCCCGCCCGTTTGATGTGGCTGCCGCAGTGCACGCAAAACCGGGCGTCCTCCACGTTCTCCCCGCCGCAGTTCTGACAATAGACCATAGTTCTCACCGGTGTAACATAGTGGTAACTAAAAATCTTTCCCCGACACCACACGGGGGGTTACTGGTCTACGATTTAGTGGAGGTTGTCCTGTTTCCGTGCCGCCCGGCCGGGATGGCAGCTGGTGGTGAGGGAAACCCGCGGGTCCCGGGGAGGGTAAACCCTGATTTTTTTCCAGGGGGATGCTTTTGCTTCCTCTACCGGCTCGAGGCTATATCTCCATTTGGCCCTCAGGAGGAGGGGGCACCCCCTCCTTTTTTCTTCTCTGCATAGGCCTATGGATCACGGGTGTGGAGGCGGCTCCCGTAGCTGCTCGTCCTGCTGCTTTTCTCGGGTAACAAGACCTCGGATGGAATCAGCCAGGAGATCCTAGGGGGACTCTTTTCAGCGTCACCAAAAAAAGGGGGGAGGGCGTGGTGGGTGATGATGGGGCTGGTGGCGGCATCCCGCCGTCATACCACACGATTTTTTTTCTGGAGACCAGGAACGATAGGTCGCCCCTAGACAGGGAGGGGTATCCATCTATCGCCGAACTGCTCCCGCATCAAAAAATTCGTCTTCTGTTTTCCCTTCGTGGTGGCCCGGTAGATAATGGTGGGCCGGTGGTTGGCATTGAGCCTCTCTATTTCCAAGCGGCTTAGGAACCCCTGAAGCACCAGTTTCTGGAGAGTGGTATATATGGTGCTGTAGGCCCGGGGGTAAAACATGTCGGCTAACTCACGGGCCGTGATCCCCGTGGGATACTCGTTGGCCACTATGATCACGAGGCGGTGGGAGAGCCGAAAAGGCTCCAGGTCGTAGATATAGGTGGTATCATCTGACATGATTCGACCTCCGGGGGAAACCGGGGGGAGAGCTCTTCCCAGCGGGAAGACTCCTATACTAGTATAGACATGAACAAAAGGTTTATAAACACTTCGCCCTTTTCGTTTTATGGCACACGATCGGTCCCAGGCGACCAGGGTAACCGTCAACAAACCTTCACTCATCCGCCTGATTAAATCATCGTTGCAGGACCTCATTGGCCACATCGAGGGTGAGGAATGGGAAGAGGCAAATAAGTCTCTCATGGACTTCACCAAATTCGTTCAGATGCGCATCGGGATGACGGGGCAGGATACCAAGGAACTCCATGACGATATTAATTGGCTGGGTGTTATCATACGGGACCCGTATGACTCATGGGGTGGCTACATCGGAACTATGAAAAGAGCGTCATGCCGGGAAAAACTGGATGTTATCGTTAAGATGCTTGCGGGCTTTGGTGTTTACATTGGGCAGACCTTAATTCTTGAAGAGAAGACCCAGGAAAACCTGCTCGGCCTCCTCCATCAGTTCAACGACATCCTCGACACCCTCTCCGTCCAGTTCGTGGAGCAGGACATCGGCAAAGAAGAACTTTTGGGGGTGCTGAAACAACTCCGGCAGGCAGCCAGCACCTACCCTATCTCAGACAACAACCTCATACTCCTTCAGAGACGCCTTCTTCGCTCCATTAATGACACGCTGGCTGCCATGAATGCCGTCAACGTCGAGCAGCCAGGCAAACTAACCTTCAAAGACTTTGCTTACGCCAGTGCCAACATGCAGTATATGCTGAATGACTTCCTGCTGGCATTAGATGACCCCCGGTATCGGCAGCAGGCCCTCCAGGACATCGCCGACCACGAGGACGATTCTGACTGCACGAAAACCAAGGAGGTTCCACCTCCTACCCCCGACGCGGAGTCACCGACCAATAACCGGGACCCTACTGCATAGAATCATGCGGAGCAGCGATGGCCATCACACCCCCTCAAGTCTCCTCACATCCTCCCCTGCTGACTACGTACACGTCAGAAGACTATTTTCCACTCCCTCACATCCTATCATACCCCCCGGCATTTGTCCCCCTTTCACACATGCTACCCATGGTGCCCCCTCCGGGGAAACCAGAATACATGGCCCCTCGCATCTCCCGGTTTTCCACAGTTGTTCTCCCCCCCACAGGACTAGTATGAGTCTCATCTGACACACTATGCCCTGATGGACAGCCAGCACTCTTCTTTCCAAACAGCGATGCACGTGGTCATCCCCATGCACCATCAGGATGCCATCCTGTACCACCCAGACATCCCGGGGGATATCTCCCCCCCTTCCTCCTTTGTCCCTTCTCTAGCCGCCCCCCATCTTAAATGGCAAGACATATCTTACATTAATGAAGGACATGGCGGTCACCACCATGAGCTCCCGGGGACAGATTGTCATCCCCACCCGGACCCGAAAAGGGTTTCGCCGGGGGGACAAATTCATCGTCATTCGAGATGGCCACCGACTGATAATGAAACACGTCAAAAACCTTGACAAAAACTTCGAGGAGGACCTGGAGTTTGCCCGCCGGGCCGGGGAAGCCTTCAAGCGATACATGGGGGGCGAGTTCAGGGAAGCCGAGGGTGAACAGTTCCTGAAAATTCTCGAAGAATGGTAACTGTTGCCTATGACCAGCGATTGGAAAAAGCAGTCAGAAAGATAAAGGACAAGGAAGTGAAGGAAAGGGTCAAGAGGCACATCAGGAAAATCGTGAACAACCCC
>Ga0068714_10001992_pt1 | contig 27612 bp, 17 predicted proteins | sample MTBNYHSulfiMetaG_FD_62988 | JGI IMG/M metagenome (GOLD analysis project Ga0068714, IMG submission 62988) | Enrichment culture microbial communities from rom New York Harbor, USA that are MTBE-degrading - MTBE-NYH (New York Harbor Sulfidogenic)... | ecosystem: Environmental > Aquatic > Marine >... | reverse complement strand
GACGGTGCCGGCCAGCGGAAGCCCGGTGCCCTGCTCGGTCACCGTGCCCTGGAGGCGCGGCCAGGCCACCAGCTGGAAGTCGACCGTGGTGGTGCTGCCGCTCACGGCGGCGACGCCGGTGGTGGTGACGGGGGTGTGCTCCGCCGAGGTCGCGGTCACGTCGTAGGTCCCCGCAATCACCATCAGGTCGTAGCTGCCGTCCGTGGGGTTGGTCGTGGTGGAGTAGATGCCCGCGGTGACGGTGGCAGCCAGCGGCGAGCCGGTGCCCGACTCGGTCACGGTCCCGGCGATGTGGGGGGCTACCGCCGGGTCCTGCACCCGCAGGAAGACCGCGGACACGACCCCCCAGGCGCCGCCGGTGTCCCGGGCGCGGAGGAACAGGGTGTGGCGCCCGTCGGCGATGCCGGTGGTGTCCAGGGAGCCGGTGAGCCCCTCGACCGTGGTGTTGAAGGTGCCGTCGGCGGGGGCGAGCGGTATGGCGAGCGCCCCCGGCGCCCACGGCGGGACGTCCACGTAGACCTCCGCGGCGGCGATGGGCAGCGGGGTAGTAGTGCCTTCGCCCGGCCCGTAGCGGGTGTCGTTGGCCGTGCCGGTGATGGTGACCGGGTCCCCCGGCGCCACCAGGATCGGCGTCACGGTCGGGTTGACCACGTCGGGCCCGGCGGCAACGGTGTAGGGGGCGCCCGCCGCCTTGGCGGCGTAGAGCAGCATCGGCAGGTTGTCCGGCCAGACCGTGCTCTCGAAGCTCGCGCAGGGCTCGAAGAACTCGCTGCCCATCTCGATGGTGTAGGCCGGGATGCCGAGGCGGCCGTAGGCCCAGTCCTTGGTGGACCCGTCGACCGGGTACAGGCTTCCGAGCCGCGCATAGTAGTTGTTGAAGTATGAGAACTTGCGGCCGAGACGGAGGATCCCGGGCCCGTTCGGCGGGTTGGGCGGGTCCTGGAAGCCGAACACCGACAGGACGTCGCCACCGTAGCTGTGGAGGTCGACAAAGATGCCGGTGGTGGTGTCGGGTGCCGGGGTGGTCAGGTCGTCTGGCCGGAAGTCGGGGAAGTTGGCGAGGACGTAAGTCTGCACCGCCGCCGTCTCCGGCTCGGAGCCGCCGCTGGGGCCGTGATAGGTCGGGTCGCAGGGGTCGCTCGACGAGCCCCCGCAGCAGGCCCAGTAGAAGTCGAAGTTGCGGTTCAGGTCGGTGCCCCAGGAGCTGGAGGAGCCGCAGCCGTCGTCGGAGTCGGTGTTCTTGCGCCAGGAGAGCCCGGTCTCGGCCTTCTTGCGGCCGTCGGGGTTGGTCTGCAGCAGGAGGTGGATCTCGTGCCAGTCGAGCAGCCAGGTGACGTCGGGGTCGACGTCGTAGTTGTCCAGCAGGTACTCGGCAAAGCGGGTCGCCGCCTCGGCGGTGGAGTACTCGCGGGCGTGGATCGCCCCCTCCACGTACAGGTCCGGCTTGTCGCCGCCGACGGCGCTGTTGGTCAGCTTCAGGACCATCAGGTCGTAGCCGGGGAGACCCCCCGCGATCGTCTTCTCCCACGAGTCGCCGATGTCGACCCAGGTGGCGAGGGTGGGGTGGGCGGCGGCGAGGGCGGCGCCGGTGGCCAGGGTTTCCTCCACCGTGCGGTAACAGAGGTAGCCGGGGATCCCCTCGGTCTGACCCTCGAGCGGCACGTTCGGCGTGTTGAGGCGGTCCGTGAGCTTCCAGTCGACCTGGGCCAGCAACCCGAGGGCGAGCAGCCGGTCGTAGCCCGCGGGGTCGACGTCGAGGATCAGGTACCCTTCGTCGAGCCTGACCTCCCACGGCTCGGCAACAGAGGCTGCCAGGGCGACCTCCGTGCGGTCTGCGACTGCGACCCGGACCACGAGGCGGTCGGACTCGAACGGGACCTCGGCGGCGACGGCCGCGAAGCAGCAGGCCATGATGGACAAGATGACGGCACAGCGGAGCAGCGACATCGGCGCCTCCAGACGAGAGGAAGTCTCGGTCGTATCCGGCCTGGTGTCAAGGCGATGAAGGCGTACACTTGCCGCGGGGGAGGTCATCATGGGAGGTTTCGGCGCTCGAGGGGACGGGTTCACGTTCAACCGCAGGGACCTGCTGCGCGCCGGCGCCGCCGCCGGTCTGGGCGTGGCCGTGGGCTCGGCGTCTCCCGGCGCGGCCGGGCAGGTTCAGCCCTCGACCTTCCCGGCGCCCTTCGAGCCGCCGCCCTTCGAGCTCGAGGAGCTCACCGTCCGAGAGCTCCAGGCCGGCATGGCTTCGGGGCGCTGGACCGCGGTTGCCCTGACCGGGGCGTACCTCGAACGGATCTCGGCGGTGGACGGCAGCCTGCGGTCGGTGATCGAGGGGAACCCCGACGCGCTCGAGATCGCGGCGAGGCTCGACGCCGAGCGGCGGGCCGGGCATGTCCGCGGGCCGCTGCACGGGATCCCGGTGCTGGTCAAGGACAACCTGGCCACCGCCGACCGGATGGAGACCACGGCGGGCTCCCTCGCCCTGGTGGGGGCTCGCCCGTCGCGCGACGCGTTCGCGGTTCGGCGGCTGAGGGAGGCGGGCGCGGTCCTGCTCGGCAAGACCAACCTGTCGGAGTGGGCCAACTTCCGCTCCACCCGGTCCTCCTCCGGCTGGAGCGCCCGCGGCGGCCAGTGCCGCAACCCCTACTGCCTCGACCGCTCCCCGTGCGGGTCCTCCTCGGGCAGCGGCGCCGCGGTGGCCGCCAACCTCGCGGCGGTGGCGGTGGGGACCGAGACCGACGGCTCCGTCGTCTGCCCCTCGCATGCCTGCGGCCTGGTGGGGGTCAAGCCGACCCTGGGCCTGGTCTCGCGGTCGGGGATCGTGCCCATCGCCCACAGCCAGGACACGGCCGGCCCCATGGCGCGGACCGTGGCCGACGCCGCTGCCCTGCTCGAGGTCCTCGCCGGCGTCGACCCGGACGACGCGGCGACGGCGGCCGCCGGCCGGCCCGGTGCCCTCGACCTGACCGCGGCGCTCGACCCCGACGGGCTCCGCGGCGCCCGGATCGGGGTCGCCCGGAAGGACTTCTTCGGCTACCACCCGGGCGCCGACCGGCTCGCCGAGCAGGCGCTCCAGGTGATGAAGGACCTGGGGGCGACAGTGGTCGACCCCGCCGACATCCCTCACGTCGGCGACTACGACGACGCCGAGCTCGATGTCCTGCTGTACGAGTTCAAGGCGGGCCTCGCGAGGTACCTCCGGGAGTGGGCCCCCAGCGCCGAGGTCCGAAATCTCGCCGACGTGGTCCAGTTCAACCGTGCGAACCGGCTTCGGGAGATGCCCTACTTCGGGCAGGAGCTCTTCCTCCAGGCCGTGGAGCGGGGCCCGCTGACCGACCGCTCGTACCGCAAGGCGCTGAGCCGCTGCCGCACGCTGTCACGCGAGAAGGGTCTCGACGCGGTGCTCGAGGGCCTCCGGTTGGACGCGATCGTCGCCCCCACCGGCGGCCCGGCGTGGCCCGTCGACCTGGTCAACGGCGACCACTTCCTGGGTGCGAGCTCCACCCCGGCGGCGGTCTCGGGCTATCCCTCGATCACGGTGCCCGCCGGCCAGGTCCATGGCCTTCCGGTCGGGATCACCTTCATCGGCCGGGCCTGGTCCGAGTCGACCCTGATCCGCCTCGCGTACGCCTTCGAGCAGGCGACGCTGCACCGCCAGTCGCCGCGGTTCGTGCCGACGCTCGAGGTCAGGTAGCCCGCGGAAGCGCGTAGCGCATCCAGCTGAACGCTCGACGGGCAGAGGCTGGAGAGGCCTGTCGGCAGTCCGTCGCTCACCCGCCTCTGCCCGGCGAGCGTTCAGGACACGAACAGCTTGGTGGTGGCGAAGCTCGGGTCGCAGGTGAGGTTGACGCCGAGGCGGCGCAGGCCCCGCTCGTCGCCGGGGTTGGGCAGGTGGGTGAGGTGCAGCTCGCAGCCGCGCAGCTTCGGCAGCTCGAGCATGGCGTGGTGGGCGGTGGGGTTGGTGGTGGAGCTGATGGAGAGGGCGATCAGGGTCTCCTCCAGGTTGAGGCTGATGGAGTCCCGACCGAGGATGTCCCTGCGCAGGGTGCCGATGGAGGAGATCACCGCCGGGCTGATGAGGTCGAGGTGGCGGGGGATCCCGGCGAGCTTCTTGATGGCGTTGAGGACCAGGGCCGAGGCGGCGTGCAGCAGCGGGGAGTTGTGTCCCGTCACGATCGGGCCGTCCGGCAGCTCGACTGCGGCGCCGCTGAAGACGCCCCGATGGCCCTTGTCCGCCGTGCGCTCGGCCGCCGCGGCGGCCTGCCGGGCCGGGCCCACCACCGAGCGGTCCTCGGGGCGGAGGTCGAACTCCTCCATCAGGGCCTCGATCCGGCGCACGGTGTCGGTGTCGGCCAGGCCGAGGGCCTCGTCGCAGGCGTAGCGGAAGTACCGGCGCACGATCTCCTCCCGGCCGGCCTCCTGAGCCCGCCCGTCGTCGGTGATCGCGAAGCCCGCGCGGTTGACCCCCATGTCGGTGGGAGAGCCATAGATCGACTCCCCGGTGATCCGCTCCAGGATCCTCTTGAGCAGGGGGAACGCCTCGATGTCCCGGTTGTAGTTGACGGCCCGCTCGTCGTGGGCCTCGAGGTGGTAGGGGTCGATCATGTTGACGTCGCGCAGCTCGGCGGTGGCCGACTCGTAGGCGGCGTTGACCGGGTGGCGCAGGGGCAGGTTCCAGATCGGGAAGGTCTCGAACTTGGCGTATCCGGCGCGCACGCCACGGCGGTGCTCGTGGTAGACCTGGGACAGGCAGGTGGCCATCTTGCCGCTGTTGGGCCCGGGGGCGTTGACCACCACCAGCGGGGCGTCGGTCTCGACGAACGGGCAGCTGCCGAAACCGTCCTCGGAGACTACCCGGGCGATGTCGGTGGGGTAGCCAGGGATCGAGCGGTGGGTGACGACCCTGACCCCGCGCCGCTCGAGCTTCGCCCTGAAGGCCTCCGCCGACGGCTGCCCCTCGAAACGGGTGATGACCACGGCGCGGACCTCGAGCGCGCGCTCCCGCAGGTCGTCGATCAGCTTGAAGGTGTCGGCGTCGTAGGTGATGCCGAAGTCGGCCCTGACCTTGCGCCGGTCGATGTCGCCGGCAAAGATGCAGAGGATGATCTCGGTCTGGGCGGCGAGCTGCTGCAGCAGCCGCATTTTGACGTTGGGGTCGAAGCCGGGCAGGACCCGGGCGGCGTGGTAGTCGTAGAGGAGCTTGCCGCCGAACTCCAGGTAGAGCTTGCCCCCGACCGTGCGGATCCGCTCCAGGATCGCCGCGCTCTGCTCGGCCAGGTAGCGGTCGCTGTCGAAGGCCGGGCGCCGCCCGTCGAGTGTGCTCATCGCCTTCCCCCTCGGGTCGCCCGGAAGAATAGCAGGGACCTGCCGGACACGCCTCGGCCGAGAGAGGCGCGCATCAGGGTCTCTGTTCCGAACGCGAGCACCCCACTCACCATGTCATCCCGAACGCGACCCCGAGCGTCAGCGAGGGGGAGCGGAGGGATCTGCCCCAGTTGAGGAAGATCCCTCGTCACTTCGTTCCTTCCAATGAAGCGCCCTCTTCCCACGTCATCGCGAGGAACTCAAGCGACGCCGAAGCCGCGAGGGCCCGAAGGGCACGTAGCGGGATCCCCCGAGCGAAGGAACACCGTGGGGTATTGCTTCGCCCCTCCGGGGCTCCCTACTCACATGAAGCGCGCTCCAACCCCGGTTGACCTGTTCTTCGCGGCGGAAAGCTCGCATCAGCGAGCTCTCACTGACGCTGCCGGGTCCGGGCTCGATGGAGATCCGGGGTTCGGGTTCGGGGTGCGGGCGGCTGGCGGCGGGACCGGGATTGGGAGCGCGACGACCCCGGCCCTGCTCCCCGTTCCCCGGCTCCTGCCGCCTGCAGCCTGCCGCCCGTTGTCCGGGATCGGGCGGCCGGCGGCAGGCAGCCGGGGGCGGGACCGGGATCGGGGGCGAGCATGCCGCTGTCGGGGGCGTCTGGGCGGGGAGCGTGCTGGCTCATGAGGACCAAATAGGCGGCCAGCGTCCGTCGGTCAAGGGCAAGCTCGCTGCGCTCGCGGCCTGCGGCCGCCCTTGACAGCCGGACGCCGGCCGCCTCCAGAACAGCCATGAGCCAGCACGCACCGCGCCCAGACGCTCCACCGTCAACCGTCCCGACCTGCCCCGCGGCCGCGCCGGCCTCGTCGCGCTCCAGGCCGCGGTGCGCGTCGCCACCAGCGTCGCCGAGCTCTCCCTCCCGCGCGGCCTCGCCCACCTCAAGGACCACCTGACCCGAGCAGCCGACAACACGGTGCTCAGGCTGTCGGAGGCCAGCGGCCGCACCCTCGGCAACCGCCGTCAGCATCTCGAAGCCGCCTACGCCGAGAACCAGGAGGTCCAGAGCGACCTCCTCCTGCTGCGGTCCCGGGGCATTCCGGTCCCGCTCGCCGTCGTTGCGGAGGCGGACCGGGTCGGCGGGCTCGTCTACGGGCTGCTGCGGGCAGAAAACTCGAGCCCGTAGGGCGGGGTTCCCCAACGTAGGGCAGCCGTCAGTCCCCAGAACCAGTGCCCCGAAGGCGCATGACACCGCTCGCAATGACGGGTGGTGGCGAGGCGCATCATGCCTGTCACAACGGCCGCACCAGCGGCCGTAGGGTGCTCGGGATGACGGGTCCTCTCGAGCTCCTGCGGGCTCCGCGCTGACGCGTCGTCGTGCCCGGGCTCCTCCTGAGAGGGCTTCTGCGCCTTTGCGCCTTTGTGCCTTTGCGTTCTCTCTCTCCTCTACGCCATCGCCCGGTCGAGGATCGCCTCGACGTGGATGCGGGCGGTGTCGAGCACCGGGACCGGCAGGTCCCCCTCGCCCAGCACCAGCGGCAGCTCGGTGCAGGCGAGGAGCACGCCGTCCGCCCCGCGCCGCTCGACGGCGTTGCGGCACAGGTCGAGCAGCGACTGGCGGGTCTCGGCCCGGGGGGTGCCCAGCGCGAGCTCGGTGTAGATCGCCCGGTCGAGGAGCTCCCGCCCGACCTCGTGGGGGAGGATCGTCTCGACCCCTCCGGCAGCGAGCCGCTCGGGGTACATCGGGCTCTCCATGGTGGTCCGCGTGCCGAGCAGCAGCGGCCGACGGAGCCCCCGTTGGGCGATCGCGGCGAAGGTGGCCTCGACGATGCTCACCATGTCGAGGCGGGTCAGGGCCCGGATCGCTGGCAGGTAGACGTGGGGGGTGTTGGCGGTCAGGGCGCCGACCTCGGCGCCGGCTCTGCGGAGGACCTCGCAGATGCCGGCGAGGTGGGAGGCGAGCTCCTCCGTGCGTCCGGCGCGCTGGAGCCGAGCCACCTCGGCCAGGTCGAGGCTGTAGACGATGACCACGGGGTTGCGGAGAGGGTCGGGGTCCCGGAGGCGCTCGCGGGTGGAGTGGATCAACATCTGGTAGTAGGCGAGGGTGGACTCGGGCGTCATCCCGCCGACGAGGCCGATGGTGCGCATGGGGGTGCCTTTCCGGCGCTCCTTCGTCGCGAGCGCCGCCGGCATCGTACACTCGCAGCATGAAGGTCATTCCTCTGCCCGCGTTGGACGACAACTACATCTACGGGATCGGGGGCCCGGCCTCCGGTCGGGCCGCGCTGGTCGACCCTGGCGAGGCGGCGCCGGCCGTCGCCTGGCTGGAGCAGCACGGCCTCGAGCTCGAGGAGATCCTCCTCACCCACCACCACCAGGACCACGTCGGCGGGGTGGACGAGCTGCGCCGGCGGTGGCCGACGGCGCGCCTGGTGGGCGCCGGGCTCGACCGTCACCGCCTGCCCCCCCTCGACCGGGAGGTGGGTGACGGCGACGAGCTGGAGGTTGCCGGCCGGCGCGCCCGGGTCATCGGGGTCCCCGGCCACACCACCGGGCACGTCGCCTACTTCGTCCCCGACCCCGACGACCCGGGGGCGGGGGACCTGTTCTCCGGCGACACGCTGTTCGGCGCGACCATCGGCTTTGCGTTCGAGGGGACGCTCGAGCAGATGTACGAATCGGTACGACGGCTCCGGGACCTCCCGGGGCGCACGAGGATCTGGTGTGGCCACGAGTACACCCTGAGGACGGTGGGGGAGAGCGCGCGGTTCGAACCCGACAACGCGGCCCTCGTCGCGCGCCTGGCCCACCTGGAGGCCAACGTGGGGCAACCCACGGTCCCGTTGACCCTCGAGGAGGAGCTGCGCCTCAACCCCTTCTTGCGCTGGGACGACCCGACGGTCTGCGCCCGCCTCGGCACCCCGCCGGGCCTCCCGACCTTCGTCGAGCTCTACGACCTGCTGTAGCTCTTCCCGTACCCGTGCCCGTACCCGTACCCGTACCCGTGCCCGACTACTCCGTCCTCCCGACCTCCCGCCTCGCGTCAGCCTTCCAACAACGCTGTCATCCCGAACCCCCCGCCTCGCGTCAGCCTTTCAACAACGCTGTCATCCCGAACCCCCCGCCTCGCGTCAGCCTTTCAACAACGCTGTCATCCCGAACCCCCCGCCTCGCGTCAGCGAGGAGGGGGGTGAGGGATCTGCCTCAGCGGAGGGAGCGCCTTCGCCGGGGCAGATCCCTCCGCGGCCCCTGCGGGCCCGCGTTCGGGATGACATGGAAGTGGGGGCAGGGCCCGCGTTCGGGATGACATGGAAGTGGGGGCAGGGCCCGCGTTCGGGATGACATGGGAGTGGGAATGGGTCCCGCGTTCGGGATGACACTGGGGAGGGTCGGGCCCGGTTCCAGACCAGAGGCCGTCCTACCGCACCATTCGCGCCCACGCCAGTCTCAGCCGCAGCCCGAGCCGCTGCCGGAGGCTGAGGTGGGGTCCGGCCCTCCGCAACCACTCGCGAACGACCCAGGGGGGAGTGGCGGAGGTGAGGCAGCGGGCGAGGCGGCAACCCAGCGCGGCCGTGGTCGTGGGCCCTTCGCTCGCGAGCAGGTCCCTGAACAGGAGAAGTGCCCGAGGCGCCCATGCGTAGGGCCGCCACGTCCAGAGCTGTGGGTCCTCGTCGGCGAGGGCCGGCTCGAGGGCGTCGGCCCGGCGCAGGAACTCGGCGTCGTCGCCGGAGCGCAGCGCGGTCTCGCACGCGATGCCGGCGTGGTGGCGGACGGTGATGTCGTGGGGGCGCTCGAGGGCTGCGAGGCTCACGGCCTCCAGCTCGGCCAGGTCCTCCCCCGGCGCCCGAAGGCCGGGCAGGGCGCGCAGGCTCAGGGTGTAGTTGGCCAGGGCCCACATCTCCGCGTCCGGGCGCTCGCGCCAGTCCGCCATGAAGTGGCGGAGGGCCGGCAGGCCCCGCTGCCCGGCACCGGTGAGCAGGTAGCCGACCTTCTGCCAGACGGGCGTCTTCGCCCGGCAGAGGTCGTGGTGTCGACGCCAGAAGCGCAGGGCGAGGCGGCGGCCGCCGGAGTCGCCGAGCCGCTCCAGGACGGCGGCGAGTCGTCGCCCGTCGTCCCATTCGGCGTCCGCAAGGAGGTCGGCGAGGGCGAGCAGTCGGCGCTTCGTGGAGCCCGCGAGCAGGGCGTCACGACGCCAGGGGGCTCGAGGCAGCTCGCGCAGGTTGTCGAGGAGCAGCTCGAAGGCCCGCAGGCGCAGCGGCGGGGAGGACGCGACGACGTCCCAGGCCTCGGCTGCGGCCTCGCGTTGCAGCCCGGCCTCCGCCAGGGCGGACCACGCGGCCTCCTCGGGCCAGCGTTCGGTGTCACCGGGCAGCCGCCAGAGGGCCCGGGCCGCCGCCAGCGCCTCCTCGGCCCGACCCCCGCCGGCGAAGGCCTGCACCGTGCGCGCGAGCAGGTACGACGCATCGGGGTGGAAGCGCTCCTGCGCCTGGGCCAGCGCGGCGGCGCCCTCCCAGTCCTGACGTGAGAGGAGCAGGTCGACCCGCCGCAGGTGGAGCTCGAGGAGGTCGGGGAAGTCGTGGAGCGCCTGGTCCCACTGCGGGTCGAGCTGGTCGCCGGGGGCGCCCGCCAGCTCGAGGAGCGTGAGGCGGCGGGCGTTGAACAGGGGGTCCGAAGCAGTCGCCGGGTGGACGTCGTCCAGCACGGACCGGCACTCCTCCCAGGCTTCGTCCTCCTCCCACCAGTCCAGCAGCTGCCACCAGCCCCAGCGGTAGAGCGGGAACCTCTGCACCACCTCGACCATCTCGGCGCGCGCCCGGTCCTTCTCCCCCTCCACCCGGGTCAGCCAGGCGAGACGGCCGAGGGCGGGGCTGGGGTCGCTGAGCGGCTCGACCTGCCCCTGTGCCACCGCCCGTGCCTCGGCCCAGCGCTCCTCCGCCGCGAGCTGCACCGCCAGGCCGTCGGCGGCGGCGAACAGCCTCGGGTCGAGCTCGAGGGCCCGACGCAGGGTCCGTTCCACCTCCACTCGCACCGAGCGCATTTCACTTGTCCGGAGGGCGTCGGCGAGCAGGAAGTGCGCGTAGGCGGCCTCCGGGTCGGCCTCGACGCCGCGGCGGGCGGCCGCCACCGCTCGGTCGGCCTCGCCGGCCTCCCGCAGGCGGTCCACCAGCTGCTCGCGCAGGTAGAGATTGCGGGGCATTCGCTCGAGCGCGTCCTCCAGCACCCCGAGCGCCCGGGCGGGTTCCCCGGTCTCCCACAACAACCCGGACAACGCCTCCACCAGCTCGACCGCCAGCGGGTCCCGGCGGCAGCCCTCCTCGAGCAGCTCGACCGCGGTTGCCGCCTCGCCGCGGCGGGCGAGGGCCTGCGCCAGGTTGCGGTGGGCCGCGAGGTTGAGCGGCTCGCGGCGGAGGACCTCGCGAAGGGCCTCCTCCTCCTCCCCCTCGCGGAGCAGGATCGCGCAGGTGTGAGCCCACGAGAAACGCAGACCGGCATGGTTCGGAAAGCGAGCGATGGCGGGCTCCAGCAGCTCGCGAGCCCGCTCCGCGTCGGAACGTCCCTGGCCTCGCTGCAGCAGCAGGTCGACCCGGGTTTGCACCAGCTCCGGGTCGTCCGGCGCCTGCGCGCTCCAGCTTTCCACCGCGGCCTCGGCGCGCTCCAGACCGAACCGGTCCGCGACCCGGAACGCCAGCTCGCGAGCGCAGTGGAGGTGCGCTACCGAGCGCAGCAGTCGGCGCTCGAGGCGCTCGAGGGTGCGTTCCTGCCCCGCCCGCGGGAAGGTGGTGGTCAGCTCCCACACCCGCTGGTAGGCGTAGGCCATCTCGGGGTCGATGTCGAGGGCCCCGAGCAGCAGCTCGACCGCCCGCTCGCGCCGGCCGCGGTGCTCCTCCACCCGAGCGTCGAGGGCCATGGTCGCGGGGCTGTCCGGGCTCAACCGGCGCGCGGTGGCGAGGACCTCGTCGACCTCCCGCAGGGCCTCCCGGGCCCGGTCCGGAGGCAGCCCTTCGACCCGCTCCATGAGCAGGTGACCCAGCTCGCGCCAGGCCCACGAGTCGAGCGGGTTGCGCTCCAGGCGGGCGCGGAGCACCCTCTCGGCCTCGACGGTGCGCCCGCAGCGGTCGAGCTCCTCCCGGTAGAGGAGCTCGAGCTCGTCGTGGCCCTCCCGCGCCCGGGCCCACCCCTCGGCCAGCGCGAGGGCGGCCTCCGGCCCCTGCCGGCGCCCGGTGAGGTGGACGAGGAGGCGGCAGGCGCCGACGTCGTCCGGCATCTCGTGGTGCCAGCGCCTGGCGAGCTCGAGCGCCTCGTCCCAGCGGCCTGCGGTGAGGTGGAACCGGGTCGCCGCCTCCAGGTAGAGCCCCGGGTTGCTGTCCGCCTCGACCCGTGCCAGCGCGGCCTCGGCCAGGTCCCAGCGGCCCATCCGCGACCAGAACTGGACCGCGCGGGCGTGGAGCTCCGCGTCGTCGGGACGCGCCTCGAGGGCGCGCGCCATGGCGTCGATGGCCTCCTCGGGCCGGCCGTAGTCCTCGAGCGTCTCCACCCAGGTCACCCAGGGGCCGCCCCCCTTGAGCCGGTCGCCGTGACGGCGCACCCGCTGCCCGAGGAGGACGAGGCCCTCGGGCTCGCGCCCCACCAACCGCAGCGAATCGCAGGCGGCGCGGGCGTAGTGCTCCTCCTGGTCCTCCAGGCACGAGGCGATGCGCAGCGGGAGGACGCTGTCACGGTGGCGCTCCTGGCGGGCGTAGACATCGCCCAGGACGTGGTACAGCTCGGCCGCGGTGGGGTAGTACTGGATCCCCTTCCACAGCAGTCGCTCGGCCCGCGAGTAGCCTTCCTGGGTGAGGCCGACGAAGTCGGCGTAGCGCGCGACGTAGGTCGCGGGCGGAAACCACCAGGTCTGCTTCTGACTGATTCCGGGGTGGACCCCCCGCTCCACCAGGTCGGCCACGGTCTGACGAATCCGGGCGGTGTTGTGGGTGCGGTGGAGGCTGCTCAGCAGCTCCCGGCGCACCGGGAGACAGTCGGGGTGGCGGGCGAGGAGCCGCTCCTGGAGGTCGATGGCAGCGAAGGTGTCCCCTGCCAGGCCGCGGGCGAGAGCGTCCAGGCGCTGGGTGTAGGGGTGGTCCGAGAACCGGCGGGCCAGTCCCTCGGCCACCTCCGCCGCGGCGCGGACCCCGCGCGTCTCCAGGGCCCGCTCGAAGCGCAGGTGGGCGGCGTAGGGCTCGGTCGCGCCGGCGGGGATCAGGTCCAGCAGCTCGGCCCGCTCCGGCGGCACCACCGCCAGTGCCTGGGGGCCGAAGGGCGCCTCGCCCTCGTCCATCCGCTCGACCAGCACCCGCACCCAGCGCTCGTCTCCCGGGTCGTGGAGCACCAGGGTGCCGGTGGCTTCGTCGAGCCCCACGGCGGCGGCGGCGTGGGAGCTGGACAACGACTCCATCAGGTAGACGAACGGCAGCCCTGCCTCGAGCAGGCGGCGGACGAGGTCAGGGGTGGCCACGAAGGGCCGGGTGAGGAATCCCTGCCCCCGCAGCCACTCGATCAGCCGCCACATGGAGGTGCCGTTGTAGGTGAGTCGCTGCGCCAGGTCGTCGACGTCCAGCTCCACCCCGAACCCGCCCACCACCGCGGCCAGGGCGGCGGGGAGGCAGGTCTGGTGCTTCTGGTAGACGGCCCTGAACGGCACCAGCTCGAGCCCCCGCTCACCGCCGTCGCCCAGGTTCGCGAGGACGGCCCGAAAGTAAGGGGAGAGGACCCGGTCCGCCTGCCGCCTCGCCAGCTCGTGGTCCCCGAGCAGCATCGCGGCGTCGACGTGGGCGCCCGCGATCTGGGAACGGGACTCCCGGTCGACGAGGGGCGCCAGCTCGTCGAGCCCGGACGCCAGGTCGAGGGCGTCGCGGGCGAGCCGCCGGCGCGCGTTCGCGGTGCCGCGTTCGGCGAGAGCACAGGTGTACCAGATGGCCAGCAGCAGCAGCTCGAAGGACTGGCGGCGGTCGGCAGCGGCGGTCAACCGCTCCACCGCCTCCTCGAGGCGGCCGAGCTTGACCAGGGCGCGGCCGAGCACGGAGTACCCGGCGGGCATCCCGGGCGCCGAGGCGCAAACCCCCTCCGCCACCGCGAGGGCATCCTGCCAGCGGTCCTCGAGGAGGAGCACCTCCGCCGTGCAGCACCCGACCCAGGCCGGCTCCCCCCCCGTGCTGCGGGCCTGCTCCAGGAGCGGCTCGGCACGGTCAAAGTCCCGTACCAGGGCGAGCAGGTGGGCCCGGGTCGCCAGCCAGCTCGCCTCGAGGTCGGGGTCGTCGAGGCCCGGCCCGGGCTGTCGCTCCAGCTCCTGCAGTTGCTCGAGGAGGTGCCAGCGAGGGCGGACCGAGCTGCGGGCGAAGTAGCGGACGCGCGGGTGCTCCGGCTCCGCCGCGAGGGCGACCCGGAACAGCCAGCGGCGGACCTTGGTGCCGCCGAGACGACCGGCGAGGCGGCCGGCGAGGATCAGCTGCTCCACGCCGAGGTAGTGCACCAGCTCCGGCTCGCGCCACAGGTCGGCGGTGGCCCGGTAGGCGTCCATGAAGCGGCTCTGGTCGTAGAGCGCCTGAATGCGGTCGAGGTCGGGCAGGGCCGGCAGCATCGGGCAGGAGCGTAGCATGGCACTGCAGCTGTCAGCCGTCAGCGCTCAGCTTTCAATGCCCCCGCCCGCCCGACGTACCCCATGGTGACGTGAGCTGTGGGGCGAGGCCCGTCGGTCCCCGCACCGGGTGGAGCAGAACGGGGTATGCTCGGGGAGAGGAGGACCCCGCCATGTCACACCACGACCTTCCCCAGCACTACCGGTCCATCAGACAGCGCTTTCCGGACGTCACCGTCGCGCTCGAAGAGCTCGGGAAGCAGCTGCGCGAGCACGGGCCGCTGGAGCCGTGGACGGCTCACCTGGTGCAGATGGCGGCGGCGGCAGCGAGCGGCTCGGAGAGCGCGGCGGCCAGCCACGCCCGGCGCGCGTTGGAGGCGGGGGCGAGCGCTGACGCCCTGTACCACGCGGCGCTGCTGCTGGTGACCACCATCGGGTTTCCCCGAGCCGCCGCCCTGATCGCCTGGGTCGACGACGTGGTCGAGTCCTCGGAGTAGGGCGATCCTTACCGCCAGTCCTTGTCTCGCGGGTCAGGAACCGCCGAGGTCCCCATCCAGACCGAGCCAGCCGGGCAACGCGGCGACCCGGTCGAGAACCTCGGCGGTCGGGTGGGCGGCGAACGCAGTCGCGGGGGTCGGCCCGGACAGCACGGCCACGAACGAGACCCCGGCACGACGGGCGGCCTCGGCGTCGACCACGCTGTCGCCGACGTACAGGCCGCGGGCGGCGTCCACTCCCAGGCGCGCCAATGCCGCCAGCAGTCCGGCCGGGTCCGGCTTGGACACCGGCACGCTGTCGCTGCCGATGACCACTGCGAACGCGTCGCGGAGGTCGGCGCGGTCGAGGATCGCCTCCACCCGTCGCGCGTACTTGGTGGTGACCACGCCGAGCTGGAGACCCGCCCGGCGCAGGCGCGCCACCACGCCTGGCACCTCCGGGTAGAGCACGGTGGCGTCGAGCATGATCCGGTCGGCCCGCTCGACGAAGCAGGTCCGGAACGCCGGCGGGGCCGGGGCGTCGCCGGTCAACCGCTCGTAGATCTCCTCCAGGGTGAGGCCGATGGTGGGGAGGATCGCGCCCGTGCTCGCCGGCTCGCGGCCGAGGCGGACGAGCGCGTGGTTGACGCAGGCCACGATCCCGGCCGACGAGTCCCCCAGGGTGTAGTCGAAGTCGAAGAGGATCGCCTCGACGGAGACCGGCGGCGTCACTGCGGGTCGTCCTGGCGGCCGGTCGCGACCATCACCAGGACTGCGATGTCGTCGCACTGGCGGGAGGAGCCGCTGAAGCGGCGGACGTCGGCGACAACGGTGTCGCGAATCGCGGCGGCGGACAGGAGCGACGGGTCGAGCCCAGCGAGCAGCCGGCGCAGTGTCTCGTAGCCATAGAGCTCCCCCGAGGGGTTGCGCGCCTCGGGGACGCCGTCGGTGAACACCACCACCACGTCCCCGGGGCGCAGGCGTTGGACCCGGTGCTCGTACACGATGTCGCGGAACGTACCGAGGGGAAAACGGGGACCGGGTGACGCCAGGAACTCGGTCGAGCCGCCGGACCGGTAGAGCGGCTCGCAGAGACCGGCGTTGGCGAAGCAGAGCTCGCCGGAGCGGGGATCCAGGGCCAGCAGACAGCACGCGGTGAACATGCGCCGGCTCACCTTGAGGTTGAGCGTCCGGTTCACACTGGTCATGACCTCACCCACCGAGCCGCCCTGGCGGGCCTGGGAGATCACCATCCCGTCCGACATCACCGCGGTCATGGCCGCAGGCATGGCCTTGCCCGCGACGTCACCCACTGCCATGCACAGCCTGCGGGGATGGCCTTCGACCCAGAAGTAGTCGAAGAAGTCGCCCCCGACCTCGTGGGCAGGGATGCACACCGCGGCCAGGTCGAAGCCCTCGACCGTCGGGGCCCCCTGGGGCATGATCGCCATCTGCGCCGCGTGGGCGGCGGCGAGCTCGGTCCGCATCCGGACCCTCGACATCCGGTCCCGGGCCACGAGGAATGCCAGCGCTCCCGCCATGGCGAGGGCGCCGAGGCGGAACCACCACGTGCCCCAGAAGGGCGGGGTGACCGTCACCCGCACCGCGGCGGTCCGGGGGCTCCAGACGCCGTCGCTGTTGGCCCCGCGCAGGTGCAGGATGTAGTGCCCGGCGGGCAGCCCGCTGAAGGTGGCGAGGCGCAGGTCGGCGTCCACCGGGATCCAGGTGTTGCTCAGCCCCTCCATCTGGTAGGCGTAGAGGTTCTTCTCCGGCGCGCTGTAGTGCAGCGCCGCGAGCTCCAAGGAGAAGACCGCGTCGCGATGCGAGAGCACGATGGCGTCGGTGAAGGCCATCGCGCGGCGAAGGACCACGCGGCCGTTGACCGGCTCGCCCACCTTCACGGGTCGGTTGAACAGCCGCAGGCCGGTGACCACCACCGCAGGGGGCTCCGGGTTGAGGCCGATCTCCTCGGGGAAGAAGGCGTTGAAACCGTGAATTCCGCCGAAGAACATCTCACCGTCCGGGCTGCGGTACGCCGCGCCACCGTTGAACTCGTTGCTCTGCAGCCCGTCCCGGACATCGTAGTTGCGGCAGCTGCCGTCCGCCGGGTCGAACCGGGACAGGCCCCTGGTGGTGCTGATCCACAGCCTGCCCCGGTCGTCCTCCAGCATGGCGTACACCGAGTCGCTGGCGAGGCCGTCGCGGCTCCCGAAGCGCTCGAACCGTCCGGTGGTCCGGTCGAACCGGTTGACGCCACCGCCGAAAGTGCCGAACCAGAGGGTCCCGTCCCGAGCCTCGAGCAGGGCGAACACGTGGTTGTTGCTGATGGTGGAGGGATCGTCCGGGTCGGTGACGAAGCGCTCGAACCGGGCGCTGCCCGGCTCGAGTCGGTTCAGTCCGCCGCCCTGGGTGCCGACCCACAGCACCCCCTGCCGGTCGACGAGTGTGTGGCGCAGGAAGTCCCCGCTCAAGCTCGACGGGTCGTGGGGGTCGTTACGGTGGTGGGTGAAGCGGCCGGTTTCCGGGTCGAGGCGGTCGAGCCCGCCGCCGAAGGTCCCGACCCAGATCGACCCGTCGGGCGCCTCGAGCAGCGAGCGGAGGTCGTCGTGGGCGAGGGAGGAGGGGTCCGTCGGGTCGTGGCGGAAGTGCTCGAAGCGCCCGGTTTCAGGGTCGAAGCGGTCGAGACCGCCGCCGTTGGTCGCGACCCAGAGTGCCCCCCGACGGTCGAAGAGCAGGTCGCGCACCGTGCGGTGACTCAAGCTCGCCGGGTTGTCCGGATCGGGCAGGAAGTGGCGCCAGTGCCCGCGTGTGCGGTCCCAGCGGTTGAGCCCGCCCCCGTCCGTCCCGATCCACATCACCCCGTCGGCACCCTCGGCGAACGACCAGACGATGTCGTGGCTCAGGGAGTCGGGGTCGGTGGGGTCGTTACGGTAGCGGCGGAACTTCTTGCGCCCGACGTCGAAGCGGCTCAGGCCACCGCCGTAGGTGCCGACCCAAAGGACGTGGGACCGATCCTGGTAGAGCGAGTACACCCGGTCGGAGCTCAGGCTGTGGGGGTCGACCGGGTCGTTGGTGGAACGGGTGAAAGCGCCGCGGACACGGTCGAGGCGGTGCAGCCCACCGGTGTCGGTCCCCACCCACAGGGTGCCGGTGGTGTCTTCGAGCAGCGCCCGAACGTGATCGCTGGCCAGGGCGGTGGGGTCGGCCGGGTCGCTGCGGTAGTGGGCGAAGCGGCCGGTCGTCCGGTCGAGGGCGTTGAGGCCGCCCCCGCTGGTGCCGACCCAGAGGGTGCCGAGGTGGTCCTCGAGGATCGCCGTCACCCCGTCGTGGGAGAGGCTGGACGGGTCTCCAGGGTCGTGGCGGAGGTGGGCGAAGCGGCCGGTCGGGCGGTCGAGGCGGTCGAGACCGCCGCCGTTGGTGCCGACCCAGAGCTCTCCGGCCCGGTCCTCGAAAAGCGCCCGAACGTCGTCGTGGCTCAGGCTCGAGGGGTCGGCCGGGTCGTGGCGGTGGTGCACGAAGCCGCCGGTTGCCGGGTCGAAGCGGTCGAGGCCGCCGTCCTGGGTGCCCACCCACAGGGCGCCATCCCGGTCCTGGAGCAGGCTGCGGACAGTGGCCGCCGCCAGGCTCGAGGGGTCCTCGGGGTCGTTGCCGAACCTGGCGGCCTTCTCGGTGGCGGGGTCGAACCGGTTCAGCCCGCCGCTGAAGGTGCCGACCCAGAGGGCGCCGGAGCGGTCGGTACAGATGGCCTTGAGCTCGTTGTGGCTCAACGAGGAAGGGTCGCCGGGGACGTTCCTGTAGACAGTGAAAGTGTACCCGTCGAAGCGGTTGAGGCCATCCTCGGTGGCGAACCACATGAACCCGGTCGGGTCCTGGACCATCTGCTCGACGATGCTCTGGGAAAGCCCCTGCTCGATGGACAGGCGGTCGAAGTCGACGGACGCGTCGTCTGCGCGTGCACCCGGCGCCGGCAGGGCCATCGCCAGCACCCACGCGGCGACGAGCGCTTTTCGACCTCCTCGCACGTTCTTTCCTCCGTTCGAGTCTACCGTCTCACGACCCAAGAAGTTTCGCTCCGGCTGCCGTACCCTGGCCCGGGAGGTGCCGCGATGACCCGACTGCGCCTGGAGTTCCCCGACGACCGCGTGCTCTTCGCCACCCGGCTCGAGGTCCGCATCGGCGACGTCAACTACGGCAACCACCTCGGCCACGACCGCCTGGTCACCCTGCTGCACGAGGCAAGGTTGCGTTTCCTCGACCACATCGGCATCGAGGAGCTGGACTGCGACGGCCTCAGGATGGTGATTGCGGACCTCGCGGTGGTCTACCTCGCCGAGGTGCTCCACGGGCAGGAGCTCGAGGTGGAGATCGCGGCCGACGACGTGGGGCGCTCCAGCTGCGACCTCCTGTACCGCGCGAGCGACGCCAGGACCGGCGCGGCGGCGGCGGTGGCAAAGACCCGGATCGTGTTCCTGGAGATGGCGACGCAGCGGGTGGCGAGTCTGCCGGCGCGGCTGCTGGAGGTCGTCGCGCCCGGCGGAATCCCCCGATCCGGGGGTTGACCCGGGTGGTCGTTCTTGTAGGATTGATTCTCGTGAACGACTTCACAAGGGGAGGACGGGACATGGCAACCACGCTCGAGAACCTCGCGGAGGCTTTCGCCGGAGAGTCGCAGGCCAACCGCAAGTACCTGGCGTTCGCGCGGAAGGCGGAGAAGGAGGGATTCGCGAACGTCGCCCGGCTGTTCCGCACCGCCGCCGAGGCCGAGACCATCCACGCCCTCGGGCACCTGGAGGCGATGGGCGGCGTGGGGTCCACCGCCGACAACCTGCGCGCGGCCATCGAGGGGGAGACCTACGAGGCCACCGAGATGTACCCGCCGATGGTGGAGCGGGCCGAAGCCGAGGGGCACAGGGCCCGGCGCATGTTCAACTACGCCACCAGGGCCGAGGAGGTCCACGCCAGGCTCTACCGGATGGCCCTCGAGGCGGTGGCGCAGGGGAAGGACCTCGCCGAGACCAGCTTCTACCTCTGTCCCGTGTGCGGGCACATCGAGCTCGGGGCTCCGCCCGACGCGTGTCCGATCTGCGCGTGCAAGGGCGACAGGTTCGTGCAGGTGTGAGGAGAGCTCTCAGCTTTCGGCGGTCAGCTGTCAGCCTCCCCCGCCCGCCCGGAGCGTCTCGGCGCGAACGAGCGAAACGGCGCGGCTCGTTGACGAAGGGACCGCTGCCCTGCGTCGCTCTCAGCTCGGGTCCGGTCGTGCTTCGGGGAGGAGCCGCTCCCGCTCGCTGGGCGACTCCCTGGGAGGTGGAGTGATCATCGAACCACGAAGACGCGAAGAGCGCGAAGAGGACACTCCCGTGGCTCGGCTTCGCGTTCTTTGCGCTCTTTGTGGGTGGGTGGGGGAGCTGAGAGCTGAAAGCTGAGAGCTGAAAGCTCGCGGGGAGGGGGCCGGGAATGCGCTACGCGTGCACGGTGTGCGGGTACGAGTACGACGAGGAGGCGGAGCAGCGACCGTTCGCGGAGCTCCCGGACGACTGGGAGTGCCCGGTGTGCGGCGCCGGAAAGGGGGAGTTCGAGGCGGTGGGCGGGGCCGTGCCGGAGCCGCCGCCGTCGGCGGCACCCGCGGCCGTCGAGGGCGACCTCGAGCCCTATCTCCGGCAGTGGGCGCGGTCGGCCGACGAGGTGGAGACCTGGATGGCGGACATCCACCGCATGGCGGTGACCGGGCAGTCGATCGTCGAGCCGATGCGGGCGCGGACCGCCGTCCGCTGGTGGGACGAGATCCTGATCCGCGGCGCGCAGCTGGCGAGGATCCCGCTCGACGCCCACCAACCGGTGGAGACCCGGACGGTGATCGGTCCACGCGCCGCCCGGCCGCTGGTGGTCGAGACCCCGGTGTACGTGTCCCACATGTCCTTCGGCGCCCTGTCCCGGGAGATGCACCTGGCCATTGCCCGGGGCACCGCGGCCGTGAGCACGGCCATGTGCTCGGGGGAGGGGGGCATCGTGCCGGAGGCCATGGACCTCGCCCACCGTTTCATCCTCGAGTACGTTCCCAACCGCTACAGCGTCACCGAGGAGAACCTCCGCCGCGCCGACGCGGTGGAGATCAAGATCGGCCAGTCGGCCAAGCCGGGGATGGGGGGGCATCTGCCGGGGGCCAAGGTCACCGCCGAGATCGCCGCCATCCGCGGCTTTCCCGAGGGGAGCGACATCCACTCGCCGGCCCACTTCGAGGACATCCGGACCCCCGACGAGCTCAAGGCCAAGGTCGCCTGGTTGCGGGAGGCGAGCGGCGGCCGACCGATCGGGGTCAAGGTCGCGGCCGGGCACGTCGAGGCCGACCTCGAGGTGGCCCTTTTCGCCGAGCCGGACTTCGTCACCGTTGACGGGCGCCCCGGCGGCACCGGCGCCTCCCCCAAGCTGGTCAAGCTCGCCACCTCGGTGCCCACGGTGTTCGCTCTCCATCGGGCGCGCCGATTCCTCGACCGGCGCGGCGCCCGCCACGTGTCGCTGGTGATCACCGGCGGTCTGCGGGTGTCGTCGGACATCGCCAAGGCGCTGGCGCTGGGCGCCGACGCGGTCGCTCTGGGCACCGCGGCCATGGTGGCCTGCGGCTGCCAGCAGTACCGCCTCTGCCACACCGGCCGCTGCCCGGTGGGGATCGCGACTCAGGACCCCGAGCTGCGGGCGCGCTTCGACGTCGAGGCCTCTGCCGCCCGGCTGGCCAACTTCCTGCGGGTGACCACGCAGGAGCTGGAGGACTTCGCCCGCCTCACCGGGCGTTCGAGCGTCCACGCCCTGGCGGTCGAGGACCTGTGCACGACGAGCTCGGAGATCTCGTCGCACACGACGGTCGAGCACGTGTAGTCTTTTCCCGATCCCGATGGGTCCTTTTCGGAATCGGGACGCTTCCCTCAATACGCGAACGGGTCCCGCTCGGCAGACTCCTCGTCCCCCGAAGGGCCGTCCGGCGCCTCGTCCCCGGCCTCCGCGGCCTCGGTGGTCGACCCCTTCTTGCGCCGGCGGCCGCCCCGACGCCGCTTGCGCTTGCTGACGCTGCCGACGTCGGCGCCGCTCTCCCCGGCTTCTACGGCATCGGCGTCGCTCTCGCCGGGTTCCGCGGCATCGGTGCCGCGTTCCCCGGCTTCCGCGGCCTCGGCGGGCTCCCCCGGCGGGGGGGCAGTCTCGCCGTCGCCGTTCCCCTCGGCCGTCGCGGGTTCCGAACCCGCGACGCTCTTGCGGTGTTTGCGGCCGCCGCGGCGTCGTTTCCGCTTGGTGGCGGTGGGGGCAGGCTCCTCCCCCGGTTCGTCCGCGCTCGGCTCGGACTCGTCCTCGTCGGCCGGCTCCTGTCGGTCCTCGGTCTCGCCTGGAGGCGCGTCCTGGGCAGCCGGGCTTTTCTTGTGCTTGCGGCTCCGGCGCTTCTTCTTGCGCCCCCCCTCCCTGGCCTCGTCGGCGGAGTCCGGGGCTTCGTCGGCCGGCCCGGACCGCGGAGCGGCGGTCAGGTCGGCGACCCCGGCGGCTGGCACGGCCGGCGCGGTGGGGCGCTGGGTCTGACCCAGAGGTCGTTCGGTCCACGAGATCTCTTCGTCGGAGCGGTGCAGCTTCGAGGAGGCGATGATCTCGACGTGGAGGTCGAACTCCCGTTCGAGGGCGGCAAGCTCCTGGCGGTATCCGTTCTGGAACGCATCCGCCAGCTCGGGGTGGAGGGCAACTCTGACCCCGCCGATGCCACCGACCGCCGCCCGCTCCTCGATCCGCCGCAGGAGGTTGATCGAGACGGTCTCGGCGCTGGGGATCTTGCCGCTGCCGCCGCAGGTGGGGCAGGCGCGGTGGGTGCGCAGGGCCAGCGGCATGCCGATCCGCTGGCGGTTGATCTCCAGCAGACCGTTGCGGGAAAGGCGGCCGACGTCGACCCGGGCGCGGTCCACCTTGACCGCGTCCCGCATCGCTTTCTCCACCTCCTTCTGGTTGCGTGAAGAGCGCATGTCGATGAAGTCGACCACGACCAGGCCGCCGATGTCCCGCAGCCGGAGCTGACGGGCCACCTCCCGTGCCGCCTCGGTGTTGACCTTGAGGTAGGTGTCCTCGTGGTGCTGCGCGCGGGTGGCGCGGCCGGAGTTGACGTCGATGGCGGTGAGCGCCTCGGTGGGGTCGATGACGATCGAACCGCCGGAGGGCAGCGGAACGGTCCGCTTGAAGATGCTCTCGATCTGGTCCTCGACGCCGTAGCGGGAAAACAGCGGCACCCGCTCCCGGTAGCGGACGAGCGAGGTCTTGCCTCGGGGCATGAACGCCTGCAGGGCGGCCTGCGCCTTGTCGAACGCGTCGTCGTCGTCGACCAGGATCTCCTCGATGGTGGCGTCGAGGGAGTCCCTCACCGCCTGGACGATGAGGTCCTGGTCGAGGTACAGCAGCTGCGGCCCCTTACCCCGCTTGGACTCGGCCAGGATCTTCTTCCACAGCCGCATCAGGGCGGCAAGGTCGCGGTTCAGTGTGGTCTTGTTCTGGTCCAGTGCGGCGGTGCGGAGGATGAACCCGTAGCCCTCCGGCACCGCCAGCTTGGCGGCGAGGTCGCGCATGGCGGCCCTGGTCTCGTCGTCCTCCACCTTGCGGGAGATGCCGCGGACGTCGTCGTAGGGCATCAGCACCAGATAGCGGCCGGCCAGGGAGAGGTTGGTGGTGACCGCCGCCCCCTTGGACCCGGTGGCCTCCTTGGTGACCTGGACCACGACCGGTTTGCCGCGGTCGAGCACGGCGTCGATGCGGGGCCGCTTCCCCTCCGGCGGCTTGTGGTGGTAGGCCTCGGGAACCACGTCGCCGAACGACAGGAAGGCGTCCTTGGCGGCGCCGAAGTCCACGAAGGCGGCGTCGAGGGATGGCTGGAGGCCGGCGACGACCCCGCGGTAGATGTTGCCGCGGCTCAGGCCCGCGTCGGCGACCGCCACCTGGTAGGCGTCGAGGACGCCGTCGGAGAGTATCGCCACCCGCAGCTCCTGGCGCCGCTGGGCATTGATGAGCATCTTGCGACTCATAGGGCTCCTGAGAGGCGTCCCGCGCTCGAGGCGGGGGCGCCGTTGTCACCTCGCACCATAGCACTCTGTCTCGAGAAGGTGCAGGCCCACGGCCGCGGTCGCGAGTCGACGGGCGACAGGGCCGGGGCGGACATGGCACCGAGAGCCGGGGCCGGCGCCGGCGACAGCGTCGCCCGCTACAATGCTGACATGACGCTGCGGGCAGGCAGGGTTGAGACACTCGCCGTCATGGCGTGCACCGCGCTGGCCGCCGCGGCAGTCGTGCTGGCGCCGGCCTCGGCGGAGGCCTCCCGCTACCTGCCGGCGGCCCTCGAGCGTGTGATCGCGCCTCAGGCGAGCCCGGAGAGCCTTGCCGGTGCCGCTGACCACCACCCTGCACTCCGCGCACTGACCACCGCCGATCGAGTGGACCTGGCCGACCTGGCGGCTGGGGCGCGCCTCGAGGGGCAGCAACTACGACTGCTCGGCGCTGCGCCGGCGGTGGAGTACGACGCCACTGTTTCGTGTACGACGCGCACCCACGACTCGCGCCGCACCATCGAAAACCGATCGATCCTCGCCTACGACGACTCCCAGGGACAGCCGTCGGCCCGCCTGCGTCTCTTCCACGGGGCTTGGACAGACCCCGTCACCGGCATCGCCTACGCACGAAGTCGTTGGCTCGACTCCCGCACCGCGTCGTGGCTTGCGCCCGACGGCCTCGGCGGCATCGACAGCCCCAATCTCTACGCCCCGATGGCGCTCCAGCCCCACATGCTGGTGGACCCGTTGGGGCTGAGCGTCGGCGACTGGGCGGCCGACCTGGCGGGCGACGTCGCTTCCGGAATGCCTGGAGAGCTGGGCGGGCAACTGCACGGCATGCTCGACCTCGCTGTCGGTGGCGAGCTGACCGCCGCCAGAGTTAGGGAAGAGGCCTACCAGGCAAGCGCGGGATTGGGCATGAGGGAGGACGAGCGGCGCGCCCTAGCGGCCTTCGAGGGAGCGCGAGCGGCCCTCGCTGTTCGGAGCCTCGGGTTTAGCGCCGCCGATGATCCGCTCGAGCATGGGGCTACCCTGCTCAAGACCTTCACTGGTATCGCAGACATCCAGGAGGGCCTGCAGGAGTTCAGCGAGGGACGCTCGACCGAGGGACCCCTGAGGATGGCGGCTGGTGTAGGCGGGCTGGTCAGCTTGGCCTATGTACCGGGCAAGGCGGCGACAACGGCCCCGAATCTGATGCGGGTCAACCTGCTGGGCGCGAGAGCAACGCGTGTCACCGCAGGAGCCCGCGCTGCAAGGCTCGCGGGGTTGGCAGTCCCAGAGAGGGGAGCTGGGCTCGAGTGGCCAACACACGTCCGATACGGCGAGGGACTCAGTGCGTACGCCAAGAGCGCCCGGGAGGCGGCCACCATTGATCTTTCGCGCAGGAACTTCGCTGTCATCCACTACATAGAAGACGGAACTTCCAAGATCAAGGTGGTCAAGAACGTACCCGGTGGGTTGCACGCCGAAGAGGTAGCCGAGAAGTGGTTGCACCGCCGCGGGATTGGTTCCAGGCAGGTGAGGGAGGTCTACAGCGAGTACTTCCCGTGCGCAAATCCCCGACATGATTGTCGTGGTCTCTTGAAGGAGCGGTTTCCCGACGCCCGTGTGTCATTCACGTGGCCCTATGGCACCGGCCGACGGGGGGACTATTGGACCGATGCTGGGCGCCGCAACCGCGCTCGAGACCTCACCCGCAGTGGTCTTCGATAGCAGAGGGGAGAGATATGGTGTTTGATTGGCGGACGGAAAGGGTGTGTTGCCTGGATCATGCCTTCTTGGATGAAGTACCTCTTCGATACCTGGTTGAAGAGGGTCTTCCGGAGAGGGTCTTCTGCCAGATCGAACCAGCTTTCGTTTTCGATTTTTCGAGAATGTGCCAGAAGGAGGTTCTTCCGAGCAGCTCATTCGAGGTGGGTGTGATTGAAGTGGGTAGCTACTCGCTGTTGAACCGTGGGCGTGAGCTTCCGGTTGTCGTGGATCGCCGCACTGGTTCGATGTGGATTGTCGATGAAGACTATGTTGCATCGGCTCGGTTCCTTCAGGCTCAGTTCGGTGAGAAGGAGCACGACTTTGATCCCCATCGGCGTGCCTCTCAGATCAGTTCGCAGGTATTCTTGAACGTCTCCCCACGGATCTTCTTGGCGTGTTTTCAGATGGCAGTTGATCACCTTTCTCAACTCAGGAGGACTAGGTTTGGCGGTGACGAATACTCGAGGATTCTCGGTCGATTCGAGGATACCCTAGTGTCGCTGGACAGAGATTCCCGGGACTACCAGCGCTCCTTCTGGTGGGAGATATTGGCCGACCTCGATTGTGATGAATGAGGGAGCGGCCCGATGTCCAGATCTCCTGACCCGCGGGGGAGGTCGTGAGACATCAACTCGGCGCCTGGCCCAACGAGTCTGACGATGTTTGAGGCAACTGAGTGACCCGTACGGAGTCGATCACGAGGTCGCGGTCATTGCCTGGCGCGGCGGTGCTTGCCCTTGTCGTTGCGATGCTCGGAGCGGCGCTTGGGCCGTGGGCGGACGCCGCTCCCAATTCGGTGTATCTCGTTCAGAGCAGCGAGGCACGACCCTGGTCTACGACGACCGACCTCGAGGTACGACCAGCCTCAGACACCTCGGGGGTGGACGTCGAGGCCGACGAGGCCCGGATCGTCAGCCAGTTGCCCAGCGCCGCAGCGAGCCTGCGCGAGGAGCGCGGTGGAGATGTCCCAAAGAGCGGACTGAGCCGCGGCGCGGAACTCCGCGCCAAGTACGGCGCAATGTCTATCGAGGACATCCATGCGCGAATCAACGCTCGGGGTTTGATGCCCGAGACCTGGAACCAGTTCCGTACGGCGAATCGAGGTCTTTTCTCGTCCCAGGCTCAAGCGGGCCGAGCTTGGGCCGCGTACAAAGGGGCCCACGGCATCGAGCGCGTAGCTCGGAGCCAAGCAGCCAAGCGCCAGTTTCTTCTCCAACTGGCAGCCAGCGGGAAGGCTCCGGCATGGATGAACCAGTGGCTTCGTCAAGGCAAGGTGCCGCTGGGGTTTGAGGTCGATCACATCAAGGCGCTCTCCGTTGGTGGTTTGGACGATCCCTCGAACATGAGACTGTTGGACAAGGCGTTCCATGATCTCCACCATAGCCCTGGCTTCTATCGCCCATGGGAGTAGGAGGTGCCGTGGTCCTTACTACGAGGAAGTTTCCAGTGAGCCTGTCGGGCAAGGGGGAGTTCGCTATTCCGAATCCCGGTGAGCGCCTGCGTAGCACTTTTGTGGGGCTCGAGTCCGGTGCGGAGTTCGAGACTGCGGCCGTCTCCTACGTCGGCCGCGATGTCTCGGCCGAGGAGGTCGCCAGCAAGTTCCTGAAGCACCAGGACTCCCCTGTGCCGCGGGAGGCGCTTGTCGCTTTGTTTAGCCGCTACCTCGAGAGCCTTCAGGTTTTCAAAATCGGTAACGTCTTGGCTATTGAATACTTGCAGGATGCTGGGTTCAGGCTGAAGCTCGTTGCCAGATCACCCAGGAGGGGCCCATCCAGGCGTTTGCCTGGGTAGGTTCAGGGCACTACCCAAACCTCATCCCGAACAGGCCGCCGTCCTCGGTGGCGTCGGTGAGCCTGGTGGGGAGGAAGTGCTTGGCGAGGTCGAAGCCGGCGGGGAGCCTCTGTGGCACAGCGTCCGAGTTCATCGTGACGATGTACTGGAAGCCGAGCTCCTCCGCCGTCCTTGCGCCGACTTGGAGCGCCGTGGCGACCTGGCGGGTGTCGACACCGTCGAACAGATGGCTGTCATGCACCAGGAACCCCGGCCCGGTGCTCCGCTTCGCGCACAGCTTCATGAGCATCAGGTCGAAGCAGAAGATCTGCATGTTCTTGATGCCCTGGCTGCGCTTACCGTGGATCTTCACCTCGAAGGCTGGCCCGTTCTCGCTTTCGCTGATGTGCAGGCTCCCAGCGTCCTCGTAGAGGCTTCTCGAGACCTCCTCGAAGGTGAGGATCGCCTCCCGCAGCGTCTCGCCCTGCTCCCGGTGATCTTGCCTAAGTCGAAGCAGCAGCTGCTGGCGCTCGAGAGTGAGCTCGGTCTTTCCGGTCTCCAGTGCTTCGGCCGTTTCGTAACGCTGCCGTAGGCTCGCCACCTCCTGCTCGACCCGCAACGGTACCAGGTCCAGCGTTATTGA
>Ga0068714_10001988_pt1 | contig 27654 bp, 29 predicted proteins | sample MTBNYHSulfiMetaG_FD_62988 | JGI IMG/M metagenome (GOLD analysis project Ga0068714, IMG submission 62988) | Enrichment culture microbial communities from rom New York Harbor, USA that are MTBE-degrading - MTBE-NYH (New York Harbor Sulfidogenic)... | ecosystem: Environmental > Aquatic > Marine >... | reverse complement strand
TAGCCCCTAGGGGAATCGAACCCCTCTTTGATGGCTGAGAACCACCCGTCCTAGCCGATAGACGAAGGGGCCATCACCATCGCTCCAGCTTCGCTGGAACACTGCCAAATTGAGCGGTGAAACCCGTCAGGGTTTCGCCGCTCAATCCTTCCCGGGGAGGACTTGAACCCCCAAACCAAGATCCAGAGTCTTGTGTGTTACCAATTACACCACCGGGAAACGTCTGGTCTCGGCCATAAGCTATCAATTTTTCGAGGACACGTCAAGAACAAACCCTGCCGCTGCGCCGCCTGCCCCGGTAGACTGCCCGAGATCGCCTCGGCCAGGGGCGGGAGCGTGTCACCTCCACGGCCTCCCGCCTACTCGATGATCGGCAGGCTCACCCGGAAGGTCGTGCCCCCGTTGGGCCTGCTGGTCACTCCGAGCGTGCCGTGATGGGCCTCCACCACGCTCTTGACGATAGACATCCCGAGGCCCGTGCCCCCCTGGTCAGAGTACGAGAAGAACGGCTCGAAGATCCGCTTCTGGATCTCCGGGGGCATCCCGACCCCGGTGTCGGAAACCTCGACCTTGAGAGTCTGGTCGGTCTTGGTCGCCCGGATCGTGAAGGTGCCTCCGTCGCGCATGGCCTTGCGGGCGTTGTCCGCGAGATTCAGGAACACCCGGAACATCCGCTGCTCGTCCATGATGACCGGTTCGGCGACCTGGATGTCCGAGCGGATGGCAATCCCCCGGGTCTGAAACTTATCCTCGATCGTCTCCTCCAGGCGGGCGAACAGGTCGTGAAGGTCGACGACCCCCATGTTCAGCCGGATCTCGCCGCGGGAGTAGTCCAGGAGCTCGCTGGCTATCTGGTTGACCCGGTCCGACTCCACGATGATCTTGCGGGCGTTGCGCTCCACCTTGGTGCGCTCGCCGCTGTGCAGCAGGATCATTTCCGCCAAGCTGCGCAAGACGGAGAGGGGATTGCGGATGTCATGAAGGATGAGGGACGAGAACTTGCCCAGCGTCGAGAGCCGGTCCTTGAGCAGAAGCTCCTCCTGGGCTTCCCGCAGCGCCTGGTTGGCTGCCTCGAGCTCCAGGTTGCGCTCCCGGAGGTTCTCCACGAAGTACTCGTTGCTCTTGCGGACCATGTCCGAAACAGCCCGGAGCAGGGAAACGGCGAGGTGGGAGTCCTCGAGAATCGTACGGTGAAAATCCACGCGGTTTATGTACAGAAGCCGGGAGGAGTCCCGGCAGATCACCGTGGCGCTGCGGGGAAGCTCGTCTATGAGAGCCATCTCGCCGAACAGGTGCCCGCTGGTGTGCAGCGCCAGCAGGTCCCGCTCCGGCCGATCGTAGTTTTTCCACACCTCCACCGCGCCCTCCAGCAGGATGTAGAACCGGTCCGCCTCGGAGCCTTCCTTGAAGATGAGCTCGCCCGCGGCAAAGGAGATACGGTGGCACACCCGCTGGATCTTGGCGACCTCTTCGTCCGAGAGCCCCTCGAAGAAGTAGACCTTCTTGAGAACCGGAAAGAGGTCGTCCATGTCTCAGGCCTGCTTTCTCTCGTAGAGGCTCTCGATGTAGGACCGGGTGTTGTCGATCTGGACGTGGCTGATCGTACATCGGCCTTCCAGGACGACTCCGTCCTGGATGATCAGCTCCGGCGTCTTGAGATCCCCCAGAACCCGGGCGGTGGACAGCAGCAGGATACGCCTCGTGGCGGAGATGTTGCCGATCACGATACCTTCCACGACGACGCTGGTGGCGCTGATGTGGGTCTTGACGCGCGCCTTGGGTCCCACCTGCAGCTGGTCCACCAGGAGGACCTTGCCCTCGAACGCGCCGTCGATTCTCATGTTGCCCTTGACCAGAAAGCGGCCTCCAAAATAGGAATTCTCCCCGATTGTCGAGTTCGTCCGGATCTCGATCTGCATCAGCTCTCCTGGGACTCGATCTGCGGCACATTCAGGAAGCTGACGATCTCCTTGCCCAGATTGTTGAGCTGATCCAGGGCACCCCGCACCGACTCGCCTTCCAGGTATCTGCGCCCTTCGATCCTGCGGTCGAACTGGAGGGTATCGCCGTGGTTCAAACAGACCGACCCCCCGTGCGCGATGTCGTCGACCAGATCGCCGGAAAAGCGCATCAGGCTGCGGAAGAACCTGTCCGCCTCGACGGCCAGGTTGCGCTTCTTCTTGAAGCTGCGCTGCCGAAGATCCTCGGCATGCTTCTCCACGAAGTACGGGTCCATGCGCTCCCCTTCGTCGCCCAGATCGGCGAACAGGCGCCGCAGGTTCCCGAAACGGTGGTAGAATCCGTCTCTTTCCAACGAGTGCTTGAAATCCAGCTTGAGCTTGGCTTCGCTCAGCAGGGGGAGGAACTCGTTCTCGAAGAACTGCAGATACGCCGAGAGGTACAGCTGCTCCCGGTCCTCGGGAATCTCGCGCTTGGAGTCCCGGGCCGGCCCCATCTCGAGGATTCGCCTGAGGAACTCCAGCCCCTGCAGCTCGTCGTTCTGCACCTCCTCGTGCAGCTCTGCCGGATCCAGCTCGTGGAAGCTCTCGATCTGCTGCTTCTCGGTCTTGAGGCGCTTGAGCTCCCGGCTCACGCGCTCCCGTTGGAGAGGGTCGCCGGTGGTCCGGAATACCGACTCAAACTGCCGGATCAGCCGATTGAGCCGTTTCAGCTCTTCCTCAGGCGTCATAATTCATGCTACCACGAACATTCTCGCCGGCGCAAGCCGGAGGGTTTCGGCGCCTTCGGACCCGTTTCGGCGCCTCCGGACCCGGTCCGGCCCACGAGGCAGAAAAAAGCCCCCGGGAACGGGGGCTTTCCGGCGGCTCAGACGCTGCTCACCAACCGTCGGCCATGTCGTCGGCGTCCCGATAGGCCTCTGCAAACAGGTCCGACACGGCCCGCGCATCGTCGAAGTAGATATAGTAGGTGCCGTAGCGCTCGGGGAGGTCGAACTCGAGCTTGAAGCCCACGAGCTTGACTCCCCTGTCCGCGGCGAAGTGATACTCGTCCTGGACGATCCGGGGCGGAACGGCGGCGGTCAGCTGCTTCCAGCCCATGAAGTTGAGCTTTCCGAGGGTCACCTCGCGACGCTGGTTGAAGTAGTCGGCGATGACCGCCTTGAGCACGTGGTTGTAGTTCCTGCCCACGACCCAGACGGAGATCGTCTTGGTGATTCCCTCGATCGGGATCGGCCGCACCGGGAAGATGGCGGCGGAGCCCCCTCCCCGGCGGAAGAACTGCAGCTTGGCGCCTAGAACGAACTTGTCCTGCTCCTGAATTCCCGCCTGCTCCTCACCCGTCATGGGTTTCTTGCCGGCCGGCGCACCCTCGAAGCGCCGGACCATGATGATCCCGTCGTCCAGGGGCATGGAGGCGCCCCAGTAGGCCACGTCCTCGAACTTGCTGATCGAGACCTCCCCGAGGTACTGCTGCGCCTGGTCCTTGCCCAGGCGCTCCGGGTCGACCCCGCCCGTCGATTGGGCGATCAGCACCAGCGGCACCAGGAGGGCTACGAAAGCTGTCAGTGCTATCTTCTTGTTCATGATGGATTCTCCCCCTAGTTGGCGCCGGTGCCCCAGATTTCCTGGAGCTCGTCGGCTTCCGCCAGATTGTTGCCGTCGTAGGAAGTCTCGAACACGTCCGTGGTCACCTTGATCTGATCCAGGTACATGTAGAAGTCGTCGACCTTCTCCAGCGGCTGGGTCCACAGTACCAGCCTGATCAGCTCCAGGCCCTGGCGGCGCGGAAGGTACTGCCAGGACTGGGGGATGCTCCCCGGCACCCTGACCTGGAGGTTCTTCCAGCCGACGAACTGAATCGAGCCGAAGGAAAGGACGTGGTCTATGCCCTGGAAATCCCGCACGTGGGCCTCCAGGGTATAGGCATGGTTGGAGCCCCACACCCACAGGTCGATGAAGTGAACGCGCCCGGGGATGGGGATGGGCTTGGGCTCGAAACCGTCCCCCTCGCCCGTGCCGGGGACGATTTCCACGTAGTTGTACCCCTTGCGCAGGAACTTCCCGCGCAGCCCGAGGACCCTCAGATCCTCGCCGTCCTTGTTCTTCCCGTACAGCGACTCCGGCCAGGCTTCCACCAGCTTGGCCTCCCAAAGGCTGCTGCCGCTGCGGTCGTAGCCGAACTTGCTCGGGACGAGCTTCCACGTCCGGTAGACCTCGCGCTGCTGTTCCGCGGGGTCGAAGCTCTGAAGGACCCGCGGCACGAGGTTGAACGTGACTTCGTCGGCCAGGGCGGCGGCGGCCGAACCGACAAGCAGCACGATCACCAGGAGCCGGCATGAGGTTCGAAACCCTCGTTTCATCCTTTTCTCCTTGTTATTCCTTTGGTCATTGGAAATTGTATGCCCGCACCAACCCTTTGTCAAACTCTTTTCTGCCGCGACTCCCTGAAGGCTTTTTCGGCCAGGTAGGAGCTGCGCACATACGGCCCCGCCAGGACGTACGGGATCCCCTTGTTTTCGGCTCGGACCTTGAGCTCATCAAACTCTTCCGGATTATAGTATCGGACGACAGGGTTATTCTTTTTACTCGGGATCAAATATTGTCCGATAGTTAGAATTTCCACCCCAACGCCGGCAAGGTCCGCGAACAGCCCGTCCAACTGCTCCCGGCTCTCCCCCAGGCCCACCATGATCCCGGACTTGAGCTGCACGCCTGCACGCCGGACTCTCGCGGCCAGGCGGAGCACCTCCAGAGAGCGCCGGTAGTCGGCACCCTGGCGTACGTGCCGATAGAGGGACTGCACGGTCTCGACGTTGTGGGCGAACACCTGCACGGGGAGTGCCGCCACTGCCCCGACGGACTCCCGTCTTCCCTGAAAATCCGGAACCAGCAGCTCGAGCCCGAGCCCCGGTCCCCGGGCGCGCAGGTCCCCGACCACCCGGCAGAAGTGTCCCGCGCCGCCGTCGTTCAGGTCGTCCCGGGTGACCGAGGTGATGACCGCAAAGCGGATCCGGGCCGCCCGGATGTAGCGGGCGATCTTGAGGCCTTCCTCGGGATCGGGCGGAGTTGGGGGAGCGTGGTCCACCGCGCAGAAGCCGCAGTTGCGGGTGCAGTGCTCGCCGAGGATGAGGAAGGTGGCGTTGCCCCGCTGGTAGCACTCCCCCAGGTTGGGGCAGCGGGCGGATTCGCAGACCGTGTGCAGTCCAAGGTTATCGATCTCCCGCAGGGTCTGCAGGACCTCGGGGGAGAGCTTCATCTCCTTGCGCAGCCACGCCGGACGCGGCTTGCGGATATCCTCACTCATGCGTCTGTGACTCCTTCGGCGAGACCCCCCACCAGCGCAGCCGTACCGGGACCCGGAGGGGCTGCGCTTCGGCGGTCGCCTCTGCGACTGCCTCGCCGGCGAGGGCGCCCGCCATGGCCAGCAAAGCCCCAACGAGATCCCTCTCGAAGGTCAGGAGCAGGACCTCGGCGTAGGCCTCGATCCCGGCCTCGCTCTCCGCGATCGCCAAGCCGCCTTCCTTCTGGAGCACCTCCAGGCAGAACCCGGTCAGGGTCGAGGTCCGGAGCAGGAAGATCCCGATCCCCTCCTCCCTCAGGCGTTCGAGGCTTCGCCGTGCCTTGGCCCGGTCCTCCAGGCTGTCCAGCTCCCGGTACTCCGCACCCACCCCCGCTTCTCCCCCGGACAGCGCCTCCCTGAACAGCTGCAGCTCCCGCCGGGCGGACTTGTCCGGGTTGGCCCCCACGACCGCCACGGCTGCGCCCCGGGTCTCCGAGACCCCCAGACCCAAACGGGAGGGCAGCTCGGGCAGCGACAGCATGGCTCTGAGGGCGGTCGCCGCTTCCACGTAGGCCGCTGCCAGGTCATGGACCAGCACCCGGAGGTTGCTCCCCCGGACTGCGGTTCCGGCCGGCAGCGGTCCATCCAGGAAGAACAGGGTGTCCGGGGACTCGGACGCGATCGCCAGCCCGGTCGACGCCAGCAGGGGGCTGAGGTAGACGCCCCGGGGCGAGAGCCTGGCCAGAAGAGCTCGCAACTCCTCCCCACCCCGCTCCCCCGGGCTCACGACCTCCACCCTGATGCGGGCGATCCCGCGCAGCTCGGCCCTGATCGCCTCCGGGGGCTGCCCCCGCTCCCTCATCACCGCATCCGTGTAGGGGTCCAGGACCACCAGGAGGTCCGGCGAAACGCGGCAACCACTCGAGCCCAGCGCCGCGGCGCCGAGCGCTGCCCCGAGCACGGCCCCCCGAGCGACCCGGAGGAGCAACCCCCCTGCGCTGCGGCCCCTGTTATCGCTCGTACCCCTGCTGCTCATGGCAACTAGAAGCTACTCGGGCAGAGGAAGCTTCGTCAATCACACCCGACAACTTGACAGCCCCGGTCAAACTCAACATAGTTAGGGCGCATCAAGCGAATGCCAGAAGAGGAGAAACCATGATTCGCTATCAGGACCTGGGGCTTTCCAACACCCGTGAGATGTTCAAGAAGGCCATGGACGGTGGGTACGCGGTGCCCGCATACAACTTCAACAACCTGGAGCAGCTCCAGGCAATCATCACCGGCTGCCTGGAGAGCCGCTCTCCAGTAATCCTCCAGATCTCCAAGGGGGCGAGGGCGTACGCCAACCAGACGCTCCTGCGCTACCTGGCCGAGGGAGCCATGAAGATCGTCGGGGAATCCGAGCACCCGATCCCGGTGGCGCTGCACCTGGACCACGGGGACAGCTACGAGCTGTGCGTCTCCTGCATCGAAACCGGCTTCTCCTCCGTCATGATCGACGGCTCGGGATTCCCGTACGAGGAGAACGTCGCCCTGACCCGCAAGGTCGTGGAGTACGCCCACAAGCATGACGTCACGGTGGAGGGCGAGCTCGGGGTGCTCGCCGGCATCGAGGACGAGGTGTCCCACGCCGCCTCACACTACACCGACCCGGAAGACGTGCAGCACTTCGTGGAGGAGACCGGCGTCGACAGCCTCGCGATCTCGATCGGAACCTCCCACGGGGCGTACAAGTTCAAGGTCAAGCCGGGAGAGGCTCCGCCCCCGCTGCGCTTCGACATCCTCGAGGAGGTGGAGCGGCGGATCCCGGGCTTCCCGATCGTGCTCCATGGGGCCTCGTCGGTGCTCCCGGTGTACGTGGACATGATCAACCAGTACGGCGGAAAGCTCGAGGGGGCGGTCGGGGTCTCGGAGGATCAGCTCCGTCGGGCGGCCAAGTCGGCGGTCTGCAAGATCAACATCGACTCGGACGGAAGGCTGGTGGTGACCGCCGTCATTCGAAAGACCTTCGCAGAGAACCCGAAAGAGTTCGATCCGCGCAAGTACCTGGGGCCGGCCCGCGATGAGCTCAAGAACCTGATCATCCGCAAGAATCGCGACGTGCTCGGGAGCGCAGACCGAGCCTGAAGTCGCGCCCCCCGTGCGTAAGCGCGCGGTGGCCAAGGGGGGCATGGACGATGGAGGAAAAGAAGGAACGAGCCATCGAGAAGGCACGGCAGTACTTCCACGAGTACTGGTACCGGAAGGCTTCCCTGTCTGATCTGATCGCGGAGCTCGGAATATCCAAACCCACGTTCTACAACTACTTCAAGAACAAGGAAGAGCTCTTCAACGCGGTCATGGTGGCCACGTACAACGAGTTTCTCTACGAGTTCAACCAGAAGGCCAGGAATGCACGCAGCGCCATGGAGAAGCTCGACCTGTTCGTCCGAACCTATGCCTGGTTCCTCGATGCGTACCCGCTCTACCGGGACCTGTACAAGCCCGGAAACGATCTCCTGCCCCGCTGGACCAAGTCCCGTCACTCGAAGGACCTGTTCGCGGAGGGGGTGGAGACGCTCAAGGCCATCCTGGAAGAAGGGCGGGAAGAGGGGATCTTCCGCGCGGACCTCGACGTCAAGGGGACGGCCCTGGTCCTCTGCCAGCTGATTACCGTCGGCCTGTCCTTCGATCCCAACATCTACGCGCGAAAGGATCGCCCGCCGTACGTCGTCGATCTGGACACGCTCCTGCGGATCCTGGCCGAGGGGGTGGTGGCACCCGACTAGCGTTCCGCTCCGTAGTACAGGAGGAGCGCCGCTCCCGCCAGGAAGGCCGCGGCGATGCCCGCGGCCCACGCCTCGTGGAAGGTTCTCTGCAGCAAAGCAATCCCCGCCGTCACGAAGGGTATGGCCGCTACTGCGATCGCCAGCAAGGCCTTTCGCAGCCCGTACCACTCCCGGCAGGCCCCGTGCAGGAGCGGCAGGTAGAGTACCGTGGCCATGTAGAGGGCTGGCCGCAGGAACAGGGAATAGGGCTCGTACGCCCCGAAGCTGATCACGACGCTCGCCGCCGCCACGACGCTGTAGAACCCGCCCACGAAGAAGACCGTCTCGAGGAGGGACCGCTTCTTGTGGGAGGCGACCACCACGACCGCAGCCAGGGCAGCAACCACCAGATAGTCGCGGCCCAGCAGGTACAGGAACAGCGGAAAGGGGCGATAGGACACGGGTAGGAACCGGTCGAGCACCGCCGCCGCCACGCCCCCAATCACGCCGAGCACGAGCCCCTTCAGGTATTGCACCACGGGGATCCCCCGGGCCGCGGGTACGGCGCTGTGGGAGCGCCCGGGCCGTGGGGTCGCAAGCAACCCGTAGGCGACCATGAGGAAGGCGGGCAATCCCAGGAGAGCAAAGAGTGTCATGGCTCTAGCGGCGGCTCAACACGGTTTCTTCTATCTTTCGGACCTGTGCCCGGTACAGGGAGGTGATGCCGACCCCGTAATCGGCGATCAGCTGGATGACGTCCCGCGGCCGGTCCTGCCGATCCAGCCCGTTGATGCGGTCTCCGGCGTCCCCGAGCCCGGGCATGATGTACGCCTTCGAGTTCAGGCTCGGGTCCATCCAGAGGGTGTAGATTTCGGAGTTCTCCACGGCCCGGACGATCCGCAGCGAGCCCTTGAGGACCGAGATGACGTTCAGAAACTTGATCGACCGCGGCCTGATCCCCTGGTCGAGGAGATACTTCACGATGGTGACCAGGCTGCCGCCGGTGGCGTTCATGGGATCCGCGAAGAACAGGTCCTTGCCGTCCAGGGCCGCCAGGTCGAAGTACGACTTCTCGAGGTTCAGGATGTAGGCCATGTTGTGCTCTTCCTTCGTGTCGTCTCGACTGATCCGGAACAGCGCAAAGGGGGTCACGTAGTTGTGGGAGGAGTACTCCTGGATCTCCTTGGACACGATCATCGAAGGCAGCAGGGCAGCCCGGAGCATCACGCACATCACGCTGTTGCCAACCTTCTCGTCGATGTCCGGGATCTTGTGCACGGCGAAGTTCTGGATCGGAATCCCGACGGGGGTGTCCACCAGGATGTAGTTCTTTTTCTCCGGGATCGAGCTGCTGAAGGCCAGGTTGAACAGCAGCTCGTAGGCCCTCTGTATGTAGTACACGAACTCCGGGTTCTCCGTTCGGGTGTCCCGCAGCTTGGCGATCAGCCTGGAGGCCTCGCCGTGGGTGGTCTGGGGCGTCTCGAAGGAATACACGTGGATGTTCGGCTCGCGAGCCGCGATCTCCTGCATCATCTTGCCCATCTCGTTGTACAGCACGATCAGCCGCTCCTTGGCGGAGGCCCGCTGCGCTCCCCCCTTGCCCGGCGCGCTGTCCAGCAGCGGATAGACCTCCATGGCTTCCGCGTAGATCTTGTCCATCGCCGCGATGGTGTCCTTGTCGTGGGCCGTGAGATACCCATCGAGATCGGCTGCTTCCAGAATGATCTTGGACATGGATCTGTCTCCTCGAAGGCTGCACAACGGAAGATTCGCCCGCTTTGGGCGAGTCCAACTGTACCCGCCCCCGTCAGCTTCGTCAAGCAACACCGCGCCGCCGCGCCGGGCGCTTGACCCGCTTGAAACAAAGCTGACTAAGATGATATACAAAATCCCGGCGTGAACATTGCACCAGACACGGTACGCAGACGCTACATATTCAGAGGGGTGATTCAGGGGGTGGGCTTCCGGCCGACGGTATACCGTTGCGCCGCCTCCCTGGGACTTACCGGGTTCGTGCGCAACCAGCGCTCCGAGGTGCTGGCGGAAGTCCAGGGGTGCAGCGGCGCGGTGGAGAGGTTCCCGGAGGCGCTGGCCGACATGCTCCCCGCAGCGGCCTCGATCGAGAGCTTCAGCGCCGAGGCCATGGAAATCCTGGACGAGCGGGAGTTCCGGATCGTCGAGAGCGCCGCCACATCCTACAGCTTTCCCCCGATTCCTCCGGACCTGGCGCTGTGCGAGGACTGCCGCCGGGAGCTTCTGGATCCCGCGGACCGCCGCTACCTGTACCCGTTCATCACCTGCACCCAGTGCGGCCCGCGGTACTCGATCGTGGAAGACACTCCCTTCGACCGCGACACGACCTCCATGGTGGACTTCCCCCAGTGCGGGCAGTGCATGGAGGAGTACACCGACCCGGGCAACCGCCGCTTCCACGCCCAGACCAACGCCTGCGGGCTCTGCGGGCCCCGGCTGACCCTGCTCGACCCGCAGGGGCGGGACGTCCCGGGAGAGCCGGTCGCCGAGGCCGTCGGGGCCCTGGGGCGGGGCAGGATCGTGGCGGTGCAGGGAATCGGTGGATTCCATCTGGCGGCGGACCCGCGGAATGCCGAGGCCATGCGCCGGCTGCGGATGGACAAGGAACGGGAGCGTAAACCTTTCGCCCTGATGGTGGCGGACGAGGAGGAGGCACGGCGGCTCGGGGCTCTGACAGAGGCGGACCTGCGGCGCCTCGCCGCGCCGGCCAGCCCGATCGTGATCGTGCCGCTGCGGCCCGGCGCGCCGGAGTACCTCCAGGCAGTGTCGCACACCGGAACCCTCGGGATCATGCTCCCCTACACGCCGCTGCACCTGCTGCTGCTCGCCCATCCGGAGCTGAAGATCCCCTACTGCTCCCTGGTCATGACCTCCGGCAATCTCAAAGGAGAGCCCATCATCACCGACCCCGGGGAGGCGCTGGCCAAGCTGCGGGACATCGCCGACCTGTTCCTGGTGCACGACCGGAGGATCCTGTTCCGGACCGACGACTCGGTGGTGCGCACGACCTCGGACCAGGTCGAGATCCTGCTGCGCCGTTCCCGGGGTTACGTCCCCCGGCTCATCACGCTGCGCTCCAGGCTGGCGCAGACGATTCTGGCCGTGGGCGGGGACCTGAAGAACGCCCCGGCCCTGGGCAAGGGCACCGACGTGCACCTGGCGCCCTACATCGGGGACCTGGAGGACCCGCTGACGCGCGGGGATTTCGAACGCCAGGTTCGGCAGATTCTCACCCTGTACGGCGTGCAGCCGGAGGTCGTGGCCTGTGACCTCCACCCCGGATACCACTCCAGCCAGTGGGCGCGCCGGTTCGACGCCGGTACCCGCGTGGAGGTGCAGCACCATCACGCTCACATCCTCTCGGTCATGGCCGAGCACGGCCTGGACGAGGCCCTCGGCCTGTCCTTCGACGGCACCGGCTACGGCACCGACGGGACCATCTGGGGCGGGGAGTTCCTGCACGCCCGCAGGGATGGCTTTCGGCGCCTGGGCTGGATCGCCCCTTTTGCCCTTCCGGGCGGAGAAGCGGCGATCCTCCACCCCCTGAGGATTGCGGTTTCCATCCTTTCGGAGACCATGAGGAACGAAGAAGTCGAAGAGCTGTTTTGCGGCGCCTTCGCGATGCCGCCCGAGACCCTGGCCACGCTGGTCACCATGACGGGACGGGGGCTCAACGCGCCGCTCACTTCCTCGATGGGACGACTCTTCGACGCCGCCGCCGCCCTGCTCGGCCTGGTGGACCGGGTCAGCTACGAGGGCGAGGGACCGATTCGCCTGGAGGGCCTGGCCCTGGGACGCTACCACGCGGATCCTTCCGGCGCCGCCTCCTCGACGGCTCTTGCCGGACTCCTGCGCCTCGAGGACCGCGGCGAGAGCTTCGTCCTGGCCCCGGGCGCGCTGCTGCGGAAGCTGGCCGCGGCCCGGCAAACGGCACCGGCGGTTGACCCCGGGGAGCTGGCCCTGGGGTTCCACCGGGAAATCGCCCGGGGCGCCCTGGAGGGGGCCCTCTCGATGCGCAGGCTCACGGGCCTGCGGGCAGTCGCCCTTTCCGGGGGAGTGTTCCAGAACCTCCTGCTCCAGGAGCTCCTGGTCCCGGAGCTCCGGCGCGAGGGCTTCGAGGTCTTCCGCAACCGAAGCGTGCCGCCGGGGGACGGTGGTATCGCTCTCGGGCAGGTATATTTTGTCCCCGGAAACCTGTAGAGTACCAGACCAGGTGGACCACAGCTTGACTTTTCGCAGGAGGATGCCATGTGTCTGGCGATTCCCATGCAGATCAAGAGCCTCGAGTCCGACGGCACGGCCACGGTCGTCCGGGACGACCTGGAGGCGCGGGTCGACGTGTCGCTGATCGAGTCGCCGCAGCTCGGGGCCTACGTGATCGTTCACGCAGGCTACGCCATCGAGGTCCTCGACCTCGAAGAGGCGCAGCTGCGCCTGGAGATGTTCCGCACGATGGCCGAGAGCCAGGCCCCCGGGGCTGAATGAAGAATCCCCTCGAGGCGCCCCTCCACCAGGCCTTCGCCGACCGCGATCTGGCCCGGGCGCTCCTGAAGGACATCCATGCCCTGGCAGGGCGCCTCGGCCGGCCGCTGCGGATCATGGAGGTGTGCGGCACCCACACGGTCGCCATCCGCAGGGCAGGGATTCCCTCGCTGCTTCCCGACAACCTGATCCTGATCTCGGGCCCCGGGTGCCCGGTGTGCGTTACACCCACCGGCTACGTCGACAATGCCCTGGCCCTGCTCCAGCGGCCCCGCCTGGTCGTGGCCAGCTTCGGCGACATGCTCAAGGTCCCGGGCTCCAACGGGGACTCCCTGGCGCGCCACCTGGGCGGCGGCCGGGTCCGGGTGCTGTACTCGCCGGCCGAGCTCCCCCGGCTGGCCGCGGAGCTCGGCGAACCGCTGGTCTTTCTGGCCATCGGTTTCGAGACCACCATTCCGACGATCGCCGCGGCCCTGCTCAAGGCCGAGGAGCAGGCCAGGGAGAACCTCTTTCTCTACACCGCCTTCAAGACCGTGCCGGCGGCACTCGCCGCCCTGCTGGCCGGCAGGGAGCGCAGCCTCGACGCCTTCCTCCTGCCCGGGCACGTGTCGGTGATCATCGGGGAAGAGCCGTACCGCCTCCTGGAAGGGCCCGGGGGCGTACCGGGGGTCATCGCCGGGTTCGAGCCCCTGGACATCCTGGACGGGATACTGGCCGCGCTCCGGCAGGTGACCGCCGGCGAACGCCGGGTCGAGAATCGCTACTCCCGGGCCGTGCGCCCCGGCGGCAACCCCAAGGCCCGCTCTGTCATCGCAGAGGTGCTCGAGCCCTGCGACGCCCTGTGGCGCGGACTGGGCACGATCCCAGACAGCGGGATGAGGCTGAGGGAGCGGTTCCGGCACCGGGACGCGGCGCTGCGCTTCGATTTCCCGGAGGTGACGAACGCCGAGCCTCCGGGATGCAGCTGCGCCCTGGTCCTCCAGGGGCTCGCCGCGCCCGCCGACTGTCCCCTGTTCGGGGACACCTGCACCCCGGAGCGCCCCGTGGGACCCTGCATGGTGTCCTCCGAAGGATCCTGCGCGGCCAGCTACCGGTACGGGGATCGTGCGCCGTGAGCGCAGGCGGCGGTGCCGAGCGCATCACCCTCGAGCACGGCAGCGGCGGTGCCCTGTCCCGTGCGCTCACGGAGGAGCTCATCTATCCCCTGTTCCGCAGCCCCGAGTACCCGGAGCTCTCCGACGCCTCGGAGCTCCGGATGGAGGGCAGGAGCTTCCTGACCACGGACACCTACGTGGTCGATCCCCCGGAGTTCCCGGGCGGGGACATCGGCACCCTGGCCGTGTACGGGACCTGCAACGACCTGGCCGTGTGCGGAGCCCGGCCCCGGTACCTGACCCTCGGCCTCGTGCTCGAGGAGGGGCTCTGCCTGGAGCTGCTCAGGCGCGTGCTGGCCTCCGTGCGGGAAGCCGCGGCGGCGGCGGATGTCCGGGTGATCACCGGCGACACCAAGGTAGTCCCGGCGGGCAAGGGCGGCGGGGTGTACATCAACACCGCCGGGCTCGGGCGGGCGATCACCGACGTGCCCCTGAGCGCCCGCCGCATACGCCCCGGCGACTGCGTGCTGGTCTCCGCGCCGGTCGGCAGTCACGGACTGGCCGTTCTGGCTGCCCGGGAGGGCCTTCCCGTGGCCGGCGCGCTGCGCTCCGACTGCGCCTTGCTCTACCCCCTGTGCAGCTCGCTGTGCGGGCTCGGCGAGGAGCTGCGCTTCATGCGGGACGCCACCCGCGGAGGCGTTGCGGCGGTGCTCAACGAGACGGTGGGCGGGGGCAGGCACGGCATGGCGGTCCGGGAGCGGGATGTGCCGATAGATCGCACGGTGGCCGCCGCGGCGGACCTCCTGGGCCTGAACCCCCTGGAGGTGGCCAACGAAGGGGTGCTGGTGGCCGTAACCTCCCCCGAGGCGGCTGCGCAGGCCCTGGCGCTGCTGAGGGAACACCCTTTGGGGACCAGGGCGGCCGCGGTCGGCACGATCACGGAGGCGAATCCCGGAAAAGTCGTGCTGGAGACGGTCGTCGGCGGCCGCCGGATCCTGGATTTGCCCCGGGGGCTGCTGCTCCCGCGGATCTGCTGAGAGCCTCCCGGAGGTACGCTTCGGGCCCCCGAGCGGCCCCCGAATGGGGGGCGACCGCCTATTCGCCGTGATACTGAATCAGGGTGTGTACCGGGTACCCCTCGAGAGGCCGATCATAGTTCAGAAACGGCAGCCCCACGACCCCGAAGATGCCGGCGATCCGGGCCCCACCCTGCTCCAGGAGCGAGCAGGCGGCTTTCAGGGTTCCCCCGGTGGCGATCAGGTCGTCGATCAGGAGCACCGCACTCCCGGCGGTCACGTCCGCCCGGTGAACCTCGACCTCGTCTTCCCCGTATTCCAGGGTGAAGCGGGCGTGGTAGGTGCCCCCTGGGAGCTTACCCTTCTTGCGAATCAGGATCAGGGGCAGCCCCAGAGCATAGGCCACCGGGGCGGCGAACACGAACCCCCGGGCTTCGATTGCGGCAACACCGCCAAGCCCCTCGCCGCGGTACCGCTCCAGGATCTGCTCCACGCAGTAGCGGAAAGCCGCCGGCGTGGTCAGGATTCCGGTGATGTCGTAGAACAGGATTCCGGGCCGGGGAAAATCCGGAACCTTGCGAATGGCCGCGTCGAGGTCGTATTCAGCGCCCACCTTGTCGGGCCTCCAGCTGTCCGAGCTGCTCGATCAGGTTGCCCAACCACGACCCGAGGTCCGAATCCTGCGCTTCGCTGCCCTGGAAGCTCACGAACTGCCGCGACTCGAGGGGCACCTCGCAGTCGGCCAGCGCTCTGCGGAAAGCCTGGAGCGTTTCGGCGCTCCGCAGGGCAAACACCCCGACCGCTCGACCGGCAAGGCTCATCCCCTTGAGGGCCCGGAGGATCTCGGCGAAGTCCTGGTGGATCGCCGCCTTTCCCTCGGCGGCGGAACCCAGCAGCACCAGGTTTGCGGCGCTCAGGTCCGGTACGATCGCCTGGGCGGCTTCCTTGCGGACCACCTTCAACCGCTCCTGCCCGAGTTTCCGCGCAATCTGTTCGCTCAGGGCGCTCATCTCCGGGCTGTTCGGGGCGTAGATAACCGCTGCCTGGTACATGTGGCCTGCTCCTTTGCCCGCCATCGTATTATGGAACGTATGGCGGGTCAAGCTGCGCCAGGATGCGGCGGCATGTGTGTCGCAGGCATCCGTGCCGCCATTTCACGGGTAAAGGCGCCGGAAGCCCTGGACCCGGGCCTCCGCGTTCAGACTCACCTCGGAGCTCTTGCCTTCCGCCAGGAGGTGAAACCCGAGGCCTGCGATCATGGCGGCGTTGTCCGTGCACAGCTTGAGGGAGGGAAAGACCACCTGCAGTCCCCGTTCCTCCCCTTCCCGGGCAAGGCGCTCCCGGAGATAGCTGTTGGCCGCCACCCCGCCCCCGGCCACGACCGTGCTCAGGCCGGTGTGATCTACCGCCTTGAGCAGGCGATCCACCAGGATGTCGATGGCCGTCCTCTGGAACGCGGCGGCGATGTTCTCCGGGGTCTTGGGATAGCGGCGGTTCCAGAACTGGTCGAGCTGGTTGACCACGGCGGTCTTGAGCCCGGAATACGACACGTCGAAAGAATGCTCACCCTTGTGCAGCGAGGGCCAGGGAAAGCGGAACGCCTCGGGCTCCCCGCCGCGGGAAAGCCTGTCGATGGCAACTCCTCCGGGATACCCGAAGTCGTAGTGCTTGGCCACCTTGTCGAAGGCCTCGCCGCAGGCGTCGTCGATGGTGGCACCCAGCACCTCGATCGCGTCGAAGCGCTCTACCCGGACGATCAACGTGTGCCCGCCGGAGACGAGCAGCCCCAGGTACGGGTACTCGATCTCCCGCTCCAGGTGCGGCGCATACAGGTGAGCGAGGATGTGATCCACGCCCACGAACGGTTTGCCGAGGGCGAAGGCCAGCCCCTTGACGAACGAGAGCCCCACGAGAAGCGAGCCGATCAATCCCGGCCGGAAGGTCACGGCCAGTCCGTCCACCTCGGCGAGAGAGAGACCCGCCTCCTCGAGCGCCCGCCGCACCACCGGCTGAATGGTCTCGATGTGCTTGCGCGAGGCGATCTCCGGCACCACGCCGTAGTACGGCCGGTGGGCCTCGATCTGGGTCGCTACCACGTCGCTCAGGATCCTGCGCCCGTCGGCAACGAGGCTGGCGGCGCACTCGTCGCAGGATGACTCGACGCCAAGGACAGTCACGGTGCGCCCTCCGCGGTCCGGACCAGGACGCTGAGCGGGACCAGACGGACCCCGAAGGGCTCCATCTCCCGCAGCACCTCCCTCAGGACCGTCAGCATTTCCGGGTTGTAGACGTGGCCGATCAGCACCGCCCGGCCCCTGGCCTGGGCCACTGCTACCCCCTTTTCGAAAGCCGCACGGATCGAGGGACGGTCGGTCGTGTTGTCGATGAACACGTCCCGTTCGACGAACTCCACCGCCGCGGCCCGGGCCGCGGCCGCAGCCCGGGACTCCGGCGTGGTCCGACTGTCCAGGAAGAAGCGCCCGCTCCCGGCCAGGTAGTCCATGACCACGGCCATGACCCTGGCATCGGCGGTGGCCCGGGAGCCCATGTGATTGTTGGCGCCCACTGCCCCCTCCAGGCCGGCGAAGCTCTCCGCCACCAGCCCCCGGATTTCGGCGTCGCTCTGCGAGGTCAGGATGGCTCCCGGACCCGGGTCTTCGCCGTTCAGGGCTTCCATGGGAAGGTGCAGGAGCAGTTCCTTGCCTGCCTCCCGGATGAGCCGGGCCGACTCCCGGGTGTACGGCAGCCGGGGGAGAACGGCAAAGGTAATGGGGCCCGGGAACTCCAGGAACTCCTGGAGGTTCTCGAGGCTGTAGCCCACGTCGTCGATGACCACCGCGATGGCGGCTTCGGGGCTCGGGCGCTCCGGCGGCGCGGCGGGTGCGGTCCGGGCGCCGGTGTCCTGCGGCGGCTGGGGCCGCCGCGCAGGCTCCCGGGCAGGCTCCCGCCCGGGCTGCGGTCTCTCCTCGGCGCTACGCTCCGGGAGATCACGCCTGAGGCCGGGAGCCCGGGGCAGCAGGATGAGAACCGCAACCAGGGAGGCGGCCACGACCGCAAGAAGAACCACGGCGGTTCTCATCCGCCTCCTGCTGCGCTTGTTGTCCGGCATGGGAGAATTGTATCCTTCCCGGAGGCTTGGTCAACCCCCGGCAGGCTTCTAGTGGAAGATGTAGTCGCTGAGCTCCGCGGCGGCTTCCCGCAGCTTCCGCAGGGCCCGGATCTCGATCTGCCGCACCGTTTCGGGAGAAATGCCCATCTCGTCGCCGATCTTCTTGAGGGTGTATTTCTTGCCGCCGAAGAAGGCGAAGCGCCGCAGCAGGATCTGCTTCTCCTTCTCCTTGAGGGTTTCCAGGAAGCTCAGGGTGCGTTCCCGGAGGCTGTTCTCCATGAGCTGCCGCTCCGGCAGGTAGGAGCGGTCCTCGATCAGATCCTGGAGCGTGCCGCTCTCCTCCTGCGTGGGGCCGTCGAGGGAGACCACGGCGCCGGAAAGGTGAACGATCGTCTCGACTTCCTTCTCCTTGAGCCCCAGCTCCTCGGCGATTTCCATGTTGTTGGGCGTCCGCTTGAGCTCCTGCGAGAGGGTGTTGTACGCCTTGTTGATCTTGCGCAGCTTCTCTTCCTTGCGGTGCGGAAGTCGGATGACCCGACGCTTGTTCGAGAGGGCCCGGACGATGGCCTGCTTGATCCACCAGGAAGCGTACGTGCTGAAGCGAACGTGCTTGCGGTAATCGTACTTGGACGCGGCCTTGATGAGCCCGAGGTTGCCTTCCTGGATCAGGTCCAGGAGAGCGACGTCCTTCGTGATATACTTCTTGGCAATGCGAACGACCAGGCGCAGGTTGGCCGTGATGAGCTTCTGGCGGGCTTCCTCGTCGCCGGAGAGCACGCGCCTGGAGAGCTCCAGCTCTTCCTCGAAGGTGAGCAGCTGGGATTTCTTGATCTGATCGAAGTAGCTCTTGAGACTGTCTTCTTTGGAACTCGCCACGGCGACCCTGGTAGCCATTTCCTACTCCAATCCTCTCAGTAGGATATAAAGCAAGAAACGTGCCAACCCCTTCCTTTTCGTCTCGCCCAATATTTCTTTACTCAGAAACTAATTATCGCCCACCTGCCGCGCAGACGGCCGTCGGGCTGGTTTCTGTATTATTTTCCATACGATCAGGGTGCTGCGATGTGCACAAAAGTATTCAGCTTTCCCATTCAGCTGTCCGTAGACAGCTGCTTCACGATCAGGTCGGCCAGCCCGAACTGAGCCGTCTCGGCCATCTTCTTGGCGTATTCGTCGTAGAGCATGTCCTCGAAGAACTCCTCTGCCATCCCGCCGTCCAGCAGCCCGGACTTGGGCACGCTCTTCCGCATGGCGTTCAGCATCTGCTTGATGAGAATGGCCTCGAACTCCACCGACACCTGGTACAGCCTGCCCGACCGGTCGATGCCCCCCGGCCCGGTGCGGCGGGCCGCGGCCGCGGCTCCTTGGGTCCGCTGCAGAGTGCGGTCAGGCAGGTAGGCTCCCGATGACAGGATCTCCATGTTCCCCCCTTACATGATCACGAGCTTGCCGAACAAGGCTCCCGCCTTGTCGATGGCCTGGATGATCGGGATGATCGCTTCGGTGCCCAGGCCGATGGCGCGAAGGGTGTCCACCAGCGCCTCCACGGTGGTCGACTCCCCGAACACGAAGTGCTGATTCTCCGTGTCCTGTGCGGGCCCGGAGCCGTAGCCCCCATATGCGTGCGAAGGGTACGATCCGACATTCACGCTCACGTCGCGGTACGAGACCGCCACCTTGCCGATCCGCACGCTCTCGCCGAAGATGATCACCCCGGAGCTCGAGTCGATGACGACCTTCCCGGACGGGTCGGGCGTCACCTGCACGGACTCCAGCTCGGCCACGAAGCCCACCGGATCGTCGCGCCGCCCTTCCGGGATCTGGATCTCGATCCGCGCCGGATCCACGGCCCGCAACGACACCCCGGAAAAAGCCCCCCGGAGGGCTTCAGCCACGCTGTTGGCGGTGACGAAGTCGGGATGCCGGAGCAGAATCGAGACCGTGTCGTTGCTCAGGAAGCGCGACACGATCTCCCGCTCGATCACCGCGCCCCGGGGAATGGTGCCCACGGTGCGCAGAGACGCGGAGCCGCCGGCGGTGCCGCCGCCGGTCATGAGCAGCTGACCGTGAGCCACGGCGTAGACCTGCCCGTTGGCGCCCTGCAGCGGAGTCTGGAGGAGGACCCCGCCCTCCAGGCTGCGGGCATCGCCGAGGCTGGACACCAGGACGTCCACGGTTTCCCCCTCCCGGACGAAGGCCGGAACCGTGGCACTCACGGTGACCACCGCACAGTTCCTGCTGCGTACCTCTTCGACCTCGATCCGCAGGCCGAAATTCGCCACCAGGTTGGCGATGGCGCTTCGCAGCAGAGCGGAGTTGGAGGAATCCCCCCGGCCGGCCAGGCCGGTGACGAGCCCCACGCCCACCAGCTGGTTGTCCCGCAGGCCCTGGACGCTTGCGATATCCTTGATGCGGACGGTGGGAGCCGCGTGGGCGGGCGGCAGGCTCACGATGGATGCCAGCAGGAGGAGGGCCCCGGCAATCAAGGCTCTACAGTTCTTCAACGATCACCTCCCCGGAGGGGGAAACCTCTCCGGAAAACCGCCGGGCGGCCTCCCGGGTGCGGACCTCCACCCGGTCGCCGGCTGCCCCGGAACCCAGGGATCGACCCGGCAGGCTGACGCGCAGACCGGGGCGCAGGAACACCACGGTCACCGTGTCACCCGCCCGCACCAGGTAGTGCCGCTCGAGGCGGGCCGGATCGACCCGCTGGCCCCGGGGGATCGGCGCGGTGGTGCGAAACGACTCCGGTCGATCTTCGAGGCTGAGGTAGCCCCCGGAGAGGGCGCCCACGTCCTGCTCGTCCAGGGTCAGGTCCTCCCACCTGAGCAGGCTTCCCGCCGGAAGATCACGCGCGGCCACGGCCACGGGCAGGAACTGGCGGATCCGGACCCCGACCCCCCGTCGGGTGCCTGCCGCTCCGCCCCCGGTCTTCGCCCCGTACACGGCCTGGAACAGTCCCCCGAGGGGAACCTGCGGCGAGGCCCGGCGCCCGGAGGCGCCCGGCTGCTCCAGAGCCACCTGGAAGGTCCCCTCCGGTGCCACGTCCGCCGGCAGCTCGGGCGCGGAGAGAAGCTCCACCTCGACCCGCCCCGCGATGCCGGCGGGCAGCGCCGCCACGGCTTCCAGAAGCGCCGTGTAGAACTCCAGCTCCACCCCGTCTGCGACCCCCACGGGCAGGACCAGGGTCTGAGCCCCCACGACCGCGACCCGACCGTTGACGGCCGCTGCCACCCGGCGCTTGATCAGGCTGGCAGGGACAAGCCCCGGCTTCCCCGAGCCACGCCAGAGGGGAAGCCGCCGCAGGTGCTCCGCCGCCTGCCCATCGGCGCCCACGACCGTAGCGATGTCCCCCAGCGCGACCATCTCCTGCCCCACCCTCGCCGTCCTGTGGAGGTACACGCTCACCGCCCCACCCGGGAGCGCGGAAACCAGGAACTGGAGCAGGAGCAGGAACCTCAGGCCGCGCATTCTCCCTCGTTTACCGCTTGAGGTTGTTCGCCGTGGCCAGCATGGAGTCGGAGGTCTGGATGGCCTTGGAGTTGGTCTCGTAGGCCCGCTGGGCCACGATCATGTTCACCATCTCCTGCACCACCGAGACGTTGGACATCTCCAGGAAGCGCTGCACGATCTTGCCCATGCCGTCGAATCCCGGCCTGCCGGGGATGACCTCCCCGGTGGCGTTGGTGACCTTGAACAGGTTCTCCCCCACCGCCTGCAAACCTGCGGGGTTGACGAACCTGTAGATCTCGACCTGGCCGACCTCCAGGGGGTCGTCCAGCCCGGCGACCTTGACCGTGACCCGGCCGTCCTGGGAGATGGTCAGGGTGTCCCGGATGAACCCATCCGGAAGGATCACCTCCGGCAACAGGCGGTAGCCGTTGGAGCTGACGACCTGCCCGTTGGAGTCGATCTTGAAGGAGCCGTCCCGGGTGTACCCATAGGTGCCGTCGTACAAGAGCACCCGGAAAAAGCCCTCCCCCTCGATGGCCATGTCCGTCGGGTTGCCCGTAGCCTGGAGCGCCCCTTGCGTGAAGAGCTTCTGGGTGGCCGCGGGTCGCACGCCGTGGCCGACCTGGATCCCGGTGGGCACCACCGTGACCTCCGTGGCCGGCGTGCCCGCAACCCGCAGGGTCTGGTAGAGCAGATCCTCGAAGTCCGGCCGGTTGGCCTTGAACCCCGTGGTGTTCACGTTGGACAGGTTGTTGGCGATGGTATCGATGTTGAACTGCTGGCCGATCATGCCCGAGGCAGCGGTCCACAAGCTTCGCATCATGGTATTTCGAGCCCTCCTATGCCTTGATCACGTCGTTGATCAGCCGTCCCAGCAGGCCGTCGTGGGTCTGGATCATCTTCTGGTTTGCCTCGTAGGTCCTGTTGACCTCGATCATCTCCACCATCTCCCGGACCACGTTCACGTTGGCCCCCTCCAGGAAGCCCTGGCGAACCTTGGGCCGTTCCGGCCCCGCCGCCACGACCGCCGGCCCGGACTCCTCGGTGGATACCCAGAAGGAATTGCCCATCTTCTTGAGGTAGCGGGTCCTCTCGAAGTCCACGATCTTGAGGCGGTCCACCCGCTCGAGGTTCTCCCACTCGTTCTCTTCGAGGGAGACCAGCCGCCGCTCGTCCCCGGCGTAGGAGGCGTTCTGGTAGATGACCCCGTCCTGATCGATCACGAAGTTGTTCTTCTTGAGGCGCACGGGCCCGTTCTCGCCGAGAACCAGCTCGCCGTTCTTGGTCACCAGGAAGCCGTCGTCGCTCAGGAGGAACGCGCCGTTGCGGGTGTACCGCTCACCTTCCGGCAGGGCAACCGAGAGGAAGCCCTTGCCCTCGAGAGCGAGGTCGAAGGGGTTCTCGGTCTGCTTGAGGGGACCCTGCTCGAACACCGTGAACACCTCGTTGACCTCCGCCCCGGTGCCCAGGCGGCCCACGATCGGGGTGGTGTCCACCGAACCCAGGGGAAAGGTGTAAACCCCGTCGTCGTTCATCCGGCGCAGCAGGATCTCGGGGAAGGCCTTGAGGATCGTGGTGTCCCGCTTGTAGCCGTTCAGATCCACGTTGGCCAGGTTGTTGGCCACCGTGTCCAGGCGCTGCATCTGCACGGCCATGCCGCTGGCGCCGGTGTAGAGTCCTCGAATCACGCGCACCTCCTCGAACTCGAGAGGATCGGTCAGTTTGATTATCGGTACGCCCGTGGAATCCTTGACGAAGGCCTCGCTCACGCCGCTTGACGCAGCACGGTGGGATCATTATGGTTTCATTATGCTGTATATACAGTTCGTCTGGGACGACCAGAAGGGCCAGGCGAACGCACGGAAGCACGAGGTGACGTTCGAGGAAGCGAAGTCCGCCTTTTCGATCCGGACGCCCGGGTCATCCACGACCCCGACCATTCCGGGGAAGAGGACCGCTTCATCCTGGTGGGGATGAGCCGCCGGCTCAGAGTCCTCACGGTGTGCCACTGCAAGGCGGGCGACGGGGCGTGAGCAGAACGAATACGGCAACGCCAGGAGGTAGACACGATGCGCGAAGAATATGATTTCTCCAAGTCCCGGAGGAACCCCTACTCGAAGAGGCTCAAGAGGCAAATCTCTATCAGGCTCGACGTGGACACCATCGCCTATTTCAAGGACTTGTCTCAGCAGACCGGAATACCCTATCAGAACCTGATCAACATATACCTGGCAGACGCTGCGGCCAAGAAGCTCAAGCCTGAGCTGGTCTGGCAGGAGAACAGTTAGGAAATTGGTGCGCACCTGCTTCGATCAGACTCACCTTGACCCCTGAAGAAAAAACGGGATAGAATCCGAGCCATCAGGTGGGGCCCGGCAGCACGGCGGTGCGGCTTCCGGCCCCGGGTGCGCGCCAGAATAGCTCAGTGGTAGAGCAGCTCACTCGTAATGAGCAGGTCCTGGGTTCGAGTCCCAGTTCTGGCTGTTTGACCGACCTCCGCGGCTGGCTTGAATCCTGCACGATCTGCCCCAACTTCTGCCGGGTCGACCGCCTGGGCGGCGAGCTCGGACGCTGCCGCACCGGCGCGGGCTTGAGGGTCAGCTCCGCCGATCTCCATTTCGGCGAGGAGCCCGTGCTCGTGGGCCACGGCGGCTCCGGCACCATCTTCTTCACCTGCTGCAACCTGGCCTGCGCCTTCTGCCAGAACTACGACATCAGCCAGCTGGACCGCGGCCGGGATATTTCCGAAGGGGAGCTGCTCCGCCTCATGCTCGCCCTCCAGGACCGGGGAGCAGTAAACATCAACCTGGTCACCCCCACCCACCAGGCGGCCCAGATCTTCACCGCCCTGCCCGAGGCCCGCCGGTCGGGCCTGCGCCTGCCGATCGTCTACAACTGCGGCGGCTACGAGAACCCGGAGTTCCTGCGGGAAATCGCCGGCCTGGTGGACATCTACATGCCGGACTGCAAGTACGGGGAAGATGGTCCCGCCGAGAAGTACTCGGGCGTGCGGGAGTACGTGCGCTGGTCGCAGGAGTCGCTGCTCGAAATGCACCGCCAGGTCGGGGACCTCGAGCTCGACGGCCGCGGCGTGGCGGTCCGGGGCCTCCTGGTCCGCCACCTGGTGCTCCCCGGCGGCCTGGCGGCCTCGGAGAGGGTGATCGCCTTCATCGCCGAACGGGTCTCCAGAAACACCTATCTCAACATCATGGACCAGTACCACCCGGCCTACCGGGCCTCCGAGCACCGGGAGCTCGCCCGGCGCGTGTACCGCCAGGAGGTCGAAAACGTGGTCCAGCACGCCCGCAGGCACGGTTTGTCCAGGATCCTCCGTTAGGGCAAGTTTTCCGACCCTTCGACTTGACAGGAGACTCAGGGACCGCTAAATTTTAATACCAAAACAAAAACGGCAAAGGAGGCCGAGAAATGTTCAGATCCAAGAAGACTGTATTGCTTCTCCTGGCGATCCTGGTGCTCACCAGCGGCCTGTTGTGGGCTGGCGGCGCCAAAGAAGCAAGAGGCGTCAGGATCGGGGCTCTGGTGCCCCTGACGGGACCCCTGTCCGAGTTCGGCCAGGGCTTCCGCAAAGCCGGTGACCTGGCGGCCGAGCAGCTGGCCGCGGCAGGGTTCCCGGTCGAGCTCAAGTACGCGGACACCGAGACCGCGGCCATTCCGGGTGTCGAGGCGGCCCGCACCCTCGTCAGCGTGGAGCGGGTCGTGGCCCTGATCGGCGCGGCCGCCAGCGGCGTCACCATCCCGGTGGCGGAGTCGGTGGCAATCCCCAATCAGGTACCGATCATCTCCAACGCTTCGACTTCACCCCTGATCACCTATCTGCCGGCGGACCAGGGCAGGGACTTCCTGTTCCGGACCGTGCCCTCCGACGCCCTTCAGGGCGTGGTGCTCGGCAAGGGTGCCGCGGACGCAGGCTTCAAGCGCGCGGCGGTGTTCTACGTCAACAACCCCTACGGCCAGGGACTCCTGGATGAGTTCAAGAAGTCCTTCGAGGCCAACGGCGGCAAGCTGGTGGGCTCGGTGCCCCACGACGAGAAACCAGCTCCGACCTACGTGTCCGAGCTGCGGCAGCTCATGCAGTCCAATCCGGACGTCATGCTGGCCCTCAGCTACCCCGGCCAGGCCACCGTGTATCTCAAGGAGTTCTTCGAGGCCGGCTACAACAAGTCGACCTTCGTGCTGTTCTGCGACGGCACCAAGAGCGTCGAGATGCCCAGGGCCCTCGGTCCCAAGGTCATGGCCGGCTACTTCGGCACCGCCCCGGGCAGCGTCAGCGGCGACAGCTTGAGCAACTTCGAGCGGGACTACAAGGCCAAGTACGGCGAGCTCCCGCCCCTGCCTTACATGACCAACTTCTACGATGGAATCGTGGTCGCCGCCCTGGCGGCAGCCAAGGCCCAGTTCGAGGGCAAGACCGTCAACGGCGTAGCGGTGCGGGACAACCTGCGCGCCGTGTCCAATCCCCCTGGCGAGGTGGTGGTCGCGGGCGTCGAGGGGCTCAAGAAGGCCCTGGAGCTGATCAAGGCCGGCCAGGACATCAACTACGAGGGCGCCGCCGGGTCCCAGGACTTCGACGAATACGGCGACACGGTCACCCCGATCGAGATCTGGAAGTACGTAGAAACCGAGCCGTTCATCGAAACCGTACGGTTCGAGACTCCGTAGCGCGACAGCCACAAGATGCAAAGAGCCGGCCGCACATCCTGCGGCCGGCTCTTTTTTTTGGCCCCTGCGCCTCAGAACCGGGAGACCTGGCGCTCCTCCCCGACGATGCCCCGGGGCCGGGAGACGGTGAACACCACCAGCAGCACGCCGATCAGGACGTAGCGGATGTATGGAGCCCGGGTCTGGAAGCCCGCCGGCACGACCCGGGAGATCGCCAGACTGCTCCAGGACCAGATGGCCCAGACGATGAACGACCCGAGGATGGCGCCCCGGTTGTTGCCGGTTCCCCCCACGGTGAGCATGGTCCAGATGATGAAGGTCCCGAACAGGGGCTCGAACACGCTCGGCTGGATGGCCGCTGAGTAGTGGGCATACAGAGCGCCGCCGATGCCCATGATGAAGGCCCCGAGCGCCAGGCTCTGGAGCTTGAAGGCAAACACGTTCTTGCCGTCGGCCCGCGACATCACCTCGTCCTCCCGGATGGCCCGCAGGACCCGTCCCCAGGGGGACCGGATCCCCCGTTCGAGAGCGAAGTAGATCACCAGCAGGAAGGCCACCACGATGGCGAGATACACGAAGTTGTAGTACTGCGGGGGCACGACGTCCGCGAAGGGACGCTTGAGCCCGATCAGCCCCTGAGCCCCGTTGGCCAGCCAGCGCTCGTTGTTGAAGAAGATCCGGATGGTTTCGGCAATTCCGATCGTGGAGATGGCAAGGTACCCCTCGCTCAGGCGCAGGGTCAGCAGGCCGATCAGCACGGCAATGAGCGCCGACAGTATTGCCCCCACCAGCACTCCTCCGAGGAACGGAAAGTTGAAGCCGAAGGCCTGCCGGACGTACGTGGCCAGTGCCCCGGTCGGCATCCGGGAGGTGAACAGGGCCGAAGTGTAGGCCCCGATGGCGAAGAAGCCCGCGATCCCGTAGTTCAGGAGGCCCGTGTACCCCCAGTGGACGTTCAGGGCCATGGCGAAGATGGCATAGATCGAGGCCATGATGGCGAAGGAGACGAAGAAATCGATGAGCCCCATGTTACGCGCTCCTCCTTCCGAAGATGCCCTTGGGCCGGAATATCAGGACCAGGATCATGATGATGAAGGCCACCGCGGGCTTGTAGGTGGGGACGAGAAAAGCCGTGGAGACCTGCTGGGCGATGCCCATGACCAGACCTCCGGCCAGGGCGCCGGTGATGCTCCCCTTGCCGCCGAGAATGACCGCCGCGAAGAGGGGCAGCAGGAAGATCCAGCCCATCTCCGGGCGGAGCTGGGTCTCGATGCCGTACAGCACCCCGGAGACCGCCACCAGCAGCCCGGCGACGCCCCAGGCCCACATCAGCAGGCGCTCGATGTTGATTCCCGAGACCCGGGCCAGGGTCGGGTTGTCCGCCAGGGCCCGGAGTGCCTTGCCGGTCTTGGTGCGGGCCATGAACAGGTAGACCGCCGCCACCGCGCCCCAGGCAACGATCATGATGAAGATCTCGTCGACCCGCAGGCGCACCGTGTCGGTGATGTAGATCATCGAGCGCAGTCCTTCGGTGTAGAAGTGGAAGTCCGCACCCCAGATGATGTAGACGATCCCCCGCAGCCCCCAGGCCACGCCGATGGAGGCGATGAACGCGGTGATGAAGTGGGCCCCGGCCTTGCGCATGGGCCTGTACACGATCCGGTCGATGCCGATGGCCAGAGCGATCGACAGGACGACCGCCGGGATGAAGGAAATCAGGATCCCCCAGCTGAAGGAGAAGGGCCCCACCGGGGCGGCCAGGGGCCCGCCGATGCGGGCGAACAGCCCGCCGAACAGCA
>Ga0068714_10001983_pt1 | contig 27694 bp, 27 predicted proteins | sample MTBNYHSulfiMetaG_FD_62988 | JGI IMG/M metagenome (GOLD analysis project Ga0068714, IMG submission 62988) | Enrichment culture microbial communities from rom New York Harbor, USA that are MTBE-degrading - MTBE-NYH (New York Harbor Sulfidogenic)... | ecosystem: Environmental > Aquatic > Marine >... | reverse complement strand
TGCAGCGGCGGTACCTCAAGAAGGGGGAGAACGGGGAGCTCCTCGAGACCCCGGAGGAGATGTTCGGCCGCGTCGCGCACGCGGTCGCCCAAGCCGAACGGCTCTACAACCCCGCGGCGCCGGTCGAGGAGTGGGAGGAGACCTTCTACGCGCTCATGACCGGCCTCGAGTTCCTGCCCAACAGCCCCACGCTCATGAACGCCGGCCGCGAGCTCGGCCAGCTCTCGGCCTGCTTCGTCCTCCCCGTCGGCGACTCGATGGACTCCATCTTCGAGGCGGTCAAGAACACCGCCCTCATCCACAAGAGCGGCGGCGGCACGGGCTTCAGCTTCTCGCGCGTGCGCCCCAAGAACGACCTCGTCCTCAGCACCAAGGGCGTCTCCTCGGGGCCGCTCTCCTTCATGAGCGTGTTCGACGCCGCCACCGAGACCATCAAGCAGGGCGGCACGCGCCGCGGCGCCAACATGGGCATCATGCGCGTCGACCACCCCGACATCCTCGACTTCGTCACCGCCAAGCAGGACGACGCCAAGCTCAACAACTTCAACATCTCGGTCGCCGTCACCGACTCCTTCATGCGCGCCGTCGACAACGACGAGGAGTACCCGCTCGTCAACCCGCGCTCGGGCGAGGTGGTGAAGCGGCTCAACGCGCGCAAGGTCTTCAAGACCATGGTCACCCTGGCGTGGAAGAACGGCGACCCCGGCATCGTCTTCATCGACCGCATCAACGCCGACAACCCCACGCCGCAGCTCGGCGACATCGAGAGTACAAATCCGTGCGGTGAACAGCCGTTGCTCCCGTACGAGTCGTGCAACCTCGGCTCTATCAACCTGGCGAAGGTCGCCGAGGAGGGTCACGTCGATTACGGCCGTCTCGGGCGCGTCGTGAGGACGGCCGTCCGCTTCCTCGACGACGTCATCGACGTCAACCGCTACCCGTTGCCCGAGATCGAGCAGATGACCAAGGGCAACCGCAAGATCGGCCTCGGCGTGATGGGCTTCGCCGACCTGCTCCTCAGGCTGGGCGTGCCCTACGACTCCGACGAGGCCTGCACGATCGCCGGCGAGCTCATGTCGTTCATCCACCAGGAGGCGCGCGCGGCCAGCGAGGAGCTCGCCGCCGAGCGCGGCGTCTTCCCCAACTTCGAGGGCTCGGTCTACGACCGTCCCGGCATGCCCCGCGTGCGCAATGCGACGACGACCACCATCGCGCCGACCGGCACGATCAGCATCATCGCCGGCTGCTCGAGCGGCGTGGAGCCGCTCTTCGCGCTCTCCTACGTGCGCGCCAACGTGCTCGACGACGAGCGCATGGTCGAGGTCGACCCCTACTTCGAGCAGGTGGCCAAGGAGCGCGGCTTCCACAGCGCCGAGCTCATGGCGCGCATCGCCGAGAAGGGCACCGTGCGCGGGCTCGACGAGGTGCCGGTCGACGTGCAGACGACCTTCGGGACCGCGCACGACATCACGCCCGAGTGGCACATCAAGCTCCAGGCGGCCTTCCAGGGGCACACCGACAACGCCGTGTCCAAGACCGTCAACTTCCCCAACTCGGCGACCACCGACGACGTCGAGAAGGTCTACCTGCTGGCCTACAAGTCGGGCTGCAAGGGGGTCACGATCTATCGCGACGGCAGCCGCGAGGAGCAGGTGCTCAACGTCGGGCAGAGCCTCAAGAAGAAGGACCCCGGTCACGGCATCGCCACCACGCGCCCGTCGCGGCCGCGGCTGCTCACGGGCCAGACCGAGCGCATGGAGACGGGCTGCGGGCACCTGTTCATCATCATGAACGAAGACGAGTACGGCCCGCGCGAGGTCTTCGCCAACATGGGCAAGGCCGGCGGCTGCGCCTCGTCCAACACCGAGGCGCTCGGGCGTCTCATCTCGCTCGCCCTCAAGAAGGGCGCCGAGCCCGCCGAGGTCGTCGAGCACCTCAAGGGCATCCGCTGTCACGTGCCGTACGGCATCGGTCCCAACGCGACGCTGAGTTGCGCCGACGCCATCGGCAAGGCCATCGAGCGGCGCTGGGTGACCGGCGCCGCCGCGGCAGCCCAGGGCGCGCCCGAGCCGCAACTCTCGCTGGTCGAGGTCGCCCAGGGCGCCTGCCCCGACTGCGGCGGTGTCATCGAGCACGAGGGCGGGTGCGTCGTGTGCAGGTTGTGCGGGTACTCCAAGTGTGGCTAGTGAGCCCTGCGGCACTGCGTGCTCCGGGCAGGCTCCCGCGGTCCTCGCTGCGCTCGGACTGTGGCTGAGCGCCGGGGGGCGCTCCGCACCCCTGTCGCCGCCGCTCGCTCGCCGCTGGGTCCGGAGTGGATGGCGGGACCGCTCGGTCTGCGGTCGCCGGCCCCGCGGTGGGCGAACGCGGGCGACGCGTTGACGGACCTCGCCCCGCGCGGGGTAGAGTGAGGGCCGAAGGCCGGCAGGCGGAGGGCCACCGGCCGACGAGCGAGGAGGAGCGTATGTCCGAGATCCCCAGGCCGGAGGCGCCGGGCGAGAGCGGCGGCGTGCAGATCTCCGACGCGGTCGTCGCCAAGATCGCCTACAAGGCGCTCCTGGACGTCGAGGGCGTCCACGGGCTGGGCGCGTCGAGTCTCGGCGTCTTCTCCGGGTTGCGCGGCGACCGGGGGGCGCAAGGGGTCTCGGTCGACCTGCGCGACGACCGCGTCGACATCGACGCCCACGTCGTGGTCGAGTACGGCGCCAGCATCCCCGAGGTCGGCGAGGCGTGCCGGGCCGCCGTGAAGCGGCAGGTCGAGGCGGCGACCGGCATGACCGTGCGCGCCGTCAACGTCGTCGTCACCGACATCTTCTTCCCGGAGCCGACACCTGACAACGCCGGGTGACAGCCGTCGCGGCCGTCGCCCGACGACCGATCCCGTGGCCCGCATCGCGGCGGTCGCCCTTCTGGCGCTGGCCGCGACGGCGGCCGGGCTGGCCGCCGCGCGGCTCGTCGCCGTCGGCGTAGGGTCCGGGTTCTCGCCGGCCGACGACCTCCCGTGGCCGGACGGCTGCGGCGAGCGCGCCGCGCTCGCCGCGTTCGGCGCGATCCTCGTGGTCGCTCTGCTGGTCCTCCTCTTCCGCGACGATCCGCCGCGGCTGTGGCTCGCGGGGCGTGCCGGCGCGCCGGGCGAGGGCCTCGCCGGCGGCGTCCTGCTGCCGGCGTCCGCGCTCGAGGAGGCCGCCGAGGCGGCCGTCGCCGGGCACCTCGACGTGCTTCGCGCGACCGCGACGGCGAGCGGCGACGAGCGTCGTCTGCGCCTCATCATGCGCGTCGCTGCGCGACCGCTGGTCGACGCCGACGACGTGGGCGCGGAGCTCGCCCGGCGCGCCGAGGAGGCCGTGCGGCCGCTGCTCGGCGCGCGTGAGCTCGAGGTCCGCGCGCGCGTGCGGGGCGTCCGCGTGGGGAGTCTGCCGAGGTACCTGCCGTGAGGGCCGGCCGCGTCACGGCGGCGATCGCCGGCCTGGCTCTGCTCGTCGCGCTCGGCGCCGTCGTGGTGCGCCAGACGGCGCTCGCGGTGGACGAGACGCTCTCGTGGGCACTGCCGCTCTGGGACGACCTCACGACCGGCGCCACCGTGTGGACGGTCGTCGGCGCGGCCGTCCTCGCCGCCGTGGCCGCGGCCCTTCTCGTGGCGGCCGTGCGCGTCGCCCTGCCGTCCGCGCCGCCCGTGGTCGAGTTCGGCGAGGGCGGCGCGAGCACGCGCATCGACACGGCGACGCTGCAGACGATGCTGGCGCGGCGGCTCGAGCGCGCCGTCCCCGGCCTGGCCGTCGAGCGCGCGTGGCTCCGCGCCGGCCGCGAGGGCTGGTGCCTGTGGGTCCGCGCCGACGTGCCGCGCGCCGACCTCGAGACGCTCCGGCGACGGGCGGCCGCCGCGGCCGCCGAGGAACTGCGCCGCGCCGGCGGCCTCTCGCTGGCGCGGCTCGACCTCGAGGTGCGTCGCGTCGGTCTGCACACTGGAGGAGGATGATGAGAGCCGCCTACGTCGGTCTTCTGGTCGGCCTGGCCGCGGGCATCGTGTGGTCCTGGCTCGGCTTCGCCGCGCTCGTCCTGACCCTCGTCTGCGGGGCGGTCGGCTGGGTGGTCGGCCTCGTGCTCGACGGCGACCTCGACCTGCAGAAGCTCATCGACGGCCTGCGTCGCCGGTGACCGCCCGGGGCGAGGCGGCGGCCGCCGCGGGCGCCGGCGAGCCCGGCGGTTCGGGCGCGGCCGCCCGCGAGCCCCGCCGGCCGGCCGCGGGCGCTCCGCTGCTGAAGCGACGGCCGCGCCTCGTCGCCTCTGACCTCGACGGCACGCTGCTCCCGCCCGACCTCGTCGTCGACCCGGCGCTGGTGGCCGCCATCGGCGAGCTGCAGGCGGCCGGCGTCGCCTTCGTGCTCTGCACGGGGCGCATGGTCGGGAGTGCCGCGGCGATGGGCGAGCGTCTCGGGATCGCCCGCGGCTTCCTCGTCTCGTACTCCGGCGGCGCCATCGTCGACCTGTCCTCCGGCGACTGGCTCGTGCACCTCCCGCTCGAGTCCGCGGCGGCACGCGACGTGGTGCGCCACGCGCGCCGGCTGGGCCGGCATCTGAACGTCTTCATCGACGATCGCCTCTACGTCGAGCAGGATGACGACTGGACGGAGTGGACCACCTCCTACCTGAACATCGACGTCCGCGTGGTCGACGACCTGCTCGCTCTGGTGAGCGAGCGGCGCCCGACCAAGATCGTCCTCGCCGCGGACCCCGAGGACGTCGCCGGTCTGCTGCCCGACCTTCGTGCCCGCTGGGCCGGCACGCTCAACGTGAGCCGCTCGCAGCCTCACTTCATCGAGTTGAACGACCGCCGGGCGAGCAAGAGCGGCGCGCTCGAGTGGCTGGGCCGCCGGCTGGGCCACGACGGGCCGACCGTCGCCTGCGGCGACGGCCTGAACGACCTCGACATGCTGCGCTGGGCGGATCTCGGCGTGGCGGTGGCCGAGGGTGACGAGGAAGTGCACGCGGCCGCGGACGTGGTGGTGCCGCGCGCCGAGCTGCCCGGACTCTTTCGCCGCCTCGCGGCCCTGCCCGCCTGACGCGCCGCCGGCCGTTGCGGCCCGACGAGAAGGCGCCCCGAGAAGAGGGCTGTGCCGAGAAGAAGGCGGCGCCTGGAGGGTCGGCGCCGCCTTCCTGTGGGGACGGGCGCCCTGGTGGGCGGGGCGCCGTTGCGATCCCCTGACGGGACGCGTGCCGCAGGTTAAGACTACGGTCACGCACCAATGATGATAGGCGGCCCCCAGGTCCGAATCAAGGCTGCCGGGCGTGGGTCGGGGTGAAGAATTGTTGCGCCGCGCGGCACCCGACGCGACAGTCGCGCGGCACCCGGTGCGATCACCGCGCGACGCCCGGGGTGGCCACCGCGCGGTGACCGCGTGGCGCCCGTCAGCGCAGCGGCTTGCGGGCGCGCACCGAGTAGCTCAGAGGGTAGTCGTCCTCGTGGCCGCGGATGCGCTGCCAGCCGTCGTCGCCGTACTCGAGGAAGGGGAAGCGCAGCCCTCGCGTGTACGGGAACTCGTGCAGGTACTCGAGCTCGAGGCCGGCCTCGATGAGGCTGGTGACGACCTCCCCCAGGGGGTGGTTCCACTCGTAGGTGACCGTGTTCCGGGTCACGGCCTCGGGATCGGCGTACGACCCCGGCTCGTCGAAGCGCTGGGGCTCGGGTCCCTGGAAGTAGGGGTAGCCGAGCCGCAGGTCGTCGGGGCGCGCGTCGTCGTCGAGGAGGAAGACCAGCGGGTGGAACTCGGCGATGTAGAAGGTGCCGCCGGGGCGGACGAAGTGGGCGGCGACCCGCGCCCAGCGGCGCAGGTCGCCGAGCCAGGTGAGGACCCCCCAGGAGGTGAAGACGACGTCGAACTCGCCGTCGAGCGCCCGCGGCACGTCGTACAGGTCGGAGCGCGCGAAGCGGGCGCGGTCGGAGAGGCCGACCTCGTCGGCCAGACGCCGCGCCAGCTCGACGGCCTCCTCGGAGAAGTCGACGCCCGTGACCGTCGCCCCGTGCCGTGCCCAGCTCAGCGTGTCGAGGCCGAAGTGGCACTGGAGGTGCAGGAGGGTCGTGCCCTCGGCGACGTCGGGGCCGAGCTCCTCGAGCTCGATCGCGGTGAGGGTCTCGGCGCCGCGCTTGAAGCCCTCGACGTCGTAGAAGGCCGACCTCGCATGCACTCCGGTGAGCTCGTCCCACACGGCCATGTTGGCGCGCAGCCACTCCTCGAGCATCATCACTCCTCGTCGTCGGTAGCGGGCCGGGGCGCGCCGCCGCCGCCGGCCTCGGGGGGCGCGCCGGCGCCGCTCTCCGTCGCCGTCCCCTCCGCGGCGCCCTCAGGCGGTCTCACGGCCATGATGCTGCAGCTGAAGGGCAGATCTGCGCGCCGCCCGCCGCGGCCGTCGGGCAGCCACCACCAGCGCTGCTCGTCCTTCTCCATCGTCTCGAAGACCGGCGACACCGAGAAGGGCGCCTCGTGCAGGTACTCGATGCGCAGCCCGGCGCCGAGCAGCGCGCCGACCACCTCGGCGAGGCCGTGACTCCAGCTGTAGGAGACGTGCCCCGTGGTGTCGGCCGTGGGGTCGGCGTACGAGCCCTCCACCGGGTCGACGACAGGGTGGTCCGGGTCGGGCAGGTAGCGATAGCGCAGACGCACGACGCCGGGCGGCGCCGTCTCGTCGAGGCAGTAGGCGAGAGGGTGCAACTCGGCCATGTAGAAGCGGCCGCCGGCCTCGAGGTGCGCCGCGCAGATCCGCGCCCAGCCCTCGAGGTCGGGCAGCCACTCGATCGCACCCCAGCTGACGACGACGACGTCGAAGCGGCGCCCGCCGAGGTGGCGCGGGGCGTCGTAGACGTCGGACTCGATGAAGCGGGCGCGGCCCGAGAGGCCGACCTCGTCGGCCAGGCGCCGCGCCAGGGCCACGGCCTCGCCCGACAGGTCGACGCCGACGACCTCGGCGCCCCGGCGCGCCCAGCTCAGCGTGTCGAGACCGAAGTGGCACTGGAGGTGGAGCAGGCGCGTCCCCTCGCCGACGTACGGGCCGAGCTCTTCGGTCTCGAGCGGCCAGAGTGAGCTGCGACCCTCCTTGAAGCCGGCGACGTCGTAGAACTCGCTGCCCTCGTGGATGCGGGTCCACGCGTCCCAGAGCGCGCGGTTGGCGCGCCGGGCCGCGTCGGGCAGCGGGCTGCCCCGTTCGGGTGTCTCGCCGCCCCCCGGCGCGGTCTCCCGTGCCGCCGTCGTCCAATCGTCAGGCCTCAGTCCTCGTCCTCCACTTCGTAGACGACGGTGCGCACGAGGCCGATGGTCTCGCCCTCGGCGCCGGTCGTCGTCGAGTCGCTGATACCGTACACCGCTTCGGCCTCCTCTGCGTTCAGGAAGTCGGCGACGCGCGCGTCGAGCTCCTCGAGCTCGCGCACCGTCTCGAAGATGCGGATCGGGGTGGCGAAGGTCTTCACCTTGATCATCACGGGCCTCCCGGAGGTCTGTGCCGGCGGCGCCGGCGCCGATGCCGATGCATACCCGGCGCCGGGGCCGGCGCACACCCGGCGCCGCCGCTCCGGCCGACGCCGGCGGCTCCGGCGCCGCCGCCGTTGCCGGGGCGCGCCACATCTCCACACGAGAACCCTTCTCACCACGACGATATCGGTGTAAAGTGCGGCGGGGGGTAAAGAACACGTCACGAGGGGGGTCGTACGGTGACCGTCAGTTCCGACACCAGCGCCCGCAGCCTGGGCAAGCTGGCCGACGCCTTCAGCGACCCGACGCGGCGCGCCATCCTGCACCACGTGCTCGAGGCCGAGACGCCCGTGTCGGCGGGCGAGGTCGGCGATGTGTTCGGCGTCCATCGCACGGTCGCCCGCGCCCATCTCGAGAAGCTCGTCGAGACCGGCCTTCTCGAGACGGCCACGCGTCGCCGCGCGACCGGCGGCCGCCCCGCGAAGACCTACACCTCGAGCGGCGAGCGGCTCGAGGTCATGCTGCCCCCACGGCGCTACGAGCCGCTGGCCCGCCTGCTCCTCGGCGTCGTGGACCGTCTGGCGCCGGCCGACATGGCGGCCGAGCACGCCTGGGTGGAGGGTCATGAGTACGGCGTCAGAGTGCGCCGCGAGATGACCGGCGACGAGCACGGCCTGTTGCGCCCCGAGGCGGTCTGCTCGTGGCTCGCCCAGGCAGGCTACGGGGCGCGCTGCGAGCGCGGGTCGGAGTGCGACACCTACACCTTCGAGAATTGCGTCTACCACGAGGTGGCCGCGGAGCGCCCCGACATCATCTGCGCCTTCGACCGCGGCATGCTCTGCGGCCTCGCCGGCGCCGCCCCCGAGCACCACATCCAGACGCACAACCTCGTCGACGACGGCTACTGCCGTCACGAGCTGCGGCACTAGCCCGCCCGTCGCGCGCGCCGGCGTACCGCAGGTTCAGCTCCGGCGCTCGTCCCGCTTCGCGTCGTCACCCTCGTCCGGCGCCCACGTCGGACCCCCCGATCGGCCACCGGATCCTTCCGCCCCGGCAGTCCCGCTCGCTCTCGGGCTGCCGTTCGCGGCCGAGCTGCGCGGCGCCCCCGTGTCGCGCTTCGCCCCGGTGCCCTTCGTCGTGCCGCCGCCCTTCGTGCCGCCGCCCTTCGTGCCGCCGCCGCCCTTCGTGCCTCTGCCGCTCTTCGCCACGCCGCCGCCCTTCGCCCTGTCACCGCGGCCGCTCCCCTTCGCGCCGCCCCTGCTCTCCTTCGTCGCGCGCCCGCGCGCCGCACGAGAACGCTGGAGCGCGCGGCTGAGGAACGTCCCGACGGTGAGGCCGGCGACGGCGGCCACGGTGAGGAGGAGGACCGCCGTCATGCCCTGGGCGGCGACCGTGACCGTCACCATCCCGGCAGCTCCTGCTCGCCCTCGAGGGCGCGCTCGGCGTCGAGCCGCTGGTTCACCTCGAGGATGCCCTTGTAGGCGCCGTCGTCGTCGCGCACGGCGAAGTAGCGGGTGAGCTTGAAGCGGCCGTGCTCCGTGCCCCAGCCCCAGGCGTCGTCCTTCGTCCCGTCCTTGAAGGCGCCCAGGATCGTCTCGAGGACCTCGAGCGAGCCTTCGGGGTGGCAGTCGCGCACGTCGCGGCCGATGTAGCGCCCGTCGCAGGTCTTGTACGTGTCACCCTGCCAGTAGACCAGCACGTCGCGCTCGTCGGCGAAGCTGATGTCGCAGGGGAGCGCGCTCATCACGAGCTCGGCCTGCTCGGGGGTGAGGGCGCCGCGCTGCCAGTGCATGGGGACCATCCTTTCGCCGGGGGGCTGCCGGGCTCATCGTAGCCCATGTGGAGCCGCGGTGTGGCGGGGACGGTCGCCCCGGGGCCGACCTCGGCCCCGGTCCCTCACCAGTAGACCGGCACCGGCGGCGCGGCGAGGGCTTCGCTCAGCGCCGCGCGGCCGTCCTTCACCAGCGGGCGGCCGTGGGTGACGAGGACGCGCTCGACGTCGAGCTCCGCCAGCGGCTCGAGCGTCGGCAGAAGGCGGCGCTCGTACCAGTCCGGGGAGCCGCCGCTCTGGTCCCAGACCCGCAACTCGCCGCTCTCCAGGGCGACCACGGCGTCGCCGAAGGCGAGCGCGCGCAGGTCGGGGAAGTGCAGCGGCGTCTCGTAGCGCCGCGGGTTGCCGATCGCCCAAGCCTCGGCGATGCCGCCGGCGATCTCGACGCCGTGCCCCGCTCTGACCTTGGGGATCTCGTTGAGCGGGGTGTCCCAGACGAAGCGCTTGCGCACCGCGGCGTGACCCCAGATGCGCGTCGCCAGCCGGCCCCAGTAGCGCTCGAAGAGCAGCTCCGTGCTGCGCGTGTGGTAGGGGATGGTCACGAGCAGCTCGAGGCGCGAGGCGCCGAGGACGAGGCGGTCGAGGGCGGCCAGGGCGGGCTCGTGCTCGGGATCGCCTTCGGGTGGCACGAGGGGGTCGACGAGGGCGGCGACGTGCCCGACGAAGAGCACGTAGCTCACGACCTCCTCGGCCGCCGTCCGGTACTCGGGGTGCGGGGTCGTCCACCAGTGGATGCCCGGGACGAGCTCTGCGGGGACGCTCATGGTCTGCCCTCCTTGTCGACGTAGAGCGTTCCCCGCGAGCGTGGAGGTGAAGCCGGTGCGGCGTGGGCGGGCGGCGGCGCCTACCGGCGCCGCCGCACGCCCTTCCGCTCTCTGACCGCCTCGCGGAGGACCCACTCCACCTGGGCGTTGACGCTGCGGAGCTCGTCGGCAGCCCACTTCTCGAGCTCCTTCCAGAGTTCGGGGTCGACCCGCAGCAGGAACTGCTTGCGCTCCGCCATCAGGCGCGCCCCGGCGTCATCGGTCGCTCCCCACCGGCCTCACGTGTCGGTCGCCGCCCTCACTGGTAGAGGGTCCCGGTGTTGACGACCGGGTGGACCTCGCTCTCGCCGCAGAGCACGACCATGAGGTTGCTGATCATCGCCGCCTTGCGCTCCTCGTCGAGCTCGACGACGTGCTTCTCGCTCAGGTCGCGGAGCGCCATCTCGACCATGCTCGTCGCTCCGGTCACGATCTTGCGGCGCGCGGCGATGATCGCCTCGGCCTGCTGGCGGCGGAGCATCGCCTGGGCGATCTCGGGCGCGTAGGCGAGGTGCGTGAGTCGCGCCTCGTCGACCACCACGCCGGCCTTGGCGAGGCGTTCCTCGAGCTCGGTCTTGAGCGCCGCCGAGACCTCGACGACGTTGCTGCGCAGGGTGATCTCGTCCCCGTCCCCGTCCTCACCGTGGTCGTAGGCATAGGAGCTCGCGACGTGCCGCAGCGCCGACTCGCTCTGCATGGCGACATACTGCTCGTAGTCGTCGACGTCGAAGACCGCCTGGGCCGTGTCCTGCACGCGCCAGACGACGACGGCGGCGATCTCGACCGGGTTGCCGCGCCGGTCGTTGACCTTGAGGTGCTCGCCGGTCAGGGTGCGGGCGCGCAGGGAGACCTTGTACCGCCCCAGGGTGCGCGGCTTCGCCTCGCCCTTCTTCTTGCTCGCCGACTCGATCAGCTGCCGCGCCGCCTTGCCGAGCGCCTCGCTCGAGCTCGTGGCGCTGCCGTTCGCGTAGAACGGGTTGCCCCAACGGAACCCGGTCTCGCGGCTCGTCCCCTTGTAGTCGCCGAAGAGGATGAGCACGCGGGCCTCGTTGGGCTGCAGCGTGAAGAAGCCCGGCGAGACGACGATCGCCGCGGCGAGCACGACGCACCCGACGACGAACATCCACCACACCGGTACGGCGCTGCCGTCGGCGCTCTCGGTGCCCTCGAGGAACGAGAACACGATGAGCGCCGTCGCCGCCGCGTACAGGGCGATGTCGACGACGAGCATCGCCCATCCGTTCAGTGTCCTCGCCGTACGCTCGACTGTCATGACCTCCACCTCCATGGACCCCGCCCGATGCTCGGGCGCATGCTACTGAAGTGATATCACCAAGAAAGCATGCGCGCAAGAGGGAGGGCGGTGGGCGCGGCGCCGGTGCAGGCTCGTGTGGCTGAGGATGTGGCGCCGTTGTCAGGACTGGCTCGGCCGACCTGCTCGCGCGCAGCTCGCCACGGGCGACCCTGCGTCCGGAGCCCCGCGTGCGGTCAGCGGCTGCGGAGCTGCGGGCGCGGGGCCTCGCGGAGCTCCGCCCGGTTCGTGTAGACGAGCAGGCCGAGGCAGGCGACGGCGACCGCCACCAGCGCGGTCGCCGCTCCCGTCACGATCAGACCGAGGGAGAAGAGCGTCACGCCCCCGGCGTTGACCCACGCGTCGGGGATGCGCAGGGCGTAGAAGATGCCGAGACAGACCGCCAGGCCGAGCATGGCGAGCGGTCCCGCCAGGGCGAGCCAGGCGCCGAAGGTCGCGGCCACGCCCTTGCCGCCTCTGAAGCCGAGGAGCGGCGAGAAGTCGTGGCCGACGATCGGCGCCAGGGCGACGGGTAGCAGTGCCCATCCCGAGATGTCGAAGACGAGGCGCGCGGCGGCCACGGGCAGGGCGGCCTTGGCGATGTCGAGCACCGCCGCGAGGATGCCGAGCGCCGGCCCACCGGCGCGCCAGACGTTGCCGGCGCCGGGGTTGCGGTCGGGGCCGTAGTCGCGGATGTCGACGCCGAGGGCGAGGCGCCCGAGCCAGAGCGACAGGGGCAGAGAGCCGGCGAGGAAGCCGATCAGCGTCATCGTCAGGGTCATGCCCATCGCCTCCGCGGTCGCGCCCGACGCACGCGGCGCGGCCGGTCGTGCATCCGGAAGGCCGCCCGAGCCAGGCCGCCTACTGTCTCATTCCCTGTCCGTCGGCGTCCTATCGCTCCACCCGGACCGTCCCGGCGGCGCCCTACTGCTCCGCCAACACCGGTCTCGCGGCGCTCTACTGCTCCGTCACGACCGGTCCGGCGGCGCTCTACTTCCTCGTCCAGACGATGCTCTCGAACTCGAGCCGGTCGCCGACGATGGTCCCGACCTCGGAGCCCTCGTCGGCCATCTCGAGCGTGATCGTGTCGCCCTCGACCGTGTAGCTGCCGTTGAACTCGACGTCCTCGCCGCCCAGCGGGTTCGGCCCGGCGAGGGTGAACTCGCCGCCGTCGAGCGTGAGCGTGAAGCCCTGCATGACGTCTTCGCCCTTCGTCATCCCGTAGGTGCCCTCGGCGGCGTCGCCGCCGCAGGCGGCGAGGGCGCCCGCGAGCAGCGCCGCCAGCGTCACGAGTGCGAGTGCGGCGACGAACGCCGATCGGGCGTGCACGGCGCGGCGGTGTGGGCTGGGCATGAGGCCTCCTGCTGTGGCTGCGGACGACCGCGGCCCGGGCGGGGTCGTGGCCGGTGACTGGGCATTCGTGCCGGACGGGCGCTCCCCTGCCGGCTCCGCCAAACCTGGCTCCGCCGATTCGGGGAGGCTTGCCGGCCGCGCCGACGCTGTCTCCGCCTATCCGCTGCGACGAGGGTGCTGGCGGCAAATCCCTCAACCGTGCGTCCTTCTGTGTGGTTACAATCATGCGACGCTTGAAGACGAGCAAGGCGTCCGGCTGCAGGAGGGGGCGTGTCGAGGCCAAGGGTCAAGCACTTCCGCATGCGGTCAGTCAAGGACCGACGCGCATGAGGCCGGGAACTCCCGGCCGCCGTCGCCACGCGGTGGCGTCGCCGAACTCCGCCCCGCTCCACGCGAGGGCTCTCCAGCTCACCACTCCACGGGAGTCGACCCGAACGTGAGCCGGAACGAAGCCGATACCTGCCGCAAGTACGTCGTGCCCAAGCTGCAGGCGGCGGGCTGGGAGGACGAGCCCCACCGCCTGCAGGAGCAGGTGACCTTCACCGACGGGCGCATCGTCGTCGCCGGCCAGAAGGCGCGCAGGCGCCCCGGCAAGCGTGCCGACTACATCCTGCGCTACGCGCCCGACATCGCTCTCGCCGTCGTCGAGGCCAAGCCTGCCTACAAGACCCCTGGGGAGGGCCTCCAACAGGCGAAGGACTACGCCGAGATTCTCGGCCTCAGTTTCGCCTACTCGACTAACGGCCACGGGGTGGTCGAGTTCGACTACACGACGGGCCTCGAGCGCGAGGTCTCGACCTTCCCCACGCCAATCGAGCTCTGGGAGCGCTTGATGAGCGTCCAAGGGCTAGCTGCCGATCAGGCCGACACGCTCGAGACGGCCGGCCACCGCGAACCCGGGCGCCAGCCGCGCTACTACCAGGAAATCGCCATCAACCGTGCTATGGAGGCGATCCTCAAGGGTCAGAAGCGCGTACTCCTCACGATGGCGACCGGGACCGGCAAGACCTACGTCGCCTTCCAGATCTGCTGGCGCCTGTGGAAGGCGCGCTGGAACGCCCAGGGCAGCGCGACGCGCAAGCCGCGCATCCTGTATCTCGCCGACCGCAACATTTTGATCGACGACCCCAGGGACAAGACCTTCGCCGCCTTCGGCGACGCGCGTCACAAGATCGAGAATGGCGTCATCACGAAGAGCCGCGAGATGTACTTCGCGATCTACCAGGCGATTGCCCGCGACGAGGCGCGCCCCGGTCTCTACCGCGAGTACGCGCCCGACTTCTTCGACCTCGTCATCGTCGACGAGTGCCATCGCGGCAGCGCCAAAGACGAGAGCAATTGGCGCGAGATTCTCGAGTACTTCGCGCCCGCTTACCAGCTCGGCATGACGGCGACGCCGAAGCGCAGGGACAACGTCGACACCTATGCCTACTTCGGCGCTCCCCTCTACACCTACAGCCTGCGCCAGGGCATCGACGACGGCTTCCTCGCCCCCTACCGTGTGCATCGCGTGATCACCGAGTGGGACGCCGTCGGCTGGCGCCCGACGAAGGGTGAGCTCGACCGCTACGGCCAAGAGATCCCCGACGAGGAGTACACGACCGCCGACTTCGAGCGCGTGGTCGCCCTGCGCGCCCGCACCAGCGCTGTGGCCCGGCACCTCTCCGACTACCTGCAGAGCACCGACCGCTTCGGCAAGACGATCGTCTTCTGCGTCGACCAGGAGCACGCCCTCGAGATGCGCAAGGCACTCGGCAACCTGAGCGCCGACCTCGTGAAGCAACATGCCGACTACGTCTGCCGCGTGACCGCCGACGAGGGCGACGTCGGTCGCGGGCACCTGAGCCACTTCCAGGACGTCGAGCGCCGGACGCCGGCGATCCTCACGACTTCGCAGCTGCTCACGACCGGGGTGGACGCGCCGACGGTGAAGAACGTGGTGCTCGTGCGCGTCGTCAACTCGATGGTCGAGTTCAAGCAGATGATCGGCCGCGGCACGCGCGTGCGCGACGACTACGGCAAGCTCTTCTTCACGATCCTCGACTATACCGGGTCGGCGACACGCCTGTTCGCCGACCCCGAGTTCGACGGCGACCCCGTGATCGAGAAGCAGGAGAAGGTGGATGAGGAAGGGGCGACCCTCGAGGAAGAGGTCATCGAAGAGCAGGAGCTCTCCGCTGAAGATGAGGAGGAGCTCGGCGGCGAGATCGGACGTCTCGGGCCCGATGAGGGCGACCAGGTCCAGCGCCGTAAGTACTACGTCGACGGCGGCCACGTCGAGATCGCCACCCACCTCGTCTACGAACTCGACCCCGACGGCAAGCAGTTGCGCGTAGTTCGGTTCACGGACTACACGCGCGAGAAGGTGCGCACGCTGTGGGCGAGCGCACACGAGCTCCGCGAGCAGTGGGCCGATCCGGTGACCCGCGGCGACGTGCTCCAGGCGCTGGAAGAGCGCGGCATCGGCTACGAGCACCTGGCCGAGGAGGCCGGCCAACCCGATGCCGACCCGCTCGATCTGCTCTGCCACCTCGCCTTCAACGCGCCGCTGCGGACCCGGCGTGAGCGAGCCCAGCGCCTCCGCGCCGAGCGCAGCGACTTCTTCGAGCGCTACGGACCCAAGGCTCGCCAAGTCCTCGAGGACCTGCTCGACAAGTACACGGAGCACGGCGCCACGCAGTTCCAGGTGCCTGAGGCGCTCGAAGTGCCCCCGATCAACGCCTTCGGCAACGTGATCGAGATCGCCAGGATGTTCGGCGGCGCCGCGAAGCTCCGCGCCGCCGTCAACGAGTTGCAGGCGCTACTCTATGCGGCCTGATGGGTGCGCATGAGCCGCATCGGCGAGCCATGGTGGCAAGCGAAGCTCGACGCCTTGACCGCATCCGATCCGAGGACGCGTGCCGGGGCAGCACAGGACCTTGCCTACATAGACGAACCAGACAGCCGGGCAGCCTTGTCTCGGGCTTTGCACGACGACCATCCAGACGTCCGCTTCTGGGCGGCCGACAGCCTTGCTGTGCTCGGCTCGGCCGAAGGTGTCGATGTCCTCCTGGCGAGTCTCATAGAGGCCAGCAGTGATTGCTTCGTACCGGCTGTGCGCCGACTCGCCTACGTCGGTGATCCTCGCGCCGTAGCAGTACTCCGCCCCTACGCGGGCCGCCTTAGACCGCACTATGAGTGGCCCATCCGAGCGACTCTGGCTGCTCTCGGGGACGAGGCCAGTGTCGCGTGGCTGCTCGGGCAAATCGAGCAAGTCCGGGAACTCAGCGCTCGCAGGGAGAAAGACGGGTTCTCGCGCAGAAGTCCGGAGGCGACACTGGTGGCTGCGCTTCTCAAGAAGCCAAGTGACGAGTCCCTGGACAACCTCTACCTCAATCACGTGGACCAGCTGCTGGCAGGGATCGGCGATGCGCTTGGACGAACGCCAGAGGGCCGCGGTGTGGCCGGTCTGATCGAGCTTATGGAGTATGGCGACCACGGCCACGTTCGAGCCGCCGCGGCATTCGCTTTGGGTTGCTCGATCAGCCCTGTCGGGCTGTTGCCGCTCGGCTCGGTGCTCGGAGGCGACCCCGACGACCTCACCCGCTGCGCGGCAGCTGAAGGACTTGGCCGTCTTGGAGGAGACATCGCTGCGACGCTGCTCATGGTGGGGCTTGACGATGTGGCCGCGGTAAGTGTTGCCTGCGTTCATGCCTTGGGCCGCACGCGTTCCGCCGCAGCGCTGGCGTATCTCGCGGACATCGGCGCTCAAGACGTGCGGTTCTCGCGTGTCGCGCGCGGAAGCTCGTACACTCTTGAGCGGGCCCTAGGAATCACGGACTGAGCACACAATGAGAGGACGGCGCAGTGGCACGGACTCGTAGCCGAGGCCAAGGAGAGCTCACTACCGCCCAGCAACTCGGCAGTCTCATCAAGTCGGCGCGCGACATCATGCGCAAGGACAAGGGGTTGAGCACCGACATCGACCGGCTGCCGATGCTCACCTGGGTGATGTTCCTCAAGTTCCTCGACGACATGGAGCTGCTCGAAGAAGAACGAGCGGCTCTGGCCGGCGAGCCCTACCGCCCGGCGATCGAGCTGCCGTACCGCTGGCGCGACTGGGCCGCTCCCTCCGACGGCATCACCGGCGACGAGCTGAACGCGTTCGTGAGCTATGAGGACTGCCTCCGCTCAGACGGTACCCGAGGCCCCGGTCTGCTCCCCTATCTGCGCAGCCTGCAGGGCGACAACGGCGACGGCGCCAAGCGGCGCAACGTCATCGGCGCCGTCTTCAAGGACGTCCAGAACCGCATGATGAGCGGCTACCTGTTGCGCGACGTCGTGAACAAGGTGAACGGCATCCACTTCCTCGCCAAGGAGGAGCTGTTCACGCTCGGGCACATGTACGAGACCATGCTGCGTGAGATGCGCGACGCCGCCGGCCAGAACGGTGAGTTCTACACGCCGCGACCGGTGGTGCGCTTCATGGTCACGGTGACCGACCCGCAGCTCGGCGAGACGGTCCTCGACCCGGCCTGCGGTACCGGCGGCTTCCTCGCCGAGGCCTATCAGCACCTGGAGAAGCAGTGCCAGACGGTCGAGGACCGGCGCACCCTGCAAGAGTGCAGCCTCTACGGCGGCGAGGCGAAGCCGCTGCCCTACCTGCTCTGTCAGATGAACCTGCTGCTGCATGGTCTCGAGGCGCCGCAGATCGACCCCGGCAACAGCCTTCGCTTCAAGCTCTCAGAGCTCGGCGACAAGGACCGCGTCGACGTGATTCTCACGAACCCGCCGTTTGGCGGGGAGGAGGAGCCCGGCATCAAGGGCAACTTCCCGAGCGACATGCAGACGAGCGAGACGGCGCTGCTCTTTCTGCAGCTCATCATGCGCAAGCTGAGGCGCGGCGCCGGGGGCACGCGCGCCGGCCGCGCCGCTGTTGTCGTCCCCAACGGCACCCTCTTCGGCGACGGCGTCTGCGCGCGCATCAAGGAGCAACTCCTCACTGAGTTCGACCTGCACACGATCGTGCGCCTGCCAAACGGCGTCTTTTCGCCCTACACACCCATCCCCACCAACCTGCTCTTCTTCGAGCGCGGCGGCCCCACGCAGGAGATCTGGTACTACGAGCTGCCACTGCCCGAGGGCCGCAAGAACTACACCAAGACCAAGCCGCTGACCTGCGAGGAGTTCGCCGACCTCATCGCCTGGTGGCCATGCGCCACGCGCGAGGAGAACGAGCACGCCTGGCGAGTGAGGACGAGCGACGTGGTCAAGCGCGGGGAAGACGGCGACGGCCCGGTCTCTGTCAACCTCGACATCAAGAACCCGAACGCCGCCGAGGCGCTCGAGCACCTGCCGCCTGAGCAGCTTATCGAGGACATCCTCACGAAGGAGCGCGAGATCATCGCCATCATGGAGGAGATCAAAGCCGAGCTGGCGAGCTGGGAGGCGGAGTGAGGCGCTGGCCGGAGGTAGCGATCGGTGAAGTCGCCCAACCAGTCAATCGACCCCACCAGCCCGTACCCGGAGTGACCTACCGGCAAATCGGCGTTCGACTCTGGGGCGAAGGCGCCTACGAGCGCGAGTCCATCGACGGCGCCGAGACCAAGTACAAGACGCTCAACCGTGTTGCAGCCGGCGACATCATCGTCAACAAAATCTGGGCACGGAACGGCAGCGTCAGTGTCGTGTCCGAGGATCTCGACGGCTGTTTCTGCTCAGGCGAGTTCCCGCTGTTTCGGCCTGACGCCGCCAAGCTGGACGCAAGCTGGTTCTTCTGGATCACCCAGACGCGCTGGTTCTGGGACCGTTGCGACCAGCAGTCCCGTGGCACCAGCGGCAAGAACCGCCTCCGTCCCCAGAAGTTCCTCGAGATCCCGATACCCCTTGCGCCCATCGAAGAGCAGCGGCGAGTTGTTCGAAGAATCGAACAACTCGCCGCTGCAGCTGCTAAGGTCGCAGGCCTCCAGATTCATGCCGATCAAGCCTCGGTGGCTCTCTTCGGCTCATTGACAAATCGTTTGTTCGTCCATCTTGCCCGCCGGTCAGCAGTGAACTCACTTCGGGATGTTGGGGCGTATGTCACGAGCGGCCCCCGCAACTGGAGCCAGTACTACGCCGACACAGGTGACAGGTTCTATCGGGCTCAAGACATCGGGAAGGATGGCCGCACCAACGACGCGGCAAAGCAGCACCTGGTTCCTCCGAGGGGAGCAGAGGGCCGGCACGCGCGGGTCGCGCCAGGCGATGTCCTCGTGGTGATTACCGGAGCCACGGTAGGCCGTGTCGCGCTGGTGCTACCGACTCACGAGCCAGGGTTCGTCAGCCAGCATGTGGCGCTCTGCCGCGTCCCCTCGAGTGTTCTTGCGCCTGAGTACTTGGCGACTGCGCTGATGTCTCCTAGCGGCCAAGAACAGCTACTCGCATCGCGCTACGGTCAAGGCAAGCCGGGCCTCAATCTCGACAATGTGCTCGACCTTCAGATAGCCGTGCCTAGTCTGGCGCTGCAGCGTGAAGTTGTCGCGGAGCAGGTCGCCCTGCGTGAACGGCGCGAGTACAGGGAGGCGCGGCGCCAGTTGGCCAAGGCGGCAGTCAATGCTCTGCTCCCATCTGCCCTGAGCTCGGCCTTCGGGACCGCCAACTGACCCCGACGCGACCCAAGCTTCCTGCACGGGGACTCCCCTCGACTCCAGTCAACTCATCCCCACCATGTCGCGACACGGCTCGGCTCAGTCCCAGCCCTCGACGTCTCGTCGTCGTTCGTTTCGTCTCGCAAGGTTCTGCTGCGTCTCCAGGCTCTCGATCGCGATCTCAGCGACTTCAGCGACTCGCGAGTCCTCGTCTGTGCGCCAAGGCTCATACTCGTTGATGAGACGCGTGAGATAGGCCGACTCGGGACCTGCGCGAACCCCCCAGCGGAAGACCGACGCGGCTGCCACTTCCCTCGGATCCACCCCGTGTTCGCGGGCACTGAGAACAAACGATCGCCAGGTACTGTCGGCAGGTCGACTGAGCGGAGTACCGTGGAAGCGGGTGAGGGATTCATCATCAAGAAGCGCTTCGTAGAGGTCGACCGAGTCGCCCACCAACCTGCGCAGTAGCTCCGGATCGTCGATGTGGTCGTGATGATCGCGGAGAACCGCCATTCGCTGTTGTTCGGACATGATCGAGATGGCTGCGCAGACGTTGGTTTCCTCCACAAGCGCGCGCCAGTCATCCAGCTCCAGTCGGCGGCGCAGCCAGCGCTCGGCGAGGGTTGGGTGTGTGACGAGCATCTCGCGAAGCCAGTAGGCGGTTGACGCACACTCAACGACTGCGTCCTGCCATTCCGCCATTAGCCTGTCCGGAATCGCACCGTGATCGCGCCCCTGCCACATGCCTTCGGCGGTCGCCGCTCTCACTGGACTCGACGGGTGTCGCAGTAGTCTTCGTAGGTTGTCTTCTGGAATCTCGTCTCGAAGGGCGAAGACCTCGATGTAGCCGCAATAGGCCTCCAGTTGGTCGGACACCTCTGACCAGACGGACTCATCGACACTCGGCGATTTCAGGGCAGCACTGACCGCTGCATCATTGGCCGGAGTACCGAGGAGGGCCCTGACGACCTCCGTGGCACTCTGAGCGCCTTCGGAGATGATTCTGTCGATGAACGGCTGCATATAGGTCGGATCCATGCCGTGCTCGAGGAACGCTGAGAGCCACTTGCCGGGGTCACCAACATCGGCGGCGAGCTTTGCACAGAGGTCGTGTCCGCCGTCCATATGCGATTCGACACGTACCGCCTCCGCCTTGAGATATGCCAGCCTGTGCGCGCACCCCGATGGATCACCGACCCAGTGCCTCACTAGGCTGTCAATTGCCCCGGTGCGGCGCTCGCGGTCAGCCTTCCAGTCACTTCGGTCAACGTCGCCGAACAAGATTTGGTAATCCTCGGACACGGAGAAGCGCACATCGCTGCCAATGGAGATCAGAAGCGTGTTGAGACGATCGAGGACTCCGGGGCACTCGCTTCCGATGGCCGCAAGGTCCCCCGCCATGTGCTGTGCCAGCTCCTTTGTCGCAGACGCCACATCCGGCTCGAGGCCGGAGCCAAGGGCAGGAAACGCCGCTGCGTGGCTGGCAGACAGCAAGAGCGGCCAAGGAAGTGACTCGAGTGCGGCAAGTACGGGTACTGCCGAATCCCACAAGGGGACAAGGTCAGCCACTTCTGTGGCTGTGAGCGTGCCATGAGTGAACGTGACCTTCATGCCTGATCCGGGGTCGGTCTCGGATGCACGGTATTGCGGAGTCACCGCGTCGCAGACAACCTGTACGACCACTGAAGGCGACTCTCCCAACTTCGCCCATGAGACGACAGCCGAAGCAGCCAGCGCCCTGCGTCGCAAGGCATCGGAGGAGCCAGGCACGCCTCCGTGAACCCAGTCCTGCACAATCCTAAGCGGATGATCCGGGCTGCTGTGAAGTGCTCTCGGGTCATCGACTGCGGCCGTGAACAGCAGCGGCAGTACTGTCTCTGGAACCGTGTGGAGGGCCTCTCGCGCCACCGAGACAGCGAGGTCGGGACGGGTGCGCAGAAGCTGTTGGGCGGAACCCGTGCCGCTCGCGGCAAGAATGCGAGCTGCCTCAACATCGCGAGATTCGTTGACGAGATCCATGAGGTCGGGAACGGCTGCTCCAGCCCGAGAGGCCCATGCGAGTTCCCTGACACTGGACGCGAAGTCGGGCATCGCTTGGAGCCACGCTTTGTGTTTGAGGGGGGCATTTGAGAAGAAGACCTCGCGGATGAGGTACATGCGCAGAGCTCTCGGTCGTACAGCGACCCGGTCGCCGACCGGCCTCACGACGCCGGCAGGCTCCAGCCTTCTCACGAGGGCCTGTACTTCCGTCGGCGGCTGGCGCAGCCCCTCTGCCAGTGTGTCGATACACAGCCCCGCGTCGCCGGACAAAGAGAGGATCCCGAGAATCGAGATGGCCTTCATGCCAACGACCGGGTCTTCAAGCAGGCGCTCTATGGTTGCAGTCATCAGAGAGCCCACAAGGTCACCGTGAAAGAGACCCGCCACACCGCTCTCAATGGCAGCTCGCGCAAGCGCCACCGCTAGACCAGGGATGCCCTCCGCCTGGTTGACGATCTCGCGTACGAGGGGAGTGGGTCCGCCGATTCCACATACATGAACGACATCGACAATCTCGTCTCGAGTGAGCGGCTCGAGCTCCAACACCTTGCCCGCTCCTCCGAGGAGCTGCTCGAGCTGGCTGTTGCGCTGCCAAGCCGTCACTACAAGCCTGTACTGCGCATTGACTTCCATCCGAAGTCGGATGATTCGTCGAGTTGTCACAATCGGGTCGATTGCGTCATCGACGAAGACGCGAGCTGGGTTCAGCTCTCGCAGCGCGTTGGCTACTGCGTCTTCGTCGGCCGCATCGGCCAAGAAGAGGCCTTGGTGGGCATCCGCCAGTTGAGCCAGCATGGCGGTCTTCCCGGACCCGGGAGACCCGACGAGGATAACGTCGCCTTCCGCGCTTCTCAAGTCCGCCAACGCGTCAGATCGACCAACGAGCGGAAGCCGCAGGAGCGGTCGTGATGCGCAAGGAACCGGTGACAGCGCAGAGGGCTTTCCAGTCAGATGCAGGAGATCGAATGCCCATTGAGAGTGACGGTATATATGCTCGGCCACATCGTCTTGGTCACAAACGCCTAGCAGCAAGTACCCTTCTTCGCGTGCGGCCTCGTAGAGGTTCTGTCGCTTGCGAGACGACAACGAACGCGACGTGACAAGGAAGGTCTTCTTGGTTGCGCGAGGGCATGCCAAGGCGTTGCGCTGAAGGTTCCGTCTGAGGTTGCCGAGAGTTCGCTCACTCGTGGTAACGAGACCCGGGCCCGGCTCTCCCTCCAAGAACACGAGCTCGAAGTCGTATCCGCAGTCCGCTCCTCCGGAAACGGTGTTGGCGGGGATGCCGCGCTCTCGCACCAACTCTGTGGCGAGGCGTTCGAAGAGGTTCGCGTCCAGTGACCCCCGCTCCAGCGCGCTGATAATCTCAGTGAAGAAGGGGTCTCGCCTGCTCATCAGTGGCCACTCCCGCGACTGCTGATCGTCCGATTCGCCTCGTTCGCCCGTGGTTGCGCCCGCATTGGCAGGAACTCGAGAACGAGCCCGTAGTTCGCGGCGATTGTGTCGCCGTCGCGCGCGATCAGTTTCGCGGTCTCGAGGGCGTTCAGGTCCCGGGTCGCCGTCTTGTCGGACAAACCGGCGTACAACTCCGCGACGCGCGGACTGACATGGGTGATCTCACGGCGCGTCGTCGGCTTGCTCAGGTCAAGAATGAGTCGGCGCCGGCGCTCCGCAGTCTTGCCGCGCAGGTTGTGGAAGTGACCGTTTACGACATCGCGCCACGTGACCGCGAGCTGTTGTGCTTGGACCTCATTCAACTGCGAGCGAAGGCCGTCGACGAAGCCGCGCACAGCGTACTCGACGAAGGACGCAACGCCATCAGGCGTCTTGCTCGAGCCGTCGAGTTCCCTGTAGTAGCGGCTGCGCGTGAGATTGAAGTGGTTGCTGAGCAGGTGGGCGGCCGGCGAAGAGACGAACCCCGAGTGCAGCAGGATTTGTAGCTCCACTAGCCGCGCGGTGCGGCCGTTGCCGTCGCCGAAGGGATGGATCCAGGCGATGTACAGATGGGCGAGGATGGCCCGAAACAGCTGCATGGCGAAGGCCATGTCGCCGTCAGTTGCGGCGAACTCCGCACCGTTGAGCCACTCGCAGAGTCGTTCCAGCAGGTACTCGCAGTCCTCTGCCGGCGCTCCCCGGTAGATGCCACCGACGAGGACCGAGTGCGTGCGGAACGCGCCGGGGACCACTCCGTCCTCAGGGTCGAGATTGGCGAGGACTTGGCGATTGAAGGCAAGGATGCGCTGAGGCTCGAGTCGCAGCTCGCGGCCGGCCTGAACGTCAGCCCCGATTTGATTGCAGGCATCGCGGATGTTGTCGACCTCGACTCCGAGATACTCGCGTGACGGCGGGAGCTCGAGCTTGCCCTCCAGCCGCTGTCGCACCTCAGTCTCGGTGAGCGTGTTGCCTTCGATTGCCGTAGTGGCGGCAGCACCCTTGCTGAGGTACAGGGAGTGGAGCTCGCGAGCCACCCGGGGGTGCAGTGGGGCATTGTTCAGGTGCTCGCACTTGGACCGGGCTTCGCCGACCAGCATCCACGCGAGATGCGACAACTGGTCGGCGCGAAACGTGAAGCTGATCCACGGATGTGTCTGTAGATAGGGCCGCACTATTGTCCACTTTCACATATCGGAAAAAGCGTGCAAAAAGTGAAGGTGTCTGGTAGAAGTGTCACTTTCTGTCCGCAATTCTGTCCAGTATCTTGTCCATGATAGCGCGTCGGTCAATGGCTGTCACGGGTGACGTTGGCGGACGGGTTCTGCGCGGCCGTCAGTGACGGTGTCTGATACGGCGCGTCGCTGGTGACCGGCGCAAGATAGACGAACGGCCCGGGGAGCGGAGGCTCCCCGGGCCCTTCGGCACTCGCGTGTCGTCGCGGCGCCTCGCGGCGCGCGTCAGTCGTACGCGGCCTCGTGCTAGGCCATCACCGCGCGGGCGTCGACGAGGTGCTTGCTCAGGCCGATGGTCTTCTCGTCGAGGCCGACGGCGCGGCCGACGAGCTGGCTGAGGAAGAGGACCGGCACCGAGACCCAGCTCGGGTCCTTGCGCGCGATCTCGCTCTGGCGGCCGTCGAGGTTGACCTGGCACAGCGGGCAGGCCACGGCGATCGCCTCCGCGCCGCAGTCGCGGGCGTCGCCCACGATGCGCCCCACGAGGTTGTCGACGATGCCCTGCTCGGTGAGCGCCAGTGACGCGCCGCAGCAGTCGGTCTTGTAGTTCCAGTCGACCGCCGTGCAGCCGAGGGCCTCGACCACGGCGTCCATGTGCGTCGGGTACTCCGGGTCCTCGGCGAGCGTGACCTCGGGCGGGCGCGTGAGCAGGCAGCCGTAGTAGCAGGCCACCTTGAGGCCCTTGAACGGGCGCTTCACCCTGGCGGCGAGCGCCTCGAGGCCGACCGCGTCGTGGTAGACGTCGACCAGGTTCTGCACGGTGACGCCGCCCTCGTAGCCGCGCCCGACGACCGAGCGCACGTCGTCGGCGACCGCCGGGTCGCGGGCGACCTCGTGGGCGCCGGTCTTGAAGCGGCTGAAGCAGGCGGCGCAGGGCACCGCCACGGCGTCGAGCCTGAGGTCTTTCTCGACCTTGACCAACTCGTTGACGGGCAGCGCCGTGGCGAGCAGACGGTCGATGGAGTGCGCCGCGGTGTTGCCGCAGCACTCCCAGCCCGGGATCTCGACGAGCTCGAGGTCGAGCGCCCGGGCCGTGGCCCTGAAGCTCGCGTCGAACTCGGAGGAGGTGCCGTGCAGCGAGCAGCCGGGGTAGTAGGCGATGCTCGTCACGACGCACCTCCGCCCTCGTCGCCGGGCGGGGAGGCCGGGCTCTTGCCGGACGGCGCGGCGACCTTCTTGCCCGACTTCGCGCCCGACTTCGCGCCCGGCTTCGCGACCGGCTTCTCGGCCGCCTTCTCGGCCGCCGCGCGCTGCGACTCGCGTGCCCGGTTGAGGCTCTCGGCGGTCTTGACCATGCGCTTCATGGCCTCCGTGTCGCCCCTCTTGAGCGTCGGGTTGATCTTGCCCTTGAGGAGCATCTTGGGGCCGAGCGAGAGCCACTCGAGCGCCCCCTTGGGCCGGCGCAGGGCGTCGCGCGCGATGAGCTCGACCTCCCACATGCGGCCCCAGCGGACGAACGAGTCGTAGTTGAGCTTGAGCATCGCCGCCGAGGGCGCCTCGGGGTGCACCTTGCCCTCGCGCCAGGCGATGATCTTGAGCTCGTCCATGATGGCCGCGATGTCGATGCCCTGCGGGCACCGGGTGGTGCAGGTCTGGCACCCGGTGCACAGCCAGATGAACTTGTCCTCGAAGATCATGTCGTACTGGCCGAGCTGCACGGCGCGCATGATCTGCGCCGGGTGCATGCCGGCGTGCTCGGCCACCGGGCACCCGGCGGTGCAGCGCTTGCACTGGTAACAGAGGTACGGGTTCTCGGCGCAGCCGTCGCCCACCCTGGTGGCGAGGACGCCGCTCGGTGTGCAGGTCGTCATCGTCACCTCCTAGGCGACGGCCGGACGGGGCAGGAGGCCGGCCATCTCGACGATCTCGGGGACGGCCTCCTCCCACTCGACGGCCATGATGTGCACGCCGGCGACGCCCTCGACCTCGGCGAGCTCCTTGATCATCTCGACGGCGAGCTTCTTGCCCTCGGCGTGCGAGGGCGGGCCCTTCTCCACCGCCGCCATGCGGTCGACGATCTCCTGGGGCACGTCCATGCCGGGGACGAAGTTCTTCATGTAGCGCGCGCCGCCGACGCCCTTGAGCGGGGTGATGCCGGCGAGGATCTTGATCTCCTGGTGCAGGCCCATGGCGCGGACTTCCTTCATCCACTCCTTGAACTTGGGGACGTTGAAGATGCACTGGGTCTGCATGAAGTCGGCGCCGGCCTCGATCTTCTTCTTGAGCCGCAGGGTGCGGAACTCGAACGGGTCGGCGAAGGGGTTCTCGGCGCAGCCGATGTAGAGCGGGGGCGCGACCGTCATCTCCTCGCCGCACTGGAACTTCTTCTCGTCGCGCATGTCCTTGTACATGCGGATGAGGTTGAGCGAGTCGAGGTCGTGGACGCCCTTGGCCTCGGGATGGTTGCCGAAGCTCAGATGGTCGCCGGTGAGGCAGAGGATGTTCTTGACGCCGAGCGTGGCCGCGCCGAGGATGTCGGCCTGCATGGCGAGACGGTTCCGGTCGCGGCAGGTCATCTGCATGATGGCCTCGAGGCCGTTCTGCTGGGCCGTGACCGCCGAGGCCAGCGAGCACACGCGCACCACGGCGGTCTGGTTGTCGGTGATGTTGACCGCGTCGACGTAGCCCTTGAGGAGCTTCGCCTTGTGCTCGATCACGCCGCCGTCGGCGCTCTTCGGCGGGCCGCACTCGCCGGTGACGGCGAACGTGCCCGCCGAGAGGACCTTCTCGAGGTTCGAGCCGGCCTTGTGTCCGTTCTCAGTCATACCGGCTTCGCCTCCTCACGGACCATCTTGCGCGGGCCGCCGGAGCTGCTCCTGCTCCAGTTCTTCGGCGGCCGGTTGACGTACATCAGCTCTTCGCGGCCCTGCGCCTTGAGGCGCTCCCAGATGAGGTGCCAGGCGCAGTCGATCTCTTCCTTCTCCGGGCCGGTGACCTCGCACTTGCCGTCGTGCGAGCCGCCGCAGGGCCCGTTCATCAGGCTCTTGCTGCAGCGCACGACCGGGCAGATGCCGGCCGTCTCGCCGATGACGCAGTCGCCGCAGGCGCCGCAGCGCTCGAGCCAGACGGCGTGCTCCTGCGGCATGCCGAGCATGTTGGTGTTGACGGCCGGCACGACCAGCTTGGGCTCGAACTTCTCGGCCATGCTCTGGATGCCGATGCCGCAGGCCATGCTGAGGACCACGTCGGCCCACTCGACCTTCTCGGCGATCATGTCGAGGTACTCCCACTCGCACTGCCGGATGGCGGCGGTGTGCTCGACCTCGACCTCGCGGCCGTCGGCCTCGGCCTTCATCCTCAGCTCGCTGGCGAGGATCTCGGCCTCCTTCTCGCCGCCGGTCAGGCAGATGGCGACACAGGTGTCGCACCCGGCGACGAGGACCTTCTTGTGTCCTTCGACGAGCTCGAGGATCTCGTCGAACGGCTTGCGTTCAGCGGTGATCATTCGGCGGGTCCCTTCTCGGTGGTGGCTGAGGCGGCGTCGGGCGCCGGCGCGGCGGCGCCGGCCGGCGCCTCCTCGGGCATGGCCACGTCGCCGGCGGCCTCACGGGCCGCGGCGTGCGGCGAGACGCCGTCGCGCCGCAGCGGGTTCGGCCCGAGCTGCTTGATGCGGTCGGTGAACTCGGTCGCGACGCGGGCGAACTC
>Ga0068714_10001979_pt1 | contig 27764 bp, 19 predicted proteins | sample MTBNYHSulfiMetaG_FD_62988 | JGI IMG/M metagenome (GOLD analysis project Ga0068714, IMG submission 62988) | Enrichment culture microbial communities from rom New York Harbor, USA that are MTBE-degrading - MTBE-NYH (New York Harbor Sulfidogenic)... | ecosystem: Environmental > Aquatic > Marine >... | reverse complement strand
CCGAGAGCGGCGCACCGAGATCCGGCTCCGTCGCGACCCTCACCCCATGCTGTGCCCGGGGCGCGAAGGTCGCCGCAGGAGCCGCCGTGCGACCCACGCCGCGGTCGCCCATGCCCAGGCGACGTCCCGCAGCAGGTGGACCGGAGCGATCAACAGGGCGACCGAGTCTTCGAACCGGAGGGCGGCGCGCGCCGCCGCCACGAGCCGTTCCGCCGCCAGCACCGCGAGCACCGCGCCGGCCCCCCCGGCGACCACCCCCCAGGGCCCCCCGGCCGCCGCCGTCACCCCGGCTGCAGCCGCCCCCGCAATCACGGCGAGCATGGCCGGCACGTGGAGGATCATCCCCAACCCGGAGACCTGGTCCCCGACCACCCTCCCGGGATGCCGGGCAACCACCTCGAGGCGCCCGTAGCCGAGCCCGTACTGCTGGCGCAGGTACGAGCCGAGCCCGCTGCGCCAGCGGTGCGTGCTGCACGCCTGCCGCGAGAACGCCAGTCGGTACCCGGCGCCCCCCAGGCGGTAGCTCATGTCGTTGTCGTAGCCGTAGCCGAGGCTCTCGTCGAAGCCGCCGACCCGGCGCACGGCGTCGGCCCGGTAGACCGAGTTCCCGGTGCAGACGTGGTCCACGAACCTCCCGCCGATGGCGGCGTAGCGCATCTCGAGCTCGTAGCCCGCCACCCGCTCCAGCGGCGTCGCCTCGCGGTCCGCCACGTAGCGGCCCTGGGCTGCCCCCACCTCGGGCGTTTCGAGCTCCTCGAGCAGGCGGCTCAGCCAGCCGGGGTGGAGGATCACGTCCTGGTCGACCTGGGCCACGACCGGGTGGCGGGCCTCCCTCAAACCCCGGTTGACGGCTGCCGCCGCACCTCTGCCTTCCCCCGAAATCGCGCGAACCCTCGGGTCCGCGGCGAACTGCCGGATCACCGCGGGCGAGGTGTCCGTGCTGGCGTCTTCCACCACCACGACCTCGAACGGGCGGCCGTCGTCCTCGGCCAGGATCGCGGTCAGGGCCTCGGCGAGGTGGGCGGCGCCGTTGTGGACCGGGACCACGAAGCTGACCCCCACCTGGTCGTCGATCACGGAGACGCCTCCCGACGGCGAACGGGCGCCGTGGCGACGACCTCGTCGTACAGATGGTGGAGCCGCGCCGCCACCCGCGCCGGCGCGAAAAGGTCGCGAACCCGCACCGCCGCATCCCTCACCGGCGCCCGCCACGCCTTCGGGTCGCGGAGGATGGTACCGATCGCCCCGGCCAGGGCCGCCACGTCCCCGTGCTCGACCACGAGCCCGCCGCCGGTCGAGCGGACCACCTCGCCGCACCCGCAGTCCCCGGAAACCACCACCGGGGTGCCGGCCAGAAGCGCCTCCAGGGGGACGAGCCCGAAGATCTCGTCCCGGGAGGGGTAGACGACCACGTCGGCATCGGCCAGGGCCTCGAACCGTTCCACCCCGGACAGCACACCCACGAACCGGGTGCGAGGCCCGACGCCGAGGCGCGAGACCAGCCGACGCAGCTCGGCCTCGCACCCCATGTCACCGCCGGCGACGACCAGCGTCGGCCCGCTCTCCCCCAGGCTCGCCACTGCCCCCACCGCCAGGTCCACCCGCTTGCGGGGGGACAGCTGCCCGAGGTACAGCACCACGGGGCTCTCGCCGAGCCCCAGCCGCCGCCGGAACGCCCCCGGCTCCCGTTCCTCCTGTGCCCCGGCGAGGTCGACCGGGTTGGGAATCATCTCCACCCGCCCCGGCTCGACCCCGAGGGTATCGAGCTGGCGCCTCTCCGCCTCGGTCACGGCGACGACCCTCGCCGCGTCGCGCAGCACCCGGCCCCCCATCAGCCGGTCGAACAACAGCTTGGCCGCACGCCGGCGCTCGATCCTGGGGGCGGTCCCGTTCGGCTGCACGACGTAGGGCACCCCCGCCGCGACCAGTCGCCGCGCGGCGATCACCCCGGGCAGGTTGTGGCAAGCGTGGAGGTGGGCGACGTCGCAGCGCGCGACGGCTCCCCGCAGGTACGCGTCCAGCCCGAGGGGCAGGTAGAGCTGGAGGCGGGAGGCCGCACGGTTGGACAGGTTGCGGCAGATCACCACCTCGACGCCGTCCTCGGCATGCTCGACGGCGAGCTGCCAGCCACCTCCGGCCCCCCCGTGACGACCCTGGCGGTCGCGGGCGTCGGTGGTGACCACCGTGACCTCGAGGCCCCGCCGGACGAGCTCGCGAGCCTGGGCCGCCACCACTCGCGGAATGCCACCGTACGCCCAGGCCCATGCGTAGTAGGGGGTGACGTGGAGGAGGCGGAGCGGCATCGAACGGGATCGTACCTCAGGCCGCCATCCGTTTCGCACCAGGTCGAGGTCCAGGTCCAGGTTCACGGGGCCGGCGGTGACGGGAGGGGTTACACTCTCCAACCGTGAGCCCCAGACGCCCGCGCACCGGTCGGCAACGCCCGGCACGTCCGGCACCGCGGCCGCGGCCTCCCCTCCCCTGGGGCGCCGTCCTCCCCGCGGCCATCGCGGTCGCTGCGGCGGGGTTGGTCTACCTCAACGCCCTCCACGGCCCGTTCGTCTACGACGACCTGATGACGGTGGTCGGGAACGGTTCGATCCGCGACCTCGACCAGCCCCTGAGGATCGTCCTCCACGACATCTTCCGGCCGGTAGTGAACTTCTCCTACGCGGTCGACTTCGCTCTCTGGGGCCTGGAGCCCCTCGGCTTCCACCTGACCAGCGTCCTGCTCCACATGCTCGACGTCGGTCTGCTGTTCGCAATCGCCCGCCGCCTGGCGGAGGACGCCGGGGCCTCGACCGGCGCGGCCGTCCCCCCCGTCACCGCCGGCTTCGTCGCCGCCGCCGCCCTGGCCGTGCACCCGGTCATGACCGAGGCAGTCGCGTACACGAGCGGCCGGTCGGAGCTCCTGTGCACGGCCTTCCTGCTCGCCGCGTTCCTGCTCCTGCGGGGCTTCCTTCTCGGCGGGGGGCGCTGGCGCCTTCCGGCCGGGCTCGGCGCCTTCCTCCTCGCCCTGGCCTCCAAGGAGACCGCGGCCATGCTGCCGTTCGCGCTCCTGGCCTGGGACCTCCTGCTGCGCCCCGCCGGCGACCCTTCCCGACGTGGCCGCGTGCTGCGTTTCCACCTGCCGTTCGCGATCGCCATCGCGGCGGCGGGCCTCGGCCGGGTTGTGGTCTACCTCAGCGTCGAGCAGGGGGGCCTGGTCCAAGACCTGTGGCGGAACGCCCTGGTGGAGTCCACCGTCATCTGGCGCTACCTGGCCCTGCTGGTGGTGCCGGCGGGCCTGTCGGTCGTCCACCCGGTGCGGACCATCACCAGCCCCCTCGACCCCGCCGTGGTCGCCGCCGCAGTCGGCTACCTCGTGCTGACCCTGACTCTCGTCCGGCTGCGCCGCCGCGCCCCGCTCGAGGTCTTCGGGCTGGTCTGGTTCTTCCTGCTGGTGGCTCCGTCCCACGCCATCCCGCTTCAGGAGGCGATGGCCGAGCACCGGGTCTACACGGCCGGCTGCGGCCTGTTTCTCGCCGTCGCCGCGGGCTTCGCCCGCCTCGATGCCCGGCTGGGCGGGAGGGCCGGCCGGCGGGCGAGCTGGCCGAGGCTCGTCGGGCTGGGCGTCCTCGTCGTGCTCGCGGGGCTCACGGTGGCACGCAACCGGGTCTGGCAGGACCCGGTCACCCTGTGGGGCGACGCGGCTCACAAGGCGCCGCAGACCTGGGCGGCCCACTACGGTCACGCCGAGGCGCTGCGCGCCGCCGGGCGCTGCGCCGAGGCGGTCGAGGTCTACCGTCGAGCCGTGGAGTTACAGCCCGGGATGGTCCAGCCCTACCTCAACGCGGGCATCTGCCTGGCCGAGGTCGGACGGCTCGACGAGGCGGCCGCGATGCTCGAGCGGGCGCGCCAGCTGGAGCCCGACAACCCCAAGGCGTACAACAACCTCGGCGTGCTGGCGGCGCGCACGGGTAGGCTGGAGGAGGCGCGGGACCTGTTTCTCGAGGCCCTCGTCCGCGACCCCCTCAACGTGGAAGCGCGACTGGCCCTGGCCCAGCTCCACGAGGTCGCCTTCGGCGAGCCGGCCCGCGCACTCGAGCTGTGTCAGGAGGTGCGGTCCATCGCTCCCGGAACCCCGGGGGTCGACGCCTGCATCGCCCGCACCAGCTCGCGTCTCGCCACCGCCGAGTGAGCTGCCCCCGGGGCGACCCCTTGAAGCGTAAAAGAACGTCACGCTCTGTCACGGTTTTGCCACAATTCTGTAAAACCCGTTGACCTCCCCTTTTCTGATCGGCATACTCCCCCGCAAGTAGGGCGCATGGCAGCGTATTTCCCACGAGAGGCACCACACCCCGCACATCGCGGCGTGACGCGGGGGCGTCACCGTGGATGGGTGCCTCTCGCGGATCATCCTTGGGGTCAAGGTTTCGTGAACTATTGCAGGAGGGGGGAGCTCTGATGAGACGTTCGGTGTTTGTGTGGCTCGCGGCACTGCTGGTAGCGGCTCCGGCCGTGGTCGTCGCCCAGACCGAGTACCCGGCCGAGGTCCTCGAGCGTTATTACCAGTGCATGGAGCGCAACGACCTGAACCAGATTCGGGAGCTGGTCTGGTACCACCACAACGTGGAACGGGTCGACGCGTCGATCTACGGGCTGCCGCCGGACGACTTCGACGACCGCTCCGACCTGACCATCGAGGAGCGCTACCAGCACCGCGCGGCCAAGGCGGCCCAGGCCGACGAGCCCGGGTACGTGCCGATGGCAACCTCCGGGCCGGTGCAGTACGCCCACCACCTGCGCGAGGCGCTGGACCACTACTACGAGTCCACCGGCCTGCGGCCGGACTGCTCGGCGATCCTGGCCGAGGCGGGGCTACCGCTCTCGGAGCCCGAGGCACTGGGCTCGGGATGGGCCTCGGACCTGAACATCACCTCGGCCGACTCGGTGGACCGGGGCGAGGTCAACATCGCGGTCGACTTCGCCAACCCGAACCGGATCATGGTCTCCTCCTGCCCGAGCGGCTCCTCCCCCGACTCCAGCTCCAACTTCATCGCCTACACCTCCAACTGGGGCCAGAGCTGGACCCGCACCGCGGTGGGCAACAACTCGGGGTCCACCTGGGAGTGCGACCCGGTGAGCTACTACCAGCGCTCCACCGGCCGCGTCTACCACTCCAAGATCGGCTGTAACACCGGGTCCTGCGGGTCGACCTACACGATGATGCGATACTCGGCCACCAACGGTTCGAGCTGGGCGAACTGCGGCCGTCCCGGCGCCCAGACCTCCGAAGACCGGCAGTGGCACGTGGTCGATAACACCCAGCAGTACGACGCCAACGGCGACGGCGTCGTCGACACCACCAACGCCTGCTACGGCAACATCTACATCACCTGGCACAACTCCAACCAGGAGATCGTCGCGCGCTCGACCGACAACTGCGCGACCTGGGTCAACCGGACCAACCTGACCTCCACCTACCAGGCGATCACCCCCGACATCAACACTGCTGCCGACGGCCGCGTCTACGCGGTGTGGCAGAACCACGGCGACGCCACCTTCAAGATCGCCGGCTCGTCCAACTGCGGCCAGACCTGGAACGCGCCGTCGGCCAAGACCGTGAAGACGCGGCTGGGGGACTGGTCGAACGACCTCCCGGCCCAGTGCCAGCGCGGCGTCGCCACCCAGCCGATGGTGGACGTGGACCGGGCGCCGAGGTCCGACTTCTACGGCCGGCTGTACGTGGCCATGCTCGACTTCAACCAGTCCGGCTGCGGCAGCGGGCCGGGGTGCACCACCTGGGACACGGCCTGCAACTACGACATCTGGTTCACCTACTCGGACAACAACGGCACGAGCTTCTCGACCCCGGTCAACCTCACTTCCGGCGAGGGCAACCGGGTCGACCACTTCATGGGCTACATGCGGGTGGACGAGGCGGACGGCTCGATCTACATCTCCTACCACCGGTCGAGGTTGAACCCGACGCAGCTGGCAGACCGGCAGAAGACCCACGAGTTCGTGATGCGCTCCACCAACGGCGGCGCCACCTGGGCCACCTACCAGGCGTCGACGCTGGAGGGTGACGAGCGCCTCAGCGGCGCCAGCACCTTCGAGCGGGGCGACTACAACTCCCTCGACGTCTACCAGGGCGTGGCGTGGCCGGTGTGGATCGACCGCCGCAACACCACCGGGAACGAGGAGATCATCACCCGCAAGGTCTGCACCGAGCCTTCTCACTGGAGTGAACGTTCCCCCACCTTCACCCTTCCGCCCACCAATTGCAGCGACGGCGGCAGCGGCGTCGTCAACGTCAGCTGGAGCGCCCCCGACATCTACTGGGGTGACGGCGGCGAGAGCACGAGCTCCCGTTACTACCAGCTGTGGGTCGACGGCGCGCTGGCCAAGAACAACCTCTCGTGGACCTCAACCTCGACCACCTACACCCCGGGGGACAGCAACTCCCACACCTACGTGGTCCGCGCCGTCAACCAGTGCGGCGTGTACAAGGCCTACGCGCCCAGGGCGTTCACCGCCTCGGGCGGCTGCGCCAACAACCCGTCGAGCGTCAGCGTCACCCCGAACGGCCCCCTGACCCTGTGCACCGGCACCGGCCAGACCCTCACCGCCACGGCCACCGGCGGCAGCGGCCTCACCTACCAGTGGACCCGCGACGGCGTCAGCATCTCCGGCGCCACGTCGTCCACCTACGTCGCCAACGACACCGGCACCCACAGCTACAACTGCGTCGTCAAGGGCAGCGGCTGCAGCACCGGCGTGCAGGACACCGCAGCCACCCAGATCACCTGGGGCACCGCGCCGAGCTTCGGCGGCGCCACCTCGGCCACGCCGATGGCCGGGACCTGCGGGATCACGCTGGCCTGGGACGCGGCCACCCCGATCTGCTCGACCGGCGTCTCCTACCACGTCTACCGCTCGACCAGCTCGGGGTTCACGCCCGGCAGCACCAACCGCATCGCCAACTGCGTGTCCGGCTCGTCCTACGACGACACCACCGGGCTCACCTCCGGGACGACCTACTACTACGTCGTCCGCTCCGAGGACGGCGCCTCCGGCAGCACCGGGCCCTGCAACGGCGGCAACATCGACACCAACACCACCCGGGTCTCGGCGAGCGTCACCGGCGGCACCCAGGTGCTGCTCGACGACGCCTTCGAGAGCTCGACCGACTGGACCGCCAACTGGACCGTCACCACCGGGCCGGGCCCGCACACCTGCGGCGCCTGGGCGCGATCGAGCTCGTCGACCCAGCGTCCGCCCAACAGCACCGGGTACTACGCCCTGTCTGACTCCGACGCCTGCGGGTCGAGCAGCACCACCTCCACCGACCTGACGTCGAAGGCGCTCAACGCGGCCGGTGCCACCAGCCTGACCCTGGAGTACGACGTCTACTACCGCCACTACAACGGCGACGACGCCAAGGTCCAGGTCTGGAACGGCTCCTCCTGGGTCACCGTGTGGTCCGACACCAACGCCACTCTCCAGTCCCACCAGACCATCAACGTCACCTCGTACGCCAACGCCAACTTCAAGGTCCGATTCAGCTACCAGAACGCGGCCTACGACTGGTGGTTCGCCGTGGACAACGTGAAGGTCACGGCAGTGATGCCGGCCAACTGCCCGTAACCGTCTCCGAGACGAACCCCCTGCCCCGCGCGGGTGAGCCCGCGCGGGGCCTCTTTTCTTGTCCCGTACCCGTACCCGTACCCGTACCCGTACCCGTACCCGTACCCGTACCCGTACCCGAAGAGGACGCTGGCGCACCATCCCCGGTCACGGACAGCTGCGGGAACCGTCAGCCCCGCGCTGCTGCCTGCCCTTCCAGGAGCTCGAGCACGGATTCGCCGTCGAGGGGTCTGAAGAAAGAGAACCCCTGACCCAGAACGCAGTGCAGCGCGAGCAGGCTGTCCCGCTGCTCGTCGCTCTCGATACCTTCGGCGATGACCTCGAGCTCGAGCTCCTGACCCATTCTGAGGATGGCGGCCACCAGCTCGCGATTCTGACCGGTCGCGCTCATCCGCTGCACGAAGCCCTGGTCGATCTTGAGAATGTCGACGGGCAGGTCGTGCAGGTACGCCAAGGAGGAGTAGCCGGTGCCGAAGTCGTCAATGCAGATGCGGATACCGGCCTCGCGCAGCTCCTCCAGGGCCGAGACCACCTGGGGAACCGAGTGGAGCATGGTGCTCTCGGTGAGCTCGATCAGCACAGACCGCGGGTCGAGCCCGGTCTCCTCCAGGACCTGCAGCACCTCGCCCGCGAACTCCTGGCGCACCACCTGCCGGGCCGAGACGTTGACGCTGATCCTCAATGGGGGGTCGCACGGGAACCGCCGCTGCCACTCCCCCATCCGGCGGCACGCCTCCCGCAGCACCCAGGCACCGATGGGCACCACCAGTCCGGTCTCCTCGGCCGCTGCGAGGAACTCGCGCGGCAACAGCAGACCCCGGTCCTCGGTCTGCCACCGCACCAGGGCCTCGAAGCCGACGACCCGTCCGGTCTCCAGGGCGACGATGGGTTGGTAGTGCAACCGGAGCTGCGAGCGCTCGACGGCGACCCTGAGCTCACTCTCGAGACGCAGGCGCTCGCTGGCCGCCTGGCGCAGGGAGGGTTCGAACACGCGGGTACGGGCGCCCCCCTCCACTTTGGCGTGGTACAGGGCCAGGTCGGCGTCCCCGAGCAGCTCCTCCACGTCGCACTCCCGATGCCCGTGGAGGGCGGCGCCGATGCTGGCGGTGATGTAGAGCTCGCGCCCGTCGAGACAGAACGGTGCGCTGAGGGACGCGTGGACCCGGTCAGCCACCCCGGTCACCTCGTCGACGGAACGGATCTCGTCGAGCAGGATGACGAACTCGTCGCCGCCGTACCGCGAGATCGTGTCGCCGGGTCGCAGCGACGCCTCGAGCCGCTTGGCCAGCGTCACCAGCAGCTCGTCGCCGACCTGGTGGCCGAGGGTGTCGTTGACGATCTTGAACCGGTCGAGGTCGAAGAAGAGGACCGCGAAGGTCCTCTCGCGACGCCGCCTGGACCTCCCCAGGCAGACCGCCAGGCGGTCGAGCAGGAGACTCCGGTTGGGGAGCCCCGTGAGGGGGTCCCGAACCTTGAGGTCGGTGATGTCGGCGAGGGACCCCGCCATCCGCAGAGCAGCTCCGCTCTCGTCGCGGACCGCCACCCCACGGCTCCTCACCCAGCGGTAGTTGCCGTCTCCGTGGTGAATCCGATGCTCGTCCTCGAGGTGCGAGCTCCGGCCGGCGAGGTGGTCTTCGATCCGCGCCCTGAGGCGCCCGATGTCGGCGGGGTGGACCCGGGAGAACCACTCCTCGGGGCTGTCGCCGAGCCGGTGCTCGTCGGCACCGACCATGGCCGCCCAGCGCGGCGAGTAGTAGACCGTGTTCGTGGTCAGGTCCCAGTCCCAGATCCCGTCGTTGGCCCCGGCAACCGCCAGGGCGTACCGCGTTTCGCTCTCCCGCAGCGCCTGCTCCGCGGCCTTGCGCTCGCTGATGTCCTGACAGCAAGTGACCACCCCGAGGGGCTCGCCGTCGGCGCCGACGACCACGTCCGACGTGATGTAGACGGGAAAACGGCTGCCGTCCTTGCGGACGTTGACGCTCTCGCGGCTCCAGCTCCGCAGGCGACGCAGCCGACCACCGTCGAACGGCTTCCAGGACTGCAACGGAGCATAGACCCTGGCCTCCCGGCCCATGAGCTCCTCGACCGAGTAGCCGTGCATCCCGGCGTCCGCCGGGTTGACGTAGACGATGCGGCCGTCGGTGTCGGTGACCGTCACCCCGATCTGCATGGTCTCCACGGCCTTCTCGAGCTGTCGAAGCCGTTGCTGGAGCATGGCGGAGTCATCCATGGCCGGGTCCGAGCCCCCATTCTGTCACGTCGTCGCACACTGAAGACGCTCGACCGGAAACCCGGGCGGGGTCCGGTCCCACCCGGGGGTCCTAGACGTATCATACGCTCGCCAGCGGCCAAGGCTGCAGTGTTCGCGGCCCCGAGAGCGCAGATCGCGGGTACGCAAGATGAGAGCTCGCGCTGAGTGACGTACCCGCTCTACCGGCGCAACGCCTGCCGGTACTCCCGGATGGCGCGGCTGGTGGTGGGACGGTCGAGGAACCCGGCCAGCTCGACCAGGTCGATCCCCTCGAGGACCTGACTGCGGTCGACGGGCACGTAGGCGTCCTCCACCAGGCGGTAAGGCTGCAGGCGTCCGTCCTGCCAGAACCACACCTCGCCGACGCCGAGCTTGCGGTACACCGCGAGCTTGTCGATCCCGCCCGAGGTCCACACCACCTCGATGGCGAGGTCCGGGCGCCGAGGGTCTTCGACCTCGCCGAACACGTAGCACTCGTCCGGCTCGACGCCGCGTTCACTGCGCTTGTCCTCGAGGGTCCACGAGCCGTAGGTGGAGAACTCGAGGCCCCGCTCCAGGCACCAGACCTCGACGAGGCGGCCGATGAGGGACTTGATGGACTCGTGGGGACGCGAGGGGGTCATCATCTCGAGTCGTCCCTCCAGGTAGGTGATCCGGGGAACGCTGCGGTCGCCGCGGATCTCGAGCAGCCGCTGGTAGTCGCCCCAGGTGCAGCCGTCGAGGATCAGGATGCGGTCGTGATCCGCGGGGAACGGCCTGGTGGTGAGTACGTCCTGGCCAGGCGTCGCCATGGCTCGATTGTAACACCCGGACGCGGACGGCCCGAGTGCGGCCGGCAGCACCTTCACACCCACGAAAAAGCGGGCGCGGACCGCTCAGAATCGCACGACGGCACCGAGGAGCGGGCCTTCGATCCGGCCGTTGTCGCCCCAGTCGCGGAGCCTCCAGCCGGCCTCGACGGAGACGCTCCTGCCCAGCTCGACCCGGTAGCCGAGCTCCTCCGCGTCGAGGTCTGAGCCCAGCGCCACGGTCGCGATCGCGGCCAGGATGAGACGCGTGCAGGGTCTGTCCATCTCGGTCTCCCTGACCGGAGTACGGACGTCACGACCATGCCGTCCAGCCCGCCCGCTCGGGGGGCCGCTCCCCCTGGCGCCGCCCTCCCACCGGGCCAGCGGACGTGACAGCGGCGGGGGCAGCGACAGCGGCAGCGGCAGCGGCAGGGACAGCAACAGCGACAGGATCAGCGGCGACGGTCAGCGACAGGGACGGTGGCGGCGGCGGCGCTCGGCCATCCCGCTCAGCGCGCCACGCCACCGGCCGCGAAGTAGGTCGCGTCGGGGTGGTGGAACACCACCGCGCTCACCGACGCCTCGGGGTCCATCATCATGCCGTCGGTGAGCTCGACGCCGATGTCCTGGGGCGCGAGCAGGCCGAACAGCCCTACCTGGTCGTCGAGGTCGGGGCAGGCGGGGTAGCCGAAGCTGTACCGCCGGCCACGGTAGGCGGCGCGGAAGCGCTCCTTCATGGTCAGCTCCGGCGGGTCGGGGAAGCCCCAGAACCCGCGGACGAGGGCGTGCACCCACTCCGCCGCCGCCTCGGCGGTCTCCAGGGCCAAGGCCTGGATGACGTGGCTGCGCAGGTACTCCCCCTCCCCCTTGGCCGCCTCGGCCCGCTCGCGCACGCCGGCGCCGGCGGTGACCACGAACAGGGCGACGCTGTCCCGGACCCCGTCCCGCGCCGGCAACACGTAGTCGGCGAGGCAAAGCCCGTCCTCCGTCCGCTGCCGGGGGAACGTGAAGCTCCACGCCGGCTGCCCGCTGACCGGGTCGAGCAGCTCGACGGTGTTGCCCCGAGCCTCGGCCTCGAAGAACCGGTAGACCGCGGACACCCGCATCCACCCTTCCCCCTGGAGCCCCTCCACCAGCCGGCGCAGGACCGCCGCCTTGGCGTTCCCCTCCCCCAGCTTGCGCTCGGCGCCGCGCAGGCCGAGGTGCTTGCCGTAGAGCATCTGGGGGTTGACGAACGGGAAGACCCCGGCAAGGTCGGGGTGCAGCACGCGTCGGTCGGGGTGCGGAGGGGGGAGCGGGGGGAGGTCGGAGCGGACGCTCCGGCTGCGGCGGACGATGGGGGGAGAGTCGGGAACGGGTACGGGCCCGGGTACGGGTGCAGGACGGAGGCCCTCCGCGCGGCCGGAGACGACGCGGTTCATGGTGTCGAGGCCCTGCATGGCATCCTGGCAGTACAGCACCGGGCCGCCGTAGGCCGGGGCGATGCTGCGGCGGCTGAACCCCTCCGACAGGGCGGCGCCCCCCACCAGCAGCGGGATGTCGACCCCCGCGGCGCGCAGGTCCTCCGCGGTGGCCACCATCTGCTGGGCCGACTTCACCAGCAACCCGGACAGGCCGACGGCGTCCGGCCGGTGCTGGCGGACCGCCTCGACGATCACCTCCGGCGACACCCTGATGCCCAGGTTCAAGACCTCGAAGCCATTGTTGGCGAGGATGATCTCCACCAGGTTCTTGCCGATGTCGTGGACGTCCCCCTTGACCGTGGCGAGCACGATGGAGCCCCTGCGGGCGGTCGCCCCCGCGGCCATGAACGGCTCGAGGTAGCTCACCGCCGCCTTCATCACCTCCGCCGACTGCAGGACCTCGGCCACGATGAGCTGGTTGGCGGCGAACAGGCGCCCCACCTCGGCCATGCCGGCCATCAGGGGGCCGTTGACGACGTCCAGGGGCTCCTGGCCGCGGTCGAGGGCGGCCCTGAGGTCCTCCACCAGCCCCTCCCGGCTGCCCTCCACCACCGCGCGGCCGAGCCGCTCCTCTAAGGGCAGGTCGGGCCGGGTCGACCGGCGGGCGGTGCCCGCCCCCCGGAACCGCTCCGTCAACCGCGCGATGTGGAGCTGGTTCAGCGCCTGCCGCTGTGCGGGGCTCTGCTCCCGCCAGTCCTGTGGCGCCGAGAGGAGCAGCTCCCGGCCAGGGTGGTCGTCTGGGAGCGTACGCGGAGGGCGGTTCAACAGCAGGTCCTCCGCCTCCTCCCGCACCTCCTCGGCGATGGATGCGTAGCGCTCGAGCCGCTCGGTGTTGACGATCGCCAGGTCGAGGCCCGCGCGGGTCGCCAGGTACAGGAAGACCGAGTTGACCACCTCCCGCGCCGCCGGGGGCAGGCCGAAGGAGACGTTGGAGATGCCGAGCACGGTGGCGCAGCGGGGCAGCGCGTCCTTGACGAGGCGCAGCCCCTCGAGGGTCTCCACGGCCGCGCCGATGTAGGACTCGTCGCCGCTCGCCACCGGGAAAACCAGGGGGTCGAAGACCAGGTCCTCGTCCCGGAGCCCGTAACGCTCGGTGAGGAGACGGTGGCTGCGCAGGGCGACCTCGAGCTTGCGCTCGCGGGTGAAGGCCTGCGCCTGCTGCGGGTGGTCGTCGATGCAGCCCACCACCACCGCAGCGCCGAAGCGCCGGAGCAGGGGCACCGCCTCGGCGAGGCGCCGCTCACCTTCCTCCAGGTTGACCGAGTTGACGATGGCGCGACCCTGGCAATAGGTGAGCGCGACCTCCACCGCCCGGGGGTCGGTGGAGTCGACCATCAGCGGCGCCTTGACGACCCGGGCAAGGCGCTCGTACAGCGCCCGCACGTCGGCCACCTCGTCCCGCTCGGTGGACTGCAGACAGACGTCGACCACCTGCGCTCCACCCCGCACTTGCGCCCGGGCCACCTCCGCCGCCTCGTCCCAGCGCTCCTCCCCCACCAGCCGGGCGAACTTGCGCGAGCCGATGACGTTGGTCCGCTCCCCCACGAGCAGGGGGCGATTGTCCGCCTCCAGCTCCACCAGGTCGACGCCGGAGAAGAGCACCCTCCCCGGCCGCGGGGTGGGGACCCTCCGCGGGCGCTTCCCCGCCACCATCGCCGCCAGGGCCGCGACGTGACGCTCGGTGGTGCCGCAGCAGCCCCCCACCAGGTTGAGCCACCCGGCGTCGACGAACCGCTCCAGGGCCGCGGCGAACGCCTCCGGCGTCTCGCGGTAGCGGCCCTCCTCGTCCGGCAGCCCCGCGTTCGGGTAGCAGGCGAGGGGGACCGTCGCCAGGTCGTGCATCGAGCGGAGGTGGTCGGTCATCAGCTCGGGGCCCACCGCGCAGTTGAGCCCAATGGCGAGCAGGTCGAGGTGGGACAGGGAGGCGACGAAGGCTTCGGCCGACTGCCCCGCCAGCATGGTCCCCGACGCCTCGACGGTCCCCGACACCATGACCGGCCGGCTCACCCCGGCGGCGGCTAGCACCTCGCTCACCGCGATCAACGCGGCCTTGGCGTTGCGGGTGTCCTGGCAGGTCTCCACCAGGAAGAGGTCCACCCCTCCCTCGAGAAGCCCGCGAGCCTGCTCCGCGTACGCCTCCACCAGCTCCGGGAAGGTGATCCCGCCGGTGACCGAGATGGCCTTCGTGGTCGGCCCCATGGAGCCGGCGACGAACCGCGGCCGCCCGCCCCCGACCCCCGCCACTGCTGCGCGGGCGAGCTCGGCCGCCCGCCGGTTCAGCTCCACGACCCGCCCCTCGAGCCCGTACTCGGCGAGGACGACCCTGGTCCCGCCGAAGGTGTCGGTCTCGATGATGTCGGCGCCCGCTTCCAGGTAGGCGCGGTGGACGTCGAGGATCACCTCCGGCCGACTGACCACGAGGACCTCGTTGCACCCCTCGAGGGCGGGGCCGCCGAAGTCGGCCGCGGTCAGGCCCCGTGCCTGGAGCATGGTGCCGGTGGCGCCGTCCAGGACCAGGACCCGCTCCTCGAGGAGGGCGCGCAGCTCGCCGGATCGGTCGCTCACGGCTGACTCCCCACCGCCTCGGCCGCCGTGCCCAGCGCCACCTCGAGCAGGGGGATCACCTCCTCCGGCCGCTTGAAGGGGGCGATCACGTAGACCCCGGCCGCGTACCGGGGCGCCTCGCGGATCATCGCCGCCGCCCGGTCGAACCCGACCCGGCTGGCGTCGGGACCGGCCCGCTCGAGGGCGCCGAGGAGCTCCTCGGGGACCTCGATCCCCGGAACCTCGTGGTGCAGCCGCAGGGCGAGCTTGAAAGACCGCAGCGGCCAGGCCGCCACCAGGGTCGGGATCGGCAGCGTTCCGCCCGCGAGCTTGAGGAACCGCTCCCAGGGCGCCCAGTCGAAGAACACCTGCGACATGGCGAAGTGGGCGCCTGCGTCCGCCTTGCGGCGGAGGCGGTCGAGCTCCTCGGCGGGGTCGTCCGCGGTCGGGTTGACCGCCACCCCGAGGAGGAACGACGGGGGCTCACCGATCACGTTGCCGGCGCAGTCGAACCCCTCGGCCATCCTGGACACCGCCCGCACCAGCTCGAAGATGGTGACGTGGTAGACGTCGTGCACCCCCGGGTAGTCACCGAGCTGCGACGGGTCGCCGCTGATGGCGAGCAGATTGCGGACCCCCCGCTGCCAGGCGCCGAGGAGCTGCGACTGCAGGCCCATCAGGCTGGCGTCCCGGGGAGTGATGTGGGGAACGGTCTCGACCCCACAGCGGGCCTGGATCTCGGCGCTCAGCCACAGGGAGTCCATCCGCAGACGAGCGAGGGGGTTGGAGTTGACGTCGAGAGCGTCGACCAGGCTCGAGGCGCCGAGGCGCTCGGCCGCTTCGAGCACCGCGGTGGCGTTGGTTCCCTTGGGGGGATCGAGCTGGACCAGCCGCACGAACTCCCTTTCTGCCAACCGTCGGGCGAGGCTCGACTGGGGGCGCGGCAGTGGCGCCTCGGCCGGTCGCGGCGCCTCGACCGTCACGGTGCCCGCGCCGCGGCGGACCGGCTTGAGGCCGCGGACCGCCTCGGCCATGGCGGCGATGTGCTCCGGGCCGGTGCCGCAGCATCCCCCCACGAAGCCCACCCCGAGCGCCACCGCCTGGCGGGCGAACTGCGCCAGGTAGGCGGGGGTGGCCGGGGGCATCAGGAAGCGGTCGTTGCGTCGCTGGAGCACCCCTGCGTTGGGCATGGCCGCGATCACCGGCCCGACGGCCGGCATTAGGCGAACCACCTCCAACGCGCCCATCGGTCCCGGCGAGCAGTTGACCCCCACCGCAAGCAGCGGCAGCTGGGCCGCGCGCGCCAGGTCGTCCGCGTGGTCGTCGTAGGGAAACGGCGGCCGCTCCACGGCGAAGGTGAGCAGGCCGACCAGCGGCAGCTCGGTCACCTCCCGGACCGCACGGACCGCCAGCTCCAACTCGTCGACACGGAAGAACGTCTCCAGGATCAGCAGGTCTGCCCCGCGCCCGGCGAGGATGGACGCCTGCTCGGCGTGGGCGGCGGCAATCCGCGAGGGCCCGTCCGGCTCGTCGAGGTCGACCACCCCGGCCAGCGGCCCGATGGAGCCGGCGATCAGGCAGTCGACACCGGCGACATCCCGCGCCTCCCGGGCGAGCTTGACCGCCTGCGAGTTGACCCGTTCCACCTGGTCACCGGCCCGGTGCCGCTCGAGCCGGGGCCGGGAGGCGGCGAAGGTGGCGGTTTCAAGCACCTCGGCCCCTGCCTCGAGGTAGCGCAGGTGGATCTCGAGCACCTCGGCCGCGTGCTCCACCACCGCCAGGTCGAGGAGCGACACGTCACCCACGCGGGCCAGCAGCTCGGAGCCGAAAGCCCCGTCACAGACCACCACGTGGTCGCGGAATCGCTGCTGGACCGAGCTCATCGAGGTCCTCACCCACCCGGACAACCCTCACCCGACGGCGGAAACTCCCGGGCAGGAGCGGAGCTTACCGCCACCGGCCCGCCGCGCGCCAGCCGGACTCGACACGAGGCCGTTGCGCCCGTGGCCGGTCGTTGCCGCAAAGGGAGCATCGTTGGCTGGCGGGACGTGGCCACCCCAGGGGGGGCAGCGGCAGGGGGCAGGCTCAAGGCGACGGGACGACACCTCTTCCGGAGGTCTTCCCCGTCTCCGCGCCTCTGCGCCTCTGCGTTCAAACGGGTGGGTGGCCGGCTCCGCGCCTCACTCCTTGCGCCATTGCGCCTTCGCGCCTTTGCGTTCCTTCCCGCGCGCGCTCAGGGGGTGGCGGCGTCCCCCGGGGTCCTGGGGTCGAACAGCATCGTACCGTGCTCCCCGTCCACCTCGTAGGTGAGCGCCAGCCGCCCCATCATGAAGCCGTACTTCGTCACGCCATGAAGCTGGGACATGAACCGGGTCTCCACCGCGCCGGCCGGGTCCGGGCAGAACATCTTCGTCGCCCCACCAGGTCCCAGCGTGACGTCCCCCGGCGAGGCTCCGGCGGTCGCCTCGGCGAAGTACCGGTTGCAGCCGTTGCTCCCCGAGATGCGGTCCCCCTCGACCCGCAGCGTCACCTCGGGTTCGGCGGCTGCCTGCTCGTCCCAGGCCCAACGCCGCAGCACCCACTCGACCCCCTCGAGGGTGTCGAGACCCAGCCGGCCGGTGGGCGCCGCCGTCGCGGGCTCCTCGAGACCGCCGGCCCCGAGCTGGAAGCTCCTCGTGATCAGCTCGCCAGGGCAGCACATGGCGTCCTCGGGGCCGGCCTGGACCAGGTCCACCACCAGTCGACCGCCGCCGACCTTCGCCCCGCGCACCTGGACGCGGTTGCCGAGCAGGACCGTCGCCACGTTCTCGACCCGCCCGTTCCGGCGGTCGACCACCGCCAGGTGGAGGAACGTGCCGGACCCCCCCGAGGAGCTGGAGAGCCCCACCACCGCCTCGTCGTCGCCGTCGCCGTCGAGGTCGCCCTCAAGCCGAAAGTCCCTCACCAGCTCCACGACCGGACGCGAGGCGGCGCCTGGCGCCAGAGGCTCCCCCTGCCACCTTCCACTCACCAGGGTCACCGGTCCGGCCACCCCCTCGAGCCCCCGGCAGGTCGCACTCGCGACCTCGTCGAGGGACGGCGGCGGCCCAGGCTCGCCGCTCGGTTCACCTGCGCGGGCGCCCCCGTCGGCGGGGGAGGTCGTGTCGCCAGGGGTCTGACAGGCAATCGCCGCGGGCACGGCGAGGAGCATCACCACCAGACGAGCCCACCGGGTCACTCGGTTCATCGTCCATCCTCCATTCACGGTCTCAAGCCTCGACCTGCGGCGCCACCACCACCCGACCCAGGGTCTGGCGCGCCTCCATCCGCTCCATCTCGCGCGGCAGATCCTCGAGGGGCACGACCCGGTCGATCACCGGCGTCAGCGTCCCGTTCGCCACCATGGACAGCACGCGCTCCACCTCCTCCGGGCTCACCGCCAGGCTCCCGTAGAGCTGCAGCTCGCCGCGCAGGATCAGGAGCGCGGGGTTGAAGTCACAGCTGCCCCCCTGGGGGTTGCCCACCACCACCACCCGCCCGCCGCGGGCCACCGACAGCATGCTCTCCTGCAGGGTTGGCGCCCCGACCACGTCGAGCACCAGGTCGGCGCCGCGGCGGCCGGTCGCCCGGGACACGGCGAGGCGATACCGCCCCCCCGGCGCCACCAGCACCTCCTCCGCGCCGGCCACCCTGATCGCCTCCACCTTCGCCTCGCTGCCGGTGATCGCCACCACCCGCGCGCCCAGCGCCCGGGCCACCTGGACCGCGTGGATGCCGACCCCGCCGCCGGCGCCGTTGACCACCACGGTCCGACCCGCGGGCTCGAAGCCGTAGAGCCGCAGCGCGTGGTAGGCGGTGCCGAGGGTGCACGCCGTCACCGCGGCCGCAGGCGCGCCGAGGCCCTCGGGCACCCGGACCAGGAGGTGGCGCGGCAGCACCACCTGCTCGGCATAGGAACCCGCCCGCACCTCGCCGATCGCACCGCGGACGGCGGCGCACAGCTGGGGCCGACCTTCCCGACACCGCTCGCAGCTCCCGCAGTAGGGGAACTGGAGGTGGAGGACCCGGTCGCCGGGGGCGAGGTCTCGCACCGCGGGGCCCACCTCCAGCACCACGCCGGCCCCCTCGTGGCCCATCACCGTGGGCAGGTGGCCGCCACCGAACTTGCCGCGGGCGTAGGTGATGTCGCGGTGGCAGACCCCGCACGCCTCGACCCGGATCCGGACCTCGTCCGCACCGCTCACCTCCGGGGCCGCCACCTCGCACAGCTCGAAGCCCGCGGGGCCCTCGAATGCGGTGAGGACCTGGGCCCTCACGGCCCGGGCCCGCCGAGCGGCTCGAGCGACCCGTCCACCAGCAGGCGGGTCAGGCAGGCCAGCTCCTTCGCAGGGTCGACCCGCAGCTCCTCCAGCTCGGGCGCGTCGAGCGCCACCGAGGTCATGGTCGCCGGGTTGGCCGCGGCGAACAGGGCCGCCAGCACCAGCTGGAGCCGACGCAGCAGCACCGCACCGGCGCCGGGGGCAAGCAGGGGGCAGCGTCGCTCGAGGGCCTCCCCCAGCCGCAGCATCCAACGGTGCCGGAAGCTCTCGAGCCGGTACAGGGCCAGGGGACCGGCGTCCTCCTCGGCAATGGTCGGCAGCAGGCCGAGGAGCCGGGCAAGGGTCCGACGCGACGCCAGGGAGCCGGCGAGGAGCGTGGTCAGCGCCTCGGCGTCGAGAGCCCGGTCCTCCCCCTGGAGACGCCCCTCCAGCCACCCGTACCAGTCGGTCAGCTCGAGCTCGAGGACGTCCAGGGCGAGGACCTCGCGACTGGGGAAGAAGATCGCCGCCGCCCCCTGACGAAGTCCCGCCCGCTGGCCGATGACGTCGAGGGTCAGGCGGCCGTAGGGGACCTCCAGCACCACCTCGCGGGCCACCGCGAGGAGCTTTTCCCGGCGGTCGCCACGGGACTCCCTGCGCTGGGCGAGACGCTTCCTGTCGATCAGAGCCGTCACGGTCGATGCCTCCCAGGGGGAACATTGTACCCGCGGCGGTCGGCATCCCGATCCGCACGACGTCGTACAATCGAGGCGAGGCCCCGAGCCGGGCCGGAAAGGCCTCGAGATGGTCATGTCGACGGCGGCCTACCTCGCCCACTTCAAGCAGGTCAAGTCCTATCTGGAAGGCCATCCCGAGGCGGCGGCCGAGCTCCGCCGCTCGCACGAGGCCGACGCCGCAGCCTTCAAGGCCGCCTACACACCGGAGGCGCTGAAGCAGGCGCTCGCAGCCGGCGCCACGGTCGACGTCAACCTCGAGGACCGGATGACCTCGACCCTGCTCCTGCTCAACCGCGACCGGGCCCGCCGCGGTGCAGGGAGCTGACCCACCGGATCATCCCCTCCTTGTAGCGCTCGACCACCTCGGGGTAGCGGCTGGCGGGGAGCTCGACGGTGCAGGACCTGCACACGATCTTGGCGCCGGCTCAACGACCACGGAGCTCCGCCGGGCCACCGCACAGGGGACACTCGAGGGTCGGCATCTGCTCGCACTCACGCCGGGTCATGTCGCTTCCCAACCTGATCTCGAGGGGCATCGCACCACCCCGCGGTGTCCTATTCTAGCGGGGCGCGCCGTAGGAAGCGGTCAGCAGTCAGCTCTCAGCTGTCAGCTCCCCCACCCGCCCCCACGACATCCCCGTCTCGGGCACCGCCAGCGTCCCTCACGGATGGTCATGACCGCCTCCCTCCTCCGCTCGACTGCAGGAGCCCAATCCCCGCGATCCTGCTACCTTGGGAGGAGCGCACCGACGCCGGGAGGGGGCCATGGCTCATCTCCGTTACAACCTGATCACCGGTGAGTGGGTCATCATCGCCGAGGAGCGGGCCCGGCGACCGGAGGACTTCCGGCAGCGCAGGCCGCCGCGTGAGGTTCCCGAACACTCCCCCTCCTGCCCCTTCTGCCCGGGCCAGGAGGCGCGCACCCCCGACGCCACCCTCGTCCTGCCGGCCGACGGTCCGTGGCTGGTGCGGGCGGTGCCAAACCTCTATCCGGCTCTGCGTCCCGATGGACACGCGGCCCGCAGCGGGACCGGCTCCCGGCAGACGGTGGAGGGCACCGGCGAGCACGAGGTCATCATCGAGGCCCGTGAGCACAACGCGAGCCTCGCCATCCTGCCGGTCGAGCAGGTGGCTCTGGTTCTCCTCGCCTACCGCGAACGTACCCGGCGCCTGTACGAGGACCCCCGCATCGAGCACGTGATCGTCTTCTCGAACCACGGGCCCGGGGCCGGGACCTCCCTGGAGCACCCCCACTCCCAAATCGTCGGCACGCCGGTCGTGCCGGGCCAGGTCCGGATCCGCATGGAGAAGGCGCTGCACTTTTTCGGGGACAGCGGCCGGTGTCTCTTCTGCCACTGCCTGGAGGAGGAGCTCGAGGAGGGATCACGGGTGGTCGCGTCGAGCCCCGGGTTCGTCGCGTTCGTCCCCTACGCGGCCCTCTCCCCCTTTCACCTGTGGGTGTTCCCCCGCCGCCACAACGCCTACTTCGGCGACCTCGACGACGTGGAGATCGCCGATCTCGCGGAGGTGCTGAAGCGGACCCTCCTGCTCCTCCGCTCAGGCCTCGACGACCCGGATTTCAACCTCGTCATCCGATCCTCCGCCCCGAACGAGCGCTCGGTCCGCTACCTCCACTGGTACCTGTCGATCGTGCCGCGGATGTCCCAGGCCGCAGGCTTCGAGCTGGGCACGGGGATGTTCATCAACACGTCCCTTCCGGAGGAGTGCGCGGCTTTCCTGCGAGGAGTTCCCTCAGGGGGCTCGAGAGGCGCCTCTGGCACGGGATCGCCGTGACCCGCACAGGTCCGGCCCCAGCGTCAACGTGGTGATCGTGCAGGCGACGTCGCCGGCGTCCACCACGGCGTCGGCCGTGGCATCGCATCCTGCGGCGTCACCCGGGTACGCCCCGCCCGGCACCGCAGCCGCGGCCAGCCCGTCGCCGTCGTGGAGCTCCTGGGCGAGCCCCGCGAGGTCGCCCACGGTTCGGGTCCGGTCGCCGTCGCAGTCGCAACGCAACGGAGCCGTCGGTTCGAGGGGGAGATCGAGGAAGGTGACGGAGGCGGCAGGAAAAGTGTGGGTGAACCCGTCCCCGGTCACCGCCTGGTCCGGCTCGCGGACGGCCCGGGTCAGGTCGGCGGCGGAGTATCGGTAGACCGCGGCCGCAGGGGTCGGCTCGAAGCCGGCGAGCTGGAGCAGGCTCGTGAGGTTCTCCGCGCTCTTGTTCACCGCCACCAGCGTGAGCGCCCCGTCCACGATCCTCACGCCGGCGTAGAGCGAGAGCAGCCCCTGGTCGCTGCTCGTCGCAGCGACACTGGTCTCGCCGAATGCCCGGCCGGCGCCGTCCACGTTGCGGAACATGCGGAACGCGAACGCCCCCGGTTCGGTCGCGGAGGGCGGGCCCCAGAGGGTGGCCAGGTGGAGCCCCTCGCGCCCGAAGATGCCGAGGACGTCGGCCTGGGCCAGGGCGCCGTTGAGGTGGTCGAGCGCCCCCCAGTTGTACTCGGTCACCGCGGTTCGCGTGCCCGGGTAGTTGGTGTCGGCCCACCCGTGCAACCGGGAAACCAGGTACACCGGCTGGGCGATCCAGCTCTCCTCGACGTAGGTCGGGTCCCACAGCAGGCGGGTCGAGCGCAGCCGCAGGGCCTGGGTGTCCGGGTCACCGGCCGGCGCGAGGGCGACCCCCGGGGGGTAGAAGTGGACGTCCAGGTAGTCCAGCAGCCGCAGGCCGTGCTGGGCCTGCCACGTGGCCAGCTGCTGCAGGTACCAGTCGACGAACGGCACGTCGCCGTGGGCGAGGCGGTCCTGGGGGTGGGTCCACCAGCTGCCGCCGGACTCCCAGTCGAGGGCCGACCAGAAGTACGCCGTCCAGCCCCACACCGACGGCCCGAGGGTCTGGGCCGCGGGGTCCGCCTGCTTCACCGCGGCGGCGAACGCCAGGGTCCGGTCGCGCATCTCGTCGTAGCTGGTGGGTTGCGGGTGGACGTCGCGGTGGGTTTCGTACCAGAGCATCGGCTCGTTGTCGAGCTCGTAGAGCCCGACTCCGCCATCGGCAGCGCCGCCGAAGCGCCCCACCAGGTGGGCGACGAACCCCGCCACGAAGCCCGGGTCCGCGCCGACGCTGGTGTCGGCCGGGTCGTTCCAGGTGATCTCGGTGCCGTCCACCAGGACCCCGTTGCCGCAGTCGGGATCCCACGGGTCCACCGACTGCTGGGCGCCGTACAGCGAGACCTTGTACCCGCAGTCGTACGGGTGGCTCGGCAGCCGCCGCTTGGCCACGCTGCCGACGAGCGGGAGGGTGACCAGGGAGCGGGTGCCCGTGCGGAGGTCCTGCTCCACGAACCGGTCGACGGTGTTGCCGTCGGGAAGGGTGCCGGGGTCCGGGTTGTCCTGGGGGATGTTCTCGAAGTACCAGTCCGACCCGACGTTGGTGGTGTCGAAAAAATAATTGAAGCGGCTGGTGTGGTTGCCTCCCCACCGCCGCACCGGCAGCCGCAGCTCCTCCGCCAGGCCCTCGTCGGCGAAGTTCATGCCGTACACCGCGGGGAGAATGGGGTGACGACCCGCGGTGACGTCCACGGCCAGGGAGGGTCCAGGTCCGGGGGTCGGGGTCGGCGGCGGCGGGCCGGTCCGCGCCACCACCACGACGTCGTCCAGGAAGTACGTCGGCTGGTTTCCGCCGCTTCCATCCTGCCACACCAGGCCGCCGATGGCGGAGGGGCTGCCGAGCGCCGACAGCGGCACCTCGACCTCGCTCCAGGTGGTGGCCAGCAGGGGCAGGGTGAGGGACCCGGCAACCCCACCCGCCTGGTCGTAGAGGGCGAGCACCACCGCCTGCCCGCCGGTTGAGCCGCCGTGGACCCAGAACCGCACCGCCTCGTAGTCGGTCCCGGGCAGGGGGCTGGCGGCGTGGAGGTAGAGACCGCCCCACGCGACGGTGTGGGTCACGGCCAGGGAGTGAACGCCGGAGTGCACCGGCGACGTCGCCGCGTAGTCCCGACTGGTGCTCCACGACCAGTCCTGCCAGCCCGCGGCCAGGGCGTCGCCGTAGACCTCGACGTCGCCGTCCGCCGTTGCCGCGGTCGGCGCCGGCGCACCCAGCCCCGCCAACATCAGTGCCGCTGCCAGGGTCAACGCCGCCGCGCCGAACGCCCGCATGGTCGCCTCCAGAGTCGGACGACGCCAGCCTACCGTGGACGCCTCATACCGCGGTGACCCCGGTCACCCGTCGAGCAGGCCCAGGGTGCGACGGTGAAGCGCCGCGTCGTCGTCGAGGTCTTGGTCGTCGAGCACCCAGCCGGTAAGAACCTGGTGGTCGCCCCACTCGGGGTGGCGGCGCTGGGCCGCCGCCGGGACCGCGGCGAGCGGCACCCCGTCCAAGGTCCTCACCGGCAGGGCGAAGAACCGTTCGAGGAACGTGCCAGTCACCTCCACTACCCGCCTCTGGCCCGGGGAAAAGTCGCCCAGTGGCTGGATGTAGAGCACCCTCCGCGTACCTCGCGCCGTGGCCGGCCGGCTGCCCAGGTACTGCTCGAGGTCCTGGCCGGGCTCGAAGTGGACCGCGAGCCAGTCGTCGGGCTCCGGGGGCCCGAGCGGGACCTCGAGCGGGCGGAGTCGCTCGACCGCCCTCCGGAGGTCCGCGATCCGCTGAACCTCCTCCGCCGACCGCCCGAGCTCGTAGCCCTTGCGGCCGGTCATGGGGGCTCCGGCGGTGGGCTCCGGCGCCGAAGGGCGGGGGGCGTCCGGGGGCGATCCACATCCGCCGCCAACCGCGACGAGCGGAACGAGCCCGACCCGCAGAGCGACGGGGACCACAGGTCAAGGATACCCGGGGGGCGAGGGTGGTGCGATGTGGGTCTCCCGAACGGCCGATCCCCGAGGGAGCGATCCGCATGGCGCGATCAGGCGTGACAGGGGGCGGCATGAACGACCCGGAGGTGACCATGCCGCGCCCCGCAACTGCTCGCTGGCGCTGCCCCTGCCGGCTGCCGCTGCCCCTGACGCTGATTCCTGCCGCTGTCGCTGACGCCGACCCTGCCCCTGTCGCTGGCTCCCGTCGCCGCCGCTGGGGCAAACTCACCAGGGCCGCCCCCCTGGAGCCACCACCAGCGACGTCACCGCTGCCTCCGCGTGGGGCGAGAAGCGGTCGCCACCCGTCGCAGATCCCGCTGCGGCAACGGCCTCGGGGGTGGATCGTCGGGTACGGGGAAGAGCGGCCTCGAGCGCCGGTGGCGTTCCCGGTCAGTGCGAGTGGCCGCCCTCCTCGCCGAAGTAGGCGACGCGGAACTTGCTCACCAGCTCCCGCAGCTTCGCGACGTGGGCGAGGTCGGTGGTCTGCTTGGACTTCATCGCCGTTACCGTGATCTCGTGGAGGAGGGTGAGCTGCGTGAGGTATCGCTGGTACTCGTCGCCGGCTGTCTCGGCGGGCTTCTTGACCCGCTGGCTCAGGAAGTAGTCACTGACCAGCGCCATGATCTTGTTGGCGTGGTCCTCCTTGTTCATGACCCAGCGCACCAGCTGGTTGAAGTTGACCGGGGTCTTCGCGGACAGCGAGGTGATCTCCTGCATCGACTTCTCGATGGTGGTGATGTCCTCCTCCATCAGCTGCACCCGCAGCTCGTCCTCGAAGATCCCGCACGGGATCTGGCAGTGGGCGAAGGCGGAGCCCGAGAGGGCCACCAGGGCGATCACGGTGAGGGCAGCGGTCAGGTGTCGGTTCATGGCAACCTCCGTTTCATGAACCGACAACAGTGGCGCTTCAGGGCCGATTCCGGTCAGGTCACCAGCGCGACGCACTCGATCTCGACCTTGGCGCCGAGGGGCAGAGCGACCACCTGGAACGCGCTGCGCGCCGGCGGGTCGACGGGGAAGAACGTGGCGTACACCCCGTTCATGGCCTGGAATTCCTTGAGGTCGGTCATGAACACGGTGGTCTTGACCACCCGGTCGAGCCCGCTCCCCGCAGCCTCGAGCACGGCGCGGACATTCTCGAGCGCCTGCCGGGTCTGGTCCTCGATGGTGTCCGCCTCGATGCTCCCGCTCGCGGGGTTGATCGGGATCTGGCCCGCAGTGAACACCAGCTCGCCGGCCCGGATCCCCTGCGAGTAGGGGCCGACCGCCTTGGGAGCGCGGTCGGTGCTGATCCTGTCACGGGTGGTCGACATGCAGTCCCCCTTTCGTGCCCGAAGAGTCTACCGCGTACCGCCGGCCGGGCGCGAGCAGCTCGCAGCGTGGGCCGCCCCGGAGGGAGTGGCCGACCTCCCGCCCGATCACGTTCCGCCCAACTCGACCGGGTCAGGATCGGGATCAGGGCCCCGCAGGCGCGTCGATGCACTCCACCGCGTCCAGCGCGCGAACCCCGCTGCCGCCCAGCGTGACCACGAACCCCCAGCCGAAGGGCTCGTTCACTGCAACCCGCGCGATGAGCTCGTGCTCCCCGGCTGCGAGCAGCGTCCGGGCGACCGCAGCCCCCGCCTCCGCGTAGCCCCGCGACGCGCGGCTGGAGAAGCCGCTGAAGCCGGACGCGGTCTCGAGCAGGGTCGCACCGTCCAGCTCGAGCGCGAGACGGTCGCTCGCGCCGGCCGCGATCTCCACGACGCCGTCCACGTCCTGGACGAACCGCGCGGTGACGAGCACTTCCCCGAGGGAGGCCGAGAACCAGCGGTTGAGGTTGACCACGCCTCCGGGCTCGGCGGAGAGCACCTCGCCGCCCGGCCCGTACCAGCTGGTCACGGCTCCAGGCAACGCGACCGGTGCGACGCCGCGCTCCGGGATGCCCCGGGGCGGCCCCACCTTGAGGTTCCTGAACCTCGCCGGGCGATAGGTCCACAGCCCCACCCGCCCGACCCGGGCGCCGTGCGCGAGCCGCTCCACCACCAGGGGCGGCTGGTCGTCGACCGTGATCGCCGCCCGGTCGCCGATGGCGTCGAGGCGCACTCTCACCCACTCCCCGGTGGGAACGGCTGCCGTCGCCTGATAGGCGGGACCATGGTAGAGCTGCCAGGTGTTCGAGCCGTTGAACACGGGGTCGTACTGAACGGCGTCCCACTGGCCGCTGGCGTGGGGAACCACGTAGGCGAGCTCGAAATCGTCGGTGCCCAGCGCCCGGAATGCGATCCCGGGGTAGCAGGGCGCCTCGACCAGGATCTCGACCTCCACCCCCACGTTTTCCGCCTCGAATTCCCGGAGCAGGACCAGCCCGTCGAGGCGGAGGGAGGCCCCCTCGCCGGCGCCGACAATCTCCGCCACCTTCGCGTGAGCTTCCAGCGGGCTCAGGTCCGTGAGCGCGACCTCCCTCACCCCGTCGCCGGCGAGGCCTCGCGCCGCCATCGCGACACACGCAACGCCGACCACCGCGGTTCGCCACCCCAGCATCAACCGTGACTCCCGACGACGCCAGAATGCACTGGAACAGCTGCGACGTCCAGCATTCGACACGAAGGTCCGCGCGTCGCCCCCATCCGTGTTCGCGACGCCGCGCGCTCCTCGGGACTCTCAGATGTTCTCGGGGAGCTCGTCTCACCCTGCGTTGCTCTCGGCTCGGAAGCCGGTGCTTTGGGGCACGATTCTCACCCCAGAGCGCGTGCGACTTTCACGTTGGCAGGGGCATGACATCGTCCGCGATGCCAGGTCTTCCGGGGCGCTCGTGTCCTCCCCCTCTCTGCGTTGCTCTCGACCCAGAACTCGGTGCGTTGTGGCGAGATCATCGTTGGAGACCTCGCCCAACTCTCACGTTCGCAGTGAAATGCGCGCCTCAGCTTTGCTGTCATCCCGAACGCGGACCCGAAGGGACCGCGGAGGGATCTGCCCTGGCCCTGGCGGCGCCTTTCGGGCGCCGCGGGCGCCCCTTCTCGTCGTCTTATCGGCCCGTACTCGGAGTACTGCTCCTCGAATCCGCCGACAATGTGCATCCCGCGGCGCTCCGAAATCCATCCGCCGGCTGTGGACTACAGGCTCCTAGCCCGCATTATTCACCAGACTTCTGCTGCGGCCGGCGATGCACCGCACTCAGCGGTGCTTTCTCACCTCGGGGTGCTCGACGTACTGCAAGTACGCCTGCGCGCCCCTCGGCTCGA
>Ga0068714_10001977_pt1 | contig 27769 bp, 30 predicted proteins | sample MTBNYHSulfiMetaG_FD_62988 | JGI IMG/M metagenome (GOLD analysis project Ga0068714, IMG submission 62988) | Enrichment culture microbial communities from rom New York Harbor, USA that are MTBE-degrading - MTBE-NYH (New York Harbor Sulfidogenic)... | ecosystem: Environmental > Aquatic > Marine >... | reverse complement strand
TGGGTTCAACCCGGATGCCTCTGGAAATCATCCACGTGGTACCGGCTTCGATGTCTTCACTTCGTCCTTCGACCTCAAGTGTTATTAGTCCTTTTTCTTGCATAATATCGATGTCGGCCTGATAGATGTTGGTTATTAGGTTGAACTGTTGGCTCATGGTATAAATTATTGGTTCTGAAAGTAGTTCCTTTGGAAAGGTTATTGTTATCCGCCGTTTTACCATTTTCCGATTATGTAGTTTTGTTTCCTCCTTTTATATTTAATTTATTGCTTGGCTAAATGACATAGTTTTACGTTTCCCCAGGCACCGACCTTGCTTCCGGTAATTATTACTAGTCCTTCTATCCCAGTGATATTTTTAGCCATATCAATCCCTTTATCAATGTCGCCCGGTGCCTTGACCAGATTGCCTATGGCGGTAGCAGCAGTATCGGCAAGGGTGGCCGATTCGGATAGCACGATAACCGCATCGGCTTTTCCGAAGCTAAGGGAATGTCCTACAGTTCCAGATGAGGTACAGATTCCAAAAGGTCTGCAGGTGCCTTTTATTTCTAGCCCCACCTTGCCAGTAAATGGAGATGTGCCAGCGTAAATGCCGATTACCCTCTTTTTAAGCGTCTTAAGAAAAATATCGCCCCCATTTTCAACTATAACCTCGGGGGAAAAGCAGATTAACCCCTGACCGACAAATTCCGAAATGGCCCCAGCTACCCCGGCCATAGGGCCGGTACCGGTAATTGCGGCGGCATCGGCCATGGCTTTGATGATATCCGGTGCATTACTTTCAACGCACACCGGTTCAAGCGCTATCCGAAAGTCTGGTTGTTGCTCGATATATTCCTCTATTATCTTCCGGTATTTTTTTACGAGTTCAAGTGCTACCCTTTCCAAGTCTATCGTGGCCCGAATAAAAAGATCCGTCTCTTTGACAACGACGTTAAACGAGCATAAATTATTATCCTTTATCCAATGCCGGTAGGTTCTGGGCTCATACATATATTAAAAGTGGAGCTCCATCGCTCTTGGAGGACAGGCTTTCAAACAAAGCCCGCATGCCAGACATTTCCTGTCATGGAAATTAACTTTTCTGGTTATCGAGTCGATTTCGAATGCCCCGGACGGACAGATGGTTATACAGGCGCCGCAATGTGTGCACCTGTCTTCATTTCGGGTTACATTCTGGCTGAGTGACTGCACTATTACGCCCGTTTCAGCCAGATACTTGACACCTTTCTCATAGTTTTCCTGCTTCCCTTTTAGCTCCAGCACGAGAAGTCCTTCTTTATCAGGTGTCACAGATGCCTTTAAAATATTGAAATCGAGATCATAGTGTTTCACAAGCCTGCTTATCATGGGCCTGTCTACCAGACGTTTGGGAAAATGAAGAACTATTTTCCTTGACACTGTCATTCGGTTTATACCCTCTGAGTTTACTACCCTTTGCTAAACTTACTCTAATTAAACAATCGTTCCTATCGTTTGTCAACGACTAATTGTATATGCCTGATAAATAAACCTAACTGAATTTGTAATAGCTCGTTTCAAAATTATAAAATGTATAGTCTAATTTGTTATCAATTTTACATGATTTCGGGGGAAGGTATTGGCCAAGAAAAGAGAAGATAAACAGGGACGTAAGTTTACAAGACATCAGCTGGCAAAATGGCAGCAGCAGAAAAAGAGACAGCGAGTTTTGCTCATTGTGGGCATTACCGTTATGGCAGTTGTGGGCGGTGTTATCGGCACTGGCTGGTATCGTGATGAATATCAACCAATGCACGAGGTCGTAATAAAAGTCAATAATACCGAATTCGATATGGGTGAGTATGTTGGGGCCCTTAAAATCAGTGGGGACCTGTACCAGCTCTATGGAGGTAATCAACTCAATTCATATATGCAATCCGTGGCTAACCAAACTGTGACCGCCATGCAGCAGAGAGAGCTTATCAGACAGGGTGCCATGGAACTCGGCATTACGGTGACCGATAAGGAGGTGGATGAGGAAATGAAGAAGAATGATCCGCCTCTGGGGAATGAATTCAGGGACCTTGTCAGGACAGATATGTTGACGTCAAAATTAATTGACGAGTATTTCGAGGAAAAAGTTCCCCGGTCCGTCGAGCAGAAGAAGATTAAGGCTATGTTTCTTGAGAGCGAAGGCGAGGCGGTAGATGTAAGAGGGAGATTGAAATCTGGCGGTGATTTTGCTGAACTGGCAAATGAGTTCTCTTTGGAAAATATAGCGGTACTCGAAGATGGAGATTCAGTTGAGGATAAAGATACTGGTTGGTACGCGAAGGATATCCTGATAGAAAAGCTGGGATATAGTGTAGTTTCTGACTATGTCTTTTCTGCCGGGTTAGGGCTCAGTGAGCCGGTTTACGACCAAGACAGGGCCAAGAACGTAGGCTATTGGCTTGTAAAGTTTGTAGAAAGAGATGAAGACGCACAGGGCGAACTGCTGAATTTTCAGGTAATGCTGCTCGGCAGCGAAGAGGAAGCGCGTGATATAATAAGGCGATTGGAACTTGGTGAGGAATTCACCGAGCTTGCGAAAGAGTATTCTCAGGATACGGCCTCAAAGGAGGACGGGGGTGACTTGGGGTGGCTTGATCCCGATGAAGTAGCCCCGCTGCTGAAGGAGTTTATCCTATCTGCCGAACCAGGATCACTGAGTGGTCCGATAAAAGATGAAGACGTTTTTACCAAAGGGGGCTACTGGCTGATAGATGTTATTGCCTTTGAAGAAAATAGGCAGCTTTCCGACAGTGATTACGATTTTCTGAAGCGGAAGGCTTTAGATGAATGGGTATCTACTCTCTGGGATGACCCTGCCAACGTAGTAGAAAGCTATCTGGATGACGAACAAATTGAATGGGCGATAGAGAGGGTTATCGGAGATTAAACCGGTTACGATTAGAGATTTGAAGATGACAGAAAAGGATGGCATAGGGATCGGCATAATTGGTTTGGGCGTTATTGCGGGACAGGTTGCCCGTGTTCTGTGTGATAAACAGACGGAGCTGGCTGGACAGGCTGGTTGCCAGATAATACTTCGTAAAATAAAAGTTTTACCTGAAGATCTTGGCCGCTCGCTTGCGCAGGAAATTGGTATTCAACTGTTCACCACGGAAGCTGACGTATTTTTTAGCGAGCCCGGCATGGATATTGTAGTTGAAGCTATAGGTGGTGAGCATCCGGCCCTGGAATATTTGACCCGTGCCATTTGCAGTGGAAGACACGTAGTTACCTCCAACAAAGAGGTTATTGCTAAACATGGATATGACCTTCTCGATTTAGCCTACCGCAACGGTGTTACCATAAGATACGAGGCAAGTGTGGGGGGAGGCATTCCCCTTATTTCTCGCTTCCGCCATGACTTGGTCGCAAATCGAATAGAAGGCATATACGCCATTATTAATGGTACCACTAACTATATACTGACTCGAATGGCCGAAGAGAACGCAGAATTCTCTGTAGCTCTGGCCAAGGCCCAAGAGCTGGGTTATGCTGAGGCGAATCCAGGAAATGATATAGAGGGTATTGATGCCGGCTATAAGCTTGCTATTCTTGCATCACTTGCTTTTCACACTCGTATAAGGCCGGAAGACATATATCGTGAAGGGATATCGCGGCTGTGCAGCCGCGATTTTCAGTATGCCCGTGAACTCGGTTTAGCTATCAAGTTACTGGCCATTGCCAAAGAAAATAAAGGTGCCGTTGAGGTACGTGTCCATCCCGTTTGTATTTCGCAGGAATCCCTGCTGGCTAAAGTCGATGGTGTCTATAATGCTGTACTTGTCAAAGGAGATCTTGTAGGTAATGTTCTTTTTTTTGGTCAGGGTGCCGGACCTCTTCCAACTTCAAGCGCTGTTATAGCTGATGTCGTTTCGGCGGCACAGGATGTTAGGACCGGTGTACCTAAGAGTAAGTGGAATTTAGATGAGGAATGTGCCATCAAATCAATTTCAGATATCGAGACCAGATTCTACATCCGACTCAACATTGCTGATCGACCCGGTGTACTAGCACAGATTGCCGGTGTCCTGGGCGACCGTAATATAAGTATTTCATCCGCTATTCAAAAGTTGGCCGATAGGGCTGCACAGACTGCCGAAATAGTTATCATTACTCATCCTGCTATGGAAAGGTCGATGCAATCTGCGCTTGAAGATTTGGCTCATCTCACTGACGTAATGGAAGTGAACAATTTCATTCGGGTAGAGGCTTTATCATAAAGAAATGAAAAGAGGAGTTCTGGCCAGCTATAAAGAGCTTCTTCCGGTCACCTACGAGACGCCGCTTTTTTCGCTCGGTGAAGGGGATACCCCTTTGGTCAGGTGTCCATCGCTGGAGAGCGAGATAGGTTGTAGAGAACTTTATTTCAAACTTGAGGGTTGCCAGCCTACAGGTTCCTTTAAAGACCGTGGGATGGTAGTTGCGGTCGCTAAAGCGGTAGAGCAGGGCAGTAGAGCGATAATGTGTGCATCAACAGGCAATACAAGTGCCTCTGCAGCTGCCTATGCTGCATATCTCGGGATAGATGCCATTATTGTTGTTCCCGGAGGGAAAATCACAAAGGGGAAACTTGCCCAGGCCATTGTCTATGGGGCCAGGGTAGTTTCTATTAAGGGTAATTTTGACCGGGCTCTGGATATCGTCAGAAGCCTTACCGAACGTCATCCGGTTACCCTGGTTAACTCGATTAATCCCAACCGCATCGAGGGTCAGAAAACGGCTGCTTTTGAAATTGTTGACTACCTGGGTGAAGCCCCCGATTACCTTTTTATACCAGTGGGAAATGCAGGTAACATTACGGCATATTGGAAGGGTTTCGTGGAATATGCTAAGCATGGCAAATCAAAGAAAAAACCCAGGATGATGGGCTTTCAGGCTGAGGGGGCAGCTCCTATTGTCAGGGGTTATCCAATAGAAGATCCACAGACTATTGCTACCGCGATACGTATCGGCAATCCAGCAAGCTGGCAGCAAGCAGTTGCAGCCCGTGACGAATCGGGGGGCCTTATTGACATGGTAAGTGAAGAGGAAATTATGTCAGCATACCGATCAATGGCTGCTAAAGGCGGTATATTTGGAGAACCGGCTTCCGGGGCTTCTCTGGCAGGTTTAATCAAACTATCAAGGAGCGGAAAGGACTTTTCTCAAGCGAGAGTGGTCTGCGTTGTTACCGGTAGCGGTTTGAAAGATCCAGATAGTGCCTTAGGTAGCATTGAGCAATTTCCCGAACTACCGGCCGACCTTGCGGAGGTTGAACGGATGTTGGGTTGGTAGTGATCACAATATCGAGGGAGGTAATAAATGTTCGATTCGGATAAAATAAAGGCCGCGGTGACTTCAATAATTGAGGCCATTGGGGAGGATCCCCAACGAGAGGGAATGATAGGCACTCCCCGCCGTGTCGCTGAGATGTATGCCGAACTGTTCAAGGGGATGACGATGGATCCCAAAGAGGTGCTGTCAGTGAGTTTTAAAGAAGGCCACCGTGAAATGATAGTACTTAAGGATATTCCTTTCTATTCCATGTGTGAGCATCATTTGCTCCCTTTTTATGGTCAGGCACATATCGGCTATATTCCTAACAATGAAGGCAGAGTGGTAGGTGCCAGTAAATTGGCCAGGGTAGTTGAGATTGTGGCCAAACGTCCTCAACTCCAGGAGCGGATGACCAGTCAGATAGCCGATGCGATTGCCGATGGAATAAATCCAAAGGGCGTGGCGGTGGTGCTTCAGGCAGAACATATGTGCATGGTAATGCGCGGTATCGAAAAGCCGGGCAGTAACATGGTTACTTCTGGAGTACGGGGCATCTTCCGAACGGATCCTAAGACTCGCTCTGAATTCTTTTCGCTGATATACGGTAATTCACCTATTGAATAGGCAGATCATTCGCCCATAATCTGGAGTACTATCTGCCTCGATCGGGGACGGTTATCAAAGTCGACCAGGACAACCTGCTGCCAGGTACCTAACATAATTTTCCCGTTCATTAAAGGGATAGTTAGCGATGGCCCCAGCATGGAAGCACGTACATGTGAATATCCATTGCCATCGCCCCAACGACGGTCGTGGGCGTAAGTTAGGTTTTTTGAAACAATCCTATCCCACATGGCTTTAAGGTCGGATAATACCCCGGATTCAAATTCGATAGTAGTGATACCGGCTGTTGAACCGGGGACAAATACTGTTACTGTTCCTGTGCTTATTCCGGCATCAGATATCCGCCGTTCGATTTCTGAGGTGACATCGATAATATCGCAATCCCCTTTCGTGTGGAGAGCGATCTTTTGGTTAATAATCATACTCCCGCTCCTTTTTCTGAATAGTCCAAAGTAAGTTCATCCCAGAGTATATCATCCAGATAAAACACAGGACCATCCTTGCATACCTGTTTCAACCCATGTAGCGTTCTCACTGTGCAGGAATAACAGATTCCCAATCCGCAACCCATTCTGGTTTCCAGAGATATCTGGATCTTTTTACCTTCTAATCCGAGCCGTTTTTTGTTTACGGCTATGCCATAATACATTGAAAGTGGCCCACAAGCGAAAACCTGGTCGATTATGTCGATTTGGGCGCTTTCTATATATTCAGTGACCAGTCCTTGGTATCCAAAAGAGCCATCCTCGGTAACCATTAAGGTATTAATTCTTGATGTCATCTCCTTTTTAATATATTCAACGGGTAAATATTCTGCTGAGCATGCACCCATAAGCAGGGTTACCCTTTTCCCCTGGGAAACCCCCTTTTCAATGAGAAAATGGAGGGGAGCTATACCCATGCCGCCTGCTATCATAAGCAGGTTACGCGAAAAAGGATCGAGTAAGAAACCGTTACCGAGGGGTCCTATTATATCCACGATTTCCCCCGGGCATCGTCGAGATAACCATTGTGTACCTTTCCCCTTGATATTGAATAGAAGCGCCATGTTATCACCATCAACCCGATGAATACTCAGGGGGCGCCTTAGCGCCATTTCACTATACATGCCGCAATTTAACATAACGAACTGTCCCGGCTGGACTGTATGGGAGATCTGTGGGCAAGTCAACCAGAGAAGGCAGAGTCCGGGCATTAGTTCATTATTCGAAATTACAGTAGCGGTTTGTGACATCGTTTATTCCTTAATTTCTCCATCTTGATATACTATTTTTCCTTTTACGATGGTCGCTACTACCATACCTCTAAATTCCATTCCTTTGAAAGGGGTATTTCTGCCTCTGGAGTAAAAGTCACTTGTATCTACAACCCATTTTTTATTTGGATCGAAGATGGTTATGTCAGCAGGGCTTCCTTGTGTCAACGTTCCCAGCCCCCCATGGCTTTTACTTATAATTTGGGCCGGACCGGTGGTGAGTTTACGGATAAGGGTGGAAATGGATAATTTACCACCATGTACCAGATTTAGGAGGCTGCCTAAGGCGGTTTCCAGGCTACTAATACCGAAGGCAGCTTGGTCGAAGGCTAGAAGTTTATCTTCATCTGTATGGGGAGCATGATCTGTTGCGATAACATCGATAATATTATCCTTAAGCCCTGCCAGAAGGGCTTCAGCATCTTTCTCTGCCCGTAGTGGGGGATTGACCTTTGCGTTGGTATGACACCTTTCCAATATTTCTTCAGTCAGAATAAGGTGGTGAGGCGTTACTTCAGCAGTGACGCTAATTCCTTTGTTTTTAGCACAACGTATAATGTCGATTGAGCCTGCACTCGAGACGTGGGCGATATGTAATCTGCCTCCGGTTAGTCCAGCAAGCAAAATGTCACGGGCGACGATGATCTCTTCCGAGGTGGAAGGTATTCCAGGTAAGCCCAGACGCGTAGAAAGGACACCTTCGTTAATAAACCCTCCTCTACTTAGATCTTTATCCTCACAGTGATCGATGATCGGTAGACCTGAATCAGCGCTGAATTCAAGTGCACGCCGCATAAGGCTCGAGGTTGCAACGGGATCGCCGTCATCGCTATAGCCGATCACTCCTGCTTTAGCCATTCCCTGCATATCTGTCAGTTTCAACCCATTTCTTCCCAGAGTGACACAGCCTATCGGCAGCACCCTTGCCAAGGCCCTATGAGATGCTACTTGCTTAACATATTCTATTGCTTTTACGTTGTCTAGGGGGGGATTAGTATTGGGCATGCAACAGACTGTAGTAAAACCTCCCCGGACGGCTGCCCTTGTGCCACTGGTGATGTTCTCTTTTTCTTCGTAACCGGGCTGCCGCAAATGGCAATGCAGGTCGATAAAACCGGGACAGACGATTAAACCACGAGCATTTAGGGCTTCGCATCCGGATAGTGAGGGAATGTGTTTCTGGAATTGAGCTATCCGCCCTCCGATTACAAGTAAACTCCCGATCTCATCTATTCCCGAACCGGGGTCAATTATGTGACCGTCCTGTATGATAAGTGAACTCACCAGAGCTATCTATCTCCATTCTTGTGGCTTTGAAAGTGGCTGGGGACGAAGCCACGGGCCTCGGCCTCAGCAGCTGAATTAAATACTATAAGATTCTCTGGCCTGATCGTGCGTGACCAATGGCTTTCTGCGCTATGATATTTTTTATTCCCCAATAAGCCCTCATGCCAGTGAGAACTGGCGATATATTTAGGCTCAAAACCGTGTTCGCAATAAATACATCTAAGGGTTACCGGATTGTTATTGACAATCTTGAAACAAGGCTTGATGTATTTCAATTCAGTGTCCTGAACCGAGACGCATTTTGTGTTGGGGCATTTTAGCCCCCAGTTTTGCCTGTATTCAGGATATTCAACCCTCTTAGCTTTTTCTCCGGTTTCCGGGACTTTTACGTCACTAGTTCCGAGAAGAAGAGAAATTAGTGCCATTCTCACCGGTACCCCCCGGGCCGCTTGTTTGAAATACATGCTCCGTGGATCTCCATCTAGTTCGCAGGCGAGCTCGTCAACGCGAGGCAACGGGTGCATAATAATGGTTTTCTCAAACTCTTTTTCCCTTAACAATTTCTTATCCACCACCGGGTATCTATTCCGAAGATCATTGCCCTCTTCGTTATCTGTAAACCTCTCTTTTTGAGGTCGCGTTACATACAGTGCATCTACGCCACTTTTCAGTCCTAGGTGAATGTTTATGTTGGGCATCATAGCAAGCTGATGAGGGCTACCCGGCGTTATATATATTGCATCAATGGTCGACATACCTTTCTCACCCTGTTTTCCGGAAGCTTCGATTCTTTCCATCTCGCCCCCATACTCTGAAATAAGTTTCTGGATAACATGCTTTGGCACCTCTAAGCCTGGAGTAGGACAAAAGATAATATTTGCACCTAGCTTGGCCAGCGCAAATATTAGCGAATGCACTGTTCTTCCATGTTTCAGGTCGCCCCATAATGCTATCTTTAGACCACTGATGGCTTTCCGTTCCTTTTTAATGGTATAGAGGTCCAAGATGGTCTGGGTAGGATGCTGATGTCCTCCGTCGCCGGCATTAATTACAGGTATACCCGCGTAGTCGGCGACGACCTTAGCCGCTCCTTCCCAGGGGTGGCGGATCACGATTATATCGGCATAACTGCCCACCACCCTAGCCATATCAGCGATGCTCTCTCCTTTGGCCAGCGATGTTGCCTTGGTGTCAACTGCACTGACAACGTTTCCTCCGAGACGGTGCATGGCTGTTTCGAAAGATAGCCTCGTCCTTGTGCTTGGCTCAAAAAACAGGCTTGCCATGACCTTACCCCAGCAGACGCCGAGCTGATTGTTAATGGACGAGGACATCTCGTCTGCCAGCATAAAAATTGCGGTCATATCCTGGTTGGAAAGATCATCTATGGTTACCAGGCTTCTTCCAGTAAAATTCATAACAACCCCTTTATGTCTATGGTAAAGTACCAATTTCAAAGATGACTGTCTTCGCTTGTTGAGACCCGACTATGACAACTTCATCTAATCCATCGATTTCCGCAACCCTCACCTTTATGATTTCATTTCGAGAGCTTGGGATATTCTTGCCAATATAATCGGCTCTGATCGGCATCTCACGATGACCGCGGTCAATGAGCACCGCCAGTTGAACTTCTCTGGGCCGGCCCAGGACGATCAGAGCATCCATGGCAGCTCGGACGCTGCGACCGGTATAGAGAACATCATCTATGAGGATAATCGTCTTTTCGTTTGCGATTAAATGGGTGCGATCATTAAGGCAACAATAATGTTTATCTGGTGCCAATGTGTCGTCCCGGTAGGGCTCAATATTCAGGGTGATTACTGGTATAATCGACCGGGAAAAATTATTTATCAGGAGGGAGATCCTTTTTGCAATGGGCACTCCACGAGTATGGATACCGGCGAGTATCAGACTGTTACTGGTACCATTGCGCTCGATGATTTCATGGGCGATACGGGCAAGAGAGCGCCTGATATCTTCTGCGGACATTAAGGTCTTAACTGACACACAAACTAACACCTCGGCAAGAGGGTTAGATACTTGATTTTATGCCCCTTGCCGGCCTCACTGGACCCGCTTAAAGGTCTATCTAGCATTGACTTTAACATATTGAACCTGAATATGCAATTCAACTGATTTGAAACCTTGACTACCGCTTCAATTTGGGTTATATATTAGTTTATTTTAAGGAGGCTTGAAAATGTCTACAGAGTTAAAGGAGAAATGGAGAGCCTGGGCGGAGGAGCAGGGCTTTGAATTTTTTGGTGTAGTGGATGCTGCCGAATTGGCCAAAGTGCCTTTTCCTCCTCACAGGCTACTCGATACCCCATATGGTTTCTTGCCAGAGGCAAAAAGTGTTATTGTTCTCGGTATGCATATGTGGGACCCGATGTTCAATACCGTAATAACGTCAATTATACCTGATGGCGCCATACCTTTTGACGATGTACCAGGGTCACAGTACTATAATTTTTACTATGAACTTACGGAGGTGCGTGCTCACCGGTTTGCACGTATAATACGAGATAATGGCTATAAAGCAGTGGTGGATCATTTTGTCCATGAGAAAGCGGCTGCAACCCTTGCGGGACTGGGATGGATAGGCAAACAAACCCTGTGTGTTACTCCGCTCCTCGGTCCGAGGGTTAGGTGGTGTACGGTGATGACCGATGCGGTACTTCCCTATGATCAGCCTTTTACCGAAGATCTATGTGGCGATTGTGAAATCTGTGTCCAGGCCTGCCCTACCAGGGCGATCATCCCTGGCCCATCGCAGGGTGTCGAACCCGGGAAAAAGGTAGATTTTTGGAAGTGTATCGTACCCCAGGAGATGGTTGCTGAACCCAATAAGGACTGGCAAAAATACGCCAAGAAGTACTCACCACGGTGCTGTACGGAGTGTCTTATATGCCTCGATGCATGTCCTATAGGCAGGGAGGAACATGAGAGGAGAATTCAAGAATACAGCACCAAGCCAAGCGCCTAGTACTCAATACAGATTATTCCGGAAGGGCGTCAGCTTTATAATGTGTGTGGAAATAGTGGTGGGCCATCCTGGGATCGAACCAGGGACCTCAGTCTTATCAGGACTGCGCTCTAACCTGCTGAGCTAATGGCCCGGTGAAGCGAGGGCGTATCTTTAAAAATAAACCTTAACCTCTGGATAGCGGAAGGAAGGGTAACTACTCTGACTTTAGGTCAGAGACCGACCTAGAAGATATCAGACTAGGTGTCTGTTCTCTCCCTAGAAAGGAGGTGATCCAGCCGCAGCTTCCGCTACGGCTACCTTGTTACGACTTCATCCCAATCGCTAGCCCCACCCTCGGCGGCTGCCTCCCTGGAAAACCAGGGTTAGCTCACCGACTTCAGGTGTTGCCAACTTTCATGACGTGACGGGCGGTGTGTACAAGGCCCGAGAACGTATTCACCGCAGTATGCTGACCTGCAGTTACTAGCAACTCCAACTTCATGCAGGCGAGTTTCAGCCTGCAATCCGAACTGAGGATGGCTTTGGGGATTAGCTCCAGATCACTCTATTGCTACCTTCTGTACCACCCATTGTAGCGTGTGTGTAGCCCAGGACGTAAGGGCCATGCTGACTTGACGTCATCCCCACCTTCCTCCTCGTTTTCGAGGCAGTCTTGCCAGAGAAATCAACTGACAACAGGGGTTGCGCTCGTTGCAGGACTTAACCTAACACCTCACGGCACGAGCTGACGACAGCCATGCAGCACCTGTGACGGCTCCTGACTTAACAGGTCGCTCACCTTTCGGGTCGCTACTTCCGACATGTCAAGCCCTGGTAAGGTTCTTCGTGTTGCATCGAATTAAACCACACGCTCCGCTGCTTGTGCGGGCCCCCGTCAATTCCTTTGAGTTTTAGCCTTGCGACCGTACTCCCCAGGCGGGACACTTAATGCGTTAACTACGGCACAGAAAGGGTCGATACTCCCTGTACCTAGTGTCCATCGTTTACGGCGTGGACTACCAGGGTATCTAATCCTGTTCGCTCCCCACGCTTTCGGACCTCAGCGTCAGAAACATCCTAGGAGGCCGCCTTCGCCACTGGTGTTCCTCCCGATATCTACGTATTTCACCACTACACCGGGAATTCCGCCTCCCTCTGATGCCCTCTAGCTCAACAGTATCGGGCGATCCCTCCCCGTTGAGCGGGGAGATTTTACACCCGACTTGAAAAACCGCCTGCGCCCTCTTTACGCCCAGTAAATCCGAATAACGCTTGCCTCCTACGTATTACCGCGGCTGCTGGCACGTAGTTAGCCGAGACTTATTCCTCAGGTACCGTCATTATTCTTCCCTGAGAAAAGGGGTTTACAACCCGAAGGCATTCTTCCCCCACGCGGCGTCGCTGTGTCAGGCTTTCGCCCATTGCACAAAATTCCTTGCTGCTGCCTCCCGTAGGAGTCTGGGCCGTATCTCAGTCCCAGTGTGGCTGCTCATCCTCTCAGACCAGCTACCGATCATTGCCTTGGTGGGCCTTTACCTCACCAACTAGCTAATCGGACGCAAGCCCCTCCCCAAGCGCCCGGAGGCTTTAATGGTGCCGCATATTCGGCACCATCACATAAGGTATTAGCTCTGATTTCTCAGAGTTGTCCCTTACTTAGGGGCAGGTTACTTACGCGTTACTCACCCGTTTGCCACTATCTTGATAAATCAAGACCGTTCGACTTGCATGCATAAGGCACGCCGCCAGCGTTAATCCTGAGCCGGGATCAAACTCTCTAAACAAAAGAATTAACCTGTTTGAACCTTCCTTCCGCTATCCAGTTGTTAAGGTGCTATCCTGACGCATAAAATCCTAACATAGTCTTATATTTTTGTCAAACTAATTATAAGCGCATGCCGTTGATCAATGCTTAATTTTCTGTGCAGAAAATTATTGATTTATCGAAATGGCGTGATGTATATTATTGCTTAAAAAGTAGTCAACATATTTTCTGAAGGAGGTATATAATGCCCGAAATAGTAGTTGGAAAAGTCACCGAATTCTTTGCTCACCCCGTGGTAGCGGGTATCGAGCTCAATGCCCCCCTTAAAGTGGGGGATAAAATTCATATCAAGGGGCATACTACTGACATGGAGCTAAGTGTAGCTTCTATGCAGGTTAACAACACTAACGTCGAACAAGCTAATGCAGGAGACAATGTCGGCATCAAGGTTAAAGACCGCGTCAGGAAGGGAGACTTGGTTTATAAGATCACCGACTGATGTTATTAGTATTTAACTTCACCGCTTTTAGGGGATGTTTTTAAACAGGTTTGCCATCTCGATCGCATGTTGAGCAGCCTCGGCTCCCTTGTTGCCCATTTTAGTTCCAGCGCGCTCGATAGCCTGTTCAAGGGTATCAGCTGTAATAATACCAAAGATAACCGGTAAACCGTCATCCAGGCTCACCTTTGCGATTCCCTTACTCACCTCGGCGGCAATATAGTCAAAATGGGGTGTCCCACCACGAATTACTGCACCCAGACAGATAATGGCATCATATTGCTTCGACTGAGCCATCTTTTTAGCCGTAAGCGGTATTTCAAAAGATCCCGGTACCCAGGCGATATCGATATCTGCTTCGTTAACGCCATGACGAATAAGGGCGTCCTGTGCGCCCTCCAAGAGCTTTACGGTAATAAAATCGTTGAACCTGGAAATTACCACCCCGAACCTGAGTTTTTCTCCCAGCAACAGCCCTTCGAACCGCTTGCCCATTATCTCCTCCTTAAATGAGATATTTATTCTATTTCACCTTCAGGTATATGCCTTTATGACAGACTTTCTATTCCCAATATGTGGCCCAGCTTTTCCTGTTTTGTTGTGAGGTAGTGGCGGTTATGAGGGTTAGGTACTGCAATAATGGGCACTGTCTCGGTAACCTTTAGCCCATAACCCTCTAGTCCTATTACCTTTCTGGGATTATTTGTCAGTAGTCTTATCCTGTGAAGTCCAAGATCGGCGAGTATCTGGGCTCCAATTCCATAGTCCCGGAGATCTGGAGCAAAGCCCAGTGACAGGTTGGCCTCGACTGTATCCAGCCCCTTATCCTGGAGGGCGTAGGCACGAAGTTTGTTGTGAAAACCAATACCTCTTCCCTCTTGGCGCATATAAAGGAAAACCCCTCTCCCTTCTCCGGCTATAGCCTGCATGGCCAAGCTAACCTGCTCGCCACAATCACAGCGTAGGCTACCAAATACATCGCCTGTGAGGCATTCACTATGTGCCCTTACCAGTACTGGCTCCTCGGTGGAGAGGTCTCCCATCACTAGTGCTATATGCTCGGCGGGATCGATATTGCTCCTATAGGCTATGGCTGTGAAATCGCCGTATTTGGTGGGCAGACAGGCTTCAGTAACACGGTGTACCAGCTTCTCATGGCGGCGGCGGTAGTTAATCAGGTCGGCGATGCTGATAATCTTAATGCAGAACTTCTTGGCAATTACCTCAAGCTGAGGGCGCCGCGCCATGGTCCCGTCCTCGTTCATGATTTCGCAGATAACCCCGGCTGGATACAGGCCTGCCAGCCTGGTGAGATCAACTATGGCCTCGGTATGTCCTACCCGCACCAGAACCCCTCCTTCCCTGGCTCGTAGCGGGAACATATGTCCGGGCCTGGAAATATCTTCGGCGGTAGTGGAAGGGTCTATGATCGACCTCACTGTCTCCGCCCGGTCGGCGGCGGAAATACCGGTACTCACCCGGTGTTTCGCTTCTACGGAAACGGTAAAAGCGGTGGCGTATTTAGAGGTGTTATCGTTTACCATGAGAGGAATCTTGAGTTCGTCCAGCCGTTTACCTGAAATAGGTAAGCATATAAGGCCTCGGGCATGCATGCTCATGAAGTTAATCGCTTCGCCGTTGACCTTCTCAGCGGCTATTGCAAGGTCACCCTCATTTTCTCTGTCCTCGTCATCGACGATAATAATAAACTTGCCTGCCTTTATGTCTTCAATAGCTTCAGGAATAGTTGCCAGTTCCATATTCGTCCTTTCTAATTGAGAGTTGGTTAAGAATAGCCGTGTTCTTTGAGGAATACAGCCGTTATTCCTTGGCGATATGACTGGTTAAACCTTTCGACATACTTAGCAATGATATCTACTTCTAGGTTGACTACTTCGCCTATTCGTTTGTCACCCAGAGTGGTATGTTTGCTAGTATAATCCACTAAGGATACTGTAAAAGAGCTATGATCCAAATCGAGCACAGTTAGGCTGACTCCATCCACGGCGATAAAACCCTTGTTTACTATATAATGCATAATTTTCTCAGTGGTTTCAAATCTTGGTATTATTGCTTCACCTTCCTGTGTAACCGAGGTGACAATTCCCGTACCATCGACATGTCCCTGAACTAGGTGTCCTCCTAGAGGTCTCTCCAGAGTCAGCGGCCTTTCCAGGTTTAATTTGCTGCCTGCATTCAGCATACCGAGGTTGGTTCTTGCCAGCGTCTCCTTCATGATATCAACGGAAAAACTGTCTTTAGTATAACCTGTTACTGTAAGGCATGCGCCGTTGACTGAAATACTTCCTCCCATCTCCAAACCGTTGATAACCTTAACGGCTGAGATTATCAGGCCTCCGGGTTTGGTGACAAGTACTTTACCTATTTCTTCCGTAATTCCTGTAAACATTTTTCGCTGCCAGGGTTATATACTTTGTAGTTATAAAAAATAGGAGCAGAAATTATCGTCTCGTATATCCACAAATCATCAGATCTTGATCAATAATTTCCACGCTCACTTCATTCAATCGGAGTGCATCCGAAATCTTGTCGATCCCTCTTCCCGCTACGGCAGTTATTGCTTCCTTGCCCCCGATGATCATGGGAGAAATAAAGGCAATTACTTTGTCGATGAGCCCTGCATCAAACAATGAGCCGAGAAGGTTTCCTCCACCTTCAACCAAAACACTTGATATTCCCCTTACGCCGAGGGTTTGAATCATGGCATACGGGTCCAAACGGCCATCATTTGTGGGTAGTTCAATTATCTCGATACCGGCCTGGTTAAATTCAGCTTTTCTTTCAGAGAATGTTGATTTGCTCAGGACAACCACTGTTTCTCCGGGCTCGGTAAATACTCTGGCATTGAGTGGAATACGACCTCTCCCATCGATTATAACCCTGACCGGTTGCTTCTTAGCGGTGCCCCCTCTTCCATTGCAACGCACTGTAAGCCTAGGGTCATCAACTAGTATAGTATTCACGCCGACCATAACTGCGTCATTGATGTAGCGAAGGTAATTGGCTTGCTTTCTTGCCGTTTCCCCCGTGATCCATCTGGAATTGCCGGCTCTGGTGGCGATCTTACCGTCCAGGCTCATTGCAAATTTTGCCGTAATGAAAGGAGTTCCTGTGGTAATAAACTTGGTATATGCTTCATTGATACTGTTTGCTTCGGCTTCACCCTCACCAACATATATTCTAATGCCGGCATCTTCAAGCTCTTTTTTACCCTGACCCGAGACCATCGGATTGGCATCGAGGGCCGATATATGTATTTCCCCGATTCCGGCAGCTATAATCGCCCGGGTACAGGGTGGTGTTCGACCATAAGTGCAACATGGTTCCAGTGTAACATACATCGAGCTTCCTCTGGCCATCTCCCCGGCTTCTCTTAGCGCCATAATCTCGGCATGGTTGTAGCCCGGGGGTTGGGTATAACCCTGTCCGATGATTTCGCCATTATTGATTATTATGGCGCCAACTGCAGGGTTGGGACTTACCTGTCCCAGTGCCAGTTTAGCCAGAGAAAGAGCTTGTCTCATATAGTTCATTGCGATTTTCATTCTAGCACCGTGCTTTTTATCTGTGCAAACCGCTACGTATCGAATAACGATGATTTGAGATGATTGGATGGGTAAAATGATATGGGTTATAATTGTTTAATAAAACAAGGGGTTCGCTTTATCGGATGAAGGTAAATTATCGTCAGATATTAGCCGTTGTGCTTATAGCGGTGGGTGTATTCTTTTTGTTGCAGTCAACCATTCAAAGTTTTGTGGTTATGGGATCGAGCATGACGCCGAGCTATAAGGATGGTCAGCGTTTGCTGGTAAACAAGGTATTCTATCGCATCGGCGAACCGGAGATGGGTGATGTAATTGTTTTTCAACCTCCGATTAGCCGCAGTGTTGATTATATCAAACGCATTATCGCCGAGCCCGGAGACACCGTGGAGATAAAGGACGGCACGGTTTATGTAAATAGTGTGCCGATACATGAGCCCTATATAAAGGCACATCCATCATATACAATGTCACAAAGAACTATCCCTGAGAACGAGTATTTTGTTCTTGGTGATAATCGCAACAACAGTAACGATTCACATAATGGTTGGAACGTGGACCGTGATAGCATCGTGGGAAAGGTCTGGTTATCCATTTGGCCCCCTGGATTAACACCTGAATACAACCTGGAAGAGCAATTAGCTTCAGCCGAATTGCTTCGCTAACCCGCCTCGTACCTTTTTGGACACAGGTATCGATGTGTCAAGTGCTATTTAACCTTTTCCAGGCGGGCAAAGCTCAAAAGAAATTTTTTAACGCCGGCGCCATTAAAAGCGATCACTACCTCGCTATCGTTGTCCAGTGCCTGGTGGCTAACTACAACTCCATTGCCAAATAGCTGATGACGGACCTTGTCACCTGGTCCTAAACTCTCGGATGTCTTTTCCCTGAAAGTTGTCGCCGATATAGGTGAGCTATCCGATTGGCTCCATGATCCTTCCCGTGATATCAGGTGTTTTGGTATCTCGTTCAAAAAACGCGAGGGGTTATTTACCTCGCTTCTCCCCATTAGGCTTCGGCGAAAGGCGCGCACTAAATATACCCTTCGTTCGGCCCGCGTAATGCCAACATAACATAAACGCCGTTCTTCTTCCAGCTGGGTCGGCTCATCCAGTGATTTGAAATGTGGCAGTATTCCCTCTTCCATTCCGACAATGAATACTACTGGAAATTCAAGGCCTTTGGCCTGATGGAGTGTAATAAGGGTGACAGCCTCCACGTTTTCGTTAAGCCCATCGACGTCAGAAACCAGTGCAATGCCTTCCAAAAATGAGGTCAGGGCCTCTGCCGGATCAAGATCATTGTACTGCTCAGCCAACGTACGGAGCTCCATGACGTTTTCCCACCGGTCTTCACCATCAGGTTGCCCCAGTAAAAAGTTTCGATATCCGGAGCGATTTATCACAAGGTCAAATAGTTCGGTAAGCTCAAGTTCACGGCTTTCGGCAATAAGACCCTCTATAACGTTGAAAAATCCGGTAAGGGCCCGCTTAATTTGCGCAGTAAAGCTAAACTCACCGTTCTTTCCGATTCGATTTAGAACTTCGTAACGGGATATACCCATGGATTGGGAATAGCTGGACAATCCGGCGACTGTCTGTTGCCCAATACCACGGCCGGGGACATTGATTATGCGTAAAAGGCTGGAGCTATCATGAGGGTTTTGTATAAGCCTCAGGTAGGCGATGATGTCTTTTACCTCGCGTCTTTCATAAAAACGGGTTCCGGCTACCAGTTTGTAAGGAGTACCAAAGCGGACAAAAGCTTCTTCGAGTACCCTTGATTGGGCGTTAGTTCGGTACATTACAGCACAATCTCCTAGTTTCACCTTATTCTGGCTGATCAGGGATTCGATTTTGTTGACTACAAACTGGGCTTCTTCCTGTTCGTTAAACGTTTCGACCACCGTGGTAGGTTCACCTTCTACGTTTTCGGTCCAGAGTTCCTTGGGCTTGCGCTGCTGGTTGGCAGCAATCAGGTAAGATGCTGTTTCAAGGATATTTTTTGTTGAGCGATAATTTTGTTCCAAAAGTATTATCTTGGCCTCGGGGTAGTCCTTTTCGAAGTTTAGTATATTGCGTAGATCGGCGGATCGCCAGGAATAGATTGATTGATCTGGATCGCCGACAACGCATATATTACGGTACTTGTTACCGATCAGTTTTATCAATTCATATTGAACCTGATTCGTATCCTGGAATTCATCCACCTGGATATAACGATATCTTTCCTGGTAGTTGGATAGCACCCCCGGATTACTGCGAAACAGTTGGGCTGTTTTCATGAGGAGATCATCAAAGTCGAGCGCATTATTTTCGTCAAGCAATTTTTGATAGCAATCATAGCTTCTAGCTATGACCTCATCAAAGTAACTACCTCCATGAATCAAGTAATCAGAGGGGAATATCATCTTGCTCTTGGCATCGCTGATGGCAGACAGCACTGCCCTTGGGGCATACTGTTTGTGATCGAACCCGGCCAGTTTGATGGCTCGCTTTATCAAGCTTAACTGGTCATCGTCGTCGTAGATAACAAAGCGGGGGTCTATATTTACAGAACGACCATCCCGGCGTAGTATGCGGACACAGAATGCGTGGAAGGTACCTATGGTTAAGTCCTTGGCTTCCCCGCGCGCGAGACGGTGGAGTCTGGATTCCATTTGTCGGGCAGCTTTATTTGTAAATGTGACTGCCAATATATGACGTGGGCTAATTCCGCAAACCTTTGTGAGGTAGGCAATCCGATGTGTGATGACTCTTGTTTTACCGCTTCCAGGTCCAGCCAGTATAAGCAACGGACCACTTATTGCTTCTACCGCTTCCTTTTGTGCAGGGTTAAGTTCAGCTAGAATATCCATCCCAACACATTATAACATCAACAGAAAGTAGCTCCAAAGGAAAAAGATAGGGCGATATAAACGCTAGAGCTTGCTGCTCTTCCATCCCTTGGGGATAATCTCGATAACCAGATAGAGGTCGTATCTGCTGTTATGGTCGATTCTCATTTTGTATTCCCCACTATACGTTGTGTAAAAGTGAAATTCGTGATATGTATCGCTTACCCAGTGCCCCCGGAAAATGTCTTCCAGTCTTCCCTCAGGATTTGTTATCTCGAAATTCCATCGAAAGGTTCTATCTCTTGCCTTATATTCTCCGGTGAGCTCAACAAATCCCTCCACAATTGCATCTTGGTCTAGTGTGTTGTAGAACGTGATAATAGAGCCGGAAATTTCTCCCGCGGGCATAGTATAGATTATTTGCTGTGCTATAGTATCGAAATTGGCCGTCACTTCCTTATCCGAGTCCATGGTAAGGGTAGTTTCCTGGCTGTTTCCACTTATAGCTCCACTCCATCCTGTAAATTCATATCCCGGGGCAGGTATAGCCTTAAGGGTTGCTTTACTGCCAGGTTCATAGGTGCCACCGCTCCCGCTCACACTACCGCCCTCGATCGGGCTGACTGATACATTTAACAGGTAGCGAAGAATGCTGAAATTGGCCGTCACTTCCTTATCCGAGTCCATGATAATGGTTGTCTCGGGGCTCATTCCAGAAGCGTCACCGCTCCAGCCGATGAAATGGTATCCCGGAGCGGGTGCGGCTGTTAGTTCTAGAGTACTACCGGGTTCAAATGGTCCACTCTTGTGATTTATAGAACCGCCCGTATCGGGATGAATCGATGTCTTGATTAAGTACCGGATAGGTTTAAAATTGGCGGTTACCTCTTTATTGTCATCTATCGTAATGGTTGTTACCGGTTCGAATCCGGCGATATCTCCGTCCCATGAATGGAATTCATAGCCGATCGATGGTGTTGCTGTGACGATCACCGAACTGCCATCTCGATAATTTGCGCTAAGCGGGCTATCCATTCCTCTATAGCTTGCGCTAACCTTGCCGCCTTCAATGGGATGCGCAGCAATGTCGAGGCTGTACATTGACGGGGCTGAAAAATACGACCGAATGCCAAAGAAAGCGATAAATCCTATTCCCACTGAAGTAGCTATAATGGCAATTTTTTTATTGCGGGAGAAATGGTTCCACCACTCCATTCCGGGAATAGGTCTTATCTTTACTTTCTCGATACGTTTGCGCCACTGCTGTCGGGTATCTCGCTTGACCTGTGCTATCCGTTTGGGCGGTTTTTTACTTTTTAATACTTTTTTAAAGAAGTCAAGCATATCGTCGTACTCGTAAGTCCACTTCGACAGTGATATTTACCACTACGTTATTGATTACTTGATGTCTCAGTCCTTTTCTTACCCCTGCCTTTCTTTTCGACTTTTTCCAGGTTCTTTAGCCTCATTGAATCGATAAGCAGTGAATCAAAGGAGTCTTCCAGTTGCGATAGAAGTGATTTTATTTCCTCGACAACCTCAGGATCACTTTTCCTGATTTCCAGTAGTCTAAGTCTTAGGAGGACAAAAAGCTCGTCTATTTGTTTATCATCTTTTGTCATGGTTTACATTTTACCACCTCATCGCCTTTCTGCATATAGCGTTTTGGTATTCCCGTGAATATATTCGAAATTACCCGTGTTGCAACGTTTTTAACTTATTGCTACAATGGTGCCACGAAAGAATAGCAGGTGGTGGAGTTAATAAGATATGGACATTTTCTGGTTGGGTCATTCCTGTTTTCGGATAAAGGGTAAGCAAATAACAGTTATCACTGATCCATATTCACCAGAATTGGGCTATACACTGGGTAAGCAAAGTGCCGAGATTGTGACGGTAAGCCACTTTCATGCAGGCCATTCTTATGTTCAAGGTATTAGTGGCGAACCAAGGAGAATAACTGGTCCGGGTGAATACGAAGTAGGAGGAGTTTTGATAATCGGCATACCCACCTTTCATGATGAGGATAGGGGTAATTCAAGGGGCAAAAACACAGTTTATCTTATGGAGATCGACGAAATCTCGATATGTCATCTGGGTGATCTGGGGCATGCACTTACTTCGGAGGAGGCGGAAGAGCTGGAGAATGTGGATGTGCTTATGGTACCGGTGGGTGGCGTATCGACTATTAACGGCGCTGTAGCAGCAGGTCTTGTCCGGCAGCTTGCACCAAAGGTTGTTATTCCTATGCACTATCAGACCGAAGCGCTAAGTAAAGGGCTTGAACCAGTGGCGCGCTTCCTGAAAGAGATAGGAGTTGAAGATGTTAACTCCAGGGGAAAGATATCATTTACCAAGTCAAACCTTCCAGCCAGTACGCAGGTCTTCCTGCTGGATTATTAAAATTTCATGCCGGGTTAATTTAATCGGATAAAGTGTACTTGTTATAGGGAATACCAGGGAGGAATAAAATCTAACTCGTATGAGAAAAAACATTCTTTATATATTATCCTTGCTACCGCTTACCCTGCTTCTTACAGGACTTGACGGTTGTGCCGGACAGGGATATAACGAGATACCATTTGTAGAGCCAGTTCCTTCGCCTGCGCCAGTGCCCGAGGCAACTAAACCGACTATGCCACCTATGGAGGATTCCTTGCCTGGTACAGAGATCGTGGTACCGGCTGAGCGGCTGATAATACGTAACGGTAGCATCTCACTGGTCGTCAATGAGGTAACTGAGGCAAGGGATGAGATAGAAGAGATTGCGCTAAGGCTCGAAGGGTGGGTAGTGAGTTCCAACATTTATGGCGAAGAGGAAAATATGAGAGGAAATATCACTATTCGTATTCCTAACGAGCAGTTCGATCGGACCTTGTCTGAACTCAGGATATTGGCAGTACGGGTAACCTCTGAGACCACCAACACCCAGGATGTAACGGAGGAATATGTGGATCTTCAATCCCGGCTGGCCAATGCTGAAGCAACCGAGGATCAGTATCTCGCCCTTCTGGAGCAGGCCAAAGAGATAGAAGATATCCTTAACATCTATGAAGCTCTATCAGGGATACGTTATGATATAGAGCAGCTCAAGGGTCGGATACAATACCTGGAACAAACTTCGGCGATGAGCATGATTTCAGTGGACCTTACCCCAGCGCTCAGCCTGGGCCCAGTTGTTCGCCCGGGTTGGAGTGCGAACGAAGCTCTTAATTCAGCCATAAGAGGCCTAACCACCTTTGGTCAGGGGTTAGGGACAGCCTTTATCTGGATTGGAATTTTCAGCCCGATATGGGGTACAGCCTTGGGTATTGCCTATTGGCGCCATCGTAGAAAAGGCCATCAGCCAAAGTCCTGAATGCGTGTAATAACCTGCTGATAACTTAAACCCGAGACCGATATTATTTTGTTGCGGCTAGTCTGGCCGTGGACTATGGTAATATAATTTTTACTTATTTCCAGCGCACGGCTTAGCAGGCTTATCAACTCCTTGTTGGCTTTGCCTCTTAGCGGAGGTGCAGCTATCTTAACTCGCAGCGTTCCCTCACTTAAACCGATTATTTCGTTTCGCGACGCATTTGGGCACACCCGCACCGAAAATTTGGCTTCGTTTTCCAATTTTATTAAACCTGGTTATACTGTCTCATTTCTTCTTGCGGTGCTAAACGCGATAGAGGCCAAGAATAACACCCCGCCCATGATCAGCCAGAACATCCAGGTAAATTCCGGAAGAACTTTAGGTATTACGCCTGCAGCGGTGAGCCCTCCAAGGGTGGCACATACCGCGGCAAGACTACCAAAAACAATAGCTGCTGTTCCCATTGATAAACCTCCTTAATAGTTTAACTTGGTCGGCTTAAGCAGTGCATAAAACTTACTAAAGGGACCGGTCACTTTATCTGTATTTACCTTTGCTGTATACTAAGTCTGGATAATAACATGAAATTGTTAAATAGTCTATAACGAAAGTAAGACATGGCGGAAAATCCTGAGAATGTTTTAGCAAATCTTGCCGAAGAAGTGGGCGGTCTTCTTCTAAGACGGGGACTGACCATTGGAGTGGTGGAATCGGCAAGCGGAGGATTAATATCAAATATGATTACAGATGTTCCCGGTTGTTCCGAGTACTATAGGGGTTCAATTACATCGTACAGCAACACCGTAAAGATTAAAGTCGTAGGAGTTGATGAACAGACCATACTCAAGCATGGATCGGTAAGTGCGGAGGTGGCACGTGAAATGGCTCAGGGTGGAAAATATTTGCTCGGTGTAGATATATGCCTGTCTGACACAGGTATCGCCGGTCCTGGAGGGGCGGTACCGGGTAAACCGGTCGGGCTTTTCTATATAGGCTTTGCAGATAAATCGGGAACTTACAGCCGTAAGTGCCATATTCCGGGAGAACGGGCTCAGAAAAAGATTGGGGCGGCCAAAATCGCTCTGAGTTGGCTACGTTCCTATCTGATGAAAAGCGATAAAGATTAATTGGTTTTTACCTATCATATACATAAAATTATTAGTGTGATATACTCGTTTATCTAACGCAGGAAGGGGTTATCTGGTGAAAAGAGCCGACGGTCGTGCTTGGAACGAGATGAGGCCAGTGAGAATTTCTCCAGGCTATCAAGAGTTTGCAGAGGGCTCGGCATTGATAGAGTTGGGAAAGACTCGGGTTCTCTGCTCGGTGAGTGTCGACGAAAGGGTACCACTTTTTCTGAGAGGCAGCGGTAGCGGCTGGGTAACTGCCGAATATGCCATGTTGCCCCGTTCAACGGTAACACGTACTCAGAGGGATTCTATGGCCAGGATAACGGGTAGAAATCAGGAGATACAACGTCTTATCGGGCGAGCGCTACGAGCGGCGGTCGACTTGAATGCAATAGGTGAACGCACACTTATCGTGGACTGTGATGTGTTACAGGCAGACGGAGGGACAAGAACAGCAGCCATTACTGGTGCATATGTCGCTTTGTACCGGGCCTTACGGGCGATTTCCAATATGGCATTAATATCCTCGATACCCCTCAAAAGCGAGATAGCCGCCATCAGTGTAGGCGTGATTCATAATTATACGATGTTGGATCTGTGTTACGATGAGGATTCATGCGCTTCAGTCGACTTTAACGTGGTTATGACTGGAAATGGAGATTTTGTGGAGATCCAGGGAACGGCCGAGGGGAAGCCTTTTTCCAAGGCATTGGTTGATTCCCTGCTCTCTTTAGCAGAAAATGGAATTAGCCAGTTACTCAAGGTCCAGAAAGAAGCGCTCGAGATTGTCTGAAAGGTAATAATGAGGAAAAAATTTGTCAAGATAAATACTATGTTTTCCAACCCTTTTTATTTTGCGGTCGGTGTTTTTTACGGATGCAGTTATGGTAATTCGGCACCGGTGATAAACGGAATTTATGCCGCGTACAATGGCCTGTTTGCGGGACAGGACTGTGATATAGTGGTGTTAACCTCTGATCCTGACGGAGACAGTCTTAGTTAGCTATCATTGGCTTGCATCTAGGGGAAAAATAACGGGTACCGGTCCAAAGGTTATCTGGATAGCGCCTGATATACCCGGCTCCTACAGCATCTGCATAACAGTTATGGATGAAAATAGTGCTGAAACAAGCACTACTCTTACCTTGAACGTGGCATATAATTCGCCACCTGTTATTACCGGGCTTGAAAAGGAATCTTCCGGATGCCGTACGAATTCTACCGTAACGGTTGAGTGTACTGCCTGCGATCCCGAATGTGATGATCTTTCATATCACTGGCGGACTAACGGTGGCAAAATAGAAGGAGAAGGCCCTTCGGTGCTTTGGATTGCTCCGGATGAACTGGGTACTTTTACAATAACGGTAAGCGTTACAGACGGTAAGGGTGGGACGGCAGAGCAATCGGTTGAGATCGAGGTAGAAGGGGGTGGCTGAGGATAAAATGTCCCGCCCGTGGGGTGGATAGTTCGATTATTTTCAGTCAAAATATTTACCGGTTATTTCTGATCTTGTCTAGGCTTGTCGCTGATTATCCTTCCGTCTTTAACTTCGATTATCCGGTCTGTGTGGGCGGCTACCGATCGGTCGTGTGTTACTACTATAAAGGTCGTATGGAATTGTCTCTTAATATCGTTAAATAACCCGCAGACCTTCTGTGATGTTACCGAATCTAGGTTGCCGGTTGGTTCGTCGGCAAGGATTATACTCGGATTGTTCATCAATGCTCGAGCGATAGCCGTACGTTGCTGTTCGCCCCCCGATATCTGTGTGGGCATTTTTTGTTCCAGGTGCAGGATACTCACCATATCGAGCAGGTTTTTGGCTTTGTTGATGACTTCTTGAGGCAACTGATTTTTATAGATTAGATGGGGCATGAGAACATTCTCGATAACAGTAAATTCTGGCAGTAGATAATGAAACTGGAATATGAAACCAATCGTTCGGTTCCGCAAGTCAGCTAGTTGGGATTTGCTCATTCCGAAAATAGGGCTTCCGTCGATTATCACGTCTCCACTTGTAGGGGTATCCAGTATTCCCATAATGTTCATGAGGGTACTTTTACCACTGCCGGACTCCCCCACTATTGCTGTGCATGAATTCGGTTCGAAACTGAGGTTTATATCGAATAATACCTGGTTTGGGAAAGCGCCGAAGTAGGTTTTATTGAGATCGACAAGTTCCATAGTAGCCATTCTATTTTACCCCTCTCTTATCACATCGACCGGGTTCAGTCTTAGCGACCTCCGTGCTGGAATTAAACCCGCCAGGGTGGACGATAGTACTGCTATCATCCATGAACGGATTATAAAATTGTAGTCGATGTAAAGCGCAATTAAAGGGACCCCCTCAGGACCGGCTGTGAATATATTGAAGGAATAAAGTAGTCCCAGCCCAAGACCGATGCCGATAGCAGCACCTATAAGCCCTATTAGCAGTCCCTGGAATACGAATATAAGGCTGGCGTTCCGGTCCTGAATTCCCATTGCCTTCAGGATACCCAGTTGTCGGGACTTCTGCAAAACCGTAATCGATAATACGCTGGAAATGGCCACCACAACAGAGGCTAATACCACAGCCTGAATCACACCGCTCGATATGGATTGACCTTCAAGGCCGCTGAGAAGTTCTTCGTTTTGGTCTTTCCAGTTGGATACTTCAATATCCTGATTTTCTAGAGCTCCTTCTATGCGGGATGCGATCTGGTCGGCTTCGAAAAGTTTTGCCTGGTCGATAGTCATGATTATTTCAGTAGGCCTGTTTTTATAGCCAAAAATCCGCTCGGTTGTGAGCAGGTCGGCAATTATCCATGACCTGTTTATGTTCTCGATACCCAGGTCATATAAACCCGAAATCTCGAAGATGTAGATGCCACCGTCGGGGACGCTTACCGGAAGCCTATCCCCAATATCTACCTCCAGCTCCTCTTTCAGATCTCTTCCGATCATGACCTGTTTGCGTGATGTAGCCGGTCTACCCCGATAGACGGCTTCCGATATGCCATAGATCCTGTCAGCTGTCTCGAAATTGAAACCCTGCATTATAATGGGAAGGGTATCACTGTCGTTTGTTACATAGCCATTACCTCTGGCTACGACTGCTATTTCCTTGAGGCCATCGATATCGCTAATCTTTGAAATAATAATGTCTGGATCCTTAATGGTATTGGCTTCGTCTGCCGGGCTTATCGTAATCTGGGGTTGAT
>Ga0068714_10001973_pt1 | contig 27798 bp, 19 predicted proteins | sample MTBNYHSulfiMetaG_FD_62988 | JGI IMG/M metagenome (GOLD analysis project Ga0068714, IMG submission 62988) | Enrichment culture microbial communities from rom New York Harbor, USA that are MTBE-degrading - MTBE-NYH (New York Harbor Sulfidogenic)... | ecosystem: Environmental > Aquatic > Marine >... | reverse complement strand
GCGATGATCTCCTCGTCACCCAGCCCCTCGACGAAGGAGTGGTGGGGCGTGCCGGGGGTGCCGGTGTGGAAGTAGTCGTAGAACGCCGACCCCTCGGGGTCGACCCCCACCACCTGCACCTCGGGGTCCTTCTCCTTGAGGTAGCGGGCGATCCCGGAGATGGTGCCGCCGGTGCCGACCCCGGCTACGAGGGCGTCGATCCGCCCCTCCATCTGCTCCCAGATCTCGGGCCCGGTGGTGCGGTAGTGGGCCTCGTTGTTCTCGCGGTTGTTGTGCTGGTCCGGCATGAACGAGCCGGGGGTCTCCGCCGCCACCCGTCGCGCCTTGCGGTTGTAGCTCTCGGGGTGGTCGGGGGGCAGGGCGCCGTCCACCAGCACCAGCTCCACCCCCACCGCGCGCAGGCAGTCGAGCTTCTCCTTGCTGGTCTGCTTGCGGACCACCATGCGGCAGGTGAGGCCGTTCAGTATCGCCATCATGGCCAGCCCCATGGCGGTGTTGCCGGAGGAGTTCTCGACGATCACGCCGCCGGGTCGCAGCCGCCCGTCCTCGAGGGCGCGCTCGACCATGTTGCGACCGATGCGGTCCTTGCAGCTGCCCATGGGGTTGAGGTACTCGAGCTTGGCCAGCACCTCGCAGCCGAGCCCCTCTACCGTGCGGTGGAGGCGGACCATGGGGGTCCTCCCCACCGCGTCGGAGATCCGGTCGTACACGCGGAGATCGTCGTTGTTCACGGGCGGGGATTATACCTTCGCCCGCCGCAGTCCCGACCCTCCCTGTCGCGCGGGATCTCGCAACGGCCCCGCTGCAAGGGGAGCCCGCGACCTGCCATCCGTTTGGCGCACGGGCTGGCGTCCGGGACTCTGAGCTGGGGGGCCTGGCGAGGAGGTGGCAACGGGGTGAACGGCGGCCTCGCAGGATCGCTTGAAACCGCAATCCCGAGGTCGGGCACAGGATGGGCAGGGTCTCCCGGCGCCGCTGAGCGCCTCGTCCCTCGCCGCCGCCCGCTACGTGCCGAGGAGCGTGCCGCCCACCCGTCGGTCCTCTCGGTCAGGGCCCGGTCGAGGTCCTCGTATGCAGCGGCATGGTCATGTCAGGAGGTACTGGACCACGGGATTGCCATCATCGTCTGCCGTGGCACCGATCGCCACCGATCTGGAACCGCTCGGAATGCTCCATGCTCCCGGTGCGCCTTACCGTCGCCCAGGGCCACTCTTTTGACAACCGCCTTCTGATGGGTGGCACCGATGGGAGACGCCCTGCCGCCCCTCCCGGCGGGAGCCTGACTCGCGCCGCGGTTCGAAGCCGGGCGCAGCCGTCACCCGTTGCAGTCGGAGATACATTTACATATCATGTATAGATGAATGGAGGCTCTCGGATGTCTCAGCTCAACATCAACGTGACCGGGGACTTCGAGGTCGCGCTCCGGCGCTTCATGCGCCTGCGGGGAGTGCGCACCAAGTCGGAGGCCATTCGCATAGCGGTCCGGGAGGGGGTTGAGCGCTCGCTCGCTGGGGCGGGCCGCACGTCGTTCCGCGCCTGGCTCGGGGCGGCGACCGGGGCCGCCCTCAACCCGCGGCCGCGGTTCGCCTCCGACCACGACCTGTGGAGGTGAGGACCATGGTCGTGGACACCTCGGCCCTCCTGGCGGTTCTGTTCGCCGAGGAGCACGGCGCCTGGGCGCAGCAGCAGCTCGACGACCACGCCGGCGAGCTGGCCATGAGCACGGTCAACCTTGCCGAGTCGCTCATCCTCCTCAAGGACCGGCAGCCGACCCTGTACGACCAGCTCGAGCGGGAGATCCTGGCCAGCGGTATCGACTTCGTGGCGCCCGATGTCGGCCAGGCCCGCCTTGCCGCCGCGGCGCGCCTGCGCTACCCCCTCAACCTCGGCGACTGCTTCGCCTACGCCCTGGCGAGGCAGCAGGGGTGTGCCATCCTCGCAGTGGACCGCGACTTCCGCGTCGTAGACGTGCCGGTGTCGCTGCCGGAGTGACCGGCGCGCGTAACCCGGCCGGCCGGCGGAACGGTGCCATGCCACGTACCACGACTCTCACAGCTCGCCAAGATATGGCTGGGCAGTCCGTTGTGCGACGGGAACGGCCCTGGCACCGCCACGTCCACGCACGACGCAGTGCGGGGGTGGCTCGTGAGAATCGTCGTACGTGCTGCCCCATCCACGGTGACCTCGGCCCAGTGGCGCCAGCTCGCGGAGCGCCTCGGCGTCCCGGCGGAGCTGGTCGAGGTGGACGGTTCCAGCCTGTTCTGCGTCCTGCGCCCGTGAGCCCCCCGGAGGACGGTGGCGCGGGCGTCTCGCCCGCGTCGAGATCGCACCGGCTCGGCCACCTTCGGCGGACCTGCCGGTCCCCCGTCGCGACCGCCGCGGGCTGGCCCACGGCACCCGCTCGAGGTCCCCGGCGACCTCCATCTCGAGCCTGACGACGGTCGTCTACCAGCTCACCGAGCTGAGCCGGCTCAGGTCCTCGGCCGCCCGTCAGCCCCTCGCCTGGCCCTCCGCTGCCCGCCGTCGGTGGTAGTGCCGGCGGGCCTTCTCGCGGTTGCCGCAGGACGACATGTCGCACCAGCGCCGCCGGCCGCCTCGACCGCAGTCGACGGCGGTGCGGATCACCTCGCCCGGACCTGCGTCGACCTCGCCGCGGCGCACCGGGCGGGCGCGCCGCCAACCGACGACGTCACCGTCTTCGTGGCCCGCACGAGGTCGAGCTTGGCGAACGGGCCGGCCGTGGTCACGGCCTGCCCGATTCCCCCAATCGTTCCACCCACCCCTCGGCCTCGGCTACCGCCTCCCTCGCCAGGCCGGGGTCGACCTCGACCCCGTGCGACTCGAGGCTGGTGAGGTCGTGGAGGCGGGCGAGGGCCGCCGGCACCGCCGGCGCCAGGCGCCCGTGCGGCAGCAGCTCGCGGTACACCGCCGCCACCAACGCGGCGTGGGCCGGTCCGGGGTCGGTTTCGAGCAGGCCGCGGATCGCCGCGGCCAGCGCCTGGTACGCGGCCTGGACCGCGTCCGCCGGGAAACCGGCGTCGAGGACCACCCGGGCCAGCCGGAGTCGGTCCGCCGCCCGCGACGGCCGGCTCGCCCGCGTGGGCGTCTCCGCGGGGCGCATCGAGGGCTCGGCGGCTGCGGGCCGCTCGGCGGCAGCGGGCGGCGGTCCCGCCGCGAGCGGCGTCGGCTCGAAGGAGGCAGGGGGAGCCTCGGCTGTGGCCGCCGGGGACACGTCCGCCGCCGGCGCACCGCGGTCCGTCTCGGTCGCCTCGATGACCTCGCCGAGCTCGCGGGCGAAGGCGGTGAAGCTCGAGAGGTCCAGGCGGTCGAGCCCGGAGTCGGGGTCGAGCGCGGCGCTCCGCAGCGACCGCTTGCCCGCCAGGGTGTGCTCGATACCGCGCTCGATGCCGGTCTCCGCGCACAGGGAGATGACGCTGACGCCGCGGGTCTGGCCGAGGCGGTGGGCGCGCGACACCCGCTGGTCGAGCCGGGCGGGGTTCCACGGCAGGTCGAGGTGGACGACGTAGCTCGCCACCTGCAGGTTGAGGCCGACCCCGCCGGCCTCGCTGGCCAGGAGCACCCGCTGGTCCGGGTCGTCGCGGAACCGGTCGAGGAGCGCGGGCCGGTGGGCGGAGGGAACGCCGCCGTGGAGCATGGCGTGCCCGATGCCGAGACGGTCGAGCCGGGCCGCGGCCAGGCGCAGCATCTCCACCCACTCGGAGAACACCAGCACCTTGGCGGTGCCCTGGCCGACGATCTCGGCCAGGATCGCCTCCAGCTCGTCGAGCTTGGGGGAGCCGAACGCGCCGAGGTCGGGGTCGCACAGCTCCACCGCGTTGCACGCTTGCCGCGCCTTGAGCAGGGCGGCCTGGAGGTACTTCTGCTCCTGTGGGGTCAACGGCCGCTTCTCGGCCTTGGCCAGGTAGCTGGCGGCCGTCTGCCGGTGGGAGCGTTCCAGGTCCGCCTGCTCCGGGGTCAGTGGCGTGTACCGCGTCTGCTGGGTCAGGGCCGGCAGCTGGCTCAGCACCTCCTCCTTGCGCCTGCGCAGCACGACCGGGCCGATGCGCTCCCGCAGGCGGGCGAGGTTCTTGTACCCCACCACCCTGCCCTTCTCGTTCTGGCGGTGGAAGTCGAGGTTGAAGCGCCACAGCGGGCCCAGAATGGCGGGGTCCACCAGCTGCATGAGCGAGTAGAGGTCGTCGAGCCGGTTCTCCACCGGCGTCCCGGTGAGCACGAAGGCGAAGCGGGACGGGATCGCCTTGAGCGTCGCCGCGGTCTTGGTGCGGAAGTTCCTGGCGCGCTGCGCCTCGTCCAGGACCAGTACGTCGGCCTCGAGAGCGCGCAGCCGGTGGAGCTCGCGCCAGGTCATCTCGTAGGACAGGACCAGGTAGGTCGGGTCGGAGGCCAGGGTCTCGGTGCGGGCTCGTGAGCCTCCGGCCAGGACCGCCGGACGCTCGCCGGCGTAGGTCTCGATCTCGCGCGCCCACTGGTGCTTGAGCGACGCGGGAGTGACGACGATGACCCGGCGGGCCTCGCCGCGGGCGCGCAGGACCTCGCAGGCGGCGATCGCCTGGACCGTCTTCCCGAGCCCCATGTCGTCGGCGAGCAGGGCGCGGCCCGCGGAGACGAGCAGGCCGACGCCGTCGCGCTGGTAGGGAAACAGCGGCCGCGCGAGGACGTCGACGCCGACCCGGCCGGAGGCGATGGCCGAGCGCAGCTCCACCTCGCGCCGGCGGGCCTGCTCGCGGGCCTCGACCTGCCGCGCGGCCTGGGCCGCCGCGTGGACAACCCGCACGCCGGAGCCGTCGCGGCCGGGAGTCGGTGCAAAGCCGTCGGCGAAGCGGACCGCGGACCCGGCCTTCGAGCTGATCCCCGCAGCGGTGAGCAGCAGCGGCGTCCAGGGGCCCACTGCGCGCAGCTGGAGCGCCCCCGCCGAGCGAACCGTCAGGGTGGGCTCGCTGACCACGCGGGGCAGGGTGCGCCGACCGAAGCGCAGCCCGCTCGGCTCGCGCACCGCCCGGCGGACGGCCTCGAGGTGCTTGCAGGTGCCGAGGCCGTTGGCGAGGAAGTCCGGGCAGGAGCAGGCGTCGTGGCGGCCGGTCCCGTCGACCAGGTCGACCACGTACGCGCCCCCGCTTCCCCCCTCGACCCGGAACGCACCGTCCGGTCGCTCCTCCAGGGGGGTGATGGAGAACCGCTCCACCCTGGCGCGGTGCGCCCGCATCGCCCGCTCGAACGCCTCGACCGCGTGCGGGTCGTTGAACGAGGCGCACCGGGGGGCCTCGTGTCGCACCGGCTCGAGCTGGATTGTCCGCATCGACCACCTCCGCGACCTGCGGTGCGGAGGATAGCTCACCCGCGATCCCGCTCCCGAACCGCCTCGGGGGGCGAGGGTCTTCACGGATGAGTCGAGCTTCGGCGGACAGAGGACGTAGCCTCGACCTAGACCTTGACCTGGTCGTGGACTTGGACCTCGACGGGCAGGGGCGCGCCGCGCTACGCCTCGTGCCCGAAGCAGATGCCGGCGTAGCCCACCACCCGCGAAGTGTCGCCGCTGGTCTCGCCCGAGGTGGCGTAGGCCACCAGGCTGGCCTCGTTGGCCCCCAGGGGCCTGGCCGCGGCCATCACCACCGTGGCCGGGACCACCCCGCACATGGAGATCCCGTGCTCGGCGACGGTGTCGTAGAGCGCCTTCGGGTCCATCGTGAGCGCGGCGTCGATGGCCAGTCGGTCGCGGCGGCGGGTGGGCTCGTCCGGCTCGAAGTGACTCATGTCGGAGGAGGCCACCAGCCCGACCGGCTCTCCGGCGCGTCGCACCACCCGGGCGAGCGCTTCCCCCAGCTCCACGCAGTCGGCGTACGCGAGGTGGCGCAGACAGACCGGCAGCACGGTGACGTCCGACCGGCAGTGCTGCAGGAAGGGCAGCTGCACCTCGATGGAGTGCTCCCGCGCGTGGGCGGTGGCGTCGAGCCGCGCCGCCGGGTACTCGTCGAGGAGCAGGTCGGCGAGCTCGCGGTCCACCGGGACCGGGCCGAGGGGGGTGTGCCACGCGGCGTGGGGCGCGATGGCGACGTCGGGCCCCAGGCCGGTGTGGTTTGGGCCGAGCACCACGACCCGCCGGGGGATGTCGAGGCGGCCGAAGACCTGGCCCGCCACCTTGCCCGAGTAGACGTAGCCGGCGTGGGGTGCGACGCAGGCGACCCAGTCGCCGCGGCGCTCCGCGCCGGCGACCAGCTCCGCGACCCAGGCGCCCAGCTCGGGGGCGTTGCGGGGGTAGAACGTGCCCGCCACCGCGGGCCTGCGCTCGCTCGAGCTCATCACGCACCTCCCTCGGGTCCGCGATCCGTGCCCTGGAGCAACCGCACCAGTGCGGCGTCGGCCGGCGGGGTGGGGTAGCGGCGCAGCTCGCTGCCTGCGACCCACTCGAGCTGTTGCCCGTCGTGGGGCTTCGCTTCCCCGGCCACGATACGGGTCGAGTAGAACAGGAGCAGGATGCGCAGCCCGGGCTCGGAGTGGACCGCGAAGGTGATCGGCTCCCCCACCTCGGCCTCGACCCCGAGCTCCTCGGCGAGCTCGCGGGCAAGACCGGCGGCGGGTTCCTCTCCGGCGTCCACCTTCCCGCCAGGGAACTCCCACAGCCCCGCCATGTGCTTGCCCTCTGGCCGGCGGGCGAGCAGGAACCGGCCGTCGCCGTCACGGATCACGGCGGCTGTCACCACGGTCAGCGGGACCCGCTCCGCGTCGCTCATCCTGAACCGAAGGTAGCGTCGGGACGGGGGGGTGTCAAACCGAACGCCCTCGCAGGACCGATCCTCCACCTGGACCTGGACCTGGACCTGGACCTGGAGCACGACCCGAGGCTGCTGCGATGTCGAGAGGTCGGTCGGTAGACGGAGGTCCTCACCCGACGCGGAGGCCGCGGTGAAAGGCAAAGCAGAGGGGCCAAGGGAGCGGCTTCAGTGACTTCACCTCAGCGGCAGGGACAGGGGCGGCAACAGCGTCAGCCGGCAGCGACCGGGGCAGGTGCAGCCTCGTCGTGACCCCGCTCGGGCAGCGCCGCTCACCCCCTCGGGTGCAGCAGCCGCCAGGTCATGGCGCGGACCTGGTCGAAGAGGTCGAGGGCCGCCCGGGCGCGCTCGGCGTCGACCGCCCCGGCCCCGACCAGCAGACGGAGGTGGGTGTCGACCTCCTTGGCGGAGGCATAGGCGATTCGCCAGTGCTGACTCCGATCTCGACCTGACCGACCGTGCCCCTCCGAGAGGTTGGCGGCGACCGAGCTGGCCGACCGCACCACTTGGTCGGCGAGGCTCCTGAGCGGGGCCGGCACCCTGCGCGCGATCGCGAGGGCGATTCCGGCGCCCTCGAGGGCGGTGGTGAGGGCGATGAGCTGGTTCGACGGGGCTGCGAGCATGGTCACCTCCGGGTCGTTCATGACGCGTGCCCCCACTGCTGCCGGGGCGGCCGGGGTCAAGGGTCGCGAAGCGACCGCCCGGAGGGCGGCCTGCCCTTGACGCCGGCCGCCCCGGCAGCTACCGCCTGAAGCGGCATGGACGACCCGGAGGTGACCATGCCCCCCGCCCCACAACTGCTCGCTGCCGCTGCCGCTGCCGCTGCCGCTGGCTCCCGCCCCTGTCCCTGCCGCCGTCCCTGTCACGCCTGCTGGTGCGACACGGAGTGGGCTCGCGGGCATCGACCGCGCGAACGCCCCGCATCGCGACGCCCTTCGCCCCTGATCCGATCGTCGGTGGCGCCCTCGTCGTCGTAGAATCGCTCCGATGACCACCCGACGCTGCCCGAGGTGCGCGGCCGAGGTGGGCGAGGACCACCGGGTCTGCCACGACTGCGGCTTCCCCATCGACACCCGGGTCGACCCCAGCGACGAGGAGGGCGTGCTGCGGGAGGCCTGGGAGGCGCTGGCGGTCGCGGTGCGCGGGGCCGGTCTTCAGGGTGAGCCCGAGGCGCCGGTGCGGGACCGGTTCCTGGAGAACATGCCCCTGCCGACCACCGCCGAGCTGCTGATCCGGGAGGCGCTGGAGTGCCAACGGTACTTCCGCGAGGACCTGGTCGCGGAGACCGCCGTGCCGCAGGCTCGCTACCGCGCCTGCCTGAACCGGCTCGAGGTGCTGGCCGTCGACCGACCGGACCTCGCGGCCAGGATCTCCGTGCTCGAGCGGCAGCTGGCGGGGCACCGCCGGCGTCTGCGCCGCAGCAACCTCGTCGTCCTGCTGATCATCCTCGGGGTGATCGGCGCGCTGGTGGGCATCGGCTGGCTGGTGGTGGGGGCGGTCGCGGCGCTCCTGCGGTAGCTCTGCCTCCTCGTCGCTCGCCGGTGCGGCGGCCGGTCCGGCAACGCGGACGGGAATCGAGGCGTGCCGGGAACTGGGCCCGCACCGGGGCTCGACCAGGGGTAGAATCCGCCCATGTCCGACGCATTCGACCGGCTCGTCGCGATCATGGACCGGCTGCGGGACCCTGGCGGGTGTCCGTGGGACCGCGAACAGACGCTTGACACCCTCTCGGGCTACCTTCTCGAGGAGGCCTACGAGGTGGTGGACGCGGTCCACTCCGGGGATGGCGCCAAGCTCCGCGAGGAGCTCGGGGACCTGCTCCTGCAGGTGGTGTTCATGGCCCGCATCGGTCGCGAGCAGGGGTGGTTCGACGTCGACGCGGTGTGCGACGGGATCAGCGCCAAGATGGTCCGCCGCCACCCCCACGTGTTCGGGGAGCTGGCGGTGGCCGACGCCGGCGAGGTGGTCCGCAACTGGGAGGACATCAAGCGGCGCGAGCGGGAGGAGCGGCCCGCGGCGTCGGCGCTCGACGGGGTGCCGGCGGCGCTGCCGGCGCTGCTCAAGGCCTATCGGGTGACGCAGAAGGCGGCCGCCCTCGGGTTCGACTGGGAGCGACCCGAGGACGTCGTCGAGAAGCTCCGCGAGGAGGTCGCGGAGCTGGAGGCAGAGCTCGGCGCGGACGAGGCAAAGCGGCGGGAGCGTCTCCGTGGGGAGCTGGGGGACGTGCTGTTCGTGATGGCCAACCTGGCCCGTCACCTCGGGGTCGAGCCGGAGACCGCGCTGCAGGGCGCCAACGCCAAGTTCATCCGTCGCTTCCGCGGCGTCGAGGAGCGGGCGGCGGCGTCGGGGCGGAGCCTGCGCGAGATGTCCCTCGCCGACCTCGACGCCCTGTGGGACCGGGTCAAGGCGGAGGAGAGCGGGGACGATGCCGGTGCGCCTTGACACTCCGCCGCCGGCACCCGGATGATGTGCGGAGGAGGCGCGCGTGGGCGACAAGGCGCAGTGGTCTTCGGGCGTGGGGGTCCTCTGGGACCGGCTCCGCCAGAAGGTGGGTGAGGACGTCGGGCTGAACCAGGCCCTCCTGTTCCTGGCCGAGGAGTACCCGGAGATGCTGCAGCAGGTCTGCCTCGCGCCGGGTCTTGACCGAGTCCGCGAACAGGCGAAGCAGGCGCTCGCCGGCGGGGAGCGGGGGGCCGGGTTGAGCCTCGACACCCTCGCCACCCCGGCGGGGCGGTGGGCGCGAGAGCGGGGCAAGGACCGCGCCTACGAGCGGGACTTGATCGCGGCGGTGCTGGAGCTGGCCGGGCTGTCGGTCCGGCCGACGGCGCCGGGGGCGGCGCCCGCCCGCGGCCCGGCGTTCGTGCCCGGGATGCCGTCGGGCGAGGGCAAGACCACACCGGATCGGATGGCGGCGGAGCCCTCCGAGCCGGAGCCGGCGGCCACGCCGGCCTGGCGTCCACAGACGGCGGCGCCGCAGCTCGAGTCCCTCGGTCGCGACCTCACCGCCGAGGCGGCATCCGGAGGGTTGCCGCCGATCCTCGGTCGCGACCGCGAGCTGGAGCTGGTGGTCGAGACCCTGTGCCGGCCCTCGAAGCCCAACCCCCTCCTCCTCGGCCCAGCCGGGGTCGGCAAGACGGCCATTGTCGAGGCCCTCGCCCAGCGGGTGGTGAGTGGACAGGTGCCGGCGCCGCTCAAAGACGTGCGGCTGTTCGCGCTCCAGACCTCCGACCTGGTTCAGGGGATGGGTGTGGTGGGGGAGCTCGACAAGCGGATGCGGGAGGTCGTGACCGAAGCCGAGCAGCCCGGGCTGATCGTCTTCCTCGACGAGATTCACACCGTGGTCGGTGCCGGCGCCGGCGGCCGCAGCGCCAACGACATGGCCAACATCCTGAAGCCGGCGCTCTCTCGCGGCAAGATGCTGTGCATCGGCGCCACCACCGACGGCGAGTACACCCGCCACCTGTCGGGGGACGCGGCCTTCGAGCGTCGTTTCCAGGTGGTGCGGGTGCAGGAGCTCGAGCCGGCGGCGACCCGGGCGGCCATCGAGGCGCGGGCCGCCGCGTTCGGGCAGCGGTCCGGCGTGGCGGTGGACGGTGAGGCGCTGGACGCCATCATCGCGCTCTCGGGGCGCTACCTGCGCCACCGGCGGTTCCCCGACAAGGCCATCGACATCCTCGACCAGAGCCTGGCCCGGGCGGTGGTGCTGGGGCTCGAGCGGTGTGACGCGGACCTGGTGCGGGAGGTGGTGGCGCGGGTGGTGGGGCTGCCGGTCACGGCCGCCGAGCGTGATCGCCGTCTCGACCGTCTCGCGAGCGAGATGGTGGAACGTGCCGGTATCCGGGCCGAGGACGCGGACCGGGTCGTCCGGCGCCTTCGGGTGACGATGGCCAACCTCGACCTGCGTCCGGGGAGACCGAACCTGGTGGTCGCGGTGCCGGGCCTTGCCCGCGCGGCACGCCTCGCCCAGGTGCTGGCCGAGGTGCTTCTCGGCGACGGCGCCCGGGTGGTGGAGGAGGACTTCTCCTCGTACACCCACCCAGGTGACGTCACGCGACTGATCGGGGCGGCCCCTGGCTACGTGGGGCACGACCAGGAGCCGCGCCTGCACCTGCAGCTGCGCCAACAGCCGTGGTCGGTGGTCCTGCTGCGGGCGGTGGACTGCGCCCACCCGGCGGTTCAGGGGGTTCTGGGCAAGGCGCTGAGCGAGGGGGTGCTGCGGGACGCCCGCGGGGAGGACACCTCGTGGGCGGACTGCCTGAGCGTCGTCGGGCTGGCCGCCGGGGCGGCCGAAGGCCTGCAGCCGCACACGGTCGGCTTCCTCACCCCCGCGGACGGCGGTGCGCAGGTCGGGCCACCAGCTTCGGAGCTGGACCCGGCGCTCCTCGGCTGCCTCGACCTGACCTGCGGCCCGGAGGGGCTGCGCGCCGCCCCGCCGCCCCGGTGGGTCGCATCCCAGCTGCTCGCTCCCTTGGCCGCCCGCTGGCACCACGAGACCGGAAGCATGCTGGCGTGGGGAGAGGGTTTCGAGCACTGGGTGGCTGCGCGGGCCGAGGAGCATCACCTCGAGGGCGCGGGCCTCGAGCGCTGGTTCGAGGAGCAGGTGGTGGCGGCGGTGGCAGTGGCGGCCACGACGAGCCCCGGCGCGCGAACGCTCAGCGTGGGCGTCGGTGCCGGGGGAGAAGTGGTGGTGACCGCGAACGACGAACCGACCGAGCCGGGCCCCGAGCCCGAGCCCGCGCGTTGAGCCGATCGACGATCGTCAAGAAAAGGAGGAACGACGGGGATGAACTTCCAGCATGCGAACCACGAGGAGATCTACAAGAAGACCGGCACCTACCTGAGGGAAGTGTTCGGCGAGATGGTCCACGCCCGGGCCGAGTTTCCCAGCTACGTGGTCCCCATGGGTTCCACCTTCGCCAACGTCAACGTCTACCCGTGGGGCGACAACGACGCCACCGTCAACGTCCGCGCCTGGGTGGTTATGGGCGCCGACATGACCCCGGAGCTGATGCACTATCTGCTGCGCCAGAACGACGACTTCCGCTTCGGGGCGTTCGGCCTTGACAAGGAGAATGACATCTTCTTCGAGCACACCATTGTCGGCTCCACCCTCGACAAGGAGGAGCTGAAGGCGTCGGTGCTGGCGGTGGTGGGGACCGCGGACCGCTACGACGACGAGATCCAGCGCAAGTGGGGCGGCCGGCGGGCGATGGACAAGAGCTGAGGGCCTCGAGCCACTCAGACGTCGATGCTCGCCGTTGACGGCAGCCTGGGGGAGGGCGGTGGGCAGATCCTGCGCACCGCCCTCGCCCTGTCCTCGATCACCGGTCAGCCGTTCAGGATCTCGAGGCTGCGCGCGGCCCGCTCGCGGCCGGGCTTGCTGCGTCAGCACCTGACCGCGGTCCGGGCCGCCGCCGAGGTGTCCGCGGCCGAGGTCGAGGGCGCGGCCCTCGGGTCCCTCGAGCTCTCCTTCCGCCCCGGCCGGGTCAGCCCCGGCGCCTACCGATTCGACGTCGGCAGCGCCGGCAGCGCGATGCTGGTCCTCCAGACCGTCCTGCCCCCCCTGCTCCTGGCATCCGGTCCTTCCCGCCTCGATCTGGCGGGGGGCACCCACAACCCGTCGGCGCCACCCTTCGACTTCGTGGCCCGGGCCTTCCTGCCCCTGCTCGCTCGGATGGGCGCGATCGCCGAGGCCAGGCTCGGGCGGCACGGCTTCTACCCCGCGGGGGGTGGGGCGGCAACGTTGGAGCTTGGCCCCTGCGGCGGGCTCGCGCCGCTCGAGCTCGTCGAGCGCGGGCCGGTGCGGTCGACCCGGGTGCGGGCGCTGCTGGCCCGGCTGCCGCGCCACGTCGGCGAGCGGGAGCTCGCCGTGCTGCGCGGGGAGAGGTCCCTCGCCGGGGCTCGTCTCGAGGTCGAGGAGGTGCGCTCGGCGGGGCCCGGGAACGCCGTGGTGGTGGAGATCGAGGCCGAGGAGCTGACCGAGGTCGTCACCGCCTTCGGGGCCCGCGGCGTGCCGGCGGAGGAAGTCGCGCGGCGGGCTGCGGCGGACGCCCGCCGGTACCTTGCCTCAGGGGTGGCGGTGGGGGAGCACCTCGCGGACCAGCTCCTCCTGCCGCTGGCGCTGGCGGGCGGGGGTGCCTTCACGACCCTGCCCCCGACCCCCCACTTCACCACCAACGCGGAGGTCATTCGCCGCTTCCTGCCGGTGCGGGTCAAGGTCGAGAGCCAGGGACCGGAGCGGGTCCTGGTGCGGGTCGAGGCCGGGTGAGGTATCCGGGCCAGCCCGACGCGCAGTGTCAGCGGGCAGCCGGACCGGCGCCCAGCTCGGTGAGGAGGGCGCCGGCGCCCTCGGTTTGGTCGAGGAGCCAGAGCACGTAGCGGATGTCCACCGCCACCGACCGGCAGATTGCGGGGTCGTGGCCGAAGTCGTTGGCCACGTTCTCCCACACCCGGTCGAAGTTGACCCCCACCAGCCGCCCGCGGCCGTCGAGGACCGGGCTGCCGGAGTTGCCGCCGGTGGTGTCGGCGTCGGCCAGGAAGTCCACCGGCAGGTCGGCGAGGGCGCGGTCGGCGAAGCGGCTGGCCGCCGCGCGGCCGGCGGCCGCCCGGATCGCCGCGGGGAGGTCGAAAGGGGGCGTGCCGGTGTGCTTGGCGAGCGCGCCCCGGAGGGTCGTGCGGGGGTGCATCCAGACCGCGTCGCGCGGGCTGTAGCCCGCCACCCGTGCGAGGCTGGCCCGGAGGGTGCCGTTGGCGTCGGGGTCGAGCGGCCCACCGCGGCGGGCGGCCATCGCTCGGCGCCAGACCGGGACCAGGCGGGAGAGGGCCCCGTCGAGCCGGTGGTCGCGCTCCTCCCTGGCCCGCAGCTCGTCGTCGAGCGCGAAGGCGAGGTCGAGCAGGGGGTCGCGACGGGTTCTGAGCGCCTCGACGTCCTCGTCGAGCATGGCCAGGCGCCGGTCGAGCTGGACCACGGGGCTTCCCGCCAGGAGCTCGAGGCACCTTTCGATCACCGTCGTGCCGTCGGCGCCCGGGGCCTCGAGCGGGGCGAGAGCGGCGACCCCGTGGTCGGCGGGGAGGTCGGCGAATCGGGAGACGAGGTCGGCGAGGAGCTCGGCGTCGGTGGGGAGGTGGAGCCGCTTGGCGTCGGTCCGCAGGCGGTCCTCGAGCCGGTCCCGGTCGCGGTCCTGGTAGCCGGGCAGACGCTCGACGTCGGGCCTGGCCCGCTCCCGGGCCCAGCGGACCAGGGTCAGGGCCTGGGCCAGGGGCAGCGATCCGCGGCGCATGCTGTCGAGCAGGAGGTCGCGGGCAGCGGTGTCACGCTCGGTCGCTGCCAGGCCGACCAGCTCGCGGTGGGCGGCCACCGCGGCGGCGTGCTCCGGGTGCTCGGCGGCCCAGTGGAGGAGCTCGGCTTCCGCGGAGCGCTTGCGCTCGAGCAGGCGCCGCTGGCGGGCGCCCTCGACCTGGCCGCGGGCCGCCTTCTCGCCGTTGGCGAGGCCCTTCATGCGACTGGCGAGCGCGATGCGGGCCTGGTCGTCGGTCGCGGCCGAGCGGCCCATGATGTCCAGCCAGGCTCGGTAGAGGTCCGAGCGCGCCGGCAGGCGCAGCTCGAGGTCGAGGGCCACCTGCGCCGCCACCAGGCTGCGGACCGTGCGGCCCGGGTATCCCGCCACCATGACGAACCGCCCGTCGCTGACGCCGTCGGTCGACACCTCGAGGGAACGCGCGGGTCGGAAGGGTCGGTTGCCCGCTGTCCGCTCCGCGGGTTGGTTGTCCGGGTCTGCCCACACCCGCAGCAGGGCGACGTCGCCGCCGTGGCGCGGCCAGCTCCAGTTGTCCACCTCGCCGCCGAAGTCGCCGACGCCGTTGGGGGGCGCCCACACCAGGCGGATGTCGGGGTACTCGACGGTCTCGACCAGGACGTAACGCACGCCGTGGTCAAACTCGGCGGCGCTGCAGCGCCGGTGGGGTCGGGCCTCGCACTCGGCCACCAGCTCGTTGCGCCGGCGCTCGAGGGAGTGGAAGCGCGCGAGGTCGTCAACGCCGTCAGGGACCGCCGCGAGGACGTCGGCGGTGACGTCGACAAAACGGTGCGGCACCCCGACCCGCACCCCCTCGGCCTGGAGCTCGCCCTGCCGCGACGGGGCGACGAAACCGTCGCGGATGAGGTCGCGGTCGGGGCTGGAGTGCTGCTGGAGCACGGAGAACACGCAGTGGTGGTTGGTGACCACCAGGCCGTCCCGCGACACCAGGGCGCCGCTGCAGCCGCCGACGTCCACCACCGCCTCCAGCAGCCCGCCCCCGTCCGGGGACCAGAGCTCCGCGGGGTCGAGCTCGAGGCCGAGCTCGGTCAGCCATGCCCGGTCCAGCTCGAGGAGCTGGTCCGGCGTCCATTTACCCTCGAGCGACTCCCCCGGCGCCACGGCCAGGAGCGCGACAGACAGCAGCACGACAATCCGGTTCCACATGAGCGCACTGTACCGGATCGGCGCCCGATGGGGGGAGGGCGGTTCGAGGTGGCTGGCCGATGCTCGGTGGAGCGGTGCGTCTGGCGGCATCGGGCGTGACAGGGGCAGGGGCAGGAACAGGGGCAGGAACAGCGGCAGCGGCAGGGGCAGCGGCAGCGTCAGGGACAGGGACAGGGGCAGCGGCAGGTGATGCGTCCGTACTCCCCCCCGCCACGGCCAGCCGCCTGCACGCACCGTGTCATCCCGAACGCGAGCGCAGCGAGCGGAGGGATCTTCCACAGCGAAGGAACGTCCTTCGTTGGGGCCGATCCTCTCCCTCGCATTCGCTCGGGACAGGCTCTGCCGTTCGGGCTCCTCGGGATGACAGGATGGGGAGCTCCTCCCAAACCACATGACGCGCGCCCCAGCTCCGGTCGACATGGTTGTCGCGGCGCAAAGCCCGTATCAATGGCCCTCGAGGGGCGCGAACTGGGCCGTGCTCGGTGGGGATCTCGGGCTCGGGTTCAGGGTGCGGGGGGCGGGCGGCTGGCAGCGGGACCGGGATCTGGAGGGCGACGCCCCCGACGTCGCTCCCCGTTGCCCGAGCCCCGCCGCCTGCGGCCCGCCGCCCGTCATTCGGGATCGGGCGGCCGGTGAAGCGGGGAGCGGGAAAAGGTCGCCTGGCTCCGCTCCCTCGCCAGTGCCTTCTGGCGTCGTGACCTCCTTCTGGCCTCCTTCCGTTCTCTGCCGCCTCCCCGAGCCTCGGGCGTTTCCGGGCCATCGGGTCTCCGAGAGGGCTTCGGTTGAGCCGGCCGGCGCGGGGCGGTATGCTCTGCGGTCCCGGCCCCGACCGGGGAAGGAGCGTGCATGAACTCGAACCACGTCGAGGTCCGCTACCGCGACCGGGACCATCGGGTGAAGTCCGGCACGCGGGTCGACGAGCTCCTGCGGGAGGTCGACGGCGACATTCCCGACACTGTGCTGGCCGCTCTCGTCAACCGTCGCGAAGTGATGCTCGACTTCCCGCTCCGCGGGAGGGTCGAGCTGGAGCTGGTCCGGTACGGGAGTCGGGAGGCGGAGTCGGTCTACAAGCGCTCGGTCAGCCTGATGCTGTACGAGACCGGCCTCGAGCTCTACCCGGCCGCCCACCTGGTCATCGGTCAATCGTTGGCCAACTCGTACCACTACGAGGTGCGGGGACAGCACCCGCCGCTCGACGAGATGGCGGAGCGGCTTCACGCCAGGATGCTCGAGCTCCACCGGGACCAGCGGCCGTTCCTGCGTCAGACCGTGACCGTCGAGCAGGTGGAGGACCACTTCCGGAACCGGGGCTGGGTGGACAAGCTGCAGCTCCTGGCCACCCTGCGCAGCTCCACCGTGCACACCATACGGTGCGGGGAGTTCGTGGACATCGCCCACGGGCCGTTCGCCCCCCACACCGGCTGCCTGCCCACGTTCGGGGTGGTGGCCTACGGCGACGGCCTGCTGCTCCGTTTCCCGCGCCGTGCCAACCGCGACCACCTGCCGACCTTCTCGCCGCGGGCCCTGCTGTTCAACACCTACGTCGAGACCCGGCGCTGGCAAGAGCTTCTCGGTGTCCGGTGCGTTGGCCAGCTCAACCGGTTGTGTCTCGACGGGGGCATCCGCCAGATCATCCGGGTGGCGGAGGGGCTGCACGAGAAGAAGGTCGCGTCCATCGCCGACGAGATCGCCGCTCGCCGGGGGGACGTGCGACTGGTGACCATCGCCGGGCCGTCCTCGTCGGGCAAGACCACGTTCGCCAAGCGTCTGGGCATCCAGCTCAAGGTCAACGGCATCGAGCCGGTGGCGCTGTCGCTGGACAACTACTACGTGGACCGCGACCGGACGCCGGTGGACGAGGAGGGTCACCACGACTTCGAGGCCCTGGAGGCCATCGACCTGGAACTGTTCCACCAGCACCTGGCGGAGCTCCTGGCCGGTCGCGAGGTGGCGACCCCGCGCTACGACTTCGTCTCGGGAACGCGCAAATCGGTCTCCAAGTGGGAGCCGCTGCGTCTCGCCGCGGGCCAGGTGCTGCTGGTGGAGGGGATCCACGGTCTCAACGACCGGCTCACCGCCAGCGTCCCCCGGCAGAGCATCTTCAGGGTCTTCATCTCGGCCCTGTCGCAGCTGGCCCTCGACGACCACAACCGCCTGTTCACCGCGGACTCCCGGCTGATCCGGCGGATCGTCCGCGACCGCCTGTTCCGGGGCTTCGACACCGAGCGGACCCTGGAGCTGTGGGAGCGGGTGCGGCGCGGTGAGGCGAAGTGGATCTTCCCGTTCCAGGAGCAGGCCGACGTGATGTTCAACTCGGCGTTGGTCTACGAGCCGGCGGTGCTGAAGATCTACGCCGAGAGGTTCCTGCTCCAGGTGCCGCGCGCCAGCGTGGCCTACACCGAGGCCTATCGGTTGCTCAAGTACCTGTCCACCTTCGCCCCGGTGTTTCCCGACGAGGTTCCCCACACCTCGATCCTGCGCGAGTTCATCGGTGGGTCGACGTTCAACTACTGACGGGCGGGGCGCCGGACCACGGGGCCCGGGCGGCGCGGTCCGGACGGGGGGGCGGGAACGGGGGCGACGGCTCGCCGCCGCGGTCGCCCGGCGGCTCGCCGAGGCGTACCCCGACGCTCGCTGCGGTCTCGACTTTGCAGACCCGTGGCAGCTGCTGGTGGCGACGGTCCTCTCCGCCCAGTGCACCGACGAGCGGGTCAACCAGGTGACGCCGGAGCTTCACCGGCGCTGGCCGGGGCCGGCGGCGCTGGCGGAGGCGGAGGGGGCGGCGCTCGAGGCGGTGATCTGGCCCCTGGGGTTTCACCGGGTGCGGACCCGTTCCCTCCAGGCCATCGCCCGGGTCGTCCGAGATCAGCACGGGGGCGAAGTGCCGGCTGCGGCCGACGCGCTGACGGCGTTGTCGGGGGTCGGGCGGAAGACCGCCAACGTCGTCCTCGGGGAGGGTTTCGGGATGACCTCCGGGGTGGTGGTCGACACCCACGTCCGACGGGTCAGCCGGCGTCTCGGCCTGACTGGGGCCGACGACCCCGAGCACGTCGCCGACGAGCTCGAACGGCTGCTCGACCGGGTGGAGTGGGTTGCGTTCTCGCGGCGGGCGATCACCCACGGCCGACGGGTCTGCACCGCACGCCGGCCGAGCTGCGGCGAGTGCCCGCTCGAGGACCTGTGCGGGAAGGTGGGGGTGGAGACTGAGCTTTCAGTTCCCCTGCCCACTCGGCCCCCTCGCCGAAGCGGGGGCAGGGGTGGGGGAAGCTGACAGCTGAGAGCTGACAGCTGATCGCTCCCCCTCCGGCCTCGTCCTCCACCGGCGGTGCATCCACACCCACTGCTCGGGGTGGGCCCGGACCTGGCGCTCGATGGCGGCTGTGGAGGCGGCAGTGAGGGTCACGACCTGCTCTTCGGTCGAGCCTCCGGTTGGCGATGGGAGCGGGGGGTGGACCTCGGCGAGGTGGGTGCCGTCGGCGCGGCGGTGAACGAAGGCCGGCACCGTCGGGCAGCCGGCGCGCAGGGCGAGGGTCGCGGCCCCGCTCGGGGTCCACGCCGGGCGGTCGAGGAAGGGCACGAACACCCCCGGGATGTCACGGATGTCCTGGTCGATGAGCAGCCCGTCGACCCGGTTGCGGACCAGAGCGTGGGCCAGGCGCCGTCCGGCGGAAGGTCCGCGGGGGACGACTTCGCTGCCGAAGCGCTCTCGCAGGGCGGTGACCAGGGCGTCCAGGCGGGGGTCGAAGAGCCCGCGGACCGCGATCGTCATGGGGACCCCGGCGACCCCGAGGCGGGCGTTGAGCAGCTCCCAGTTGCCGCAATGGGCGGTGACGAGGACCGCTCCGCGCCCTGCAGCAAGGGCCCGCTCGAGGTGCTCGACGCCGGTGATGGGGCACAGCGCGGCGACCTGCTCGGGTCGCGCGCGCCACAGCCAGACCACCTCGCCGAGGGTCCGGCCGAGGTGGAGAGCGCAGCGGCGCAGCAGTCGGTGTCGCGCCTGTGGGTCGAGCTCCGGGTAGACCAGGTCGAGGTGGTCCCTCGCCCGCTGCCACTCGCGCGAGGGGAGGCCCAGAGCCGCCAGCCCCAGCTGGGCGGAGACCCCCCGCACCACGCCGAGGGGTAGCCGGGACCCGCCGGCGAACAAAGCGCGCAGCGAGAGGTAGACCCCGTCATGGCGCAGGCGTCGCAGCCGATCGCTCACCGGCCGAGTGTAGCCTGTCCTCGCCAGTCCGATCCCGGGATGCCCCCCTCGGGACCGCCGAAAACGCGGGCGCCGTCGTCCTGTTCGGACGGCGAAAGTGCTGCAGCGACGACGTGTATACTCGTGCGGGGGAGGGCTTCGCCGTGCAGCAGTCGCCGACTGTGCTGGTTGCGGACAGCGATGACAACCGGCGTCGCAACCTGGGCCTCGCCCTGTACGGGGGTGGATACGAGGTCATCAACGCCGTCGACGGCGCCGAGGCGGAACGCTTCACCGCCGGACTCGAGCCCACGCTGGTGGTGGTCCACGAGGGGCTGGCGGGGGTCGAGCCGTTGGAGCTGTTCACCCGGTTGCGGCAGACGGTGCAGGAACTGCCGCCGTTCCTGGTCCTCTGCCACGAGCTTCCGGAGACTCCCGAGGACCTTCCCGAGGAGCTGGTCTATTTCCTGAAGAGTGATGGCCTGGAGCCGTCGCGTTTCCTCCACCAGGTGCGCCTGCTGCTCCTGGCCCGCGACGTCGGGGGCGACCTGGCCGACACCATCGACGTGTTGTACGGCGACCTGACCCGGATCTCCCTCGGTGACCTGCTGCGGGTGCTGGTCACCCACCGCGTCACGGGGCTGGTGTCGCTGTCGGTCGGGCATGACGCCGGGCTCTGGGTGGTGGAAGGGGCGGTGACCAACGCGCGCTGGGGGGCGACGCGGGGGCTCAAGGCGTTCAACCGTCTCGCCGTGCTGCGTGGCGGGAGCTTCGTTCTCCAGGTGATCCCGGTCGAGGTGGAGCGCGTGATCGACCTCGACCCCGAGGGGCTCATGGCGGGGGCGGAGGAGGAGCGCCTGCGCCTGGACTCCACGTTCCGAAACCTGCCGCCCCTGGCGTCCCGCCCGGAGCTGGTGATGGGCGACGATTTCTTCCAGGTGGAGTTCACGCCGGCCGAGCGTGAGGTGCTGACGCGGGTCCAGGAGGTCAGGAATCTCGCCGCCCTGATCGACGAGGTTCCCGTGCCCGACGCGGAGGTGGTGACCGCGGTCGAGGACCTGCGCCGCCGCGGCTTCCTGCTCTTCCACGAGCCCGAGCGACGGGTGCACATCGTCACCGATTCCACGTGCGACCTCCTCCCGGCGCTGACCCGGGCCCGGCAGATCACCGTGGTTCCGCTGTCCGTGCTGTTCGGCACGAAGGTGTACAAGGACGGCGTCGACCTGCAGCCGGACCAGTTCTACTCGATCCTGCGCTCGTCGGAGGTCTTCCCGAGCACGAGCCCCCCGGGCAAGGGAGAGTTTCTCGAGACCTATCGCTCCCTGATCGGCTCCGGCGACATCGTTTCGCTCCACATCTCCCGCAAGCAGTCCCTCACCGGCCAGCACGCCGAGGAGGCGGCGGACGAGGGGGCGGCCGAGCTCGCCCGGATTCGCGAGGAGGCCGGGGGGCTGCCGCCGTCGGTGCGGGTGGTGGACTCCTGGTCGAACTGCGTCGGCCTCGGCCTACAGGTGATCTTCGCCAGTCGCCTCGCCGAGCGGGGTTGCTCGGTCGACGAGATCGTGGTCCAGCTGGAGAGCATCCGAGAGCGGCTCCACTTCCTGTTCGCCGTCGACACCCTGGAGTACCTCAAGAAGGGGGGGCGCATCGGCAAAGCGCAGGCCTTCCTCGGAACTCTGCTCGGCATCAAGCCGATTCTCGGCATGCAGCACGGCGAGGTGGTGCCCGTCGACAAGGTCCGGGGCGGGCGGCGGGTCCAACCGCGGCTCATCGAGCTTCTCCAGCAGCGGGTCCCCGCCGGGGCGCCGGTTTTCGCGGCCATGGCCCACGCCACCGCCCCGAAGTGGGCGGAGCGCTTGAAGCAGCTGCTCCAGGAGAGCTTCAACGTCGTCGAGCTGCTGGAGAGCGAGATCGGCCCCGTGGTCGGTGCCCACACCGGCCCGGGCACGGTGGGCGCCATCCTGTTCGTGCCGACCCCGGAGGAGCTCGAACTGCTGAGCCCGGAGTGACGGGCGCCTCCCACCTGCCCGAGAAGAACGAAAAGGCGCGAAGGCGCCAGGGGGAGGCGCGGAGCCACCCTCCCGCCCGGAGGCGCGGAGCCGCCCGCCCGCCCGGTTGAACGCAGAGACGCAGCGCGGGCGCCGCCCGCAACCCACTTTTCGCCTCGTGCACCGTGATGATGACCTTGACCGCGGTGCGCAGAGGGAGTTTGAACCGCGAAGACGCCAAGAACGCCAAGTCGAGCCACCAGGCTTCTCTCTTCGCGTCCTTCGCGTCTTGGCGGTTCAATAACCACACACCTTCTCAACGTTCGATGCAGCGAGCGAAGCCAGTTTCTCCGCAAGAACGCACGGCTTCCAGGCCAAGAGCAACGCAGAGGCGCAGAGACGGGGAGGGCACAGGCGCTCGTCAAGACGTGTCATCCCGAGGAACCCCTCTCCCCATGTCATCCCGAGGAGCTCAAGCGTCGGCCTGTCCCGAGCGCATGCGAGGGAAGGGATCTGCCCCGACGAAGGCGCTCCCTCCGCTGGGGCAGATCCCTCCGCTCCCCCTCGCTGGCGCTCGGGGTCGCGTTCGGGATGACGTGATCAGTGGGGCGCTCGCGTTCGGGATGACGGGAAGTGGGGGCGGGCTCGCGTTCGGGATGACGGGAAGTTGGAACGGGCTCGCGTTCGGGTTGACGTGGTGAGCGGGGCGCTCGCGTTCTGGGTGGGTGGCGGCGCTGAAAGCTGAGAGCTGACGGCTGAAAGCTGTTTCTCACCCCGTCCAGGGCTCGATGGCGGTGATGCGGGCAAAGACACCCTCCACCTCCACCTCGTCGCCGACGCTCGAGCCGAGCAGCCGCTGGGCGAGGTCCGAGCCGTCGGCAAAGACCCGCCGTTCAACGGCGGCGTCCCACGGACCGAGGATGGTGACCGGGGCGAGGGGGCTCCCGTCGCCGGCCACGAGGCGGATGACGGTGCCGATGTTGACCCGCGAGGTGTCGGCGCTGCCGGGCTCGAGGATTCGGACCGTGGCCAGCTCCCGCTTGATCTTGGCCGCCCGCGCGGAGAGCAGCTCCTGGCGGTCCCGCAGCATGTGGTACTCGAAGTTCTCGCGCAGGTCCCCCTCGGCGGCAGCCGCGTTGATCCCCTTGAGCGTGCGTGGGATCTCCTCCTCGAGCAGCTGCCTGAGCTCGGCGCGCTTGGCCTCCACCGCGGTGCGGGAGGCGACCAGCACCGGGGTCGCGTCGGCGGGGACCGCCGTTCGCTGGCGCACGGCCTGCTGGATGAGCTGGAGTCGCTGGGGCTCGATGCCGGACAGCCGCGCCAGGCGGTTCTCGAACCGGGTCGCCTGCTGCGGGGAGGCCTGCTCGAGAATCAGGCGCACGGCCACCCGACCGCCGTCGAGCAGCGTCTTGGAGCGGGAGCGCAGCGCGGCGAACTCGGGCCGGGAGAGCGCGTCGAGGAGGACTTCCAGCACCGACGGGGTCATGCGCCGACGCAACGGCTCGGGGCAGCTCTCGGAGGTCATGGTTTCCCAGGCCCAGACCACCTGCGCGGGGTGCCCGAGGTGGTCGCGGAAGACCTTTTCCAGGGCTCCCTGGAGCGCCTCCCCGGCCCCCGCGCGGTCGAGCTCCGAGGCCAGCAGGTCGAGGTTGGCCGCGTGTTCCTCCGTCGGCAGCCAGTCGGCCCACAGACGGATCCAGCTCGAGGGTCGGGCCTCGCGCAGGGCCACCAGCGCTTCTGCGCGGGCATTGCGGTCCTGGACCCCGGCCAGGAGAGCCAGGGGAGGGGCTGTTTCGACCAGTTGGCGGCGAGCCGACTCGCCGGCTTCGGCGCCCCCCGGGAGGGTGCGGATCAGCCCGGCGACCTCCCAGGCGAGACCGGGCTCCGGGCCTTCGAGCTCCTCCAGCTGGGTGGCCAGGAAACCTGCCGTGGCCGCGGCCGCCTCGTCCCCCCGGGGGGCGAGACGGCGGGCGACCAGGAGCCGCTCCCGAGGGCTCGCCGCGCGCAGCTCGGCAAGCAGGGCGTCGGTGGCCGACTCGGCGCTGTCGCTGACCCGATAGCGGAGCCTCGAGCCGGTGCCCGCGCTGAGCAGGCGGGGATGCTTGCGTGCCCGTCCCCACCACGTGGTCCACTGGTCCGGCGGGAGGAGCCCGTCGAGGACCCCTTTGATGGCCGAAGCGTCGGCGGGCTCGCCGAGGCTCGAGAGGAGCTCCACCAGGGCCGCGCCCGGGTCCGAGGCGACGAAGCGCCGGAGCCCTTCGGGGTCCACGACCTTGCGGTGTCGGAAATCACCCGGCTCGAGGCGGCGGAGGTAGCGGGGAACGGCTCCGAACGGCACCGAGACCGGCCGACCGCCGGGGATCTCGACCCGTATGTTCTCGAGCTCGAGGTTGAGGTCGGTGACGCGACCGACCCCCTGCCCGGACACCTCCACCACCGACCCGACCTCGAAGTCCAGCCACCGCTCGATGGCCTCGAGGTCGTCGAGGGGACGCCGAGAGGAGGCGAGCGGGTAGCGCTCGAGGACCGCCCGCAGGGAGGGGCAGCCGGAGCGGGAGGCGAGGACGGCGCGCTCCAGCCGGCCGAGGAGCTCGGGGGCGGGTCGCTTGTCCGCCAGACGGACCAGCTCCCGCAAGGTCGCCAGGGCGCCGCGGTGGTCCTCGGCCGCCTCGAGGGTCTCGGCGAGCAGGTCGAGCAGGGTGCGGGCCAGCCCGCGGTTGCCCCCCTCGGCGAGCTTGAGCGGGACATCCAGCAGCTCGACGCCCGCCCCGCTCGTCTCCTCCAGCGCCTCGAGCCACAGCTCCTCCACGCGCTCCCAGTTCTGGGCGCCGATGGCGGTTTCGAGGGCGAGGCGAACCGGGGTCGGCTCCGACATGCGCGGGGATTGTAGCAGCCCCTGCGAGGGAGCGCTCCCCGCAGTGTGACCCGACGCCACCGCCTTCGTCGGTCACCTGGACCTGGACCTGGACCTGGACCTGGACCTGGACCTTGACCTTGACCTGGACCTGGACCTGGACCTTGACCTGGACCTGGTCCCGGACCTGCTATCGTGACGGCGCGAGCCGGGAGGGGAACGATGCGAGGGAAGGCGGTGACGGCGTTGACCATGCTGGTGGCGACGGTGATCGTGGGTCACGGCCAGGCAGGGGAGCTCGACCAGCTGCCCCTCGGTGACCCGGCGAGGGCCTTCGAGCTGGCCTCTGCGGCAACGGGGTCGTTCTACGACTGCGCGGCCGGAGGGGAGGTGACGGCGGAGGGGATGGTCGAGATGATGTCCAGGGCGAGGGTCGTGCTCCTCGGCGAGGAGCACACCAGCATGGAGCAGAAGCTGCTGCACGCCGAGGTGCTGGAGGGGCTCGCGGGCAAGGTCCCGGGGCTGGTACTGGGGATGGAGTTCTTCGAGCGGGGCGACGACGACGCGCTGGCACGCTTCAGTCGGGGCGAGCTCGACGAGGAGGCCCTGCTCCGGGAGACCGACTGGTACGGGCGCGGCACGTACCGGTTCGAGTACTACCGCCCGGTGATGGACGCCGCTCGCCGGCACGGGATCAGAGTGGTGGGCCTCAATGTGTCGCGGGCGATTGCGCGTGCCGTCAACCGCGGCGGTCTCGGCGCGCTCTCCGAAGAGCAGCGGCTGCTGGTTGGCGGGGTCGAGACCGACGGCTCGCCGCAGCACCGTTACCTGGTCAGCCGCTACTTCGGGGACACCGTGGCAGAGATGCCGGGAAGCTGGGTCGACAACATGTACGCCGCGCAGTGCCTGTGGGACGTGGTCATGGCGCGCTCCATCCTGGCGAACCTGGGGGAGGGGGAGACGATGGTGGTCGTGGCCGGCTCGGGGCACGTCGCGTACGACCTTGGCATCGCCCGCCGGATCCGGGAAGAGCGCGCGGCGCAGGGACTCGCGCCGCTCGAGGTGGTCACCTTCTGCCCCGCAACCGCGCCCCCCCCGCCCTCGGAGGGGGAGCTGACCGGGCACCCGGTGGGGGAGGGCATGGGGTCGGCCGGTCACGGGAAGGCGCTCTTCTCCCGCGCCCTGGCCGACTTCGTGGGGGTGTACGCGGACAGCGGTGGGGTCGAGGCCTACCCGACCCTGGGGGCGCGACTCGAGGCCGGCGAGGCCGGGCCGCGGGTAGGCATGGTGTGGCCGAGCTCGAGAGCGGAGGGTGCGGGGCTCGTGCGGGGGGACGTGGTGCTCGACGTCAACGGGGAGGTTCCCGACGACCTCGCCCACCTCCGGCTCATGCTGTCCCGGATCCAGTGGGGGCAGCGACTCGACCTCCGGGTGCGGCGGGGGGAGGAAGCTCTCGAGGTGGCCATGCTCCTCGAGCCGGAGGTGCGCACCACCGTCACCGAGACCGCCCCCGGGTTCACCGTGGAGGCGGCGGGCGAGGTGCGGCCCGAGTCCGCACAACCGGTGGGAGCGGCGTCCGAGGGCGAGCCGGCGCCCCCTCGCCGACAGCTGGTGTCGCAGGACGGTCGTCCGGTCCGGGTCGAGGTCTGGGAGGGGGAAACTCTGGACGAGGTCCACCATCTCGACGAGGGCGGTCGGGTTCGGCGCACCCTGTACCGAACCCCCCAGCCCAACGGCGTCGTCGAGGTGCTGTACGAGCGCGGCGCCGACGGCGAGGTGGTCGAGACGACCCGCCGTGACCGGACCGGGCGGGTCGTCAGCCGCTGAGCCGGTCGAGGACCCGTGAGATCCGGGCCTCCACCTCGGCGGCGATCGGCTGCACACCGGGGTTGCCAACCATCTGGAACCCGACGGTGGGGCTGAACGCGGCCACCACCGACCCTCCCCCCTCCCGGGCCATGACGATCACGTTGCACGGCAGGAGGGCGCCGATCATGGGCTCGGCGGACAGGGCGCGGTGGGCGAGGGGGGGGTTGCAGGCGCCGAGAATGACGTACGGCCTGAACTCCACGCCCAGCTTCTTCTTCAGCGTGGCCCGCACGTCGATCTCGGTGAGGACGCCGAACCCCTCCTCGGCGAGGAGCTCGGTCACCCTCCTCACCGCACTGTCGTAGTCGGTTTCCGGCAGCTCGCGGGTCAGGACGTAGTCGGGCATCGTCACCTCCACTTCTGTGTGACAAGCCCCGACGAGGGGCGCGGCATTCCGCGCCGTCGCCCGCGAACGGACGGGTGGGTGGGGGAGCTGACAGCTGAGCGCTGAAAGCTGACAGCTATCCTTTGTTCTCCAGGTCGATGGTGAGCAACAGCGAGAGCTTGTCGACCCTCCCGCTGTTCTCCACGGCGAGCAGGATGGGGTCGAGGGTGTGGATCGTCTCGCCGGCACTGTCCTGGACGCGGATGGCCACCTGGAGCCCCTTCATCCGCTCGAACACGTCGGAGTTCACCGCCCGGCCGAGCTTGCGGCGGAGCTCCCTCTGACGGCTGGCGGCGCCGCCGATGAGGGAGTCGAGGTCGAGAACCGGTGCGGCCGCAGGTTTCGCCCGGCCGGCGGTGGCGGACGACGACATGGTGGCCTGCTTGCGGAGGTCCTCGAGCTCCGCCAGGATGTCCATCTGGTTGGACACCTGGACCCGCTTCATCGGCGGCGGCTCGACCTGGATGTCGACGTCGGTCTTGTCGAACTCGACGGCGACCTCCTCGGCCTCTGCCGCGGGCAGCTCGGCCTCCGCCGGGAGGGCTTCGACGCCCTCCACGGGGGCATCGGACTCCACCTCCAGGAGCTCCGGCTCCCCTTCCGGCTCGCCGAAAGGCGCGGGTACGCGGACCGGTCCGCGGCGAAGCGGAGTGGTGACCTCGCCGTCCACCTCCATGGCGGAGGACGGGTCGGCGGAACCCTCTTCGCTCGCTCCGGCGTCGGCCGTTGTCTCGGCGGCCTCCGAACCGAGCTCGAACGGTTCCGCCGGCGGCTCGGGTGTCATGGGCTCGGGGTGGGGCTCGGCGAACCGTGGCGCCTCGGCCGGGGGTGGGGCGACGTCGGCCGGTGCGGGGCGCGGCGGTGCCGGCTCGGGGGATGCCGCCGGCACGGCCTCGGGCTCGTCGACGGCCTCCTCGGCCGCCCGGGCGAGGGCGGCCGCGGAAATGCTGGGCGGCCGCTGTGCCGGCTCCGGAGCGGTCGGGCGGAGCGACGGCGCCGGCCTGGGCCTGGGGGCGGTGGGTTGCGGAGCCGCCATCCGCTTGCGCAGCTTCTTCAGGGTGAGCTTGGTGATCTCCTTGAGGGTCTCGAAGACCCCCTGCCCGGTGATCGCCGACGACTCGAAGCACGGGTGGAGGTTGCCGGCGTTGAGATCCTGGTTGAGCTCCTCGACCGTGAGGATGTTGTGCAGGTCCCGCTTGTTGAACTGGAGCACGAGGGGGAGGTCCTCGACCTCGAGGCCGAGCTCCCTGAGGTTCTCCTTGAGGCTGGCGA
>Ga0068714_10001972_pt1 | contig 27802 bp, 24 predicted proteins | sample MTBNYHSulfiMetaG_FD_62988 | JGI IMG/M metagenome (GOLD analysis project Ga0068714, IMG submission 62988) | Enrichment culture microbial communities from rom New York Harbor, USA that are MTBE-degrading - MTBE-NYH (New York Harbor Sulfidogenic)... | ecosystem: Environmental > Aquatic > Marine >... | reverse complement strand
CTTTGAACCTTGAACCTTGAACCTTGAACCTTGAACCTTGAACCTTGAACCTTGAACCTTGAACTTTAAACCGATTTCAAATCCCACCTCCGCAACACCTCATACCGCACCCCTTCCGGCCGCGTCTCCGAGACCACCAGGGCGAAATCCGACACCGGCCAGGTGATGCCCGCCGGCGGCTCGCCCTCGGGCGCCCGCCGCGCCTTGCGCATCAGGGTGAGGTGGGCCTGGAACGGGCGCTCGTCGGGCTCCAGGGCGCAGGCGAGCATCGCCTGTTTCAGTGCCGCGGCCAGGGAGAGCAGCGGCTCCGGCGGCACGTCAGTGCCGAGCCACACCACCTGCGGGCGGGGCCAGAAGCCCAGCTCGTTCAGCTGCAGGGTGAAGGGGGGAAGCGAAATGGCGCCGGCCGCCTGCTCCATGCAAAGGCGGGTATCGGAATCGACGCTGCTGAGAAAGGCGAGGGTGATATGGAGGTTTTCTGGTACGACCGGGCGGCCGCCGCACCCCTTCAATAACGGCTTGTAGTCCGCCAGTTGCCGGCGCACCGCCTCATCCGGCCAGAGGGCGAAGAAGAGACGCTGGTGCTGCGTCTCAGCCATGCAGTTGCCGCTGCGCGCCACGCAACGCGTGGGCCACCGCCTGGCGGCGCACCGCTTCGCGGTCGCCGTCGAAGCAGACGCGCTCCGCCTCCGCCCCCACCCCGCTGCGGGCCCAGGCAAAGCAGACCGTGCCGACCGGTTTCTGCTCGCTGCCGCCGCCGGGTCCGGCGATGCCGCTGATGGCCACGGCGAGCTGGGCATGGCTGCGCGCCAGGGCGCCCATGGCCATCTCGGAGACCGTCTGTTCGCTGACCGCCCCATGGCGCTCCAGGGTCTCGCCGCTGACCCCGAGCATCTCCTGCTTCGACTCGTTGGTATAGGTGACGAAGCCGCGCTCGAACCAGGCGGAGCTGCCGGGAAGGTCGGTACAGACCTTGGCCACCCAGCCGCCGGTGCAGGACTCGGCCAGGGTGAGCATCCTGCCCTGGCGGGTAAGAGACTCCGCCAGCTCCGCGGCCAGCACCTGCAGCGCCTCGTCGTCATAGGTCATGAAGTCTCTCCTTGTTGCACGCGGGTTCAGGGCCCCCGAACCGGACAGGCGTTCGGGCAGCGGGATCCCAAGTATGGAAAGCGATGGCACGCGAATCAATCCCTCCTTCGTGCCACCACGTTTCCATCTGGCCGGCAAACGGGCTTTTCCGATACACTTGCACGGATGAGCAGAACAGAGAAAAAAAGCGCCCAGCCGCCCGCCCACACCCCGATGATGCATAGGTGTTTCATCCTTGTTTTTCAAGGGTATTTTTAATATCAGCAGCACAAAAGCTACACTAAAAGTTACAGTTTTTTAGCCCCTTGCTTCATAGTGTGTGTTTTTGTTGTAACCAATTGTTTTATTTAACTTAATCCTTATCACTCATTGCCCATTACTCCTGCTGCAAAGGTTTTAAGTCATTGTTTAACAAATACATTTTCAAATAACACGGCATAAAAGCTACACTAAATGGCCAGTGACCTTGCTTCCAATGGCGGCCGCCGCCTCTTACAAACCGTACCTCCGCTTTGCATTGGTACCAAATACGGACTATATTTGGTACGTTCTGGAATCAGAGATACGGTGGACACATTATGAAACTCAGCGAATCGGTCAAACCCATCAGCTACCTCAAAAGTCATACGGCCGAGGTCTTACGAGACGTCAGCGAGGGCCAGCGGACCATGGTGATCACCCAACACGGTGAAGCCAAGGCGGTTCTCCAGGACATCGCCAGTTACGAACAAACCCAGGAATCGCTGGCGCTACTCAAGATGCTGGCCCAGAGCTCCAAGTGCATTCAAGAGGGGCGTAGCAAGCCCGTCAAAACAGCCTTCGCGGATATCCGCAAACGCATCAAGGAAAGCACCGGGTGACACGCTACCGCGTCCGGGTTTCAGAAGAAGCGGAACAGGACCTGTTCGACATCTACCGTTACGTTGCAATCCATGACTCGGTGGAGAAGGCAGCGTACGTATTGGATCAACTGGAACCGCTCTGTTCGAGCCTTGCCGAACTGCCCATGCGAGGCCATATCCCTCCCGAACTGGAACGGATCGGCGTAACGAATTACTGGGAGGTTCACTTCAAGCCGTATCGCGTCATCTATGAGGTCATCGGACAGGACGTCTTTGTTCATTGCGTCCTGGATGGGCGACGAGACATGCAGTCGTTACTTGAGCGGCGCCTGGTTCGGTAGGGGCTACCTACACTTCCGCGTTCGCGCAGTAGGTTTGCCGGTCTCAGAGACAACGTATTGTATTACCGTTGTAGCTGCGGCTCGTGACGGTGGCCTGCCCGGCCTCATGCGCCTTTCCGTCAATATCTCAATCTCGTCGTTGAAGCGATCATGACCAAGGGCCAGCCCCCTGTTCACCGCACAACGAATATCCTCAAGCTGTGCATCATCAAGCGTCACACTGAACAGTCGCCGATAAGCCGCCTGGCGCTCCGCATCCGAAGCCGCCAGTTGGAGGTAACCTTCGTGAGGAGTGTAGAGTTTTGTAGTAAGACCAAGGGCATTGGCCCGATAACTAGACCAGTGATACTGACCCGGTTCAGCCACCATCCCGGCCCGCACGGGATTCATCTCGATATACCGCTGACACGTCAGCAAATACCGCTCAGTCTCAACCAGGCAGGACTTGAAGCGCCCCTCCCACAACGTTCCCGTCCGCTGATAGGTATGGTTGAAATACCTCACATATCGACGCCCCAGTGTTTGCATCATGCGCGAGACGCCCTCTTCTGACCGGGGTGTAACTAGCAGGTGAACATGATTGGTCATGAACACCCAGGCATGTACAGCCACCTGGCTCTTCTGCGAGGCCTCATATAGCCAATCCGCATAAGCGGCGAAATCGACATTATCGGCAAAACAGACCTGTCGGTTATTCCCACGCTGGATGATGTGTTGAGGTATGCCCGGTGGGCAGACACGAGGCAATCGGGCCATGGACTCCTCCTTGAGTCATGCAGGTATTCAATCTGGAAACCTTCTCACAAGATGACGGTATCGGCAAGTCGGCAAATGCCACTAATCCTGAGTTGTTACTCTGACCCCGGACTCCTGCTGACCCCGGACTCCTGCACCAAACCGAATCGGGTCCTTTGCCGTAAACCTGTCCCCCGACGCACGTCGTACACTAATTTCAAAATTTTCCCTGACGCAACAATCGTTTGCAGAGGCTTTTTTCCAGTCGAGCACCTTTCCGGTCAAAATTTTGCCCAGACGCGGTTTTTCGCTTAGCTCGGTGTGAATAGCCCGGACATACATGTATCCTTTTTCACCAACATGCTGGTGGAACGTTCAATACTTAGTCCCAATAATCGCTTCCATCAATATCAAAGATATCCCCAGATGGTTTCATAGAAAAATACTTGTGCTTACCAAAGAAACTCAGCAGAAATAAATTTCTTGAGCATTCAAGCATTACCTTTACAACTTCATCTTTATCAACCAGCACATGCACTTCACAAGAATATTCCTTATTGCAGTGCTCTATCACGAAGCATTGCACTTCGCTGCTATAACTCTTCAGCTCAGCATATGTTTTAAGCTTGTATTCACTCGATACCTTATCGAGCGCTTTTTCAAGTTCACTCATTTACCATGACCAAAAATGTGGATGAGGATATCTTTGCTTAAAGCCTTCGAGCGCGCCCTTTGCCGCATGTCCTTTATGTGCCTTATCAACCCGAAAACCAAGCTTATTCGCTCTATCAATCATTCGGAAGTAGTTATTTCCCGATCTGCCAAAGCTCAAGCTTGGCCATGCAGCAGCACCACCAGTACTGGCTGCCCAACCTGCGGCAGCATACCCTGCACCGAGAGTCGCAAAGGTTGCGTCGGAAGTCCCCGGCGTCCAAAGCGAAGCAAACAAACCACCAGCCCATGCACCCGCTTTTTCCGCCCACGATGCACAGGGATCATTGGTGATTCCGGCATAGTACATCGCTGCGCTCTCACCATATGATTCACCAGCATCAATACCGAACAAGAGTCCAGGTGGGTCAATCCAATTAACTGGATCGTTCATCACGTAACCGTACAGGTTCGTATCACCGCCGTTGAACCCAATCGGGTCCTTTGCAGTCCACCTCCCAGTATCAGCATCATAATCCCGCGCCCCAAACCTCACCAGCCCGGTATGCAGGTCGTAAATCCCGCCCGCAAAACCAAACGGCTGGAACCCAGGATTGGTGTCGAGGACGACATTGCCAAACTCATCATAATCCATCCGCTGCACGATCTCGCCGGTGGCGCTGTTGACCACCAAGCGCGGCGAGCCGAGATGATCGGAAAGGACGCGGTAGTTCACTCCGTCCTTGACCATATAGCTCGGCACATTGCCCTTATCGCCGTAGACGAAACGGCTGACCACGTTGCCGCTACCGTCGAGTTCGGCGATGGGGTTGAGCTGGTCGCGGTAGAGGAAGCCCTGGACCAGTTGGCCGTTGACCTTCTTGCCGATGCGACGGTTTTGGCCGTCGACGACATAGTCGATGGTCATATCGCCCGGCAGTTTCACCTGCATCAGGTTGCCCAGCACGTCGTAGTGGTACTGGGTGGTGACTCCACCCTGCGCCTTGGCGATGAGTTCGCCGTTTTCGGTGTAGGCGTAGGAGGCTGCGCCGTAGGTGACGAGGCGGTCCTGCGCGTCGTAGGTGGCGGCGGACACTCCTGACTTGCCGGCATGGCCAACACGGTTGCCGTTTTCGTCGTAGGTGTAGGTGGAGACGACAACGCCGTTCTCGGTCACCGTCTCCAGGCGGCCGGCGAGGTCGTAGCCGTATTCGTAGACGGTGCTCACCCCTTCGATGTTCTCCACCTTGCGGGTAATGCGGCCGAGCTTGTCGCGCTCGTACTGGGTGCCGAGCACCGCTGTGCCGCCCACCATGGCTGTCTCGCCGGCGAGCTCGCCGAAGCTGTTGTAGTTGCGGTTGGTGGCGGTGCTGCCGAGGCTGGTGCCGGTAAGCAAGCCGTTGACGGGGCTGCGCTCGAGGCCGAGGTCGCCGGCGGCGGTCAGCAGACCGTCGTTGTCATAGCCGTAGCTGACCGGCATGCCGTTGACGCTGCGGGCGGTGACCCAGAAGTTGTTGTCGAAGCCCTGGCTGACGGTGCCGGTCACCTCACCGCTCCATGTGGTGGATATGGGCAGGAAGCCGTCGTAGGTGAAGCTGAGCTGGCCGCCGTCCGGTGCGCTGATGCTTGCGAGCTTGCCGGTGGTGCCGTCGTAGCCGTAGCTGTACTGACCGCGAGGGAAGGTCAGGGTATCGAGCTTGCCGCCGGTGTTGTAGGCAAGCGCGACCGCCTGGCCGTCGGGGCGCTGGACCTCGGTGAGCTGCTTGTCGAGGTTGTAGCTATAGCGGGTCAGGGTCTGCCCGCCGGCAAGATTCGGCGGGGTGTACTGCTGCTCCAGATCCACCGGGGTGTAGTCGAAGAGGTGTGCCTCGCGGCCCGGCGGGATGAGCGCGGTCAGGTTGCCGTTGGCATCGTACTGGTAATCGATCACCCTTCCGTCAGACAGGGTCTGACTGGTGACTCGGCCGACCGCGTCATTGGTGAAGGTGACGCTGCGGCCCAGCGGGTCGGTGATGCTGCTGAGGTAGCCCTGCGCATCGTAGCCGAGGATGACGGTGCGGGCGTTGGTCCCTTGCCCTTCGGTGATGCCGGTGAGGCGGCCGCGGGCGTCGTAATCGTAGTTTGCGACTTCGAGGTCGAAGCTTTGGCTCAGGGCCGGCTTGCCCTTGTCGTTTATCTCTACGATGGCCTGGCGGCCGGTCGGGCTGGTCCCCGTCCAGGTGCGAGTGGCTGCGCTATAGCCGGTGGTCGAGGTGCGGCCGTTGACGGTGGTGGTTTCCGACAGGGAGGTGAGGCTCAGGGGATCGTTCGGGTCCGAGAGCGTGACGTTGCGTGTGCTGTTCATAGCGAGGTGAATACCTGCTGGGGTATTCACATTGATGGCGGTCACATAGGGTGCCTCCATACCGGCACGGGGGTCTGGTGCCTTGTAAAGTATGCTAGTGGTACCGTCTGCGGCATTGGATGTTTCGCTAACCCCGAAGCTGGTAGCGGTGATGTGACGGCTCGATACTGTCTCATCCGGAGAGGTGGATGACCTCACAACCGATTCATCCAGCAACTCGACGCTATAACGGTTACTCCTGCCTTCTGCACTTGTCAGGCTGGCTTCGAAACCCGATTCTGTCTCGCTGCGCGAAATGGTCCAGCCCCCGCCCAGGGGATCACGATCCTTAATCAGGCGACCGAAACTATCATAACTGTAGGTATTTTGTGCGCCGGAAGGCTTCTGTTCCTTGGTAAGCAGGCCACCCGGCGTATAGGTCATGGCATGGACTCCTCCTGCGGGATTGATGACTTCCACCAGATGCCCATAGCTATCTACCGTAAGCCTGGTACGCTGGCCGTCGGGTGCGACAATGGCAACGGGATTGCCGGAAGCATCGCTTTGGATGACAGTAGCGTTGCCATCGGCATCCTCGATACGGTTCAGATAGCCACTTGTGTCGTAACTTAAGGAATAGCGGAGCACGCCCGTTACACTCTCATATGTGCGCAGGTGCCGCCCAAGATAGTCGAAGACGTAGATTTCCCCCGCGTCATCTGCAAATACCGTGAACTCACCGGCAACCAGTTCCTTGTTCATCTGCTTCACGTGGCGGATGCGGTTGTTGTGGCTATCCGCGATGAGTAAGCTGCCGTCTGGAGAGAGGGCGACGCCATAGGGGTTAGCAAGCCAGGTCCTGCTGGCGGCCCCGCCATCCCCTCTAAAGCCCTGAACACCGACACCTGCCACAGTGGTGATAATCCCGTCAGGGCTCACCCGGCGGATGCGCTCGTTATAGGTGTCAGCAATGATCAAACTGCCGTCAGGGGCAACCGCGATCCCATGCGGAAGGGTGAGCGGAGACTCAGTGGCCAGACCTCCATCGCCGCTGTAGCCTGTTGCCCCGGTGCCTGCCACCGTGGTGATGATGCCGTCCAGGCCCACCCGCCTGATGCGGCTGTTGAAGGTATCTGCGATATAAAGGCTACCATCCGGGCCGATTGCCATGTCCTTTAGACCATTAAGCTCCGCCTCTGTAGCCTTCCCGCCATCTCCACTGTAGCCGTTCCGATTCGCTCCAGCGACATGTACCATATTCCCGCCAGGCCCCTTGCGATAGATTCGGTTCCAGCTATCGAAATACACACTGCCATCAGGACCAACCGCCACAGCGTTCGGACTCGGCTCAAAAGTCTCCAATACTGTAATTGACACAAGAGTGCTGATAATCCCGTCCGGCCCGACCCGGCGGATGCGGCCGTTATTCGTATCGGCAATATAGATACTGCCGTCGCTACCTAGAGCCACGTCGCGCGGTGCATTGAGCTGCGCCTCGGTCGCCGGCCCTCCGTCTCCGCCATAACCCTTGACGCCAGTCCCAGCCACTGTACTGATGATGCCGTCCGGGTCGACCTTGCGGATACGGTGGTGGCCCGTATCTGCAATGTAGATACTGCCATCCGGTCCAACCCCCGCCTTTTGTGGGTGTTCGATACGTGCCTCGGTCGCCACGCCACCGTCACCAATGATCGTGTAATCTACTGCGCCGCCCGCCACTGTGTCGATGACTTCACCCTGGCGTTCGACAACCTGCCTAGAGCCATCTCCCTTGTAGAGTGTCTTCGTTGCGATATCGTAACGATGGTGCTGTTCGAAACTCCAGGAGCCGATGCCATTGCCGGGTATTTCTCCCTGCATCTTGATCAGGTACACCTGAGTTAATCTCGCCTCACGTGTTGCTAGTGAACCACTCAATCTGCCACTGCCGATTACCCTGAACGATTTAATGACCTCGTCAGGCTTCATATAAATAATCGGATAAACGTAACTCAGGCTATAGGTAAGATTGACGCTTCCCTTCAGTGGGCGTCCCATTCCATCCTTGCCATCCCATACGAATGTTGTCTCCAGATTTGGCATCGGAGCAAAAGTCTGATGATGCACCTGGCCCGCCACCTGGATACGTAGTTCAATTCGGCTAAGCGGACCAGGCACAGAAGGCCCACTGAGGGGGATACGGAGGTGATGACTGGCAGCATACCCAGGAACCCTATCCGAGCGATAGCTCAAAATGCTTGAGGTTCCCGCAACAGAAAGCGACTCACCTAGTATCTGGTTTTCAGCCTCGATGATACACCCTGTCTTCAAGCAAGGACTGGGAATGGTGACCTGCTCTTTTGACTTGACTGTGGGTGTCTTGGCATCAGGGTGCAAACCATACGGCCAGTTACAGTCCCACGGGGTGAAGTGCGTGATGGGACTGCGCCAAAGCGTTTCACCAGGCGAATAGAGCTCGGCAAGTTGTGCAAGCTCATCGTTGGTGATGCCGAGTGCTGCCAGGGCTGTAGGAGTAGCTGCATTCCCGCTCCCGTCCACATCCAGATCAGCCAAACCATTGGTGATGGAAAGGATCTGAATCACACGACCGTTTTCCGAGGGGATCCAGGCGGCCTTGTCACGGTCATACCAGCCTACCGGGACGATGCCGCCGACCGGGAAGCCGATGAAGTTATCGACATAAAACGGAACCGGCTTGCTGAATCGCACCTCTTTGGCGCCAGCAGCTATCGCCTCGTCCACGCTCAGTTCCACTGCATAGGTGTAGCCGGATGTCGGCGGCAGTGCGCCGGGCATGGTTTTGGGACCTTCGGCACCGACGGTGTACTCGGTGGCGCGGATATTCATCGAAGTGAGAGGCTGAGCAGTGCCGTCCGGCAGGATCATCTGTGCCTGTAGACCCTGGGGGAAGAATAAGGTCGCCTGGCGGCTGCCGTCCTCATCGGTGACGACATTCCCCTGGGCAACCTGGATCGGCGCAGTCGAGGCGAGGTCGATGGTGGTGACCTTGCTATCGAGCGGGATCATCACCACATCCGGCAGCCAGGCCCAGTCGGCCCACGGTGCGGTGATCTGGCGCTGCACCGGCAGGTAGCCGGTCTTTTTGTAGTTGACGGTGAGGAGGCCGCCGCCGTTGACGGCGAGGTCGAACACGCCGTCTCTGCGGGTGCCGGTCCAACCGAATTCGCCGTGGCCCTTGATGGTGACGGTGACACCGGGCAACGGCGCACCGCCGCGTGTGGTGACCTTGCCGCGCAGCACCGAGACGCGCCGTTCTTCGATGGTGCCGGGCTCGACGCCCCGCTGGATCGGATTGCTGCCGCTGTAGAGGAAGGCAGTGGAGGCGTAGACGGTGGTGGGCACCGTGGGGTCGATGGGCGGAGCGATGCGGGCCGGGTCAGGCGGCACGTAGCCGGTGCCCGGCTCCGGTACGCCGGTGCTGATAGTTACCTCTTCGGCAGCATGATTGCCTGCCCGGTCACGGACCTTGATGAGGAGGTCGTCTCCGGCCGTGGCCCCGAGTTGGGCGCTGAAGCTGCCGTCCGCCGCAACCTGCACCGTGATCGATTCGCCGGTGGTGGCATTGTTGATGGTGATCCAGCTGCCCTGCTCGGCACTACCGGCATCGCCGGAAATGGTTGCCATCTCCCCTTCGATGGTGACCGTGATGAGGTCACCGACCGCAGGCAGCGGCGGGACGGTGTCGAGGGTGCCGGCGATATTCAATGTGGCGCTGTTGCCGGCCAGATCCGTGGCGCTGATCGCAAAGGCGTTGGCACCCTCGCTCAGGGTGACCGGATAGTTGAAATCGTGCTGCAGTCCAAGGGCGACCTCGCTGCCGTCGATAACGAGTGTGGCGCTTTCGTTTACGGTGCCTCCGATCGCGATCTCGCCCTGGTTGGTGTAGAAGTCGTTTTCCGGGGCGGTGACGCTGATGACCGGGGGAACGGTGTCGACGGTAAAGCCCACATTGGCCTTTTCGGAGGCGTTGCCCGCGTAGTCGCTGACCTGCGCAGCGAGGGCGACATAGCCTTCCGGCAGGGGGTTGACCAGGGTGCAGTTGGCGTTGTCTGCGGTGGTGTCGCAGTTGGCGGGCACTTCGATGCCGTCTAGGAACAGTTGCAGGCTCTCGCCGTCGACGCCGATACCGCTGTCGCTCCAGGAAAGTACGATGAGGGGCGGATTGGTGTTGCTGTAGCTCGCGGCCTGCGGGCTGTCGATGGCTATCTGGGGCGGGACGGTGTCGCTGAATACCGCCAGGGCACGGATGTCCTTGTCACGGTTTCTGTGCTTGTGGTCGTTCCCGGCGTCGATTTCGTGGAGGATCTGGCCGTCGGGACCGATGTGCATGATCGCCTTGCGGTTCGCCAGCCAGAGCGTGCCGTCCGCCCTGTCGGCGACCATCGCGCTGATGGCGCCACCGCCGTGGCGCGGGTGGAAGGGGGCCAGTTCGATCTCGACCAGGCCCGAGGCGTCGACCCGGTAGAGCCGGTGTTCGGCTGCGGCCCACAGGGCGCCGCGATAGTCCGGGGCGATGTGATCCAGATGGCGCAGTTCCGTTTCGAAGCGCACCGTGCCGGTGTTGTCGATGCGCAGCAGCCGCTTTTCGGTGGCTACCCAGAGTTCCTGCAGGTATTCGTCGTATTGGACGGCGCGGATGTCGCGGCGGGTATTGAAAACTTTCGCAAGGACGGGTTCGCCCGCCGACTCCTCGACCAGGTAGACCGCGTGCCGGTCGGCGAGCCAGACCTGCGAGGACTCGGGCGCGACGGCCAGGCCGGTGAGTTTTCTCCTGGTATCCGTCGAGCCCAGCACGTCGCCCCCGGAGGAGTAGTGCACGAGTTCCCGGTCGTCGCCCAGCCAGAGGCTGCCGTCTTCAGGGACGACCGCCAGGGATACGGTATCGTCCTTGCTGTGCTCTTCCCGGTGGCGATTTCGATGGTCGCCCTTGCGTCGGCGCTGCGGCCCGTACCGACTGACCAATGTCCCGTCGAAGGCATAGGCGCTCAGGGTGTCGTCGCCGTAGGCCCACAGCAGTCCGCGCTGTTCGTCCAGGGCCAGCGCCTGAACCGCCTCGGCATCGCCGATCTCGAACAGCACGCTGCCGTCGGCGGTGGCGAGTTTGAGCACCCCGTCGGATTCGGCGACCCAGAGGGCGCCGGCATAGTCGTTGTCTGGTGTTGTCACCGCCTCAGCGGTAAAAGCGAGAAACAGGGAAAGGGAGAGCGCGATGAAAATACGGAGGAGGCGGGTATGCTGCACGGGGGTGTATTCCTTTACATATAATCCATTTTAATTATGTGTGATTATGCAGAATCACATTGCGGCAGCGCAACCCAGCCTTGCGGTCAGGATTTATGTGCCTCCGGGCAAACAGATTTATTGGGGCAGGTCGGCCTTAGGGCCGAGATGTCTGAACAAGCCCGACCAGGCAGGAGGATGAGGGGGAATTATTTATATCCCCTCTCCCCAACCCTCTCCCTGGGGGAGAGGGGGTTGATTGTGCTATCGGCAATCTTGTAGTGAGATTTGGAACAGTTATTCAGTTAAAGGCAGTCTCTCGTCGCACGGCGGGCACACGGCCCGCCCTATGCTAGGAAATTTTATCCCCTCTCCCCAGCCCTCTCCCAGTGGAAGAGGGAGTACCCGTGCCACACTGCAAATGCATCTGCTCTTAACCAGCGGAATCGTTAGAAACTACCGATTGTTCGCAAGCCCCGGAAAATAGCTGTCGAAGTCTATCCCCTCCTCCCCCGACATCACCGCCGAGAGGGCATCCAGCGCCTTGTCGGCATTGAGGGCGTCCTCCTCGCTCAGCACCTCGCGCGCCGAGCCGAGGAAGTTGAGCAGCCAGGTGCCTTCCGGCTGCGGACCGACCAGCAGGAGGTTGACCGTCTCCTCACCGTTGCGCCCGCGGCAGCGGGCGACGAACCCGTCCGATTCGATCACCTGGACCGGGATGCCTATGCACACAGCGGTTCGCCCTCGCGGGTCTTGCTGTCCCAGAAACAGGGCAGCGGCTCCTCGCGCGGGATGAGAATCACGCCGGCGGCGGCCAGCTCACTGACCACCATCTGCAGCATCTCTTCGATGCGGGCCAGGGTGACGGAGGAGAGGCCGAGGGTGTTGTTCAGCTCGTAGGGGACCATGCCGACAATGGTCACATGGCGTGGCGCATCGCCGCTGACCGCGAGCAGCGCCAGCAGATCCGAGAGGCCGAGCTGGTGGTTGGAGATCCTGGTCTGGAAGAAGGCGGGCACCTGCTCGTCGGCGAGCCGCACCAGGGTGCCGGCAGGGGCGCCGGTGTTGACGCAGTCGGTGACGATGAGCCGCTCGCGGCCGCGCATCGGCTGGTAGAGCTCGGTGCCGGTGGTGCCGCCGTCGATCACCTCTACCTCGTCGGGGAGGTGGTAGCGGGCCTCCAGCAGCTCGGCCACGCGCACGCCGACCCCTTCGTCCTGCATCAGGATGTTGCCAAGACCGATCACCAGTATGGGAACCATGGGGCCTCCTTTAAAACAAAAAATCACTCTCACCGCAGAGGCGCAAAGGCGCAGAGATGCAAAATGGCGAGTTAAACTCCGCCATCCCGAAGGCCGGGATCCTGATTCCCCTATCGCGGAAATATCTCCTGGATTCCGGCCTTCGCCGGAATGACGATGCCGACCATTCCGCTATACACCCTTTGCGCCTCTGCGCCTTTGCGGTGAGTGTTTTTTAAACGACGTTCTTTCAGGAGAACGCCATGAACAGCCCGGCGGTGGCGGTGCCGACGCCGAGCAGCCGCCTGCCCTGCCCCTGCATGAGGGTGCGCCCGAGGCCGATGCCGGCAAGGTGCAGCATGGCGGTGACCAGGGCGAAACCTGCGGCGTAGGCCAGCGCCCCGCTCGAGGCGGACATCTCCAGGGCGTGGGCCTGGCCGTGGAACAGGCCGAACAGGGCAACCAGCGCCATCCCGGGCAGCAGCGGCAGGCGCACGTTGAAGGCGACCAGCAGGCCGAGTACCACCACCGAGGCGAGGATCAGCGGTTCCATCAGCGGCAGGGCGATGCCGGCGAAGCCGAGGGCGGCGCCGCCGAGCATCATGCCGACGAAGGCGGCCGGCAGTGCCCACAGGGCGCGGCTGCCTGCGTAGGCGGCCCACAGGCCGACCGCGACCATCGCCAGCATGTGGTCGAGGCCGCTCAGCGGGTGGACCAGGCCATGCCACAGGCCGCCGTCGGTGGCGTGTCCGGTGTGGGCCAGCGCCAGCGCCGGGGTGAACAGCAGCGCCACAGCGGCGGCGCGTTTGATTTGTGCACTCATCATCTTCTCCACTCCTCTTGCGCTACAGCACCTTGACCTTGACGATCTCCTGCTGCTCAGTGTCGACCATATGGATGGCGCAGGCAATGCAGGGGTCGAATGAATGGACGGTGCGCAGCACCTCCAGCGGTTTTTCCGGATCGGCCACCGGGTTGTCCATCAGCGAGGCCTCGTAGGGACCGATCTCGTCGTTCTGGTCGCGGGGACCGGAGTTCCAGGTGCTGGGGACCACCGCCTGGTAGTTCTTGATCTTGCCGTCCTCGATCACCACCCAGTGCGACAGCGCGCCGCGCGGCGCCTCGTGGAAGCCGAAGCCGCGCACCTCGCCCTTGGGGAAGACCGGCGGGTTGAAGGTGTCGGTGTCGCCGGTGGCGATGTTGTCGACCAGCTTCTGCCACTGCTGCTTGAGGGTGTCGAGCATCACGCCGCAGCGCACCGCGCGGGCGGCGTGGCGGCCGATGGTCGAGTGCAGCGCGGTGACCGGGATGTCCGGCTTGCCGGAGACGCTGCGCAGGGTGCCCATCGCCTGGTCGAGGTAGCGCTTGGCACCCTCGTGGCCGGAGGCGACCATGACGAAGACGTTGGCCAGCGGACCGACCTGGGCGCGCTTGCCGTAGAAGGTGGGCGCCTTGACCCAGGAGTACTTGCCCTCGTCCTGGAAGTCGGTGTATTGCGGCTCGGTCTCGCCGACGTAGGGATGCAGCGCATCCTGCCCCTCGTACCAGGAGTGCTTGGCGCTCTCGGCCACGCCTTCGCGGAAGTACGGGTCGCCGTGGCTGGTGATCGGCTTGAAGGTGCTGAGGTCGCCGTTCTCGATGTAGCCGCCGGGCAGGTCGAACACCGTGCCTTTGCTGTCCTGCGGGCAGTCGGGCACGGAAAGGTAGTTGGTCACGCCCTTGCCGTAGCCGGCCCAGTCGAGGTAGAAGGCGCCGATCGCCGGCACGTCGGTCATGTAGGCCGACTTGACGAAGTGATCGAGCTTGTCGATCCAGCCCTGGATCATCATCAGCCGCTCCATGTTGAGCACCGACTGGCTGTTCATGTTGATCGAGTTGCTGATGCCGCCCACCGCGAGGTTCTGGATGTGCGGCGACTTGCCGCCGAGCACCGCGACGATCTTGTTGGCGTAGTTCTGCACCTCCAGCGCCTGCAGGTAGTGCGCCACCGCCAGCAGGTTGACCTCGGGCGGCAGCTTCATCGCCGGGTGGCCCCAGTAACCGGTGGCGAACGGGCCGAGCTGGCCGCTGCCGACGAAGGTCTTGAGCCGGTCCTGCACCGCCTTCATCTCGTGCGGGCCGTTGAGGTGCCAGTCGGAGAGGCTTTCGGCCAGTTGCGCCGCCTTCTTCGGGTCGGCCTGCAGGGCGGAAGGGACATCGACCCAGTCCACCGCCGAGAGGTGGTAGAAGTGGACGATGTGGTCCTGGATCGCATGGGCGGTCTGGATGATGTTGCGCACCAGTTGGGCGTTGACCGGCACCTCCATGCCGAGGGCGTTCTCCACCGCGCGCACCGAGGTGATCGCATGCACCGTGGTGCACACGCCGCAGAAGCGCTGGGTGAAGAGCCACGCCTCGCGCGGGTCGCGGCCAATCAGGATCTTCTCGATGCCGCGCCACATCTGGCCCGAGGACCAGGCCTTGGTCACCTTGCCGTTATCCACCTCGACATCGATGCGCAGGTGGCCTTCGATGCGGGTAACCGGGTCAACCGTAATACGTGTCGTCACGTTGTTCTCTCCTCTCTTGAATCTTCGCTCAGGCGCGCCCGGTGTCGTGCAACACCGGCAGCAGCTTGACCAGTACGATGTAGGCCATCACCTCGAATGCCACGATCCCCACCGTCACCATGATCTCCGGCACCGACGGGAAGTAGCTGTAGCCGGGACCGGGGTCGAAGGTGATGAGGTAGGCGTTGAAGCGCCACAGCGCACCGGCCAGCAGCATCGACACCGCAGCGATCAGCAACTGGCGTCCCTGGCTGCGGCGCCCGGGCGACAGCAGGACGACCAGCGGCACTACGAACAACGCCGTCTCCAGCCAGAACATCAGGCTGGCGAAATCGAAGGCGAAGGCCAGGCCCAGCTTGCCGCGCAGCAGCAGCTCGGCGAAGCGCACCAGCAGGAAGGCCGAGAGCAGGCCGACGATCCCCCGCGACAGTCCCTGCAGCAGGTGGCTCTCGGAGGGGCGGCGGAAGCCGACGGTGACGAACGAGGCCTCGAACAGCACGATGGAGAAGCCCATGGTCACTGCGCTGAGGATCGCCAGCAGCGGCAACATTTCCATGCTCTGCCACAGCGGGTCGACCTTGTGGCCCATGGCGATGAGCAGCGAGCCGAGCGAGGACTGGTGCATGGTCGGCAGCAGCACGCCGAGGGCGATGAAGAAGAACAGCACCTTTTCAAGCTTCAGCTGCAGACCCTTGATACCGAAACGCTCGAGAACGGCCGGGGCGAACTCGATGAGCAACACCAGGATGTAGGTCATCACGCACAGGCCCACCTCCAGCATCACCGAGTTGAAGTTCCAGTTCCACGGCAGCAGGATGTTGTAGAACTGCCACCAGCGGCCCATGTCGAAGAACGCGCCGAAACCGCCGAGGGCATAGCCGAGCAGGCTGGCCAGCACCGCCGGGCGGATCAACGGGTGGTAGCGCCCCTTGTTCAGCACGTAGATGGCGATCGCCAGGGCGTAGCCGCCGCAGGCGAAGGCGGTGCCGACCACCACGTCGTAGACCACCCAGATCCCCCAGGCGTGGCCGCCGTTGAGGTTGGTTACCGCCCCCATGCCGTCGATGAAGCGCACGGCGAGGAAGTAGAAACCGATCAGCGCCAGGACACCCAGGCCGATCACCGGCGGGGTCAGGATGCGCCCGCCCAACGCCTTGTGCGCACTCATGACTCACCTCCGTCGTCTTTACCGGTATTGCGCCTGACCACCCAGGTCAGCCCCGCCAGGGCGACGGCGGGCAGCGCGAAGTAGTTGTAGAGGGTGTGCTGCACCCCTTCGGCCACCGACACCGCCGAGCGCTCGCCGAGCGGCGGCATCCCCAGCCTGTCGAAGGGGATGGAGGAGATGTGCAGCACGTTGGTGCCGCCCGCCTCCTTCTCGCCCCACACGTGCTGCCGGTAGTCGGCGGCGACGCTCTTCTCGTGGTGGCTGTAGGGGTCACGCACGTCGCCGCGCGGGTAGTCGTAGCTGTCGCCCGGCTTGAGCGTGAGACGGCGCTTGGCCTCGGCCAGCAGCGCCTCGCGGGAGCCGAACAGGGTCGCCCCGGTGGGACAGACGTCGGCGCAGGCGGTGGTCAGCCCCTGATCGAGCCGCCCTACCCCGGCCTGGTTGCACATCTGGCACTTCTGGATCTGGCCGAAGGGGTTGTCGTACTCGAACTGCGGCACGTTGTAGGGACAGCCGACGGTGCAGTTGCGACAGCCGATGCACGCCTCTGCGTGGTAGCTGACGATGCCGGTGAGCGGGTCGCGGCGCATCGCCGTGACCGGGCAGACCGAGACGCAGCCCGGGTCGACGCAGTGCATGCAGCTGCGCTTCTCGAAGGCGTAGCCGTCGGTCACCGCATCCTTGAGGGTGCCGTTGCCGTCCTTGTACAGCTTGATGACGTTGAGGGTGTCGCCGGAAAGGTCGCGGGCCGAATCGTAGTAGTCGACCTCGCCGTCGGCCACCGGCGGCATGCCGTTGGCCTCCTTGCAGGCGCTGACGCAGGCCTTGCAGCCGATGCACAGGGTCGAATCGAACAGCATGCCGATCGCCCCGGGTGCGGGCTCGAGGTTGGGCCGCGCCTCGGCGAGTCCCGCCCCGCAGAGGGCGGTGGCGCCGGCGGCGGCCTTGAGGAAATCTCGACGCTTCATGGCAACCTCCTCACTCGTGGCTGTCGCTGCTCGAATCGCCCTCGGCGCCGCCGAGTTTCCTGGCGGCCACCGCGCTGGCACCCACCACCGCGCCGACCACCGCGCCGGCCACCGCCGCCGCGCCGACCGTGGCCCCGGCAGCTCCCTCGCGCTCGTCGATCAGCGGGAAACCGTTGGGCGGGGTGTGGGTCTTGACCTCGGCCAGGCTGAACAGCGGCTTGGTGAAGCCGACCCCCTCCTCGGCGCAGCCGAAACAGGGGTGGCCGACGCCCACCGGCCAGGTGCCGCCGCCGATGTCGTTGAACTCCACCGCCGGGCAGTTGGCGTAGGTCTCAGGACCCTTGCAGCCGAGCTTGTACAGGCACCACCCCTTGCGGTGGCCCTCGTCGCCGAACTCCCTGGCGAAACGCCCGGCGTCGAAGTGCGGACGGCGCTCGCAGTTCTCGTGCACCAGCCGGCCGTAGGCGAACTTGGGCCGCCCCTGGGCGTCGAGTTCGGGCAAGGTACCGAAGGTGAGGAAGTGCATCACCGTGGCGAGGAAGTTGTAGGGATTGGGCGGGCAACCCGGCAGGTTGAGCACCGTCTTGCCCGGCAGCACCGCCTGCGCGCCCTTCGCCTCGGTCGGGTTGGGGCCGGTCGACTGCACCCCGCCCCACGAGGCGCAGGAGCCGAAGGCGACGATGGCCGCCGCGTGCTCGGCCGCCGCGCGGGTGTGCTCGAGCATGGTCTTGTCGGCGATCTTGCAGTAGATGCCGCCGTCCTTGGTGGGAATGGAGCCTTCGATCACCAGCAGGTACTGGCCCTTGTTGGCCTCGATGGAAGCGTCCTTGGCCGCCTCCACCGCATGGCCGGCGCCGGCGTCGAGGGTCTGGTGGTAGTCCAGGGAGATCATCTCCAGGATCAGCCGCTCCAGGGTCGGGTGTTCGCCGCGCAGCAGCGACTCGGTCGGACCGGTGCACTCCTGGCCGTGCAGCCAGATCACCACCGGGCGCTTGCGCGGCGAGGCGACCGCCTCGGCCATCGCCATCGCCTGCTCGGTGGAAAGGCCCATCGTCGCGGCAATGCCGGTGCAGAATTTGAGGAAGGTGCGGCGGCTGACGCCTAACCGCTGTTCAAGCAAATCGAAGTTGTCGTTACTGGTCATTCGTTTCCGCCTCCGCCCCTCTGTATAAAGTGTGTGCGCCATGGCTATTGCATTCCTGCCTGTAAGCGCAAACATCATGCCAGAGGGGGCGGACGGCCCGGGCCGGGACGGAACCCTGACGCAACGGAGCGCCTATTCCCTTGATTTAGAGAGGGAATCGGCGTTTGAGGGGATGGACTGGAAAGGCGAAAAGCGGCCGCGGAGATGGGCTGCCGGCACGCTGCAGGCTGGGAGATGCGCTAAGCTGGGAACCACTACCGCAGAATGTTGATAACTTGCTTACCACCTTGAGGCACAACGATCGATATGCTCAGCCAGGAACAGAAAGAGACGCTTCGCAGGCTCATCGGCCGGAGGGTTCGTTACCAGGGGGATGATTGCACCGTTGTCGATATCCTGGAGCAGGAATCCACGCTGGTGCTGGAGGTTCACGGCCCGCGGTCGGCCCTGCAGGAGAATCAGTACGGCGATCCGGGGCGCAGAACCGCGGAGGTCCATCTCCTTCCGTTGCTCGATGAAGAGGATAGCGGGAAGTTCCATCCGGCATTTCTGGAACTGTGCCTGGTGCCGGAATAACCGCCGCCGCACGGCGAACTGAACTGAGGTTTAAAACACCTGTTCAGCCTGTCATGCGCTCGGCGAGGATGATCGCCCGCACCCGCTCAAGGTCTTCCGCCGTATCCACCCCCGGTCCCGGCACCTGCTCGGCCTCGGCCACGTGGATGCGCCCGCCGTGCCACAACACCCGCAACTGCTCCAGTGACTCCATCCGCTCCAGTTCGCACGCCTCCCTGGTGACATACTCCTCGAGGAAGCCGACCCGGTAGGCGTAGAGGCCGAGGTGGCGAAAGTGTATCGCCTGCTCCGGCAGCTCCTCGGTGGTCACCGCGAAGGCGTCCCGATCCCAGGGGATCACGGCACGGCTGAAATAGAGGGCATTGCCCAACCGGTCCATCACCACCTTGACCACATGGGGGTCGAACAGCTCCGCTGCGGTGTGGATGCGCGTGCAGAGGGTCGACATGTCTGCGCCGTGATCGCCGTCGAGGATGCGCGCCACCTGGCTGAGCAGGCGCGGCGGCATCAGCGGTTCGTCCCCCTGCAGGTTGACGACGATATCATCGCCCGCGAGGCCCAGCTGTTCGGCGGCCTCGGCCAGGCGCTCGGTGCCGGACTGGTGGTGCGCCCCGGTCATGCAGACCGTACCGCCAAAGGCGCGAACCGCCTCCTCGATGCGCGCATCGTCGGTGGCCACGGTTACCGAAGCGGCACCGCTCTGCTGCGCGCGCTCGACCACATGCTGCAGCATCGGCTTGCCGCCGATATCGAGCAGCGGCTTGGCCGGCAGGCGGCTCGAGGCGTAGCGCGCCGGGATGATGACGTGAAAGCCCAATCAGAGCTCCTCGTCGGCGGCCAGCTGGCGCGCCTCTTCCTCGAGCATCACCGGGATGTCGTCGCGGATCGGATAGGCCAGGCGATCGGCCTTGCAGATCAGCTCCTGCTGCGCCTTGTCGTAAAGCAGCGGACCCTTGCAGATCGGGCAGACCAGAATATCGAGCAGTTTTTTATCCATTTTGTTTCTCCAGTGCGGCGAGCAGCGAGTTGCCAAATTCATCGGGAAGGCGGGCAGTGACCGGCAGATACCAGTGCCGCCTCCCGGCGTAGTCGAGATATTTTACCGCATCCTTTTCCGTCATCAGAACCGGGGCGGTGTCGTTAAAATCGAGCTCCCCCTTGCCAAAGGGGTGGTGATCGGGAAAGGGATGCTCGATCGGCTCCAGCCCCAGCGCTCGCAGGGTAGCAAAGAACCGTGCCGGATTGCCGATGCCGGCGACCGCATGCACCGGCCCTGAGGCGAAATCCGAGGGCGGCCTGGGCGGCCCGGCGAGCAGTGGCAAGGCATCGGCGGCGACCAGTTGCATCGGCCACTCCCCTTCCCCTGCGCTGCCGTTGCTGACCACGAAATCGACCGATCTGATCCGGCCCGGCGGTTCGCGCAGCGGGCCCGCCGGAAGACAGAGGCGATTGGCCAGTCGCCGCTCCCCGTCGAGCACCGCGATCTCGATATCGCGTCCCAGGCGATAGTGCTGCATGCCGTCGTCGCTGATGATGAGATCCACAGCGTAGTGCTCCAGCAACAGCCTGGCAGCGGCAACCCGGTCGGGGCCGACCGCCATCGGGCAGCCGCTACGCCGGGCCAGCAGCAGCGCCTCGTCACCGACCTCGCGGGGATCGGAATCCGCTGCGACCGCCTGCGGCCAGGAAGCGGCCTTGCCGCCATAACCGCGGCTGATCAATCCCGGACGGTAGCCATGCCGGCGCAGGAATTCCGCCAACCACAACACCAGCGGCGTCTTGCCGCTGCCGCCGACGGTGATATTGCCGACGACGATGACCGGCACCGCAAGGCGTTCGCTATGCAGTACCCCGATGCGGAAAAGGAGGCGCCGCAGCATCACGAGCAGACAGAAGAGCAGCGACAGCGGCCACAACAGCAGGAGCCAGGGGCTGCCTCGGTACCAGTGCTCGTCGATTCGGCTCACGTTTCCCTTCAGGGTTTTTCCTGGAACTGCATGTTGTAGAGCGCCGCATACTGGCCGCCCAGTTGCAGCAGCTCGGCGTGACGGCCGCTCTCGACGATGCGCCCCCGCTCCATCACCACGATGCGGTCGGCATTTTCGATGGTGGAGAGGCGATGGGCGATCACCAGGGTGGTGCGGTTTTGCATCAGCTCTTCCAGCGCCACCTGGATGTGGCGTTCGGACTCGGTATCGAGCGCCGAGGTCGCCTCGTCGAGGATCAGGACGGGCGCATCCTTGAGCAGGGCACGGGCGATCGCCAGGCGCTGGCGCTGGCCGCCGGAGAGCAGCACACCGTTCTCGCCGACCAGGGTATCGAGCCCTTCCGGCAGCTCGCGGATGAACTCCATCGCGTGGGCCGCATCGGCCGCGGCGGCGATCGCCTCGCGGCTCGAACCCTCGAGCCGGCCGTAGGCGATGTTGTTGGCGATGGTGTCGTTGAATAGGGTGATGTGCTGGCTGACCAGCGCGATCTGATCGCGCAGCGCCGAGAGCGGGAACTCGCGGATGTCGCGACCGTCGAGCAGGATCTGGCCGGCACTGACATCGTAGAAGCGTGGCAACAGGCTCACCAGGGTCGACTTGCCGCTGCCGGAGCGGCCGACGAAAGCGATACTCTGTCCCGGCTCCACATCGAAGGAGATCCCCTGCAGCACCTCCCCCTTGTCCTCGCGGTAAGTGAAGTGCACATCCCGGTAGGAGACGGCACCCTCGCACCGTTCGATGGGGGTGGCGCCCTCATCCACCTCGGCGGGGGTGTCGATGAAGGCGAAGATGCTTGCGGCGGCGGCGATGCCGCGCTGCAGGTTGGCGGTGATCTTGGTGAGCCGCTTCATCGGCGCCAGCAGCATCATCATCGCCGCGACGAAAGACATGAAAGAACCGACGCTCAGCTCGCTGCGATCCACCTCGCGCAGGGCGATGTAGATCACCGCCGCGGCGGCGATGGCGGCAATGAACTGCACCAGCGGGACGCTGCCGGCATTGGTCGTCTCCAGCTTCATGTTGAGCAGCCGGTTGCGCTCATTGGCCTCTTCGAAGCGCCCCCGCTCGTAGTGCTGTCCGCCGAAGGTCTTGACCACGCGCTGACCCTCGATGGTCTCCTCGGCGATCTGCGTGACATCCCCGATCGATCCCTGGATGCGGGTGCTGTAGCGGCGGAAACGGCGGTTGATGAAGTTGATGATATGGGCGATCAGGGGGGTGCCGATGAGGAGGATCAGCGCCAGGCGCCAGTTGAGATAGAACATCCAGCCGAGCAGGCCGATCACGGTGAAGGTATCGCGGATGATGATGGTGATGACATCCGTGGTGGCGTGCGCCACCTGTTCCACATCGTAGATCAGCTTGGAGAGCAGCGTGCCCGAGGGGGTCGAATCGTAGAACGATACCGGCAGACACAGCAGCTTGGAGAACATTTCGCTACGCAGGGCGCTGATCACCTTGCGTGCAACCCACGCCATCCAGTAGTTGGAGAGAAAGGAGGCGATACCGCGGACCAGAAAGATACCGATGAGCACGAAGGGGGTGAGCTGGATGACCTGCGGATCGCGTTCGACAAAGCTGCCATCCATCATCGGCTTGATGAAGGCGGCGAAGCCCGCCTCGGTGGCGGCCACGATCAGCAGGCTGACAATCGCAATGACAAAGGCACGCCACAGGGGAAAGACGTAGCCCAACAGGCGGCGGTAGAGGCGTTTGCCTTCGCCGCTGGCAACGGTGGTGGTCATTACTTGCTATCGTCCGGTTTATTGGTGGCGAATGTCAGATTGACGAAACCGAGCTGACGCGCTGCATCCATCGCGGTGATCACCGCCTGGTGTGGCGTGTTGCGATCGGCGCTGAGGATCACCCGCGGTTTTTCCTGCCCGCCGGCCGCCTCCTGGATCGCCCGCTTGAGGGAATCGATTTGGGTGTTGATGACTTCATGTTTGTTGACGAAATAGCGCCCCTTGACGTCGATGCTGATCTCGACCACCTGCTTCTCGCTCTGCAGCGGCTGGCCGCTCGCTTCCGGCAGTTCGATGCTGATCTCGGTCTCCCGTTCGAAGGTGGTGGAGACCATGAAGAAGATCAGCAGCAGAAAGACCACGTCGATCAGCGCGGTGAGATTGACGTCCGGCTCCTCCGTGCGGCGCGACTGCAGACGCATCAGGCGGCCTCCTCGCCGGCCTCACGCTCGCCGTGGATCACCTCCACCAGCTTGAGCGCCTCTTCTTCCATCTTGATCACCAGCATGTCGACGCGGCCGCGGAAATAGCGGTAGAACATCAGGCTGGGAATGGCCACGGAGAGCCCGGCGGCGGTGGTGATGAGGGCCTCGGAGATCCCCCCGGCCAGTACGGTGGGGTTGCCCACCCCCTGGGCGGTGATCGCGGCGAAGACCTTGATCATGCCGATGACCGTGCCGAGCAGGCCGAGCAGCGGGGTGATGGAGGCGATGGTGCCCAGGGTGTTGAGGAAACGCTCCAGCTCCAGTACCACCTGGCGGCCGGTCTCCTCGATCGCCTCCTTCATCACATCGCGTTCGTGCTGCATGTTGATGAGGCCCGCGGCAAGGATGCGGCCGAGCGGCGAGCTGTCGCGCAGGAGCTTGATTCGCTCGGCGTTGAGTTCGTGCTTGCGGTGCAGTTGCCACACCTGGGCCACCAGGTTGTTCGGCACCACCTTCTCCTGCTTCAGCACCCAGAACCGTTCCCCGATGATGGCCACGGCCACCACGGAGCAGAGAATAATGGGCAGCATCAACCAACCGCCGGCGGTTACCAGTTCAAACACCTTGTATACCTTCCCTTAACGCCCTGAAATCAGCGGGTTAATTTAACAAAGTGCGGCCCCCGCGCATAGTGCCGGCCCTCACATTCTGTCGCCGAAGCCGCCGAGGACTCCTCACTCCTCCTCCCAACGGCTGTGCCAATAGCGTTGCACCTGCCGGCGCCAGCTGCGGGGCCGGAGTTCCCCGGCACCGAGGGTCAGAGAGAGTGCCCCACTGCGATAGCTGTGGATCTCACGCACCCCTGCCTGACGGTAGCGCGCCGCGACATCGGGCTTGGGAAAGCCGAAGCGGTTGCGGTAGCCGACCGGATAGAGCACCCACGCAGGCTGTACCGCCTCGATAAAGCCCCGGGTCGATGAGCTCCTGCTGCCGTGGTGGGGGGCGACCAGAACATCGGCGTGCAGATCCGCATCGCCCGCCACCAGCAGCCGTTCGGCGTCGGCTTCGATATCGCCCGGCAGCAGTACCCGCTGCCCTGCCACCGAAACCATGAGCACACAGGACTCGTCATTGCCACGCCCGTCCCGGCCAGGGTCCGGGTCGGGGGGGTGGAGTATGGCGAACGCCACCCCGTCCCACTGCCACGACTGCCCGCTGCGGCAGAGCTCGGAGCGGGCCCAGCTCACCTTGTGCGGCGCACTGCTCAGGATACGCCGTATCGGGATCCCCTCGCTCAGGGAGCGGGCGCCGCCCATGTGATCGTTGTCGGCATGGCTGAGCAGCAGGATATCCACCGCTTCAATTCCCCGCTCGCGCAGAAAGGGCAGCAACACCGCCTTGCCGGTATCGAAGCCGGAGGGAAAACGCTGGCCGGTATCGAACACCAGGGTGTGGCGGCGGGTCTGCACCACCGCGGCGAGGCTCTGTCCCACATCGAGCAGGGTGAACTCGGCGCTCCCCTCGGCGGGGGGTGCGGTTTTCACAAGCAGCATCGGCAGCAGCAGGACGCCACCCAGGCTGCGCAACGGCCAGCCGCGCGGCAGCAACAGCCAGGCCACGCCGAGGATGCCGGGCACCAGCGTCCACGGGGGGACGGAGCGTGAGAGCAGGGGTATCTCCCGCACCAGAAGCTCCAGCCCCGGCCAGAGCCACTGGAAGAGATCGGCCGCAACGCGCAGCACGACCCCGCCCCCCTCGGGCCAGGGCGCGACCAGCGCTGTGCCCAGCAGGGTCAGCGGTACCACCGCAAAACCGACCAGCGGTACCGCGATCAGGTTGGCCAGCGGCGCGCTCAGCGAGCCCTGCTTAAAGAACAGCAGCAGCAGCGGCAGCAGCCCGAGGGAGGCGAGCACCTGTACCCGGCCCCACTTCCACCACAGCCCGCCCTCCCCGAGCCGGCCACTCATGCCGAAGAGGATCAGGGCCACCGCGGCGAAGGAGAGCCAGAAACCCGCGGCAAGCACTGCCAGCGGCTGCCACAGCAGCACCAGCCAGAGCGCCAGGGCAAGCGCCCGCAGCGGAGCGAGCGGCCGCTGCCACAGCCGCGCCCCGAGCACCACCAGCAGCATCAGCATCGCCCGTTGCGTGGGGATGGAAAATCCCGCCAGTGCGGCGTAGGAGAAGCCGGCGAGCAGTGCCGCCACGGCAGCCGCCTTGGGGGCGGCAAGGCGCAGGCAGCAGCCGGGACAGCGCCGCCAGAGGGCGAGGACGAGGAAGAAGAGCAGACCGGCGACCAGTCCCACATGCAGCCCCGAGATCGCCACCAGGTGGTTAGTGCCGCTGGCCAGCAACACCGCCCATTGCCGGTCGGTAATGGCGCCGCGCTCCCCCAGCGCCAGGGCGATGACGATGCCCCCTGCCGGGTGCCCGGCCAGCGCCGCCTCGAGCTGGTTGAGCAGCGCGAAACGCAACCGCTGCAGCGGCGCCCGCCACCGGCTGTCGGCGAGCAGGCGGTTCTGCTCCGAGCTACGCACATAGCCGGTGGCGCGGATCCCCTGCTGGAACAGCCAGCTCTCGTAGTCGAAGCCGCCGGGATTGAGCATGCCCCAGGGACGCTTGAGCTTGACCTGCAACTGCCAGCGCTGTCCCGGCGTGAGCCTCTCCGGGTAGCCGCTATACCAGTTCAGGCGCAGCCGTCTCGGCACCGCGACCTCCTTGCCCGCCAGGGTCGCCTGGTCGGGCTCGAAGAGAAAGCGCATGCTCTGCACCTCCCGCTCGGGAAGCGAGACGATCTCGCCCGAGAGCAGCAGCTCCTGCCCCTCCAGCGCCGGGTCGAGCCCCTGCTGCAGGAGCGAATGGGCATGGAGTGCGGCCCACAGGAAGCCGAAGCAGAAGAGCGCAAGCGGAGCGACCCTGGGATAGCGACGCGAGAGGCCGAGGAAGAGCAGCAACAGGGAGAGGATCCCGGCATAGCCGGGCGGGGATGGCAGTTCGGCAAGCTGTTGCAGGGCCAGGATGCCGAGCAGAAATGCGATCGTCCGTGAAAGCATAGTTCCAATTGGGGCTGAATTATGGATAATGCCGGGAAAGTCCCAGCCGGTGGCGCCCCCCTCCATGCCGAAGAAGCTTATCAGACGATACATGCCGGATCACCATACGATCCGCGAGCACAGACACCTGCGCTTCTTCGGCACCCTGCTCCACGACCCCAACCTGTGGCACCTCAATCGCCGCTCCGCCTCCGGAGCCTTTGCCGTCGGCCTGTTCACGGCGTTCGTGCCGGTACCGTTTCAGATGTTGCTGGCCGCCGCCGGCGCGATCGCTTTCCGGGTAAACCTGCCGCTCTCGGTGGCACTGGTATGGCTGACCAACCCGCTGACCATGGCGCCGATGTTCTACTCGACCTACCGGCTGGGTGCATGGCTGCTGGGGCTCCCGCCACGCGGCGAGGGATTCCACTTCGAACTCTCCTACGAGTGGCTGGTAACGGAGCTGGGGGCGATATGGGAGCCGTTTCTGCTCGGCTGCTTCGTCGCCGGTACGGTGAGTGCCGTGGTCGGCTATATGGGGATCCGCGGCCTGTGGCGGCTGCATCTGGTAAAGCACTACAAGGCCCGCAAGCTGCAACGGCTGGAGCGGATAAAGCAGAGAAAGGCTGAAGACAAGATCGCCGGATGAGCCGTGACCCGATAGAGCGAAGCGGTATCGGACATCGCCGGACACCGCTGCGCTTTGTCCGGCCTACGGCCCACGTAGCCCGCTCAACGTAGGCCCGATAAAGCAAAGCGGCATCGGGCAATCCCCGCCGGACACCGCTGCGCTATGTCCGGCCTACGGCCCACGCGGCCCGCTCAACGTAGGCCCGATAAAGCGAAGCGGCATCGGGCAATCCCCGCCGGACACCGCTGCGCTATGTCCGGCCTACGGCCCACGCAGCCCGCTCAACGTAGGCCCGATAAAGCAAAGCGGTATCGGGCAATCCCCGCCGGACACCGCTGTGCTATGTCCGGCCTACTGCTCCTCGGAGAGCACCCCGTCGACCATACGCAGAACCCGATCCATGCGGCCGGCCAGTTCCGCATCGTGCGTGACCACCACCAGGCTGGTCTGCAACTCCGCATTCAGTTCCAGCATCAGCGCATAGACCTGTTCGGCGGTGCGCCGATCCAGATTACCGGTGGGTTCATCGGCCAGGATACACTTCGGTCGCGTCACCAAAGCGCGGGCGATGGCGGCACGCTGGCGCTCCCCGCCGGAGAGCTCACCGGGCTTGTGCGCCATGCGCGGACCAAGACCGACCCGCTCCAGGATCGCCGCGGCCTGCTCCTTTGCCGCAGCAGCCTTCTCGCCGCGGATCAGCAGCGGCATCGCTACATTCTCAAGTGCGGTGAATTCAGGCAGCAGGTGGTGGAACTGGTAGACGAAACCCAGCGCCGCATTGCGCAGCCGCCCGCGGGCCGCCTCGTCGAGGCGCGCCATCGCCTTGCCGGCGACGAACACCTCGCCCGCCGTCGGGGTATCCAGCCCGCCCAGCAGGTGCAGCAGGGTGCTCTTGCCCGAACCGGAGGCGCCGACGATGGCGATTCGCTCCCCCTGCTCGACGACAAAGTCGACCCCCTTGAGCACATCCACCGATATCGGCCCCTGCTCGAACCGCTTGCTCAGTTCGCTGCAGGAGAGGACAACGTTCATTGCCGTGCTTTGCGGACTATTCATAACGCAGCGACTCGGCCGGTTGGGTACGCGAGGCGCGCCACGCGGGATAGAGGGTGGCGA
>Ga0068714_10001970_pt1 | contig 27819 bp, 21 predicted proteins | sample MTBNYHSulfiMetaG_FD_62988 | JGI IMG/M metagenome (GOLD analysis project Ga0068714, IMG submission 62988) | Enrichment culture microbial communities from rom New York Harbor, USA that are MTBE-degrading - MTBE-NYH (New York Harbor Sulfidogenic)... | ecosystem: Environmental > Aquatic > Marine >... | reverse complement strand
TCCGCGTCGGCCTGGCCAGCGATATCGAACTTCTGGACGACTTCCCGGCCGACTATCTCACCTATTCCAGCCGGCAGCATAGATGGATTCGCGGCGATTGGCAGATCGCGGGTTGGTGCCTGCCGAAGGTTCCAGGACCGGACGGAAAGCGGGTGGATAACCCCCTGGGTATCCTGGATCGGTGGAAGATAGCCGACAACCTGCGCCGGAGCCTGGTGCCTGCCGGCCTGATCGCCTTCCTCCTTTTGTCCTGGTTCAGTTCCCCGGGCCTGGGGCTGGTGGCCAGCGCGACCGGCGGGTTTCTAGCGGCCCTTCCGCTGCTGGCCAGGGCGGTCTCCTGGGTGACGAAGCTGCCCCGGGCGGATGCTTTCCCCTGGCGTGAACTTTGGCACGACGGCTTGCGGGTGGTGGTGGAGACGACGTTGATCCCCTACCAGGCCTGGAGGGCGCTGGATGCGATCGTCAAGGTCTGGTATCGCCAGAGGGTCAGCGGCCGCCATCTCCTCAAGTGGACCTCCACCCGGGCCACCCCGTTAAAAGCCGCCGGACAGGCCAGGAGACTCCGTGCTTTCCTGGGCCTGATCGGCCTGGTCGCGGCTTTTACGGGCGCGGGAGTTTACCTGCTCAGGCCGGGGAGCCTTCCCGCGGCGGCGCCGTTCCTGGTGCTCTGGATGCTCTGCCCCCTGTCCGGGTGGTGGTTGAACCGAGAGCCGGGCCCGCGGACTCCAGGCCGGGGCCTGCCGATCAGGGACGTGGCCATGCTCAGGGAGGTGGCCCGGCAGACCTGGCGCTACTTTGTCGATCTCGTCGGACCCGAAACCTCATGGCTGCCGCCGGACAACCTCCAGGTGTCCCCCGGAACCGGCTTGGCCCTGCGCACCAGCCCAACCAATATCGGGTTGGGGTTGCTCAGCACCGAGGCTGCCTACGATTTCGGTTTTTTAACCATCGACCTGGTGATCGACCGGACCCGCAACACCCTGGCCACGATCAACGCCCTGGAGCGCTACAACGGCCACCTTTTGAACTGGTATGACCTAAAAACACTGGAGCCCCTGGAGCCGCGCTACGTCTCCACGGTCGACAGCGGAAACCTTCTGGCCAGCCTCTGGACGCTGGATCTTGGCCTTGGCGAAATCCTGGAAGACCCCCTCATCGGGCCGCGGGCCTTGTTGGGCCTTGGGGACACCCTGCGCCTGCTGGGCCAGGCTTTGAGCCCGGCGGACGGCAGCCGGCCGCACCACCAGGTCCTTGAACGCCTGACCCAGCTTTTCTCCGAACCGCCCCAGCGCGCCCATGAGATCGTCCGACGCCTGCGCTTAGCGGTGGCCCCGGCCCGGCAACTGGTCGATGAAATCCGGCAGGGAGGCGGAGCCCCGGGGGAGGCGGTTTATTGGGCGGGGCAGGTCGAGACGCAGGTCACCTCCTGGATTAGGCTGGTCGAACGCTACCTGGCCTGGGTCGAGCTCCTGGACCATGAGCCGGCCGGGATTCCCGGCCCGGTCGTCCCCGAGGCGCTTCAAGCGCGCCAACGAGCCTTGGCCGAGGCGCCCTCGCTTCGGGGGCTGGCATCCGGGAAGTTGACCGCGCTGGACGAGCTGTTGGCCTGCTACCGACCTGAGGGCGGTCCACCCGAAGCACTGGACCGCCAGGTCAAAGCCCTTGAAGAGGCCCTGGCCAAGGCCCGGTGGTTTGCCGGGGAGATGGTCGCCCAGGCAGAGGAGATCATGGGTGCGGTACGCACGCTGGGCGAGGACATGGGAATGGGCTTTTTATACAATGCGGAGCGGCGGCTTTTCACCATCGGGTACAACGTGAGTGAACAGCGGCTGGACTCCTCATTCTACGATCTCCTGGCCAGCGAGGCGCGTTTGGCCAGCTTCGTGGCCATAGCCCGCGGCGACGTAACCAACAATCATTGGCTGGCCATGTCACGTCCTTTTGGCTCGGTGCAAGGACGGCGGGTCCTGCTCAGTTGGAGCGGCACCATGTTCGAATACCTGATGCCGCTCCTGCTGCAGCGGAGCTTTCCTTATTCCCTCCTGGAAAATGCCTGCCGCCAGGCCGTGTTAGTGCAAAAAGAGTACGCCGGCGGCCGCGGGGTTCCCTGGGGTATTTCCGAGGCCGCCTTCAGCGATCTTGACGCCAGCGGGACCTATCAGTACCGGGCCTTTGGCGTTCCCGGATTGGGCCTGAAACGCGGCTTGGAAAACGAACTGGTGGTGTCGCCCTACTCAACGTTGCTGGCGCTGGCCATTGACCCTTCGGCGGCGGTCTCGAACCTCCTGGCCATGGAGCGGCTGGGGCTGCACGGAGCCTACGGTTTTCTGGAGGCGATAGATTTCAGCAGGCCGGAACGCCGGTCAGGGGAGCCGGGGGTGATCGTCCAGGCTTACATGGCCCACCACCAGGGGATGGGGTTGTTGGCCATCGACAACCAGCTCAACGGCCAGCCGATGCAGCGGCGATTCCATGCCGATCCCCGGGTCAAGGCTACCCAGCCGCTCCTTTACGAGCGGATCCCGGTGTCGCCGCCAGTTTACAAGGCGCCCCCGCGGGAAGGGGGTCCCAGGCGCACCATCGTCGCCGAGTTGGCTTCCCCGGCCCCCACTTTTGATACGCCCCACACGCCGACCCCCAAGGTCCAACTCCTGTCCAACGGAAGATACGCCCTGATGGTGACCAATGCCGGCGGCGGGTACAGCCGGTGGGGTGATTTCGATCTGACCCGCTGGCGCGCTGATGGGACCAGCGATGGGTGGGGGACTTATTGCTACCTGCGGGATTTGGGAACCAACCGGGTCTGGAGCAACGCCTACCAGCCCATCGGAGGGCCTTTCGGGAATTACACCGCAAGCTTCTCGGGCGAGCGGGCGGAGATACGGCGGACGGACAACGGCCTAGAGACCGAAACCGAGATCATCGTCGCTCCCGAGGACGATCTGGAGGTTCGCCGGATCACCCTCATCAACCGCTCAGCCCGCCCGCGTGATTTGGAGGTCACGAGCTACGTTGAACTGGCCCTGACGCCACACAACGCCGATCGCCAGCACCCCGGGTTCCACAAGCTCTTCATCGAGACCGAGGCCCTTGAGGGGGGGAGAGCGCTGCTGGCCACACGCCGCCGGCGGGAAGCCGACGAGCAGCCGATCTGGGCGGTCCATCTGCTCACCGCCGAGGACACTAAAGAGGGTGACGCCCAATTCGAGACGGACCGGGGGCGCTTCATCGGCCGGGGTCGAACTGTCGCCAGCCCCGCGGCACTTTATGAAACCCTTTCCAACACAACCGGGTTTGTGCTGGACCCCGTCTTCTGCCTTCGCCGGACTCTCCATCTGGAGCCGGGCCAGCGCAGCCAAATCTCTCTCATCCTGGGCGCGGCCCAAACCCGCGATGAAGCTCTGGGCCTGGTCGAGAAATACGGCGACCCGCGGGCCATCGAGCGCCAGATTGATCTGGCCTGGAATCAGAACCAGTTGGTCCTCCGCCGCCTGCAAATACAGCCCGATGAGGCGCGAAGGTTCCAGCAGCTTGCGGGATCGATGCTTTATCCGGGCTGGCAGCTCAGAACCCCGGACGAGCGAGTCAGGAAGAACCGGCTGGGCCAATCCCGGCTGTGGCCTTATGGAATTTCAGGGGACCTGCCTCTGGCCGTGGTGACCATAGGGGAGTCGCGGGACGTGAGTATGATCCGCCAGATTCTCCAGGCCCATGCCTACTGGCGGCTTCAGGGGCTGAAATCCGACCTGGTGATCTTGAACGAGGAGGCCAGCAGCTACGAACAGCCCATGAACGATGAGCTCAAACGCCTCATTCAGGGTTACTCCGTGCATACGGGCCTCGACGTGCCCGGAGGCATCTTCCTGCGCCAGGTGGACCAGATGCCGGGGGAAGACCTGACCCTGCTCCTGGCGGCGGCCCACCTGGTCCTGGTCGCGGCTCGGGGAACGCTGGCCCAGCAGCTGGCCGCCATGCCGGACTTCGTGTGGGAGTTCCCGCCGCTGCTGGAGACGCGGTCTGTAGAGCAAGAACCGTCAGCGCCGCTTCCCTTCATGGAGCTCCGCTACTTCAACGGCCTGGGGGGGTTCACCGCCGACGGCCGGGAGTACGTCATATACCTGGGGCCTGATACCTGGACGCCGGCGCCCTGGGTGAACGTCATGGCCAACCCCGGCTTCGGCACCCTGGTGAGCGAGTCGGGTTCGGGTTTCACCTGGGCGGGCAACAGCCAGCAGAACCGGCTGACGGCCTGGGCCAATGATCCCCTGGGGGATGCCCCTTCCGAGGCGGTCTACATTCGCGACGAGGAGAGCGGCGGTTTCTGGTCGCCGACCCCGCTCCCCATCCGCGAGCTGGACGCCTACCGCACCCGCCACGGGGCGGGATACTCGGTCTTTGAGCACAACTCACACGCCATTGAGCAGGAGATGACCGTCTTCGTCCCCCTGGACGACGGAAGCGGAGATCCGCTCTGCCTCAAGCGCCTCCGGTTACGCAACGATGGATCGCGGCGCAGACGCCTGGCGGTCACCTTTTACGCGGAATGGACCCTGGGCGACCACCGCGAGAATACCCAGATGCACATCGTCACCGAATGGGACCGCCAGGCCCGGGCGATCTTGGCCTACAACCGCTACCACCCGGACAGAGCCGACCGGGTGTCCTTCGCCACGCTCACTCCGCCTCCGCACTCCACCTCTGCAGACCGCCGGGAATTTCTGGGCCGCAACGGAAGCCTGGCCGATCCCGCCGCTCTGCGAAGAGGCTGGCTTTCGGGCCGCACCGGGACAAGACTGGACCCTTGCGCGGCCCTCCAGATCAAGCTGGAGCTGGAGCCCGGGGAAACCAGGGAAGTGACCTTCATCCTGGGCCAGGCAGCGTCGGTCGAGCAGGCGCGGGAGCTGATGGCCAAGTACCGGGAGGACTCCGCTGTGGAGGGGGCTCTTGAGCGGACCCGGAAATGGTGGGACCGCACCTTACAGGCCGTGCAGATGACAACACCGGAGCTCTCGACCAATTTGCTGGCCAACCGCTGGCTCCTCTACCAGACCTTGAGCTGCCGGGTATGGGGCCGTTCCGGTCTCTACCAGTCCGGCGGCGCTTTCGGGTTCCGCGATCAGCTCCAGGATGTGCTGGCCTGTCTGTACAGCCTGCCTCAGGTGGCCCGGGAGCATATCCTGCTGGCCTGCGGACGGCAGTTCCGGGAAGGCGATGTTCAGCACTGGTGGCACCCGCCCACCGGGGTTGGGGTGCGTTCACGGTGCTCCGACGATCTTCTCTGGCTCCCCTACGCCGTGGCCCAATACGTCAGGGTCACAGGCGACACCGAGCTGCTCGACGAGCAGGTGGCCTTCATCGATGCCCGTCCCCTGGAGGAAAGCGAGCGCGAGATCATCGTGTCGCCGAACGTGACCAGCCAGCGCGCCTCGGTTTATGAACACTGCCGGCTGGCCATTCAACGGGGGATGACCAGGGGACCGCATGGGCTGCCCCTCATGGGCACCGGCGACTGGAACGACGGCATGAACCGCCTCGGCCAGGCCGGCAGGGGGGAGAGCGTCTGGTTGGCCTGGTTCCTGGTGGAGGTCCTGACCTCCTTCAGCGAATGCGCCGAGCTGTGCGGGGAGGCTGATGATGCCGTACGCTTTCGCGCGGACGCTCACGCCCTGGCCGGGACGGTAGAGGCACAGGCCTGGGACGGGGCCTGGTATCTGAGAGCCTATAGTGATGAAGGTACCCCGGTGGGCTCGGCGGCAAGCCCGGAGGCGCGCATCGATTCGCTTCCTCAATCGTGGGCGGCCATCTGCGGGGAGGCGGATCCTGAGCGGACCGCCCAGGCTCTCCAGTCAGCCCAGACGCACCTGGTCCGCGGGGATGAAAAGCTGGTCCTGCTTTTCACCCCCCCGTTCGATTCCTCGGCGGTAGAACCAGGCTATATCAAGGGTTACCCGCCGGGGGTGCGGGAGAACGGCGGGCAGTATACCCACGCCGCGCTGTGGCTGGCCCTGGCCCTGGCTCGGCGCGGCGACGGTGACGGGGCCGCCGCGCTTCTGCACCTGCTCAATCCCATAGAGCACGCCCGGGAACCTCAAGACGTAGGTCGCTACAAGGTTGAGCCCTACGTCATCGCCGCGGATGTCTATAGCCTGCCGGGGCGGGTCGGGCAGGGGGGGTGGACCTGGTACACCGGCGCGGCCGGGTGGATGTACCGGATATTGATAGAGGAGATGTTCGGCTTGAAGGTCCGCGGCAATAAATTGGCCCTTGATCCGGTCCTGCCTTCCGCTTGGGAAACCGTCTCGCTCCGCTTCTCCCGGGGAAAGGCGGTCTACGAGATCAAGGTGGACAATAGCCAGCGGGTGACGAAGGGGGTGGCCTGGATCGAAATGGATGGTCGCAGGCTGGAAGCGGGTGAGGCCATTCAGCTTGAAGACGGGCCGATCAAGCACAAAATCCGAGTCCGAATGGGATCTGGCCCAGCCCATTCACGGAAGGGCTCCGGTGTGAAGCCTGGGAAATGGAGGTAGGGTGTACGATTGATAGACATCCTTTATTTCCACTGTGGCTTGTGCTTTCTAGTCCTTAACCATGGGGGTCCCAACTTAGGCTTTCGGTGAGCTTTGTTCCCCATCGCTAACTAACAAACCTGTCTCAAAGTCTCTGACGCCAAACAGACCGCTTGTCACAACTTCATTCCCGCCAATATTTTCCTGTCTACAGGTTTGCCCGGAAGACCTTGCGGAAGTGGAAGCCGTAGATGGCAAAGGTTATGGCCATGGGAACGAGCTGGGGCCGCCGGAACAGGGACCAGAAGAGCAGCTTCCAATATTGAAAACGGGCCCGGTCCTTGACGCCCAGGACGAGCATGGTCTTGGGAAAGGCCAAGGCATAGCCGGCGTGCAGGCGCAGGTATCTGAGGTGAAAGCGTGGTCTGTTCCTCTCCAGGGGGTGGTACCCCCGCAGATAGGCTCGCACCCGCTCGTAGTACGGCTTTGGGGAATAGATGGCGCTGATGATCTGGCCGTAGCCCCGGGACAGGGCCTCCAGGCCCATCTTGGGCTCGATGTTGGTGGATAGGTCGGTGTTGTCGCCGGTGGCCTCGGCCAGCAGGCGGCCCTCCAGGGCAATGCGCTGGTAGAGGCGGCTGCCCCGGGGGGCGTTCAAGAGGCCCACCATGGCCGTGACGATCCGGCTGTTTTGGATCAGCTCGATCTGCTTGCCAAATACCGAGGGGGCGTCGTGGTCAAAGCCCACGATGAAGCCGCCGCGCACCTCCAGGCCGAAGCTCTGTATTTTCTTAACGCAGGTTACCAGATCGCGGTTGCGGTTTTGCAGCTTGCTGCACTCGGCCAGGCTCTCCTCGTTGGGGGTTTCGATCCCCACGAACACCCCTTCGAAGCCGGCCCGCACCATCAGGGTCATCAGCTCCGGGTCGTCGCTCAGGTCGATGGAGGCTTCGGTGGACAGGATGAAGGGGCGCTTGTGGAGATGCATCCAGTCGATGATGGCCGGCAAAACGTTCCTTTTAAGCTTGACCTTGTTGCCGATGAAGTTGTCGTCAACGATGAACACGGCCCCGCGCCAGCCCGCGGCCCGCAGGCTGTCCATCTCGGCCAGGAGCTGCTGGGTGGACTTGGTGCGGACCTTGTGTCCGAACAGCGAGGTTATGTCGCAGAACTCGCAGTGAAAGGGGCAGCCCCGGGAGTATTGCAGGCTCATGGAGGCGTAGCGCCTGAGCTTGAGCAGGCGCCATAGGGGCAGGGGGGTGCCGGCCAAGGGGGGGAACTGGTCCGTGGCGTAGACGGCCCGGGCCTGGCCGGCCTCCAGGTCCCGCAGAAACGGGGGCAGGGTGATCTCGGCCTCGCCCAGGACAAAGTGGTCGATCCCCTCGAACTCATTGTGGCAGGCGGTGAACAGGGGCCCACCGGCCACCACCTTGACCCCAATTTTCCGGCATCGCTCCACCACCCGTTTGACCGACTTCCGCTGGATGGCCATGGCACTGATGAAAACACACTCCGCCCACTCCAGGTGCTTGTCCTTCAGAGGCTCCACGTTCTCATCGATAAGCTTTATCTCCCAGGATTCAGGGAGCATGGCCGCCACGGTCAACAGCCCCAGCGGCGGGTGCAGGGCCTTCTTGTGAATGAATTTCAAGGCGTACTTGAAGCTCCAGAAGGTGTCCGGGCTCTGGGGATAGATCAGAAGGGCTCTCATTTTTTGACCTCATTAAAATTGTTACTCGAACAGCCGCTCATCAAGATTAACGCTGTTCAAGTTCCATAAGGTTTCGCTTACAGCGGTCAACAGTCATTGGACGCCGGTTAAGCCATCAGGCTGCCTCGGCCGATGCTGGCCGGAGCATCAGGACCCGAGCCGGGGTTTTGTTTCAGTGCCTTTCGATGGACCATTGGTTGTTTGTCTTGGCCTTCCAACCGGGGCAGGGCCAAGAGCAATTCCCCGGGGGCTCGAAGGCCCTGCCGCCGTGACCCCATGGTCGAGAGAGTCCGTCTCAAGATCTTCACCTCGAAGAAGCCGAAGAGCAGTCCCCCGCTTCCGCTCGATCGCCATCCGGCTCCTCGGGCCCCCCCAGGCGGCGCCGTTCCCTTTTCATCCCTTCCCATCAAACACCTTCCGAAACTCTCTAAAGGGGTCCTTAAGTGTCCGACTCTATGGCAGACCGGAGGACCCCGCCTCCTTTTGTGATTGATCCGGTTCCTTGCCCGCAGTCATTTTCCCTCCCAAGGGCGGTACTTTTTCGTTGGCCAATCATTGCCCGACCCAGCCGGCCAATGGCCTCGGTTTCGGGCCCAAATCTATCAGCAGGATCTCGCTCTTTTCTTGCGCCGTGACAGAGACCGAGGGCTCGATGGTCACCCCCACGCCGTCACCTTCGGTCAGGATGATCTCCTGCAAAGCCGCCTCACCGCAGATGACATGGAGCCAGGCGCTCCTCCCCGGCAACAGCTCATGGACAAGGTGATGTCCGGGATCGAGGATGCTTGAGTAGATGAGAGCGTCCTGGAGGATCCGGAGCGAGCTTTTCCGCCCGTCCGGAGACGCAATGACACACAGCAAGTTGTGACGCTGGGCCACCGGGAAGCGCATCTGCTCGTAAGCAGGATCGAGCCCTGCCTCCGTGGGGAGCAGGGAAATCCGGAAAAAGCGGGCGTCGTCGGTCTTTAGGGCATTGGCCTCCTTGTAGCGGATTCCACGACCGACGGTCATCCACTGGAACTCGCCCGCGTAGACCACGCCAGAGCTTCCAGTGGAGTCTTCCTGGGCAAGCGCGCCTCTGTACACGTAGGTGACGATCTCTGCCGCCTCACGTGGATGAGGCGTAGAGGCTCCCCCGGGCGGGAACCGCATCTCATTTAAGGCGACCAGGGCTCCAAAGCCATCGGTAACAGGACCAGCCCGATCCTGGGGGTAGAATGTGAGCCAGATGTCGTGCTTGCCCCGTTGAACGTGGCGGCGGTCCGTATTCCTGCGAAGGGTTATCATCGGCCCAGGCCATTCGAGAGGATGAACTGTGGGTTGGCCTTGGCCTGCCGAGGCACTGGAATACGCACGTTGCCAGCCGACCAAAGATCCGCCAACGAGGTCGCCGCCTGAGGCTCCCTGCGGCAGGGCAGGGGAAGGCAAGGCCCGGACTCGACCGCCGCCTGGATCTCCGCCATGGCTGTCTCCATCACCGGTGCCAAGTACCCTCGCGTAACCGAAACCAAGTGTTCTCCCCCCATGGGCGGCAAATTTACTTGCCTGGCCGGTGTTTCTCGATGCCGCCTTGGCGAACAGCCGCCGGAAGAGACAGTGACGCGGGATGAAGCCGATAGCGGGCCTAACCAGGACATATCACGAATCGAGTTGGCTGCAGATGCAAGGCCAGGAACGCGAAGCCATAGTCCTCCTCTGGCGAGGGTCAGGCAACACAGCAGGTGTGTCTAAATCGGCTCGTCCGCAGGATGAGGTCCGCAAAATTATTATCACCCGACCGAGGGTACAAACCGTCACCACGCAAAACCGTCTCAAAATCATCGTAACCATTTTAATTATTTCTCTATCTGCTTTCCTTTCGGCGGTCTTCATGAAATATTCGGACTAATCAAGTGGACCCTTGGGCTCGAGATGAGCCAGGGCTAGGTCTATTTGGGCGGTAAGGAGCTCCTGCTTTGGAACTACGCTTTTGACGATGTTTTGGATCTGTGATTGGGAGTAATCGGCCTCCGGGGTGTTCGGGTGCCCCGCCGTGATGTCCCTGTAAAGATCCAGGGCTTCGGGCAAATTTTTCGTTTTGTAGTGCGCTGCATGGGCCGCCGCGTACTGCTTGGAAGCCTTTGTAATAACTGCTTCGTTTCCCATCTTTTTTCTCCGTTTTCACCTGGTCATGTCTTCCTTTTTGGGGAAAAGGAAGTGTTGATATATCTCTCCCCCAAGGCCTTGATTTGATCTCGGCTAGGGCATTCCCGGTCCATCTCTTTTAATTGATTCCGACCACCCTCGCTCAAACTGACTCACGGTCATGGCCCTCACCGTCGATCTTTTCTGCGGACGGATCTTTAGGCGATAGCTCCATCGGAAAACAGTCTTAGGCGTGATATTTGCTGGTGTTGAATATAGGGAGCGCGATGTTTCCACCGCGCCCGCCGCAACATGTGGGTCACGGCCCTCGTGGCCAGGCGTGAGACCTCCAGCGGATCAGAGCTGTACTGCTCGGCCTCGTCGAAAACGGCCGCGACCAGATCACCGAGCTTTGCGGTCTTGTAACCATTCTTCTTCATTGGTGTTCCCCCTTGGTCCCTATCGGGGCAGGGCGGTCAGCAGGTGGCTCCAGGCGCCAGGAATCCCGGGGGCGCAGTTCGCAGCTCGGTCAGGGGCCCGCCCCTCTGGTCGGACGCCATTACCGTCTGGTCGGCCTCAATCATGGCGTTGCGCATTTGCTCGCTCAGGGAGGCAAGATTGCCTGGCGAATGGGGAATAAGGATGGCGTTGGTCCGCGACGATGCGCCGATCTCCTTGAGCATGTCGAAGTACTGGGTCATAAGGACCAGGTTCATCACGTCCTTGGCCGTCGTACCGGGCACGGACTTCCGGAACTCATCTACCGAGTCCCGCAGACCCGCGACAATAGCCTGCCGTTGATCGGCAATGCCACGACCCTGCAGGGCCTTGCTCTGGGCATCGCCCTCGGCCGCCTTGACCTTCAGAATCCGATCCGCTTCCCCCCTCTCGGTTGCCGCCACCCGCATCCGCTGCGCCGCGTTGATTTCGTTCATCGACACCTTCACATTGGCGTCCGGATCGATGTCCGTGACCAGCGCCTTGAGGATCCCGTAACCGAAACCTTCCATTACCTGGGCAAGCTCGCCCATCACGATATTGGCGATATCATCCTTTTTCTCGAACACGTCATCGAGCTTGATCTTGGGCACTTGGGCCCGCACAACATCGAAGACGAACGAGGTTATTTGACGATTCGCGTTTTCGAGCTTGTAGAACGCATCGTAGACCTTCTCCGGCAGGACAAAGTACTGTACGGCGACCACCATGCGGACGAACACGTTATCTTCCGTCTTGGTCTCTATCTCGACGTCAAGCTGCTGGACGCGCAGGTTGACCCGGCCGGCCACCGTGTCGATAAAGGGGATCTTGATCCGAAAGCCGGGCTCGGCTTTCCGCAGGAATTTCCCGAAACGCTGAATGATGGCCGCCGTGCGTTGCTCCACCGTGAAGAATGCGGCGCGGAGGGTCATGATCACGGCGAGCCCGAACACACCCACCACTATCCAAAACACTTGAGTTTGCATGTCAGTCCCTTCTTATGTTGGTGCGTTGCGACCCGTTGGTTCAAAAAGACCCTGTCGATTGCGGGACACCCCGCTACAGACAGTAAGGCTGCATCATTCGCGCCAATAAATACAAAGGAAGGAATAACAAGCAATTAGGCTGGCATGGTCGGTGAAAGGAGGTGCCGGGCAGATCAAAATGAAGGATAATTGCTTCAATTTGATGGAGGCTGCCGCGCGGGTTGAGGATTTGTATCACCTGGAGATTCCGGAGCTGGACCCGGAAGGCGGCCTGATCCGTTTAGCGGGGCAACGCGCCCTCCTGCTCGACGCCGGGGCCATGGGGATCTTGCGGCAGTATCTCGTTGCCAACTCTGGCCTGACCGCCGCCCGGGCGGTTCTGACCCAGTTCGGCTTTGCCCACGGTTAGCGCATGGCGGCGGCCAGGCGAAAAGAGTTCAAGTGGGCGAGCGATGGGGACCGGCGCCTGGCGGGACCCCACATTCACACCCCGGGAGGGCCTTTCCGGACCCAGCCGGGCAGATACGTTGGGCGGCGTTGATTTCCTTCATCGACACCCTCGCGTTGGCGTCCGGATCAATGTCCGTGACAAGGGCCTTGAGAATCCCCTAGCCGAAATCTTCCATCACCTGGGTCAAGGCGTCTTCCTCACCGTTCTCCAGGTCCGTCCGCTGCCTTGTCCGGCCCTTGCCGTCCATCTATTCCGCCAACAGGCCAAAGACCCTCCAGGCGTTATGAGTCAGTTATTACTTAGCTTTTTGCTTTGATAAGAAGTTTAACGCCATTGGCGCAGGGCTGACACACATTGGGATCGGCCTTTTCCTGGCCGGGCATTATCGCCCAACCTCCTTTTTGGATATATTCGTCCTTCTTCCAGTCGTCTATTTGCTCGAATTCTGCAAGACTCGCAGCATAGTTGGCTTGATTCTTAAACTGGGCTACGCAGATCGACGTCCGATTGTCTAAGACTGCGCGTGCGGCTATTTTTTCGGTGGTACCAGAGGTTGTCCACCCCCCCCATCCAAAACCGACAATCATTACAACTACTGACCCAACTATGAGACCCCAAATGCCATACTTGATTTTACCGGAAGTTTCCATTTTCATTGCTAATACCTCCCAATTTAATGTTATGCTATTTAGTTACCTTAACAACAGCTGGCATTAGCTCCTTTCCTTTGTTGGTCCGTTGAAATCCCCATGATCAATTAAATCCCGGCCAATGAGTGGAGTGCGACCCTACCCACCCATTAAAAGCATCTTTCGTGCCAGCAATTGAAGCGCTATAAAATCGGCCTATTGGCCTGCCGCGGCCGGCGAAGGAGGGTGATAGACAAGTCAAAATGATGTATAGTTACTTCAATATGATGGAGGTTGCCGTGCGCGTCGAGGATTTGCACCACAAGGAGATTTTGGAACTGGACCCGGAGGGGGGCCTGATCCGTTTCGCGGGGCAACGCGCGCTCCTGCTCGACGCAGTGGCCATGGGGATCTTGCGGCAGTATCTCGTTGACAACTTTGGCCTGACCGCTGCCCGGGCGGTTCTGACCCAGTTCGGCTTTGCCCACGGTTGGCGCATGGCGGCGGCCATGCGAAAAGAGTTCAAGTGGGCGAATAATGAGGAGTGGCGTCGCGCCGGATCCCGCATCCACACCCTCGGGGGGCTTTTCCGCGCCCAGCCGGGATGTGAGGACCCCCTCACCAAGAAGGGGGCGATGTTGCTTGCCTCCTACGAGGCAGAGCAGCATCTCCTGCACTTCGGTCGCTCCGATTCGCCCGTGTGCTGGACCATTTGCGGCCTCATGAGCGGCTACATCGGCCACACCACCGGCAAGGAGATCTACGTCCTAGAAGACAGTTGCCTGGGCGAAGGGCATGCGGCGTGCCACTTCCTGGGTCGAACCCGGGAGGAGTGGGGGGACGAACGCGCCGAGGAGCTGGCGTTCTTTGACGCGGGGCGCCTCAAGGAATGCCTTGATGTCTCGCTCAGCAGAGTTATGGAGACCTTGAAGTCCGCCGAGGAAAAGCTCCGGGCGCACCGTAAGGTGTTGGTCCGCGTGGCAAGCGACGTGGAGGAACCGCTGGGGATCGTCGTCAAGAGCCCCAAGATGCAGCGAGTCGTGGAGCTGGCCCGACGCGTGGCCAAGGTCGACGCCGCGGTACTCATTACCGGCGAGAGCGGGGTGGGCAAGGAACTGATCGCCCGCTTTATCCACGACGAATCAACCCGTGCCGCTGGACCGTTTATCGCCGTCAACTGCGGGGCGATCACCGAGACACTCTTTGAGAGCGAACTTTTCGGACACAAGCGCGGCGCGTTCACTGACGCGGTCTCGGACAGGCAAGGCTTGTTCGAGGCGGCCAATCACGGAACCCTGCTGCTGGACGAGATCGGCGAGGTATCTCCCGAGATGCAGGTCAAGCTCCTGCGGGTGCTTCAGGAACGGGAGATCCGGAGGGTCGGAGAGAGTAGGAGCCGACCGGTGGATGTGCGCGTTCTGGCCGCCACCAACCGCGACCTGGCCCATGCAGTTGCCGACGACATCTTCCGGCAGGACCTCTACTACCGGCTCAAGGTCGTCGAGCTGCACGTTCCACCGCTCCGCGACCGCAGGGACGACATCTTGCCGCTCGCCCGGGTGCTGCTCGCGGATGCAGCGGCTCGGATGGGGCGTAAAATCATGAGCCTCGCTCCGCGTACTGTTGATCAGCTCCTGCGTTACGAATGGCCGGGCAATGTGCGCGAGTTGGAGAATGCAATGGAGCGCGCCGTCGCCCTCGCCCGGGGTAATCGCGTGGACCTCGAAGATCTGCCCGAGGAGGTCCGACAGGCGTTCCCCAAGCCGGTGGTTAACGGGGGAACGGTTCAACCGCTCAACGAAATCGAAAAGGAGTACATCCTTGCGGTGTTGGAGCTGAACGGCGGAAACCAGACCCGGACCGCCGAGCAGCTCCAAATAGGTTCGGCGACGCTGTACCGAAAGCTCAAGAAATACGGCCTTATCGGGCAATCTCAGGGCCAACGAAACAATTCGATAACCGGATCAAAGCGGTAGCTGGGCCGCCGACCGGATGCTGTCGATGTTCCAGACTGAGACCGCGCCGCTCGAAAACGGAGCGATTGGTCATCGTTCCCGTTCCACGACGCCGTGCCCACGGGGGGGACCGCTTCTCCGCCGGCCTTGAGGTGGTGGTCCGGGAAAGCTGCCGGACCAAGACCCTGGGTGTCGACCACAGGCTCAGGAGAGACGCCCCATAGCCAGCCGGTTCTGCGGCCGTGATCCGGGCAGGCAATAGCTGGTTCACCCCCTTCCGGCCAGATCACTCCTTTGACCAGAGTGCTGAGAAGGAGGCTTTCACCAGGTATAATATCTTTTAATAGGTCATATCCCCTCCGGGGAAGGGAGGTTGTCATGGCCGAGTATAAAAAGATCCTCTTCCCGATCGATCTTTCCGATCCGTCACCCCAGGTGGCGGCCCACGCCGCCTTCCTGGGCCGGGAGTTCGGGGCGGAGCTGCACCTCCTCTACGTCACCCAGAGCGGAAGCATCCCCTTTGAGTATGCCAAGATTCAGTACGCCCAGGGTCCCCTGGAGGTGAAGACCTACCAGACCGAGCTGTTCGAGAAGGCCGAGCAGAAGATGGCCTCCTTTGTGAACCAGAACCTCAAGTCCTACCCGAAGCTGAAGCCCGCGGTCATCCAGGGCGAGATAAGGAAGGAGATAATCCGCTACATCGAGGTCAACGGGATCTCCCTGGTAGTCATGGGCAGCCACGGCCGGAAGGGGCTGGACAAGATGATCTTCGGCAGCGTGGCCCAGGGGGTGGTCCAGCTCTCCCCGGTGCCGGTGATGACCCTCAACCCCCACCAGGAGAAGGAGGGACAGGGCGACGGAACCCGGTTCAACAAGGTCCTCCTGCCGGTGGACCTGTCGGCGGTCTTCTCCACCAGTCTCATCGACCACGCCGTGACCATGGCCCAAAAGTTCTCGGCCGGGCTGCACCTCCTTTGGGTTATCCGGGCCGCGGGCGGGTTCTACGGCGGCGACTACCTGCCCAACGCCAGGATCGAATCCTACCACGAGCTCCTGAAGGTGGAGTCACAGCAGCGGTTGGAGGAGTTCGCGGCCCTGTACCTGGCCGACTACCCTGACCTCAAGGCCTCCCTGGCCACCGGCCACACCGCCCGTGAGATCCTCAAGTACATCCTCGACCACGGGATCTCCCTGGTGGTCATGGGTACCCACGGGCGAAGGGGGCTGGACCGGGTCCTCTTTGGCAGCGTGGCCCAGCGGGTGGTCCAGTCCTCGCCGGTCCCGGTAGTGACCCTGAACCCCTATCAGGAGGGTGAAAAAGACCAACCCCTGACTCCATGATCGCGGCCCAAGGAACCCGGGAGGATTCAGGGCCTAGAAGCGGAAGGGGCCTCGGCCCACTTTTTCCGGTCAGGTCGAAATAGTTTATATTGCCGTTTATTGGCTGTTTAAAACAATAAATTAAATCAATAAACAAATAAATCTGACCGGTCCAGGGTCCATCCTGGTCCAAGGCAGAGGAGAAAAAGGCCTGGATGAAGATCTAGACGGATGGGGGGGGCCCGCCGGAGAGGAGAATGCCGAACCACCCCTCCTGGTCCCGGTTATGGGGGAAGCGGGTGATCTGAAGGCCCATCTGCATCCTGGGCTGGTTCGGGTGGTTTTGGCTGGTCCAGACCACCAGGCCCTGGAGGCGGAGGGCCTGGCCGCCGATACCGGGGCCGAACCTCAGGCTGACCTCCTGACCGACCTTGAAGGGCTCCTTTTCACCCACTCGGAGACAGAGCCCGGAGGGGCTGATGTTTTCGGTTTGACCGGAGGCGGCCCGGGGGACGGACCCTTCTTTAAGGGGCCGGGAGATTCGTTCCCAGAGGGTATTCGCGGTCCGGATATCCACCGGAAGGGCTATCTCATCCCGGCTGAAAGTGCGCCACCGACGGTTATTCTCCATGGTCCAATCCCAGCCTCCGCCATTCTTCCAACTAAAAGAATTTATTATAAAAATATGGCAACTTGGCTTGCCCGGTTCCCTTTGATCGCGGTCCCTAGGAATATACCGCTCGAATTTTCAGCGTCAATGAGCCTCCGGGGCGGGGCGGAGACCGCGATCGGGTAAGAGGCTGTTAAGGCAGGTGGAGTCCGAAAAAAAATCGGGGGGAATCATCCCTTTTTAAACCCCGGTGGGCCAGGTTGAGTTGGCAGTTTGAAATCTCGGGAGTATGACCTATAATATGAGCACTCCGGCCTTTCCGGCCAAGATCAGCCGACATATCCAAGCTCAGATTCGGCCGCGGCGCGGGGAGGTGGGGAGGCGGTTGAGGAAAACGGTTGGATTAATCAATATTGAGATAAATTGGATGGTTTGAGATGGGATCTGCTTTCGGACGGCGTGGTTGCTGGAAACTCTTTTTCGTGGTGGTGGGGTTGATCTTCTGGGGATGGGTCTCCGCCGCCTCGGGCGGGGTATACTTTGTCGCCCCGGACGGTAACGACTCCAACCCCGGCACCGAGCCGAAGCCCTGGCAGACCATCACCAAGGCGGCCCGGACCCTGACGGCCGGCGATACGGTCTACATCAGGAACGGAATCTACAAGGAGCAGGTGGTTCCCGAACGCTCCGGAGCGGAAGGAAGATACGTCACCTACAGGGCCTACGAGGGGGAGGAGCCGGTCATCGACGGCTCGGAGATAAACCTTCCCCAGGGGAAAAGGGGCCTTTTTTACATCAAGGAGAAGGAGTTCATCAGGGTCATCGGCCTGACGATCATCAACGCCGGACCAGGAGAGGAGGCGGGTGGAATCATGATCCGCTCCTCGGGTAACATTATCGTCTCCAACAACCACACCTACAACACCGTCTCCTCGGGAATCGGGGTTTGGTCCAGCTGGGACGTCACGGTGGAGGGTAACGAGGTCGAGCTGGCCTGTAACGATGGGGTTCAGGAGTGCATCACCATCGCCGATACGGTCAGCTTCGAGGTCATCGACAACCATGTCCACCACAGCGGTCCGGGCACTCACGGGGGAGAGGGGATCGACGTCAAGCAGGGCTCGAGGTTCGGCAAGGTGATGGGCAACCTGGTCGAGCACATCAACCGGATCGGGATCTACGTCGACGCCTGGAACAAACACACCCATAACATCGGGCTCTACCGAAACGTGGTCCGCTACGCCCAGAACGGCATCGCCATCTCCTCCGAGGCCGGCGGGCTGCTGGATGAGGTCGAGATCTGCAACAACCTGATCTACTCCAACGCAGAGGCCGGGATCTGGATCACTCCCTGGGGGAACTCCTCTCCCAGCCATCCCATGGCCTCGGTTCACGTGGTCAACAACACCCTCCATCAAAACGGGCTGACCTGGGGAGGCGGGATCCTGATCGACAACCCGGAGATTCAAAGGGCGACCGTCCGGAACAACATCTGCAGCTCAAACCTGACCTTCCAGATAGCCGTCCGGCCGGTTCTGGACAGCGACCGCCTGATCATCGAGCACAACCTGATCAACGGCTTCCGGGGCCAAGATCTGGGCCTCTTCGAGGTGACGGGGGACAGCTCCCAGTTCGGCGACCCTCTTTTCCTGAATCAGGAGGGGGGGGATTTCCGGCTTTCGGAGCTCTCGCCGGCCATCGACGCCGGAACCCCTGCCGGAGCTCCGGTGGACGACTTCGAGGGCCTGGCCAGACCCCAGGGCCCGGCCCCTGATATCGGCGCCTTCGAGTTTCGAAGCGGAGAGCCCGAGGAATCGGCCGCGCCCGCGGACGTTTCCAAGGCCGGCTGAGGTTAGCCTCGGCATTAACCCCGGCCCCCAAAAACCATGGGCCTGATGGGAGTCCGGCCCTTCCGGTCAGGACGGAGGGGTTTCCTTTCTCTCTTTCAGGGAACCTGCTCCCCGGACCGGGGCGGGGCGAGATTGGTTTTCCAGGGCCAACGTTGAACCAACGGGCAGGGAGGCGGCGGTGGGACTGAAGGCCAATCCCCAGGGTCGGCAGGCCGAGGAGTTGGAAAAGCATTTGCGGGAGATGCTGGCCGGGCAGCTATTCGCGGTTCTGTCAACCGTCGGGGGGGAGCAGCCCTACGCCAACCTGGTCGGGTTCGCCGCCTCCCCCGACCTGTCACGAATATACTTCGCCACCAGCCGCTCCACCCGCAAGTTCAGCAACCTGGAGAGAAACCCGAAGGCCTCGTTGCTGGTGGACAACAGATCCAACCGGGCGGCTGACCTGCGACGAGCGGCCGCGGCCACCGCCCTGGGGGAGGTGGAGGAGTTGGACCCCTCCCAAGAGAGCGAGTTCAAGGAGCTCTATCTGGCCAAGCAGCCCCACCTGGAAGATTTCGTCTTCTCGCCCAACACGGCCCGCCTTTGCCTCTGGGTCAAGGTCTACTACGTGGTCAGCCGCTTTCAGAACGTCTTCGAGTTCAAGGTTTCGGCATGAGCTGGATCTTGCCCTTGGACGAGGTGGATCCCTCGGCCGAGATTGGAGGCAAGGCCAGAGTCCTGGCCTTGCTCAAGCGAAAAAAAATCACCGTCCCCGACGCCCTTTGCCTCCCCGCCGGGACCTACCGTTTTTTCATCGGCCGCACCGGGCTGGATCAGCAGGTTTTCATGGAGCTGGGCAAGAAGGATTTTGCCGATATGCGCTGGGAGGAGATCTGGGACATCTCGCTGCGCCTGCGCAACGGTTTCATCAACCGCCCCTTGCCCGAGGAGCTCAACGACCTTCTCGGAGAAGCGGTGGAAGGATTTTTCAAAGGCCGGCCGGTCTCGGTGCGCTCCTCGGCCCTGGCCGAGGACACCGCCCTGACCTCCTTTGCCGGGATGCATGACTCCTTTGTCAACCTGAGCGGCACCCGGAACATCCTCAAGCATATCAAGCTGGTCTGGGCCTCGTTGTGGTCGGACAGGGCCCTGCTTTACCGGCGGGAGCTGGGCCTGGACCCTTTTCAAAGCGCCATGGCGGTGGTGGTCCAGGAGATGGTGGTGGGGAGATGCTCCGGGGTGGCCTTCAGCATGAACCCCCTCAAGCCGGCCCAGGCCTCGATCGAGGCTGTTTACGGGCTGAATCAGGGGCTGGTGGACGGATCCGTGGAACCGGACCACTGGGAGCTGAGCAGGGAGGAAGGAGAGATCATCGAGCACCTTCCGGCCCGGCGCAGGAATGCTCTCCGACCCGGGGTTCAGGGGGTGATGGACCGGCCCCTGGCGGAGAAGGAGCGTCGCCGGCCGCCGTTGAGCCCTCCAGAGGTGATGGGGGTTTACCTTCTTTCCCGCCGGCTGGAAAAGATCTTCGGAAGACCCCAGGACATGGAGTGGACCATCGTCCCCGGGGAGACCTTCGTCCTCCAGTCCCGGGCCATCACCACCCTGGACCAGGCCGGCGGGAATGATGAGCGCTCCCGCTACCTGGGCTGGAGACGCAACCTGGAGAGCCTTAAACAGCTTCGAAGATCAATCGAGGAGGAGATCATTCCGGGCCTGGAAAGGGAAGCCCGGGAGATGGCCGCCATGGACCTGGGCCGGCTTCCGGATAAGAAGCTGATTGCCGAGATCAGGCGCCGCCAGGAGGCGGTGGGCCGGTGGGTCGAGGCCTACTGGCAGGATTGCATCCCTTTTGCCCACGGAATGCGGCTCCTGGGCCAGGTCTACAATGACCACCTGGAACCTCGAGACCCCTACGAGTTCATGACCCTCCTTTCAGGGGCCGGGCTGGAAAGCATCAACCGTAACCGGAGGTTGCGGGAGATGGGGGAGATGATCTCGGCCGAACCGGCTCTGGCCGGGGCCATCGAGGAGGAAAGGGATTTGGACCGGTTCGAGGATTTCGTGGTCCGGGTGGATGATTTTATCTCCCTTTACGGCGGGGCCGCCTTAGGCGGCCGGGAGATCGGCCTGACCAGGCAGAGGGTGGCCGGGCTGGCGGCCAGGTTCGGCCAAGGAACCGCCGCCCATGGCCCGGCCGGGCTCCAGGACAAGGACCGCCTGGAAGAAAGCTTCCTGGCCAGTTTTGCCCCTGACCGGCGGGCGGAGGCGGAGGAGCTCCTGGAGATCGCCCGGGCCAGCTACCGGCTGAGGGATGACGACAACATCTACCTGGGGAGGGTGGAAGGCCAGCTGGCCCGGGCAATGGATGAGGGAATCCGGCGGTTGGAGGCAAGCTGGGGGCCCTTGGCCGGAAAACCGGGGCTCGAGGAGGTCATCGAGGCCTTGAGCAGCCGCAAGCCTCCTTTGGTCAAGCCGGGCCCCATCGCCGGGGAAGGTCCCAAACCGGCCCTCCGTCCCCGGGCCAGGCAGATCCAGGGTCAGCCGGCCGGCCCGGGCCTGGCCGTGGGCCGGGCCCGGGTCATCAATCGACCGGAGGACCTGTTCGATTTTCAAAACGGCGAGGTCCTGGTCTGCGACGCCATCGACCCCAACATGACCTTCATCGTTCCCCTGGCCGCGGCCGTGGTGGAGCGGAGAGGGGGGATGCTGATCCACGGGGCCATCATCGCCCGGGAGCACGGCCTGCCCTGCGTCACCGGGGTGCCGGAGGCGGCCAGCCTGATCAAGACCGGGGACCGGGTGACCGTGGACGGGTACCTGGGCCTGGTGACCATCGGGAGCGATTCATTGCCCGAGAATAAGTAACTAACCGAGGTCGTGCTTCAGGAAAGGTTCCGGCCCGCCCGGCTGAACCCCCAAGCCCGGGATATTCGGGGTCAGCCCCGCCGTGCCAGCCCGGCCAGGGTGGCCCACAACCCCCCGCCCAAAATCAGCCCGCCGAAGACCAGATGGGTCCAGCCCAGGGGCTCGCCCAGCAGGGAGGCCCCCAGGACGACCCCGTAAAGGGGGAGGGTGTTGTAGAAGACCATGGCCCCGCCGGCCCCCAGGAGATGGACCGAGCGGTTCCAGGACCAGTAGCCGATGAGGGTGGGGACGATGCAGATGTGGGCGATGGCGGCCATGGTCGCCGGGCGCAGGTTCAAGGGCAGGTACTGGAGCTCCACCACCGCGGCCACGGCCAGGATGGGCAGGCAGAGGAAGTTGGACAGGGCCACGGCCGAGAGCGGGGAGCGGTTGCGCATGACCCGCCGGCCGAAGACCGAGTAAAAGGCCCAGACCACGGCCGAGGCCACCAGGATCAGGTCCCCGGGGTTGAACTCAAGGCGGAGAAGGAAGGTCAGGGAGCCGCCGGAGATAAGGCCCACCACCCCGATCAGGCCCAGGACCGCCCCCATGGTCTGGCGCCTGGTGACCGGCTCCTGGATGATCAGCCCGGCGATCAGGGCGGTGATGAGGGGGGAGAAGCCTTGGATCAGGGAGGAGTTGACCGCGGTGGAGTATCTTAAGCCCAGGTAGAGAAGGGGGCTGAAGCCCACCACCCCGGCCAGGCCCATGGCCAGGATCCACCACCTGTCCTTACCGTAACGGCGTTCCTCCGGGGGCCGGCGCCGGAGCATGAGGCCGAAGAAGGTGGTGGCCACGGTGAAGCGCAGCGCGGTCAGGGTCAGGGGGCCGATGTCGGCCCGCAGCCAGCGCCCCAGGACGGCGTTGGAGGCCCAGGCCAGGGTGGCCATGTTGACCAGGGCGATCCCCAGGAGGCGGTTTTTAAGGGAGAGGGGGGCGCTCAAAGGAGGTCCCTAGAACCGGCGGCGGTCCAAAGGCCGGGCCGGGATCTGGAAATCCGGGTTCGGGACCGGAGGACAGGAAGGTCGCCCACCTCTCCTACCCCTGGCTGGCCAGACCGCCGGCGATCTCTCCGCCGTCGATGACAAAGGACTGGCCGGTGATGAAGGAGGCCTCGTCCGAGGCCAGGAAGACGAAGAGGGCGGCCACGTCGGCCGGCCGGCCCATCCTTCCCAGGGGGATCTTATTCTCACAGGCGGCCAGCATCTCCGGGGTGTACTCGGCCTCCTGCATGGGGGTCAGAATGTAGCCGGGGCAGACGGCGTTGACCCGGATAGCCGGGGCCAGCTCCAAGGCCATGGACCTGGTCAGCTCGATCACCCCGGCCTTGGAGGCGTTGTAGTCGGCGTAGTGGTGGTAGCCCATGATCCCGTTGGTGGAGCCCATGTTGAGGATCACCCCGCCCCGGCCCGAGCCCTTCATGGCCCTGGCCGCGGCCTGGGCCACGTGGAAGACCCCGTTGAGGTTGATTCCGATGACCTGCTCCCACTCCCGGGGGGTGATCTCCAGGAAGCCGTGACGGAGGCTGATCCCGGCGTTGTTGATCAGGATGTCCAGGCCGGCCCAGAGGGAGTCGAGCTCCTCGAAGGCCCGGGCCACCTGGGGCTGGTCGGAGACGTCGGCCCGGATGGCGGCCTCCAGGCCGGGCAGCTCGGCCTTGATCCGTTCCAGCGCCTCCCGGTCCCGGTCCAGGACCGCCACCCGGGCCCCCTCGGCCAGGAACCGGGCCGCGGTCTCGGCCCCGATGCCGCCGGCTCCGCCGGTGATCAGGGCCCTTTTGTCCTTCAGTCTGGGCATAAGGGAGCTCTCCATTGATCTGGTATCGGGATTCGGCCCCCAAGCCTACCACAGCCCTCCCGGGGGTGGATTAAAATTCAGCTCGTCCAAGGGAGACGTCCTTCAGGGCGGCCGCCTCTGAGGACGGTTATAACCGGCCTGGTCAGGACAAGAAGGAACAGCAACCGGGAGAGGCCCCTCTTTATGGGCTCGGGGGCCTGGTCGGACCCCCTTGCGACCCCTTTTCACCGGGGTAGAATGGTCTTTAACCTGGCCCGGCGGCTGAATGATTCTTGGTTCCGTGGGCGGCGGTGGACCCAATCAAGCTCCCCGGGAAAAAGGATCTCCCGGAAACGGGCGGGCAGGGAGAAGAGCAAAGGAGGTTGCTCATGGCCATCTCAACCAAGTACGGCAAGCTCAACATCCCCAAGATCGGCGACTCGGAACCGGTCTTCATCCTCCGGGCCCAGGACAAGCTGGCCCAGGCGGCCATCGAGATGTACCGCTCCTTGGCCGCCTCCCACGGCTCGGCGGTGGCCGAGACGGTCCACAAGGAGGTGGAGGCCTTCAGCCGCTGGAGCGGATCGAAGAAGCTGCCTGATTAGCCCGAATACTTCGGGCGCCGATCTATGAGGGGGGGTCATCTCCTGGTTAAGAGGCTTTAGTTCGGTATTTTGATCCTCAACATCCGGTCGAGTATGCTGCGGTCCAAAATACCGAGTACTGCGGACCTCACCTGCAGATCCGGCCCCTTCGCCTGAAAGGCTTATGAAAAATCCGGGCTGGGAGCTTGTCAATGTTACGTAAGTTTAGACGGGTTATCCTTCTGGTGATCGCCATAATAGCGGCCTCTGTGGTTGCCTTGGCGGCGGAGATCCCCACTCCCGACCAGGCCCTTGACCAGTTGAAAACGGGTAACACCCTCTTCAGCGCCGGTCGGAACACCTTCCCCCGGCTGGACCAGGCCCGCCGGGATCTGACCTCCACCAAGGGCCAGCATCCCTTTGTAACGGTGATCGCCTGCTCCGACTCCCGGGTTCCGGTGGAGAGCATCTTCGACCAGGGAATCGGCGATGTCTTCGTCATCCGGGTGGCCGGCAACGTCTGCGGCGTGGATGAAGTCGGTTCCATCGAGTACGGGGTCGAACACCTTAACACACCCTTGATCGTCGTTCTGGGACACACCAATTGCGGCGCGGTGACGGCCGCGGTCACCGGGGCCGAGCTTCATGGCAGCATTCTTTCCCTGGTGGATAAAATCAAGCCGGCTGTGGAAAAGACCAAGCATGACCACCCCGATCTCAATGGCCCGGCCCTGGCGTCGGAGGCGGTCAAGGCCAACGTCTGGCAGTCCATCGACGATCTTTTCAAGACCAGCCCGGCGGTCAGGGAGAGGGTCAAGGACGGCCGGGTCATGGTGGTGGGAGCTGTCTATGATATCGCCACCGGCCGGGTGGAGTGGATGGGAACCCATCCGGGGCAGAGCAAGCTTCTGGCCTACACCGGCGGAGGCCGCTAGACGCGGTTTCAAAACCGAATTCTAGTCCAGGCGCATGACCGTGTGGATCAGGCCCAGGATTCGCCCCTGCAGGACCAGGGGGGCCACCCGGACCTGGAACTCGCGGCCCTCCCGGCTCAGCCGCCAGGTGTGCTCCTCCCGATTGCCTTGGCCGTAGTCCGAGAGGATGGCCGTGATCTTGTCCCTGCTTTTGGGGACTTGGTGAAGCTCCCTCACGTCGCGGCCGATGTACTCCGGCTGGCGGTCCAGGATCTTGGTGGCGTAGTTGTTGAAGTAAAGGAGCCGGCCCTCCAGGTCGCAGAGGGTCAGGGCCACGGGCATGGCGCTGACCACGGCCGGCATGATCTTGGCGATGTTGAGCTCTTCATGGTTCTGGTTCATGCTCCGCTCTCCGGTCTTTCCAGCGGCTCCAGGCTCCACTCCTCCTCCCCTCCGGAACCGAGGCGGACCTTGTTGCGCTTGAGCCAGTTGAGGTCGTCGGTTCGGGGGAAATCGGTCCGGTAGTGGGCCCCCCGGCTCTCCTCCCGGCGGAGGGCCGCGCCGACGATCAGGCGGGCGGTCCTAAGGGCCAGGTCCAGCTCCAAAACCGCCGGCAACTTGCGGGGATCAGGGGGCAGGCTTAGGTTTAGGGCCTGGACCTGGAGCTCCTCCAACTCGGTTCCGGCCTTGAGCAGGCTCTCCCGGGAGCGAATGATCCCCGCCTCCTGCCACATGACCTCCTTGAGCCGCTTTTTCAGATCGGCGGGTCCATCGTCTCCGCTCCCTCCCGCCGGCACCTGTCCGGCCAGGTCCCGGGCCAGGGATCGGGCGGCCCCTTCTTCCCTACCCAAGGCCCACCTGGCGGCCGCGGCTCCGGCCCGGGCCCCGAAGACGATGGTCTCGGTCAGGGCGTTGCCGCCGTGCCGGTTGGCCCCGTGGAGCCCCCCGGCCGCCTCGCCGCAGGCGTAGAGCCCGGGAACGGTGGTGGAGCAGTCGGCCTTGATCGACAGACCGCCCATGGAGAAGTGGGCCGCCGGGCAGATCGCCAAAGGACGCTCCAGGACTCGGCAGCGACCGGTGAAGAGATCCCAGAACTCGGCGGCGAAAAGATTGATGCACCAATCCTCGCGGGTCACGTCCCTCAGGTCCAGGTAGACCTTGCCTCCCTTGATCTCGATCTCGGTATACAGGGCCCGGGAGAGGCGGTCCCGGGCCTTGAGCGCGGCCGGCAGCTCGGTCAGGCCGTACTTCTCGTGGATCGACTGCTCTTGATCGTTGTAAAGCTTACCAACCAGCTCCAGGTAGGGCGGGATCAGGTAGGCCGGCAGGTCCGGCTCGGCCATGATCAGGGGGTAGAACTGGGCGAACTCCATGTCCTGGAGCACGGCCCCGGCCAGATAGCCCAAGGCGTAGCCGTCGCCCACCATCCGCTGGGGGTTGTCGTGGCGTTTGAACAGGCCCGAGGCCCCGCCAGTGGCCAGGATCAGGGCCTTGGCGGAGATGGTCAGCCACTCCCCGTCGGGAACCGAGTAGGCCAAGGCCCCGGCCAGACCATTTTCAAAGCCCAGCCGCCAGATTATCAACCCGGGCCTGAAGTCCACTCCCTGGGCCTCCCCCCGACTGGTGAGGATGTCGATGATCGGCTCGCCCCAGACCGGGGCCCGGCCGGTGGCCACCAGGGTCCCCTGGTGGCAGACCGCCTTGAGCCCCCACTCCTGAAGCTCCTCCAACCGCCAGGGGGCTTCGCTGACCAGGGCCTCCACCAGGTCGGGCTGGTTGAGCCCCCGGCCGGCGGCCAGGGTCCTGGCCCGATGCTCGTCCGGGCCGAGCCCATCGGCGCAGCCCATGAAGCCCCCACCGCTCATGAGGGTCGAGGTTCCCTTGCCCGGAGAGAGCTTGGCCGCCACCATGACCTTGAGTCCGTTTTGGCAGGCCTCCACGGCCGCCCTCAGGCCGGCCGCGCCGGCTCCGACGATCAGGACGTCGGTCTCGATAAGCTCCATGGAAGGTCCTTTCATATAGTTTCCGCAATCAAAGGCAACAAAATGCCTTTGATTGCTTACGGCCGGCAAAAGCGTGGTTTTGCCGGCCTCACGAGCTCTTACGAGCTCGGCGCGTCCACGTGGACGCGCATCCCAAGTTGCATTTCAAGAGCAACTTGGTATCAACCGCTCAAGCCGAGGAGAGGTTCCCCGGTTCCGGACAGATGGCAGGCCACCAGGTGGCCGTTGCCTAGATCGACCATGGCCGGCTCCTCCTTGAGGCACCGCTCGCTCCTCTCGGGGCAGCGGGTGTGGAAGGCGCAGCCGGAAGGCGGGTTGAGGGGGCTGGGAACGTCGCCGGGGATGAGGATCCGTTCCTTTTTCCGCTCCGGGTCGGCCACCGGCACGGCCGAGAGGAGGGCCCTGGTGTAAGGGTGGCTGGGGTTCTGGTAGATCTCCCGGTCGGTGGCCAGCTCCACGATCTTGCCCAGGTACATGACCGCCACCCGGTCGCTGATGTGCTCCACCACCGACAGGTCGTGGGCGATGAAGAGGTAGGAGAGGTTCATCTCCCGCTGGAGCTGGACCAGGAGGTTGATCACCTGGGCCTGGATGGAGACGTCCAGGGCGCTGACCGGCTCGTCGCAGATGATGGCCTTGGGGTTGAGGGCCAGGGCCCGGGCGATGCCGATCCGCTGGCGCTGGCCGCCGGAGAACTCGTGGGGGTAGCGCTGGAGGCAGTCGGCCCCCAGGCCGACCTTGCCCAGGAGAAAGGCCACCTGGTCCCTGATCTTGGAGGAGCTGAGGTGGGCGTGGTTCTCCAGGGGCTCGGCCACGATCTGGCCCACGGTCAGGCGGGGGTTGAGGGAGGAGAAGGGGTCCTGGAAGATGATCTGGAGGCTGGCCCTGGCCTTCAGGAGCTCATGGTGCTCCAGGGCCAGCAGATCCCGCCCCAGGAAGTCCACCCGGCCGGCGGTGGGCTCGATGAGGCGGAGGATGGACCGGCCCACGGTGGTCTTGCCGCAGCCCGACTCGCCCACCAGGCCCAGGGTTTC
>Ga0068714_10001968_pt1 | contig 27823 bp, 21 predicted proteins | sample MTBNYHSulfiMetaG_FD_62988 | JGI IMG/M metagenome (GOLD analysis project Ga0068714, IMG submission 62988) | Enrichment culture microbial communities from rom New York Harbor, USA that are MTBE-degrading - MTBE-NYH (New York Harbor Sulfidogenic)... | ecosystem: Environmental > Aquatic > Marine >... | reverse complement strand
TTACCAAGATTCCCTCCTCCGGACTCTCTTTCTCTCTCTGCGTCATCATGCTCCATCTCCTACCCGCCCTACACTAATTTATCAAGGGGTAGGTGTCTCAACCACATTGGCACAGAGGGCAGTGACGAGCCGGGTATTCGTACGGAGAATTAAGGACAGGCTGTTCGAAGAATCGGTTATCCATGCTTAGCCTCTTTCCTGACCGTCAAAATAGTGGAACCGGATAAAATTTGGGCTGTTTAGCTTGTCAAACCGTCTGGGAGGGAAGTTTGGGGGACGCACAGGCAATGTCTATACCTGCCTTTCGTTTCATCCTCCTGATTCCTCAAATCTTTTCTTACCTCATCAAGGCTCACAAGGCAATAACCAGATTCCGTCATAGCTTACCGGAAATCGGCTATCCTAATCGCTCTACGTTATGAAGGGGTCAAGTCTACTCTTGACTCTTGTCAAGTCTTTTTTCACACTTTTTAGACTCAGCTGCACATGGTGTCTCACCTTACATTGACACACAGGGTAGGGATATCCAATCCCGATTTTCCCGGGAATCCGCCGGTTGATTTTACTTCGTCTTGAAAGGGTCGCGATATTTGGATGGCGACTTGGGTGCATCATATTAATCACACGCAGCTTATGCGCCGGTAGCAATACCGGATTTATTTTACAAGGATTCTTCGATTTGGAGCGGCTGAGTTATCAAAGTGACACAGTTGACAAGTTGTGATTTTATTGCTAAAGTCGTCAACCAAGAAGCGATCATTCACGCTTCAAGAAACGAGGGCAGGGTGAACATGATTGGCCGAAGACTCAGACAATTACGTCTTGCCAAAGGTCTTTCGTTGGAAGGCTTGGCGGCGGCTGTCGGCGGCATTGTCACAAAGCAGGCCCTCTCCAAGTACGAGAAGGGCAAGGCGCAGCCGACGCCAGTGGTCCTGAACAAGATTGCGGCGGCGCTGGGCGTGAAGTCGGCCTACCTCTGCACGGAACCATCCGTTCGCGTCGAGTTCATCGCCTACCGGAAAGGCTCCGGGCTGCGCAAAAGGGAACAGGGGAAAGTCGAGAGCCTTGTTTGCCAGTCTTTGGAAGACAGGATTCGACTGCAGGGGTTGGTTGGCCAAGCCCATGGAGCTGACCTTCCCGTTAAGTCCAAGCCCATCGGCTCACTCGAGGATGCGGAAAATGTGGCAGAGGGTCTACGGAAAAGATGGAATCTGGGATTCGACCCGATTTCCAGCGTGGTCGCCGTTCTGGAAGAGCGGTTGGTTCATGTGCTGGAGATCGATGCCGGGGAAAGCTTCGACGGTATTTCCGCTGTAGCCTATGACGACGACCGTGTGATTGCCGCGGCCGTGGTCTGTCGTCGTCGCCTTCCCGGAGAACGGCAACGGTTGAACTTGGCCCATGAATTGGGACATCTCGTTTTGAAGGTTCCCGGCGATCTTGATGAAGAAAAGGCGGCATTCCGTTTCGGCGCGGCGTTTCTGGCTCCTGCGGAGGTGGTGAAACGCGAAGTGGGAGAACGTCGCTCGTTCGTCGGCGCGGAAGAGCTTCTATTACTGAAACGAAAGTTCGGGATGAGTGTCCAGGCGCTGCTTTACCGATTACGGGATCTTGGAATCATAGGAGAGTCTCATTACAGACAGTGGTGCATTGACGTCAACAGGCTGGGATGGAGACGAAGGGAACCTGCGGAGATGTTGCCCGAGAGGCCGTCCTGGTTGGAACAGAACGTTCTTAGAGCATTGGGAGAGGATTTGATTTCTCGGGAAATGGCCGAGTGGATGATAGGCCGGTCTCCGGAATATGAGGAACCGTTGTCCCTTGTCGAACGGCGCGCCTTCATGAAGTTGCCGCTGGAAGAGCGCCGACAAATCATGGATAGACAAGCGGAACGGATAGCCGCCCACTACGAGAGCAACCACGAATGGCGCGAATTTCTCGAAGGGGATTTTGTTGACTACTAAACCTCGCCAACCCAAACGGGGCGAGATATGGGTTGTAGATCTCGATCCAACTATCGGAGCAGAGATTAAGAAGCGACGGCCGGTTGTAGTTGTCAATTCGGACGCCGTTGGGAAACTACCGATCAGGCTGGTGGCGCCAATCACGGGATGGGACAACCGATTTGCCGGCAACCTCTGGCACGTCAAGATTGACCCCAAAAAGGCTAACGGACTGTCCAAGACCTCTGCTGTAGATACGCTTCAATTAAGGGGAGTCGACATCGAGCGCTTCGTCGAACAGTCGGGTCGAGTTACCTCCCTCCAGATGGATCAAATCACAGCCGCCATAGCGGCCGTGATTGAATATCAGTAGGAAAGTGTCAGGTGATTCAGTTTAAGCGAAGGCATTCTGTAAGTTGTTGTTACCGGTTGCGTTGCTCTGTTTCATTCTGCATTTCGCACTCTTGGCCAGTGCAAATGCGTGTAGCGTCAATGGCCTCCTTGCACCACACACTATAAGCTCAACTTAACTGTGGACTTTAAGAAACGAATTGGCCGGCAGAGCAAGCACGGGCCGGTGATTCCGCTTTCGTCCGAAACCTGGTCGGGCGCGCGTGTGCATCGGACAGAACGTCTTAAGGCCCGGAAACGTATCCAGGTTTTTGGGTCACATAGCGAGGGCTGACCGTGGATAAAGAGAAGATCATCGAAACCCTGCGGGAAAATCGGGCACTGCTGGCGGATCAAACGGGGGTACACCGAGGGGTACACTTTGATATCGCGGAAAAGAAAAAGCCGCCCCCTGAGGGGCGGCTAAGTTATCAAAGTGGCGGAGAGAATGGGATTCGAACCCATGGTAGGGCTTTTGACCCTACACTCGCTTAGCAGGCGAGCGCCTTCAGCCAACTCGGCCATCTCTCCGTGGGAGGAAATCTCAGATCATATTGGCGGAGGGAGTAGGATTCGAACCCACGGTCCCGCTCATCACGGGACAACGGTTTTCAAGACCGCCGCCTTAAACCACTCGGCCATCCCTCCGAGGGTGGAGCTATTCTTAACATTCTTGCCCGTCAAGGTCAAGGGCAAGTGGAACACTTGAATCTTTGGAAACGATTCATTTCAACAGCGTAGGACAGGGCTATTCGGAAGCCGACCTTCGAATTAGAATCTTGTGCAGCCGTTCCTTTCTGTCCGGCAGCAAGCGCTTGTTTTTCTTTCGCACCTCCCGGGCCTCCTCTATAAAGTACAGCAGAAGTTCCCGGTCGTTTTTTTCCCGGCGGCCGTGAGTTCGTCGAGCCGACATGTTCGCCAGTACGGACAGCAGGCCGTACGTATACATGCTCAACGTGGTCCATCTTCTTAACAGGAACTGCTGTTGTGGAAATTGCTTCCCGTAGAGCAGAAGACCCAGAAAGAACATCCTTTTGAGAGTTTTCACATTGGCGCGGGCCAGCGCCGATGCTTTTCGCATGGCCTCGTCCTCGAAAACCAGCGGCCATCGAAACCGTGCGAAAGCGTTTCTTATAAAAAAGAGCAGTTTGGAAATCCGACTTTTCGACCGCATATCCGATCGCTTATTCAGCTTGCGTAACACAAACAGAGGCGGATAGATGCTGTGAATCTCCGTGGTGCCTTCGAACAGCGTGCCCGCACGCATGTCTCTCATACGCCTTTCGTAGGGTTGAGTGGAAAGGTACCCGGAGCCTCCCGCTACCTGAAGGGCGTCGTATAGGGTATCCCATATCCGTGTGGTGCCGAACAGTTTGCAGTGAGAGGTTTCGATCGCCGGATCGAACTTGGGCGCTTTTTCCAGAATGGATGCCGCAAATTCGTTCATGGCCGAGCTGACGAACCGGCGCACTCGGGCTTCAACCAGCTTTTCCTGAACCAGGGGGAAGTTCCGGATCGGCTGTCCAAACTGCAGGCGTGTGGACGCCCGCTTTTCCATATCCTTCAAGGACTGGTCCAATAAACCCACGGCTGCTGCTCCCAATTTCAAGCGGCCGTAGTTCAAAATGGTCATGGCGATCTTGAATCCTTCGCCGGGTTTGCCTACGAGGTTTTCTACGGGTACGCGCACTTGATCCAGTCCAACAAAGGCGGTAGAGGAGGCTCGGAGACCCATTTTGGGCATGTTCTCCCCTATTTTTACACCGTTCCAGTCGGTCTCAACAATGAAAACACCCATATGTCCGGGCTTCTTCGGATCCATTTGGGCAAATATCGTGATGGCGCCGGCGTAGTTGGCGTTGGTGATGTAGGCCTTCGTGCCGTTCAAGATATAGTGACCTCCGTCCGGAGACGGCTCGGCCGTGGTCTGAAGATTACGAGCATCGGATCCTGCGTCGGGCTCGGTAAGGCCGAAGGCCACGATCTTCTCACCGGTGGCTGCCGGCGCCAGATAGCGGTTCTTTTGCGGTTCGTCCCCAAAAAGCAAGAGCACCTGGACCCCGAGCGAGGTATGCGACATGAACGTCAGGGCAGTCGATACATCGAGTTTGATGGCTTCTTCGATGAAGTGAAGGTATTCCGTCAAGGTGAATCCGAGTCCGCCATAGGCTTCGGGAATGTTGATACCGAAAAGTCCCAGAGAGCCCAGCCGTTTCAACACATCATTTGGGATCCGTCCTTCTTTTTCGAAGTTTCCGGCATCATAATCCTTCATGAGGTCACGATAATCGTTTACCAGGTTCTTCACTCTCGTTGACGGTTCCGCAGGGGAGAAAGCTCGGAAAACACCTTCATTAATCGACCCGAGATAGAGATCCTCCATGAAATAAAGCGACGACATGGCTTCTCCTTTTATACTACACGCCCTGAAACACGCAGTACGATGAATGAATGCCTTGAAAGAATGATTTTGCTTCACACAAAAAAACTAAATGGAATATCCCTGCATACACCCGGTCAACCGCGCAGTGTTCCATCCCGGTTCACGAATACGGTTTGGCCGTGATCGAGGTGGATTAGGCGATCCTCCAGCCCTTTTTCCCGCATCTCGCGACGGATCTCGATAGGAGGAAAATAAACGGGCTCGTCCCCCAGACGAAACGTTCCCCAATGCACCACCAGCAAATGGGACGCATTCAACTCCCTGAATGACTGAACCACTTCTGCAGGATTCATATGACTGGCCGCCATGAACCATCTGGGCTCATACGCCCCCAGATTGAATATGGCCAGGTCCACTTTGAACTCCCGGGCCAACTCCTCGTATCCGTGAAAATAGGCTGCGTCTCCGGAGATGAAGATGGTTGGACCGGTGGCCGTTTGGATCAGAAAGGATCCCCAGAGGGATCTGTTGGGGCCCATAAAAGGATTCCGCATGGTCCAATGGCTGCAAGGCAACAGCGTGATCTTTCTGTCAGGGTCGCTGTAGCTCTCGAACCATTCCAATTTGGATCGATGCCGCAGAGGAAGATCATCAAATACGTAATCATAGCCCAGAGGACTGACCACATGAGTATCCGAAGGAAGCCGTCGTAAGGAATCTACGTCCAGGTGGTCGAAATGACCATGTGTGACAAGAACGTGGTCCGGTCTTGGCAGCTCGCGTGGATCGAATGCAAGCGGAGTAAAGTCTTTGATGAACCAAAAGGGGCTTTGAAATACGGGATCTACCAGGAGAACCGCGCCCTTGTCTTGTATGAGTACACTCGCGTGCTTCAGAAACGTGACGGAAAGGTCTTCGCGATTTCGGAGCGATTTGAAATCCACGGTCACGGGTATTACACGCTCCTGCCCGTAATAAGGTTTGCAACGGTTGCGGCTGAATAGCTTCCATTGCAACAACCGAAACGGATTCCCATACGTTTGAGAGGTAAAGGGATTGAGGAAGCCGTTATCCGTATGATGGAGTCTTCTTTCAACCAGCTCATGAAGAGTGTAAGGAGGCGTTTTCACATAGTGGTTCTCGATGGAACCGTGAGCCGGACGCGCCATCAGGTACGGCGCCAGAGGCGTCAGGCCGAGCAGGGCTGCTTTCATTGCATAGCTTAGTGCCTTTGTCAGGAATCCGCGACGAGTCATATCCATAGGCCTCGTTTCTCATTCATTCAAGTCCGGGAAACACGCGTAACCAAACGCTGCTCAGCGTTCGAATTCACACATCCGAGCACGCCGTTGATGGTCGAATCCGGCCTTGCCTTAAATACTAACTACGCTTTGGAAAAATTCCAGACATCAGCGGCTTTGTACAGCGACGCTTGTCCTTGAACCCATCCATTATAGTTATCCGATGAAACCTTTTCGAGAAGGTTTTACCGAGACGCGCCGGAACGTGTCGATCGGATGGCGGTCTGTTCATCCTATCGGGCGACCATGATTTGGTATGAGGGAGTTACGGGCCTAGTACGATGAAACATTCGACAAAGATGTTCGGCTCGATGACGATAAAGGGATACCTCCGCAAACTCACTGCACGGACTCAATCATCTGCGATCCGGCTCAATGACTCCGGAAAAACCCCACTCCATCGGGATTCTTCCGGAGCCCGAACTTTGCGGATCTCGAATCGCTATTGCGACTCCCGGGAGATGACTCGACGTTTCCAGAAGGCCAAAACACCGTTCTGGCCGAATTCCAACTGAATCAGCTCCCAGCCCGCCTGCCCCCGCTCATTCATTAAGGTCTCGAGAAAAGAGACTTGATCGCCGGGAACCTGTTCGAGTGTGCAATCCGCTTGCGCCGAGCAGAAATAAACCAATTGAGTGAATTCCTTCGAATCATGCCGAGTGATTTCATATATGTAAGATTCCATGAGTCCTCCAATAACGCTGGATACCAGAAAGCACCTTAACCCTTTCGCTTACCGTTGCCCGATGCTAAAAGATGTGCCTACAGAAATCGAATGACCAAAAGACAGGCAGCAACCCTTGCGAGCATGGAGCGCTTCTATCGTCTTTGGGCTCCATAGGATGAGAAAGCGCTACGCAGACCGAAAAAACAGACCCGACCGGAGAGCAGATCATAACGAACATGGGATTCTTCGGAAAGCCGGATGGCAGCATTCAGAAACAGGAACGGCTCCGTACTATTTTCGCATCATGTTCGCGGCGTGGGCATAGCGTTTCCCAACCTCGGCCCAGTTGATCATATCCATGAAGCTCTCAACGTATTTCTTACGACCATTCTGATACTTGAGGTAGTATGCGTGCTCCCACACGTCGCAGACCAACAAAGGAATGACGCCCCAGATGGTCAGGTCCTGATGCTTTTCCGCCTGAAGTATCAATAGATATCCTCTGTAGGGCTCGAAGACCAGCACACCCCAGCCGCTTCCCTCCACCGCCCCAGTAGCGGCTTCGAATTGGGATTTGAATCTGTCCAGATCTCCAAAACTCTGATTGATGGCTTTCAGAAGGTTTTCATCCGGGCCGGGGCCTCCTTTGGGAGCCATATTGGTCCAATACAGCGAGTGAAGGACATGCCCCGAGCCGTGAAACGCCAGTTCGCGGGACCAGTGTTTGATCATGCTGTAATCGCCCGCGCCTCTGGCCATCGCCAGCGCATCCAATGCTTCATTGAATCCTTTTACATAGCCGGCATGATGTTTCTCGTGATGGAGAGTGAGGGTCTCTTTGTCGATAAATGGTTCGAGAGCGTCATACGCATATGGGAGAGGCGGCAACCGGCATTCTCCCGCTACCCCGGCGGCCTTGATTTCGGCGGCTGACGCCGTTCCCGCTACACTCGCCAAACCCAATGTTACGGCGGTTGCTCCCGCCCCCACCATGAGCTCCCTTCTCGATATGGGATGATTCATGGATACTACCTCCGTTTTTGAAAGTTTGAGTTGTGTTTAAAATGCCTGACATCGTGCCGAATGTCGCCTGTCCGAATAAAGGACCTCGGCGCATTGTGAATGTCAACACCGGATCATGCACCGTCCCAGTGCAGGCGTTCCTTTTTGGAAAACCAGTGGACCGGATCAGCGTAGAAATCATCCATATCCTGAAGAATGAGGAGATGTCCCCGTTCCTCTTGAGTGAGGCGTTCATAAAATTGCTTCTCGATTTCGTTCTCCGCCTTCTCACCCAACTCCGTATAAAACCGGATCCCTTTTTCTTCGTATTCGCGAGCGACCTTTATGGCCTTAACATCATCTGCATCGACCGTAACCTGATCGTTCAGTTCCGACCTGGCTTTCTCGAAGATGTTCTTCAGGTGGCTTGGAGATTGGAAAGTGGGGCATTGATCGGGCCACTGACCCGACGAGGCAAGCCGGTCATAAATCTCTCTGATGACTTCGATATGTTTGAGCTCTGCTTTGGCTATGGCCTCAAACATGAGTTTGCCGTATTCATTCTTTGTACGTTGCGCAGCATTTTCAAAATAGTCACGACCGTCTTCTTCAAATCGGATCGCTTCGTTCAACATGTTTAAACACGAATCAGTGTCCATACGTCCTCCTTCATAATGAATGTGGGCGGGTATGATGCATGATGAAAAAATATTTTTAATAATATAAGTACTATTCGCCAAACGTCAAAAGATGGAGGCGATATTCAGTTTGTGTCTTTGCGGAGAACGACGGAATGGGCTGCAGCGGTGGTGATTCCGGTACATGGTCTTCGGACAAAAGGAGCCGGCGGAGAGTCCTGACCCGAGCTTCGGAAAGCTTGAACGGTTCTCAGTAAGGATGGTTTCTTGACTTCCCGGACGGCCCCAAGTACGCTGCTTTTCGGGCTAGTATACATTCGTTTCGGAAACTTGACAAAGCGTGATTTCCCCGACGATCCGGCAGCACGGATGTGTGCTGCAAACGCCGATAAATCGGCTATCGGTAGATCGGAACGAGCCTGAAGACCAGAGTTTCGCCACAGGGATTTCCGCCGCACCTTGAAAGACTTGTTTTTACGCTCGGGGCTGCTGATTGGATCGAGGCGCCGATACTATTCGTAATAGGAATGAGTGACAGCGAAGGATTTCTTGGGTCATCCGAGTGGGGAAGGCGGGACCCTCATGCGCTGTACACGCAAGGAATTACTTATGGGGTTACGCGTACGGTTTTCCGACCTTTTTCGCTGTACTTTGGACGAGCGAACCGGAAACGAAGGTTATATCGGCGTGTCGCCCAAAGGAGATGAATACCACGTAGTTGTCCCGGTAGACATTCAAATCGCCCGGGGCGTCAAAGCGTGCAACAGACCTGGAGACGGAACCCCCTTTGGAGGTTATACGCGTTGGTTCTATTTTCGATGCGAGGCGTTCTCCGCTGACGGAGATACGGATATGAATTCCAAAGAGTATGGAAGCCTCCGAGTGGCGGCTTCGCGCAAGAACGGGGTTAAATTGGTGAAGTGGGCTGCAGGAAAGGGAATTCGGGTCGAAGTTTGTTACGATTGAGAATGCTCTCGATACCTGCTCATGAATGGAAACCGTGCTGAAATGCCACACGCCCTCACCCCGTGTATGGACCGGAACCACGGGGTACAAGCGTTCGGAGCCATGGAGCCGAATTACAAGGGGCGGGTTTTCCATCGACAGGCTCAGGATCTGTGGCAAACCCGCCCCTTGATTTTGCGTTGATCTGTGGGGCGAACAGCCGTTCGCCCTTACGGGTTGCGGATGGGGACGTCCGATCAAGACAAAACGCCTCGCACAACGTGCGTGGCGCATGTTCAAGATTTTTCGCAGGGGGGTCGGGGGACGGCTTTTTGCAGAAAAGGAGTCCCCCGGCGATCGTTCATCCTAAATCTTGTTCCGCCACATGGAAACGATCATCATGATGTCCAGGATATCGACCCGGTGGTCTCCGTTGAGGTCCGCTGCGGGGTTGAAGCCGGCGTCATTGACGGTTTTGTCCCAGTTTGAAGCCACGATCATGATGTCGGTGACGTCGACGAAGCCATCGTTGTTGATGTCGTAGACTGATCCCTCGGCTTTGAAGCTGACGGTGATGGTATGGTTGGCTTGAACATTTTGGAAAGTGTATTCGGTGACGCTTCCTAAAGACACGCCGTCCACGAGCACGTCGGAAACTTGATATCCCTGAGCCGGGGTGATGTTGTAAGTCTGCGTCGAGCCCTGGCTTACGGTCGTACCCCCTGCCGGAGAGATGGAACCGTTAGCGCCCGCGGATGCGGTGATGGTGTACGTGGGCGAGACGGCCTGCAGGGTAAAGGCGGGTCCCACTGCGGGATCGCTCTCACCGGCGTCGTTGCCGGCCCATACCCGCCAGTAGTATACCACTCCCGCTTCCAGTTGGTTCAGGACCCGGCTCGTTGCCGCCCCGATGTTCCCGTAAAACACCCGGCTACTCTCGTTCCAGGCACTACTGGTGTTGACTTCCCACCGATACCACGTAGCGTTGGGGCAGGCATCCCACGCCAGGGTCACGGTAGCGCTTTGCAGGACGAGCGGCGTTTCATCCAGGGCTCGATAGATGGGGGATGCGGCGACGTTACCGTTCATCATCGGATGGATCTGTTTGGTGGGAGAGTCGATGACTCTGGAACCGATAGATCCTGGATCCGTGGTTTTCTCCGCGGCTCGGACCACATTGGAAATGGGGTCCACATGTTGAATGACGGTGAAGCGTCCGATCTGCGAGAAAGGATCGTCCCAGTGGATACGGGCGTATCCGTCTTCGCCCCAGGATTCTCCCCAGCTATTCTGAACAATCCAGAGCCGGGCCGCGTCGTCCCAGCCCACGATACGCACCACGTGCGCGCCCAGAAAATTCATCCCCAGAGCCTGGTATATACCACTCTTATAGAACAGGAAATCTTGGTACACGTTCATAAAGGTGAGGACCGGTCCACGGAATACGGCCTGTTTGATGGCCTCCACGTCCGGCTCGTCCAGGGTGACCCACTGCCACGAACCGACGGTGTAGTATTCTTTTACGTCCGAAGCATCCACCGGGGCTCCGAATCGCACCAATACGTTTTGGAAGGCGGTGTAGGAACCGTGGGCCGGATCCGCAGGCAGCAGCGGATAGGCCGTGAGGCTGAGGTACAGATCGGGGTCGTTTTCCCGAATGCGCAGCAGGTCTTCCAGGTTCTGCACACCGGCCAATGCGTAGCTGATGGACGATCCCATCTGATCCGGTACGGGTCCGATCCACGAGTCGCCTTGTACGTTTCTCCAGTCGAAAGCCGAAGGAAGCGAGGTATAAGCTTCCGGCACCCAGAGATCGGCCTGGGCCTGATCCTCGGAGGCGGGCAGGCTGAGTCCGGCATATCCGACGCACTCGCCGGGAGTCAGGAGACTCAGGAGGCTGTCTTCCGCGGTCCACTGGAACCGTTGTTGCTGGATGGCGTGCTGGACGGTGTAGAGTTCTAAAGCGGCGTGTGCTGAAACAGCGGCGATGAGGAACATCAGTGTAGCCGTGATGACGGTTGGGATGCGGCCTGCTCTTGTGATCATGTTGGATTACCCCCTCGGGATTGTATGCGTTTGCATTATATTGTATGCAAGACGCAGGCCAATCTCTCGGGGATAGCAAACATCCTTTAATAACAAATAGTTAGCTTGGAAGACGGGAAAGGTTCAAAAACCGGATGGCACGATGTGTGAACTGTCGTTACGAAAGTGTAATTTGGGTTGACATGAAGCTCCGGTTAACGCACTTCAGAGCGAGGTCATACCCATATGATAGAGGGCGCCGGAGACCGTCGCAAAGACACCTGCCCCCGGTGATAGTCCTATTGGCGGTCTCTGGTTAGTAAATCCAAAAGAAACTCCTGATCTTTGGGTGACAGGTTGAATGTTTTGCCGGCTTCTTCAATGAGTTTGGAAAGAGCAGGTTTGTCGGTCAACTCTCGCCGTTCCGAGATCCACCGAACCGCCTTTCTAAGAAGTTCCCCTTCGGGCATGGGATAGGTCATAATTCGTCACTCCTTAAGTTTTCCCATACGGCCGAGCCGAACACGGAATTTTCATCAGGATAAAGGATTCGTCCGTCGCGGTCAATTTCGTACGCCGTCATCCAATATAGCCCCGGATTCCCAAAGTACACGAAGATGGGAAAGCAGCTTTCTTCGATGAAATGGTTAACTTAACCGAGCCCTGAAACGAAACATGAGATCGCTCGGGCCACCCCGGCCACGTCGGCCTCTGGAATTTCGCCACAACGATCACTTCTCCTCTCGTTCCGATTTTCTGAGATACAGCCCCAAATCGAGAACGTCCCGCACATCATCCGCAGCCAATCGGCCTTCAGTGGTCAGGTAGTTCCCAATCATCGTGCCCGTGCACCCCGCGATAAACATGAGCGGCTGTAGCCCCCTGAGTGCATTCTCGCGGCCTCCGCAGGTGCGGATTTCGGTTCCGGGCATCAGGAATCGATATACGGAGATCGTCTTGAGCACCTCCAGAGGCAACAGAGGCGGTTCCTTTTCAAGGGGCGTGCCAGGGATCGCGTTCAGGATATTGATGGGGACCGAATGCACCCCGCAGTCTATCAGTGTATATGCGAGTTCGAGTCGCTGCTCCCGAGTTTCACCCAGACCGATGATACCGCCGCTGCACACTTCCAGACCTTCTTCACGACAAAGGCGAAGTACTTCGACGCGTTCCTCGTATCCGTGCGTCGTGCAGATATTCGGGAAGTGGCTTCTCGACGTTTCCAGATTGTGATGATAGCGTGTCAGGCCGGCCTGTTTGAGGGCCTTTACGTCCGCACGGTCCACCAGCCCAAGAGACGCGCAACAATCAATGCCTTCCTGCCTCACGATTTCGTCTACCACGGCGAGGATGATTTCGAGATCCCGGTCTTTGAGCACGCCCTTTCCGCTGGTGACGATGCTGAATCGGGCCGCGCCTTGATCTCGCGCACTGCGCGCCGCTTCCACTATCAACTCTGCAGACATCATCGGATAAGCGTTGATGTTGGCGCGATGATGTGCCGACTGCGCGCAAAAAGAACAATTTTCCGAACATTTGCCTGACTTGGCGTTGACAATGGCGCAGAACTCGACCTCTCCGCCCAGAAACGTTTCGCGGATCCGATTGGCGCACGCCATAAGATACTGAATCGCGGCAGGGTCTTCCATATCCAGTAACGTTTTCGCTTCGGACGAGGTAATCGGGTTTCCGCCCAGAACAGTATTCATTGCGCGTTGAACATTTTCAAAATCAACTTCCATATTTTCCTGTCTTCCGTTCTCCCGAACGATCCTTTGAAAAAACAGCGGGCCTCATTCGACCCCGGATCGGAATGTCGATGCGCCCGCCGGGTTAAGTGAAACCGAGAGCCTCCTACCTGGAATCACCCGCCATACCTAAACGTGCCTGGTAGCCTTCATTCCATACTGAACCGGTCACATGGAAATAGGGCTTCGAACTTGGTGTAAAATAAACGAGTTCCATACCCATCCAGGTCGGAGTGGCCGTACCGCTCCAGTTTGTCGGTACCATCATGTAGTAGGTGCCTGTATCATCGACTTTGGCGTAAGCATACTGAGAGCCTCCTTCGTCATAGAAGAAGATTCTCACCACACTGTAAGATCCTGAAAAGCCCACAAACGTTATGTCGCCGGAAATGGCGTGATAATTCGTCCGGCCCTCTGCAACGATGGTCACAAAATTCTGCTCGAATAGGGGAGCAGCTATGTTCGTGTAGGTTATTTGACCGGGGTCGAACAGCGCGAATTCCTCTGTGGGGTGTATGGTTCCGGACCAGTCGTAAGGGACTTCCACAGTGTAGTATCCCGCTGCATCCGTGTTTGTTACGCCGATGCCGGTGACAGACAGTGTCGTGTTCGGATGGCCTTCGTCGGACAGATAGCCGAACGTCATCCGTCCGGATATGGTAATAGCGGCCTCAAAGTTCCGGCCTTCCTGATCCTCCATGACGTTACTATAACTATAAGGCGCCGGAGTAAAATGGTATCCCCGCAGAGACGCTGAAAGGTTCCCGCTCCATTCATAGGGGACCTCCAGGCTGTACTCGCCCGCGTCATCCGAAGCGGCAGATCCCCCTCCATTACTTGCGGCCACGGTTACACCGCTCAGACCCGACCCGTTCAGACTGACGGTCCCCGATATATTGTACATAATGGCCTCCGCCGTGAAGTTTAGCGTCTTGTCGGAGGTCATGTTGCTGAAAAATCCGGGGGCGGGTGTAAAACGGTATCCGGCCAGCGAGGAAGCGACGGTGCCGCTCCAGTTGTAGGGAACCGCGATGCTGTAGTTGCCTGAGGCGCCCGTTTTATCAGTACCTCCACCGTCACTTGCCGATACCTCGACACCGGCCAGTCCGGAACCCTGAACAAAAACTTTTCCGGAAATGATCAGAGCCGCTGGGAGATTGACTTGGATGTAGTCAAGGGCAATGCACGAGCTGCTCAATGTGCCGTTGCTCATAGTCACAACCACGTCATAGGTTCCGGGAGTAGCATACGTGTGCCAAGGATGCTGTTCGTCGCTTGTCGTGTTGTCTCCAAATTCCCAATGCCAACTGGTCATGTTGATGGCGGAAAGATCCGTAAACTGTACTTCCAGAGGGACTAGACCGGACGTAGGTGAGGCTTGAAAAGACACATCAAGGGCTTCCGGTGAGAAAGCCTTGGTGATCTGATAGTTAAAACGGGTTGCCGCGGGAAGGAAGAGGAAGGGCCCGGAAGCCACAGCCTCTACAGCCACTGTAGCCGAGCTGGAGCCGGTGAACACCAGGGCCATCTGCTCGTCTCCAGCTCCCATGCTGGTTGCGTTGAACAAAAAGGTCGATATATCCGCCTGGAAGGCTTGGAATACGACTCCATCATAAGTATACACGACAATGGTGGAATTCGTTTCGTAATCTTGAACGTACATACTAAAATCGCCCGCCGTATTCTTCCAAATTCCGGAATGGATGGTCCGCGCAGCGTTGAAGGATTTTTCAATACTAAGATTAAGGGGCTGCACAGGCGTGGCATTGTCCGTGATCTTGGCTGCTCCGTGGTTTTCGGACACGAACATGATTTGGATGCTTCTGGATGGATCGGTCTGAGAATCAAGGGAATCCGCCTCGAAAGCACTCCCCGACATGTCGCATAGGAACGCATGGAAGGTGGTCCCATCGGCGGTATAGATCACCAGAGTAGCGCCGGTGGAATAGTGTTGAATATAAAAAGCGTACTCGGGCTGCAGACCTTGGTCTTTCCAGATTCCCTGATATTGGGCGTGTGCGATCCCAAAACAGAGGAGGAAAAGCACGGGGACTAGCGTCCGGATTAGCTGCAAACGGCTCAACATTTTCATGACGTCTCCTTACCTGGCTTTGGTTGGCATAAGACGCTTGTCCCGGCCTTGTCGAGCTCAAAATACCTGTGATGCGCGAACCTGCCGGGAAGAAAATTCGTCACAGCTTGGATCGCCGATATTCGGCCGCTGTCCCGGTGGATGGCGTCTACCAGGAGGGTCTGCTTGTTATTCCTCGATGGCATCGATGGGTCACTATTCTGCTGTTTCGGCCGTTGTGTGTCAAGATTTCATTGAGGATCCGGCACACACCATACAGGGAGATCCCAGTCGACTGATTACGGCCTACGGAGGGTGCGTTGAGGCGAAAAATCCCAACAACGAAAGCCCGGATTATATCCGGGGCTCAACCTTTAATCGATTTTGACGATAATATATACAATATTGTGTCTTACAGTGAATGATAACAACCGCAACCATGCAAGAAGGAACGCGATGATCTCAACCGTCTCCAACGCGTTGTCCGCCTTTTCGGCGTTTACGACTCAAGCCCGGGTTAGCGCCGACAACGTGGCGAATGTGAATACCGAGGGGTTCAAGAAGTCACGGGCCGAGTTCAAATCAAATCCCGAGGGCGGAGTGTCCGTTACGGTCAGAAAAGTGGATACTCCGGGAGCGCTCATGGCTCAACAGACCGAAAACGGATTGGAATTGAAAGAGAGTTCGAACGTAAATCCGGCTGAAGAATTTGTTCAGATGATCGTCAATGAACGGGCCTTTTAAGCCAACGTGAAGACCCTTCAAGCTGACGACGAAAAGATGGGCCACTTGCTGAATGTTATTGCTTAGATTAGCCCGGCAAGCCTGATGGGAAAACTCTCCGACGCGGAAGTCGCGTTCTTTCCGAACGCCCGGACGATGAATCATCACTACCGTTGATTACGCGACTATATCCAGTTTTCGATCCGAGATGAACGTTTCCGCACGTACCATATTGTAAGCTCTGTTTTTTTCGTACTCAAAGCCCATACTCTGTTGCGGAAGCAGTCCCTGTTCTCCTTCTCCCAGAATGCTCGCCGCCAAAACGCCGGGATCGGGATTGAAGCCCGGCCAGGAATCCATATTCAGGGTGGGAAAAATGCGTTCTTCCAGCCGCTGCATACGGTTGGCGATTTCTTTTACAGTACCGTACAGCCGATTGAGCCGTTCAATCAGATGGGTAATTCCGGGATAATTTGGAAGTTGATTCATTGCCACGGAATCGACGGTTTGACCGGCATACCCGATTTCCGACGGTTCCGTATCCACGGGGGATTGAAGACTTTCTCCATCCGAAGCCCGGTTTAAGCATCCCTTCAGCTTGGACCTGGACAAGGAGAACGTAAAGTCTCGATATCTCATGTCGACGGTCAATTTATGACCGGCGAACCGTCCATCGTCAGCCCCGTGTGCTTTTGCCTCTCTTTGGTCCCCCTGACGCCTGTCCGAATAGAAAAACGGCGAGCACAGGCTTCTAAACAAGCTCCCTATCTGCACCTTCTTTCCCCCCAGCCCCTTCACCTTCCAGGGATTCGTCCCCTGAACGCTTACTCTCCCCCACTACCCGACACAGTGCTGCTGAAGATATTTCAAGCTAATGCTTTGTATTATAGCACAAGGCGTGCAGAGAGGCCAAGACGTTTTTGACAACAGCACTGCGATTTTCCGCATTTTCCGGCGAAAACACTCCACTTCTTCCACCCATTGTCCGCGCGCCTTCTAACCAGGCTCGTCCCACTGCTCACAGGTCATCCAACAGCGTCTCGTCAACCATCCATCAGAACGGATCTTAAGAAGGCAGCGCTGTTGACAGCAGTACAAAACGTGGTCATAATCAATCCATTCTCTTGGTAAGTCGGGGGGCAACAATGAAAGCGGATCGATACAAAGAGTCCGGGGTGGATATCGACACAGGTAACCGGTTTGTCGAAATGATCAAACCTTTGGTTCGTCAGACATACCATTCAGGCGTAATCACCGACATCGGAAGTTTCTCCGGCCTGATTTCCTTACCCATTGAGGGCATGGCAAAGCCCGTTCTGGTCGGGTCCACTGACGGGGTGGGGACAAAGCTGAGGATCGCCCAGATGCTGAACCGGCACAATACAATAGGTGTAGACCTTGTTGCTATGTGCGTGAACGACATCATTGTCAATGGCGCCAAGCCGTTGTTTTTTCTTGACTATCTGGCTATGGGCAAGTTGGATCCCGACCTTGCCCTGGAAATTGTGGAAGGTATAGCAGAGGGCTGCAAGCAGGCTTCATGCGCTCTTATTGGCGGCGAAACAGCTGAAATGCCGGGCTTTTATAAAGAGGGCGAATATGAACTCGCCGGTTTTGTTGTAGGGATAGTGGATAACGACCGGATCATCGATGGTTCAGAAGTCGGCGTTGGAGATAAACTGATCGGTATTGCAAGTAGCGGGTTGCACAGCAACGGTTATTCGCTGGTTCGGAAAATCGTGTTCGAAGAACTAGCCATGCAACCGGATACGTATGTGGAGCAATTACAGACAACGATCGGGGAAGAACTTCTCAAGCCCACGAAGATCTATTGGGAGCTTATCCACAATTTGATACGTGATTTCAAGCTCTTGGGCATTAGCCATATCACCGGAGGCGGAATTGTCGACAACCTGCCGCGGATACTTCCTCGACCATGTCAGGCGGTGGTATACAGAGGAAGCTGGGATACGCCCCCGATTTTCAATTTTTTGCAGGAAAACGGGAACATTCCCCAAGATGAAATGGCCAGGACATTTAACATCGGTTTGGGTCTGATCATCGTGGTACAGCACGAACAGGCGGACGAGATAGCCGAACGAGCCAAGGCCATGGGAGAAACAGCCTATCTGATTGGCGAGATTGCAGAGCGGGCTGAAGGCGACGTGCCCATCCGATTCGTAAATTCATGATTCTCGTCAGCGCGTGTCTACTTGGAGTTGCTTGTCGATACGACGGAAATTCCGCGGCAAACCATGAACTCATTCAGAGTCTGTCGGATCAATCCTATCTGGCTGTCTGTCCTGAAGTGATGGGAGGCCTCTCCATACCACGATCCCCGGCCCGGATTTTCGGCGGTGACGGCGCCCGGGTGTTCAGCGGCGGCGCCTTCGTTCTAAGCGATGAAGGTGTGGATGTCACCGCACAGTTCGCGGATGGGGCTAAGAGAACTTTGAAACTGGCACTGATGTTCCGGGTGAATAGGTGCTATCTGAAATCCCGGAGTCCTTCGTGCGGCTGTAAATCCTACACGGAACGACCTATCGGCGTCACGGCGGCGCTGCTGATGCAGTATGGGCTATCGGTGACAGAGATGAATAGCGGCCGGTAACATGCCTTATCATTCCTCAAGGCGATTCCACCATGGTGCTTTATATACCTGATGAAATTCTTCAGGCGGACTGCCATTGACCATTTCAAAACTACTCGATCCGCGTACAACCCACCTCGACAACCTTCTTTTTTTGTGTCAAAACCGAGCTCTCATTCAACCCGCTTTTCTTGACACCTTGTCCGGCCGGACTTAGGTTCGTGTAATACGGTTTTTCCCATTTTAGATTGGAGAAAACATGCGACGATTTCCATTGCTTTCGATCCGGTGCATGCTGGTCGTCTTACTGATATCCGGCATCCTGTTTATAGGTCTATCTTCAGGTCAGGAGGTGCGACCTTCCGAAGAGTACCGCATCCCAAGTCTCACGCTGTTGACTCAGGAGGAACGTAACGCCGTGGACAGGGTCATCCCGTCCCTGGAAAGAGACGTCTGGGTAACTCTGAAGAACGGACTGACGGTCATCATCCGCGAAGTGCCCGGCTCCCCGGCGGTATCCAACCAGGTGTGGATCAAAACGGGTTCCATTTTCGAAGGGAAAGATCTTTCCGCCGGAATGACGCACTACCTGGAACATATCGTTTCCGGCGGCACCACAAAAAAACGCTCGGAAGAACAGAACAAGGAACTCCTGAGGGAACTGGGAGGGGCAACAAATGCGTACACTTCCTACGATCGTACGGTTTATTTCATCGACACCACGCCGGACAAAGTGAAAGGGGCGCTGGACCTCTTGCTTTCCTACGCAACGGAGTGTGTACTGGACCCCAACGAGGTGCAACGCGAGAAGAAAGTCATTGAACGCGAAATCCTGATGAATCAAAACAACCCCGGCAGGGAGCTGTGGAAGCTGTTTTCCGAATCGGCTTATCTTGAGAATCCGGTTCGGTATCCTATTATCGGTTATCTATCGAGGTTCCTTCAGGTGCAACGAAAGGACCTCGAGGCCTATTACAAAGACCGCTATGTCCTTTCGAACATGATTGTGTCCGTCGTTGGGGGAGTGGATCCGCAGCAGGCGCTTAAAGACGTGATTTCTCTCACGAAGAATACTCCGATTTCTATTCCCAAACCGGTATATATTCCGGCAGAGCCCCCACAGACGGCCCCAAGACGGGCCGAGACCTATTCTCCTATCGCTCGCGTTGCACGCATTGAAGCAGGATTTCCCACTGTGCGTTTGACCGATCCGGACCTGTACGCCTTGGATGTGTTGGCTATGGTTATGGGACACGGTAGAACTTCCAGGTTGTACCAGGCTCTGAAAGAGCGCGACCAACTCGTTCTATCCGTGTCCGGTTCAAGCTGGACGCCGTGGTTTGTGCATGGCATTTTCTCCGTGTCCATGGAGTTGTCTCCGGAAAACGTCGATGCCGCCCTTGACCGTATGTGGAGTGAGATTGAAAGAATCCGGAAGGAGGGCCCTCTTCCCGAAGAATTGGAGCGGGCTAAACGAAAGACCCAGACCCAGTATGTTTACAGCCGGCAATCGCCATCCGGAATGGCGCGTGAACTGGCATCTTCCATCTATGCCGCAGGAGACGCTTATTTCAATCGTTTCTATACGGACCGCATCCAACAGGTGACGGCGGAACAGGTACAAGATGCCGCCCGGCGCTACCTACGGCGGGATCGGATTACAGTTGCGGTCATGCGGCCGGCAATCAAGGCGGAAATCGAGAACAAGTCCGGTGAAAGTAGCACAAGAGCCGTCGCTCCCATTCAAATGCATACTTTGGACAACGGGTTGAGAGTGCTTATCCAAAACGATGAAACGCTACCCATGGTGGCGATTCGTCTGTACGGGGACGGAGGAACCCGTCATGATCCCCCTGAAGAATCGGGACTGTGCCACTTTATGGCAAAAATGCTCACTCGGGGAGCCGGGGACCTGACTGCTAACGACATCGATCGACGAGTAGAGGACATGGGTGCGGAGTTGGCTTCCGGTTCGGGGCGTAACACCTATTATTTGCGAGGAAACTCGCTGAAAGCCGACTTCGAACGGCTGATGGAACTCATGACTACAGTGCTGACCAATCCTTCATTTCCAGAGGAAGAAATCTCGAAACTCAAACAGGACACCTTATTGGCTATCAATCGCCTGGACGAGAATTGGGCGCAGGAGTTGGACCGGATCTTCCGAAAGAGTCAGTTCAGTAAAAGCCGTCTGAAAAACGATGTCCTTGGCGATACGAAGTCCGTGTCCGTCATTACACGAACGGAGCTCGTCCGCTTCCATAAGAATCTTATCCAACCGAATCACATGGTGCTGGCTGTTTTCGGGGATGTCAAAACCGAAGAGGTCATTCCGGTGATTGAGAAGACGCTTGGAAAACTCGAAGCCGGAGATCTCCCATCCGTAGAGGAGTATCCTCAAGAATTCCAGATTAAACAGGACAAGGTGATCCGCAAGAAGAACGAAAAAACCGCCAGTGGCATCATGGTGGTTTACCAGGGAATCTCCCTCCTGGATCCACGAAGGCCCGTTATGGATGTAATCGACGTGTTGGAATCGGGCAGGCGCTATCCGGGAGGTTGGTTATTCGACTCATTACGGGGCGGTGACAAGAGCCTGGTCTATGTTGTGTCCGGATTTCCGGCATACCATTATCCGGGAGGCTTCTATGAGGTCGTCGCCCAATCAGCTCCTGAAGACTCGGAAGAGGTGACAGAGACAATTAGATCCCAGATGATGAAGCTTGCGGTCGGCGACTTTTCCGAGGAAGAACTCGAACAAGCCAAAGACCTCTGCATTACCGCACATAAGATCTCCCTGGACACGCTGTCCAGTCGTGCGGATTCGGCTGCTCTAGATGAACTCATGGGCCTGGGATACAATTATTTTCAGGAATATCCCGATCTGATCCGCAGCGTCACGCGCGAGGCCGTGATCCATCTCTCGGAGTCGTTATTCGGAGCGGCGGTTGTTGTAGAGACGGAACCTTCCGAGTAAAACAGTGACGTTGTTTGTTCGACCAAGCGTCCATAGCAACGCCGCCCGACTCGATAAAAAACGCTTTTGTGAATTCCTTGGGACGAGACACTAACCAGGGACGCAATTCATTTCTGTGGAAGGCATTTCCTACCTCGCATTGGAGAGTCCGAGAAGGGACCAAAAGGAATCAGTGGTGAGAAGAAGACCATAATTCACAATCACGAATAAACCGAATCGGACGGATAATATAGTAGCCAACGGAAAACGCCGGCGATAATGGTCTGTAGGTTACGTCCGGGGGTGTGGGGCCAAGCATGGAAAGAAACAGACGTAGTTTCCGATATGCGCCGGAGGTGAGACGTAAGTAGAAGAATTTGCTTCTAAGTCTCCACGAAAGGTTCTCCGTGTCTGAGAACAATTGTCCGCGTACCCACGACGCCAAAGACGATACGATTGGGTCGGTTCGGGCTGCATGATAAACGTTCTGAGGGATTTCAACTCCTGTCAGCTCTGAAGCGAGAAACAGACTGAGCAGAAGTATGCGCCGCCGGCTGATTGTATTCGCACAAGAGATCGTCCGGAACAGGTCTTTCTCCGTATAGTGCTCCACCCATTTCCCTATGTCGCATACCCAACGAAGGCTTCTCCAATAGTGTCGAACTCCGTGCACGGAAAGGGCCAGCAGCAAGTCCTCCGGAGAAAGCGTCGGAACCGGCTTCCCTGCAAGGAGCATCGTTTCTTTCCGCTGCCAAAATCGATCCGTATCTATGCTGAAAAAGTACCAAGGCCGAGCCAAGGCCCAGTGGATTTCGATGCGTATCCCTTGCTGATCCACGAATGTGAGGTGGAACTCGTGTGGTGGAAGTTCGTTCTGTTCGAACTCGAGATCATACCCCGAAGCGAGAAGAACACGCTTGGCATTATCGAGATCCCGCCGACGCACCAATAAATCCAGGTCCTTAAACGATCTATGCGCCGGATTTCCGTAGAGACTTTGCGCCAGCACAGGACCTTTGAATGGAATGGCATCAATGCCTCTCGACGCGAGAAGATCCAAAATCTCGATCAATCTTTGTGTATACCAAACACTTCGCCACGCACTGAACCGACATCTATCCCGTATTCGGGACACGATGTCGTCAGGGATGTTCTTGGGGCGGAGCCGACGAATATTCGAGTAGAGAAGCGGCATCATTCCGTGGGAATCCGATATACGAACGAGGTAGGCCCAATCCAAACGCTGCTGTAACAGGTTTTCGATGTTCCGTTCCCGCTCCTCGTCCGATTCCGGTCTAGCGCACCACAGAAGCAGCTCCTGTTCAGGCCCGCTTCCAGTGAATCGTACCATATGTTCCCTCTGTCCGTCCCTCTTTCACCTACTTTGCCCGAAGAAGCTTCGATAATGAGTTTTGCTCTTTTACCGGAAGGGACCCGATCGATGAGATTTAACTCAGCGTCAAAATCACCCGGCCTTTTCTTTTTCCCGCGTTCTCTTTCTTAACGGCCTCGGGATCGGAGATAAACACCCGTTTCGGATCCATTTTTCCACTGTCCAAAATGTGTTCTCTCACCCGGTAAGCCCGGTCGCGGGCCAATTGAAGCAGATCTCCGTCCGTGATTTCAACATGAGTTAACAGTAGTTTCTCCATCTCCGGCACAGGAAGCACCTTGATGTTTCCGAGTGAGTCTCTCGGTTTGGAGAAGTCTGCGGAAGCATAGGCTCTTGCAAGATAGAATTCGTATTCTTCAGGTTTGATCGCTGCTTCGGCCTCAGACGGTGACGGCTGTCCTATTCCTGCCCGTTGTCTTTCTTTCTCGGCGCGGAGGAGGTCGTCAAAGCGGATTTGTCTGAGTGCTTCCCGTTCCTCTTCAGGAGCCACGTCCCCCTGGATGTCGAGCGTGAGCTTAGGGTGCTCGTACAGGGCTTCGGCCAACGAATTCAATTGGTCGACTGCCGCAGCATCGAGGGTGGAGAGTCCGGGTTGGAAGTCAATAAAAGCACGGTCACCTTTCCCCTCCAGGGCGGCGCCAATGGCGGCGAACGGCGAAGAGATAATTTTGGTGAACAGGTTCCTGATGACTTTTAGTACGACTTGGCCGAAACTGAATTGAGGGTCGTTTAAATCTCCGCTTATCGGGAAATCCAGCTGTATATTCCCTTGGCGGTCCTTCAAAAGAGCGATGGCGAATTCTACCGGGAGACTCGTCGCTTCCGGGCTGGTCACCTTGTCCCCCAAGGTGAGCTGATCCAGAAAGACCTGATTCGATCCGAAAATCGTTTTCTGCGACACCTGGTAGGCGAGATTCAGGGAGAGCTTGCCCTTTCTAATTGCGTGGCCCAGGTATCTTTCTGAATACGGGTTGAAAGGTGTAAGTTCGATGTTATTGAACAGAACGTTCAGATTCGCCACCTGCTGTTCCCCCCACGGATTCAGCGTTCCTTTGATCTCGAGAGGCGCTTGGTTCTCCAGCTTGCCTTCCAGAAGCACGTCGGAAGGCTCTTTTTTTTCAGAAGACAGTTCGGAGATCTTCCCCCCCAAGTCACGCATATTGGCTTCGAAGTTCGGCTCGATGTGCCGGTCCGAGAATCGGATGTTCCCTCCTTGGAGCGTAATTGTGCCAATACTTATGGGCGTTTCGGATTCTTTTTTTGAAACGGAATCTTCTTCCCCGTCTCTTACCGCCGCAGACTTTTTTTCATCGGATTCCTCCCCGAAAATTTCCAATATGTTCAGCGTGCCTTCGGGGCTAATGATCACACGTGCGTATAGGCCGGCCAAGGCGACTTTCCCGATGGAAACTTCTGCCGGCCGATACTTGAGATCGATGTCGGAGGTATACAGGTTCTCCCAACTAATCAGCTCCCGCGCATTGGCTTCATCTACCGTCTTCAAATCCGCCAGAGCAGCTTCGCCTTTGAATCGAAACGAGGGCTCGTTTCCTTCAGCCGGAGCGAGTACGACACGCCCGTCAACTTCCAGGTGGCCACCAACGATCTCAAGCCGGACGTCGTCTTCGATATAGCCTTTAAAAGGACGAATATCGACGCCTTCCATGTTCAGCCGCAGGTCCGCTGCCGGAGGGCTGATTCCCGCATCCCCCTCTAATGTCACCGAACCACGTTCGTTCACACGAAAACGCAACAGAACGGAAGCGGTCTCCCCCTTTTTCGTCGTAACGTGTTTGGCATCGAGCGCAAGTTCATCGATTTTCATGTCCATAGGGTTTGCAGGGCGAAGGTCGGAAACGATCAGTCTGCCATCGGCCAGTTGCACATCGTCTATCACAAGATCAAAAGGTGCGGGCCTATGGTCCTCTTTTCGCTGAACCGTAAGGTCGTCCTTCTGAGCCGGTATTTCGAGCAGGTTGATCTCTCCATCCTTCGAGCGTTGAATCCGAACCTCCGGCGCTTTGAGAGAAAGACCCTTCACATGAATCCGGCCTTCCAGAGGATCCGAGGAACCCAGAACCAGATCCACCACAGGAACGTCAAGCAGGCTATTACCCCGCTGATCCTCGACGTCCACATCAGAAAGGCCCACATGGCCGGTCAGTGACCATTCCGGTTTCTTCCCCGGCTCCCAAGTCAGTGCAGATGCCGTGTCGGCGTGAAGATAGCAGGAGCGAACCTGGATATTCACGGGCACTTCGATGTACGAAAGGTATCTAGGCAGATCGAGCCCGATCAGGTCCAGGTAAAGCGTTGCTTTACGCTCAGGGGCGAACGGCAAACATTCCGCTGAGAACAATACGGGTGCGTCATCAAGCCTGGCCGTCATCGTTACCGAAACAGACTCCAGAGTATCTTCCTGCAAGCTGGACAAGAAAGGAACGGAAAGGAAAAGATCGTTCAGGACATGCTCGGACTCTGTTATCCGGTCCCGAAAGTCCACCCTCCCCCCTTCCACTTTCACGTTTTTCACGGAGAATCGAGGTATCCCGGTCTGATTCTGCTGCGATCGATTCTCATCGGGGCCAACTAGGTCAGAGAAATTGTATATCCCCTGTTCCGTCCTCAAGATGCGCGCGAAAGGCGCCGAAAGCCTGATTTCGTCTACGATCGGAGCGCGTTTAAACACCGACGGCAGCTCCGCGTTGATAAACAATTCCGCGAAGGAGAAAAACGGTTCGCCGCCCTTGTCTTTAATGTTCAGCCCCTCTATGGCAACGGACAAGGAAAACGGGTTCACTTTGACCCTCTGAATTTCAACCGATCTGTCGAGGGCGGTTTCAAGCCGGCTGTGCAGGACGCTTCTTATGAGGAAAGGAGCGCCGAAAAAGCCAAAAAGCGTATAGAAAAGAACGCATCCGACCAGAACCATCAGCCCGATCCTGAGTCTCGGCTTACGCCATAGCTTGCCGGCAAAAGTCCGGCGTCTCTTATTCCTATCCGGATTTCGCATATGACGATGACCTCCTGCTCGGCGCCCCTATTCAGGCTGAACGGCTTGCAGATAACGGTCCGCTTCCAGACGCGCAAACGTCACGGCTCCGAGGCAGGGCGATACGAGCTTCTTGGTGAACTGCGTCCCGATAACATTGTACAGTTCTAAACAACAAGAGCAAACATGCGTGCTCGGCCCTATGGAATAGGGGACAACTTCTCCCCTTTCTTCAAGATAAGACATGGGATCCAGGAAATTGGCATGGTTTGCCGAATGGATCAGGAATAACCGCTCGAACGGCTCGTGCACTCCGGCTTTACCGAGCCAATGCAACCACCGTTGTCGTTCCCGTTTGCTGACCTGGGACCATTGTTCCGGCGCTGCCGAACGATACGCTTCTGAAGATACGAGTTGCTCGAGTTCATCGTCCGTAGGCGTTCGAGGTAATTTGAAACGGGATGGTTGGATCCGCGTGTTCAGACGATATCCGAACTCGCTCAAATCGAAGCCGCTGACCACCAGGTACAGGCCGGCCCATTTGGATTCGCGGTACCAGGACCCTTGGCGTCCGCATAACTCATTCCAAGTCTCCGGCCTCACCACCGATATCTTGTTCAGGATGTCCAGGGGAGTGCACACCACACTCTTAGCCGTTTTGATTCGAATGTTTCTTCCTGAAAGCGCTTCAGAGAGTTGTTCCGCCTCAGATCCGGTAATCCAATAGGTGAACTTCTCATAGGAACGTGATCTTTTCATCGTATCTTATTGTCCTTCAAACAGATGCTCCTTTTCGCATGCCTATCCGGATTGTACCGGACGCGGTTCCGTTCCTGGAGGTACGTTTGCTCGAAACGAACGCTCCCGCGGAATCCGAAGGGTCTTTTTCAGGAGAGTACGGGATTGATAAGAACTTCGTACGAACGGCCCGGAAGCCACTGTTGGAATTCCGATTTCACGAGCCACTTCGGCGTAGCGTTCAAACTGATCCGGCGGTACATATTCTGCGACCGGAGCATGTGAAGCTGAGGGCGACAAATACTGTCCGATGGTTACAATGTCACATCCGGCCTCTTTCAAATCGTACAACAGAGATGTCACCTCGCTTTCGGTCTCGCCCAAACCCAACATAAAGCCGGATTTCACGACAGCGCCCGACGTTTCACGCGCGCGCCGCAATAGTTCGATGGATCGATCGTATACTGCTTGGGGCCGTACCGTTGGATAGATTCTAGGAACGGTTTCCACATTATGGTTCAAGACCTCGGGTTGAGCAGCCAGTACGGTTTCAAGTGCAGTCCGGTCCCCTTGGAAGTCCGGAATCAACACCTCGATGGAAACACCCCGACATTGTCCCCGTATGGCGCCCACGGTGGCGGCGAAGTGCCCGGCCCCTCCATCCGGAAGGTCGTCTCTCGTAACGGAGGTAATGACCACATGCTCCAGTTCCAGGCGCCTAACAGCTTCCGTTATTCGTTGGGGTTCCGTAGGGTCGGCTTCTAACGGGCTCCCGAACCGCACTGCACAGAAACCACAGTTGCGGGTGCATCGGTCGCCCAAAATCATGAAAGTGGCCGTACCTTCTGAGAAACACTCAAAATGATTCGGACATCTAGCCTCCTGGCATACGGTATGCAAGGATAAGGTTCGGAGAGATTTCAGAACTTCGCCATATGACCCGTTTACAGTCATCCGCTTTTTGAGCCACGGCGGTTTCCTGCGGGGGTATGGTCCGTTTTCGGCCTTCAAGGGCTCTTCCTTCAGCATGTCCATAATTAGTAAAATAGGTATATTCCTTCGCGGATCAAGCCAAACTTAACAGTTCGCCCATCATAAATACGGTTCGATGGGATGTTTCATCTCCATGGCAGATCTGTATTGCATGTTGACCGCAGTGACCCGTGGTCGTATATTAGCAAAGATCGGGATGTTCAATAGGTTGAATCTAAAAAACTCAGGACAATTTTGGAGGTTCGAAGCTCAAAAGTGCATTGCGCCGGCAACAGAGGAAAGTTGACCGTAAAAGGCGGCCCTTTCAGCGAGGGGTTCACCTTTC
>Ga0068714_10001967_pt1 | contig 27823 bp, 23 predicted proteins | sample MTBNYHSulfiMetaG_FD_62988 | JGI IMG/M metagenome (GOLD analysis project Ga0068714, IMG submission 62988) | Enrichment culture microbial communities from rom New York Harbor, USA that are MTBE-degrading - MTBE-NYH (New York Harbor Sulfidogenic)... | ecosystem: Environmental > Aquatic > Marine >... | reverse complement strand
GGCGACGGCAACCCGGATCGGGACCGGGACCGGACCGGGCAACCGGAGTAGCGCGGTGCACCCGAGGACCGGCTGGCCGCAGGACCGCGGCCGGCCGGTCCACTTCCTGAAGGGACCGACCCTCCGCCCAGACCCGGGCGCCGATGTCTCGATCTACATCTCGACCGGGGCCCAGCGATGCGCCCACTCCGCGAGGCCCACCAGGATGGGGCGTAGGGCCTTGCCCTTTTCGGTCAGGGAATACTGAACCCGCACAGGGGTATCCGGGTAGACGGTACGGGCCAGCAGCCCCTCCGCCTCCAACTCCGCCAGACGCTGGCTCAGGATTCGCGAGCTGATCCGAGGAATCGCCTCCAGAAGCTCGGAGAAGCGCCGATCCCCCGCAGCCAGCACGTGGACGATCAAGCCGGTCCATTTCTTGCCCAGGAGTCTGAAGGCCCCTTCCACCGTTGGGCAGATTTCCATGGGCGCCGAATCCTGCCCCTGCATCCCTCCATACTAACGACTTGTTTGCCTTCGGTAAAGAATCTTTATATACTGTACTTGTTATAGTCGGTTACCAATAGTAACCGAAGGGTGGCAAGCGCTGTGGAGGGACGGCATACCTCAGAGTTTGGCGATGAGGAGAGGACCTCGGTCACCGGGGCCTCGCGAGGTCCCGGCTCCCGCCCTTGCGGGGGGGGACTCAGGCGGAGGCGGCCAGCTAGCTGGCGCCGGAACTCCACGCCTGCGGCAGGCTGGTCCCCGGCGGGGACGCATCCCCGGGTGGGACGCAGGACGGCTGGGCTGAACCGCCGGGCCGGTCAGCCGCAGGTTTGTCCAGTTTTCCTCCTACTACCTGCAGCCGGGGGGCTGCGTTGCGGTTCCCCGGCGTTTTTGCTGTCTGGGTCGCGGTCGAGGCGCCCCTCGGCCCCATGTGCTATCGCGTCTTCCTGAGCTCCCGGTAATGCGAGCTGAGCTCGCGAGCGATCCGGCGGTAGCGGGTCCGACAGCGGGCCACCGCGCCGAGCCTCTCGGCATAGGTCCGGAGGGAGCCCCAGGTGTTCTCGGGCAGCTCGGCCGCCACCGCCACCACCTGCTCCACCCCCACGACGTTCCAGAGACGCACGAAGGTACCCCGGGCTCCGTAGGCAAGCCCGGTGGTCCGGTCCACGCTCCAGGACACCAGGCCTACGGTGCGGTCGACCCCAACAGCCAACAGGCTGACCGTCCGGTCCGCCCCTCTGGAGACCAGCCAGACCGTCAACACCACGCCCTGGGACACGAGTCCGGCCACGAGGTAAACGCTGCGCTTCAGCATGTCAGACTCCCTCCTCCAAGGCACCCGCACGGAACAGATCCGATGGCCGCAGGTTCCAGAGCGGGAACCGGGGCGACCGTCCCGCCGGCGGCCGATGACTGCTCCCCTCGGGAGCCGCTCCCGGGAGCTCGCACGGCACCTGTTCGCCCTCGGAGCCGAACAGCCGCGCCGCGAGCCGCGGCAGGCCTTTGAGCTCCGTCCTGCAGGCCATGTGAAAACCCAGGTTGGTGACCAGGTGATACAGCGGGTGGTCCATGTTGGCGGGCAGTCGCTGCAGCACCGCGGACGCCCGGGTGAACTCCCGCAGCACCCACAGGCGGCCGGCCTGGAGCTCGAAGGGGCTCATGTTCTTGGGCTGGAACACCGTGGTCGAGTGGTCGTAGTAGGTCCACTCCTGGGTCAGGAGGCGCCCCTCGCGCTTGAGCTGATCGAACACCCGCGTCCCCGGGTAGGGAGTCAGGACGTTGATCGAGGCGGAGCTGATCCGGTTTTCCTGCAGGAATTCCAGCGTTTCCGGGAAGGTCTCCCTGGTGTCGCTGTCGAAGCCGAAGATCACCGACGCGTGGAAGTAGATCCCGTAGTCCTTGATCGTCCGGATCGCCTGCCGAACCCCTTCGAGCTCCTTGATGGCCTTGCGCATCTTCTGCAGCTGGCTGGTGGTGACGCTCTCCAGTCCGAAGAACAGGCCCACGCAGCCGCTTTCGCTGGCCAGGCGCATCAGCTCGGTGTCGTGGACCAGAGACAGAGAAGCCTGGCCGACCCACTTGACCCGCAGCGGCTTGATGGCCCGGAACAGCTCCTTGGCGTAGGCCGGGTGCCCGATGATGTTGTCGTCGAGGAAGATGAAGAACCTCCCCCGGGAATCGACGATGTCCCGGACCACGTTCTCCACCGGCACGTGGCGGATCCGCCGGCCGAAGATGTCGTGGACACAGCAGAAATCGCAGTTGTACGGACAGCCCCGGGTGGTCATGATCGGCAGCACGCCCAGCAGGCGCCGCCTGGCCTGCCGGCGGTCACCCATGTAGACGTAGCGGTCCAGCGAGGGCGAGGCCTGATGGTAGCGAGACTGAAGCCGCCCGCTCTGGAAATCCTCGAGGAGGGTTTCCCATACCCCTTCAGCCTCCCCAATCACGACACTGTCGGCGTGCTGGAGCGCTTCCTCCGGGAGCAGGGTGGGATGCACGCCGCCGAGAACGACGGTCTTCCCGCGGCGCCGGAACTCCCGGGCCAGTTGATAGGCGCGCATGGCGTTGGAGGTCATGCAGCTGATCCCGACCAGGCTGCACTCCTCCTCCAGATCCACGTCGTCGAGCTCCTCTTCCACGATCCTGACCTCGTGCTCCGGGGGAGTGAGTCCGGCGATCAGGTGGAGGGCAAGCTGCGGGATCATGAGGTAGCGAGGCTTCTTGAGCCCTGCTTCCTTGCAGGGAGAGACCAAGAGGATTTTCACGGTTGTACACACCGCCTTTCGAGGTTCGGACCTGTTTCGTACGCCTCTCCAGGAGACGCAGTGACTCAGGACAGGTCCTCAGGGCCAATTTGACAGACGGTGTTCAGCAGCTGCAGCTAAGACCTGAACCGGTATGACGAGGGACGAGAGCATCGCACTCCCAAATAGCACCCTGAACACGAATACTACTACGAAAATGGGCGGGCCATCAAGAGCCCTGTCGCGGATCCCCTCCGGGGGGCGCCTACCGGTCTATTCCTCGACGCCCTCCTCGTGGATCCCCTCGAGGTCGTAGTCCATCCCGGGTTCTTCGTCGTACCCTTCGTCGTACCGTTGGTCGTACTCCCCATCGTAGTATTCACGATCTTCACTGTAGAAGGCGTTGTTCACGAGCACGGCCCCGGACAGGTCCACCGGGCCGCTCCACTCGTCGACCAGTCTGTCCGTCCCGTTGCGCTCGATCAGAGTACCGGGAAAGGCGACGTACCGGGACTCCTCGTCCACCGCCAGGAGGGCGGCGCCGAAGTTCTCGGCGATCCGGCAGTCCTGGAAGCTCACCTCCAGGCAGCCTGCCACGTCGATGAGGGGCCAGGAGTCGTTGGCGAGCATCTCCACGCCGTGGAAGGTGAGGCGAGCGGACCCCCGCGCCCACACGGCTCCGGCGGTGCAGTCGCCGATCGCCGAGCCCCGGACCGTGACGTCGAGACAGTCCGTCATCTGGATTCCCACGGTCCCGCTCCCGTACAGGGCGCAGCCCTCGAGGTACACCTGTTCGCAGCGTTCCAGGCCGACCACCCCGCCCGCGCAGTACCCCGCCTCGGTGTGCCCCAGGGTGAGCCCTTCCAGCAGGATGTCCCGGCAATCCCGGAAGCACAGGGTGTATGCGTAGCGCGGCTCCGCCAGGATGGTGGCACCCAACTCGGCACGCAGGGTCAGGCCGTCGACGCCGCGGACCACCAGCTGCCGGCCGTCGAACACATATTCCCAGCCGACGTGAGAGGTCTGCACCCGGTAGGCACGGGCGAGGTCGTAGCGCCCCGGCTCCAGGAGAATTTCCCGGCCCGGCCCCAGTGCCCGCACGAGCTCTTCGACGGTCGAGACCCGCACCGTTTCCTGGGCGGAAACGACCGCCCCGCCGAACAAGCACCAGGCTGCCGCCAACAGGACCACGGCGACGGCCGAGCCGCCTCGCACACACGCACGGCTCATGGGAGAGATGGTATCACGCCGAGCCCCGGAAATCTCCCCTCCATCGCCGGACCTCGTCCACCATGGCCAGGTAGCCTGAAGGCGGAACGTACTCGGGTATGGAGTTGCCCGAGCCGAAGGCCACTCCGCCGTGCCCCTTCGAGGCTTCCAGAACCTCCCGAACGTACCGGCGGATTTCCCCGTCGGTGAGCTGGCAGAGCACGTCGGTGTCCACGCCCCCGAAGTTCCCGATGCGTCTCCCGTAGCGCTCGAGCCACTCCGAGAATGGGGCGATAGCGTCTTCGTTGGAATGCTTGGCGTCGATGCCCGTGGCGATGATGTCGTCCATGACCGCGAAGATGTTCCCGCAGCAGTGCAGGAGGAAGGGCTTGCCCTGCCCGTGCGCCAGGGCCACGATGCGGCGGTATTGGGGCAGGATGTGAGCGCGGATGTCCTCCGGCGACAGCAAGGTCGCGCTCCGGAAACCCAGGTCGTCGCCCATGCGGCAGACGGCGTAGGCCTCGCCGAAGCGGGGCAGGAAACGCCGCCAGATCTCGGCCAGGGCTTCGCCCACCCGGGCGAAGAGCTCCCCGTACAGCTGCGGGTCGTCCACGGCGATGTAGCACAGCTGCTCGTAGCCCACCAGATCCTGGACGCATTCGAACACCCCGTTGCCCGGCCCGCCCACGGCCTTCATCCCCGCCGGCAGCTCCTCGGCCAGAAGGCGGTAGTCGGTCTCGTAGGCGCCGAAAAAGCGGTCGGCCAGCTCGTCCCAGGGGTAGCGCTCGAAATCCTCCCGGGTGCGGATGCACCCGGGGGCATGGGCATACAGGGCGCCGCTTCCGGGCATGATCGCCGACACCAGCCGCTCGAAGCTCACCGTGTCGTAGCCCATCTCCCGGAAGAAGCGCACGTACTGGCGCGTGTATTCCCTCCGGTCCTCCTCGCTTCCGCCGGCCAGGCCGGCAAACCGGTTGCCGAGGATCGCCTCCATGACCTCTTCGGAGATGATGTGCTCGTAGAGGGGGTAGCGGGCGGGCCGGCGGTTGAGCGCCGCGTCGATGAGATTCCGGTAGTCCGGCTGGAAGGGTCGGTTCACGCCTCGTCTCTCCTTGGGTACCGGCAGCCCCGGGCCTCGTCCGCGTATGCGGCGATCAGCTCCTGCTCGGCGTCGAAGAAGTGGTCCGAGGCCGCCAGGATGTAGCCGCCCCCCTCGCCTGCGGCCTCGAAGCAGGCCCGGACGGCCCGGCGGGTCTCCTCGGGTCTGCAGCCCTGGAGGTAGTGGAACTGGTCGAAGCCCCCGATCAGGCACACCCGGTCCCCGACCCTGCGCTTGGCCTCCGCCAGGTCGACGTCGCCCCCCATGGCCGGGGGTGTGAGGGTCTCCATGGCATCCGGGTCCATGCCCGCTATGTCCTCCAGGATCGGCATCATCCCGCCGCACGTGTGATAGCTGATCCGCTGGCCCGCCTCGTGGGCCTCCCGGATGATCTCCCCGTCGAAGGGGGCCACGAACTCCCGGAAGATCCGGGGGGAGATCACCGTGGTGGAGGCGTCGCCGCCCCCGAGCTCCAGGAGGTCGTAGCGGGCCCCCTGCAGGGAACGCACGTACACCAGCTTGCGCTGCTGCAGGATGCCCAGGAAGGTGCGCACCCACCCGGGGTCGTCGAAGGTCTCCATGATCATGCGCTGGGTCCCGACCAGGCAGCAGGCGTCCTGCCAGCACCCGGGCTGCCCGAAGACGTCGAAGCAGGGAATGTGGCCCCGGATCAGGGCCCCGTCCCCGTAGGCCTCGGCCACACGATTCACCGCTTCGACGTCGCACCTGGGAGCGGTCGAGTACGCGGCGATCAGATCGATGTCCCTCTTGTCCTTGACCAGGTGCTCGGCCACCCAGGCGGTCTGGTCGTTGGACTGCAGCACCATGCTCAAGGTCCCCTTGGGCGTGGCGAACCGGTACCGTACCGTCCTGTAGTCCGGGTTTGGAATCTCCTCGGCGTGAACCCGCCAGCTGTCGGTGGAGACCCGTCGGCTTTCCAGAAAGCCGATCTCACCCTGCTCCGGGTCGGGGTACTCCCCCCGGCCCTCCTCCGGTCGGTGGGGAACCGTCCACACGATGGGGTCGAGGCCGAAGCGCTCGAAGAACTCGTCGCTCGAGATCCCGCCCAGATACGTGTCCAGGAAGTACGGCATCACGTGGTGGGTGGTCACCGGCAGGCGGTCGCCCCGCTCGCGGCGCAGGGCCGCCAGGAATCGCTGTTTTGCGGTCACGAACCACCCTCCTTCAGCCGTAGAACCACAGGATCCGGTCGAAAAGCACCAGGGCGAACACGACCGCCGCGGCGTAGAAGCCCAGGATGAACAGCAGTGCGTTGCGGTTGCCCTGGGCGCAGAGCACGTGCTGGCGCAGCACGCATCCACCCGCCAGCACCGCGAGAAAGCCGATGAGAGCCCCGCCGCCCACACTCACCCAGAAGAAGCGGCCCAGGAGCGCCCGCAGACCTCCGCCCCGCAGACTGCCGCCACCGCCGGGGACCTGCAGGAGCCGGGCGCCGCGCAGGCTCTCCAGGAGCCCGGCTGGCCCGCCGGAAGGGCCGGCGGCCCGGGCGGCGGCGCGGGCGGCGGGCCTCTCCTCCACCGCCGTCATGACCTGCACGTCCCCGTACTCGGGCATGCGCTGTTCCAGCAGGTCCAGGGCGTAGAAGACCGAGGTCAGCACCCAGACCGTCAGGAGAAACGAGAACAGCCCGGTCAGAAGCTCCCGGTCCCGCACCAGGATGTAGTCCCTCAGGCCTGCCACGAAGCACATCCGGGAACGCTGGGCCAGGTAGCCCACCGTCACCCCGAGCGCCCCGATCAGCAGGGTGTACAGGATCCGTTCGGTCATGAGCCCTCCTCCCCGGACCGGCCGGGGACGGTGCCGCCCGGGCGGTCGGCCGACCCCAGGGCGGACGCGCTGCGGGCCAGCCGGCCGGGCGACGCGCTGCGGGGCACCCTGAGCCTCGGCAGCGCGATCCCGGCCCTGCCGGCCCATCGCACCAGGAGGGTGGCGGCGGTGATCCCGACCCCCATCCCCGCCAGGGCCACCAGGCCGTACCACTCCCCGTACCCGGCCCGGAGCACGATCCGGGTGGGACAGCCGAAGATCACCAGCCCCGTGATCATGACCGCGAAGCCGAGGACGAAATAGCTCAGAGGCCGGTCGCTTGGAAGCACCCGCCGCTCTCCGAAGCGGCGGGCGGCCAGCCACGCGCCCAGCAGCACCGCCGGGGAGGTGATCATCACCATCCGCCGGGCAATCACGGCGGTCTGCAGGTTGGTGCCGAAGAGGGCGTTCAGGACCGTCGCCGCCAGGTCCCGGGCGTGACAGGTCAGGCAGAAGCCGTAGGCGGACGGGGGATACACCCCCGCCAGGGCTTCGACCGCCACGAACAGGCTGCCGGCGATGACCCCGAACAGCCAGGGTTTGAGGGTTCTTCGTCGCTGCATGCGCTACCCCGGGTAGTGGTGGATGGCCTCGAACTGGACCAGGCCCTCCTCCAGGATCCCCTGCACCTGGTCACGGAGTTGATGGTCGAAACGCAGGGCCACCCCGCAGTTGGGGCTGATCTCCCGGGGGCCGGGAACCAGCACGGCCCGTTGGCCTGCCCCGAGCAGGAGCTTCTCCGCCCGCAGGGCGTGATGGGAGCCGAAGAAGGTGACCACCCCCTCCAGGCCCCGGATGTTCGCCTCGACTCTCCGATGCCGGCGGCCCACGGCGCTACTCCGCAGCCCGAGGGCCGCCGGCCGCACGGCCGGCATCCCGGGCCAGGCGCAACAGGCCACGGCCGGCCGCGCGCGCCTGCGCCTCCCGCGTGAAGGGCCCCCAGCTCAGGCGCACGGTCCCGTCGGGGAAGGTCCCGAGGGTGCGGTGGGCCCGGGGGGCGCAGTGCAGGCCGATACGGGTCAGCACCCCGGCCTCCGCCTCCAGCCGCCGCCCGGCCTCCGACGGGGAAAGCCCGGCGATGTTCACTGAGAGCACCCCGACCTGCCCTTCTCCATCCCCGGGGCCGTACGCAGTGATTCCCGGCTCCTGCTTCAGCATCTCGAGTAGGATCGACAGAATCCCGCGGTCGTGGGCGGCCACGTCCTCCACGCCCCGGCCTCGCAGGTAGCGCAGGGCTGCGCCCAGTCCGGCCAGGCCGTGCACGTTGAGGGTCCCGCTTTCGAAGCGGTCCGGCAGGAACTCCGGCTGCTCCTCCCGGTCCGAGCGGCTCCCGGTGCCGCCGAACGCCAGGGGCCTCACCGCGGCCGGGTCCCTGATGTACAGCCCGCCCGTGCCCTGGGGCCCCAGGAGCCCCTTGTGGCCGCTGAAGGCCAGGAAGTCGACCCCGAGCTCCTGCACCGCCAGCGGCAGGCACCCGGCGGTCTGGGCGGCGTCCAGCAGAAAGAGCACCCCTCGGGGACGGCAGAGGCGCCCTACCGCAGCCGCATCGATCACGGTCCCGCAGACGTTGGAGGCGTGGTTCAGGGCCACCAGCCGGGTGTTGTCCCTGAGGGCCGCGGCCACGGCCTCCGGGGCCAGCCGGCCGGCGGCGTCGGCCTGGACTACCGTGACCTCGACCCCCTTATCCTGAAGGGCGGTCAGGGGGCGCGCCACCGAGTTGTGCTCCATGCTCCCCGTGACCGCGTGATCCCCGGGCCTCAGGGTCCCGAGCAGGGCCAGGTTGATGGCTTCGGTGGCGTTCTTGGCGAACACCAGGTGAGCCGGGTCGCGGACGCCCAGGAGCTCGGCCAGGAGCTCCCGAGTTTCCAGGACGATCCGCCCGGCCTCGATGGCCCGCGCGTGTCCGGAGCGCCCGGGGTTGCCCCCCCCGCGGCTGAGGTATCGCCCCAGGGCCTTGAGCACCCCCGGTGGCTTGGGCCAGGAAGTGGCGGCGTTGTCGAAATACAGCTGTCTCACGGCGTCACGGCCCGCAGTGTCCCGATCTTCTCCACGTTGGAGAACCACTCCTGGTAGAAAAGGTGGGTCGGGCGCTTGGTCCCCTCCAGGAGCACCCGGTAGCCGCCCTCGACCTCCAGAACCTCCAGCTCCTTGCTCCAGCTGAAGATCGTGCAGGCCCCGAGCAGGCGCCCATACGCCTGCACCCGCCAGGCGGACCGGGCCTCCAGATCCGCCACGGGCAGACTGGCCGGCGGCGCGCCCGGCCCGGCCACTCTGCGGGCGGCCACCCCGTGGAGCTTGAGCCAGATCCCGCCGTAGCCGAGCTCGGCATTGAGACGCTGCACGAACTGCTCCCTCGGCGTCGGGGCGGCAGCAGCCGGCCCGGCGCTCACCCCTTCCTTGTAAGGCACATGGGCCCGGCCGGCCCAGTCCGGCTCCACGGCGATCTCCCAGGCTTCCTCGTACAGCCCCCGGTCCAGCATCAGGTAGAAGGAGCGCACCGTGTCCTCCGGCGTGGCGGTTCCGGGCATCTCCTCCCGCATGCTCCTGGCGTATACCAGGGTCGTCGAGATCAGGGCGTCCCCGCCGACCAGGCGGACCACCGCCCCCCCGAGAAACAGGAGAGCGATCAGGGGAATCAGCCAGGTTCGGCGTACCGTCGGCCCTCCGGGCCGCCGGGCGGTCGCGCCCGTGTTCGGCCGCCCGGGACTCTCAGCCATGCCTCTTCTTGAGCTCGTCCAGGAACACCGCCAGGATGATGATGCTCCCCGTGACCACCAGCTGCCACATGGTGTTGACCTCCAGCATCCCCAGGCCGTTCTGGATGATCCCCAGGATCAGGACCCCGAGGAAGGCCCCGAGCAGGTTTCCGATGCCGCCGGCCAGGCTGACCCCGCCCAGAACCACCGCGGCCACCACCTGGAACTCGAAGCCGATCCCCGCGGTGTGTACGGCCGAGCCCAGCCGCGAAGCCAGGAGAAGCGCGCTAACCGAGGCCAGGACCGAGCAGAGGATAAAAGCGGTCAGCTTCATCCGTTCGGGGCTGATGCCCATGGCCCGGGCCACGGAGGGGTTTCCCCCTACGGCGTACAGTCGCCGCCCAAAGGTGGTGCTGCGGAGAACCCACATGAACAGCAGCAGGATCGCGAACATCAGGATCGCGGTGTAGGGAAGAAAGCCGAAGAGCTTGCCGTTGCCGACCAGGAAGAACAGGTCCTTTCCGGATTGGTCTGAAATGGGGACCTTTCCGGTGACCAGGTACACGAAGCCCCTCAGAAGGTAATACATCCCCAGGGTCGTGATCAGGGAGTTGACCTTGAGGCGGGTCACGATCAGCCCGTTGACCACCCCGACCACTGCGCCCGCCGCCAGGGCCACGATCGCCCCGAGCCAGAAGCTCCCTGTGGCGTTCATGACCACCAGCAGCGGCAGCGCGACGAGCGCCTGGAGCGAGCCGATCGAGATGTCGACCTCCCCCGAGATCAGCAGCATCGACAGGCCCACCGCCGCCACCAGGGTCATGGAGATCTGGCCCAGGATGTTGGAGAGGTTGCGTACGGTGAAGAAGTACGGCGAGGCCACGCTGAAGATCACGAACAGTACGGCCAGCATCACCAGCAGGCCCAGTTCGCCGACCGAAACGAAACGCCTGAAGAAGCCTGCGGGCTTCTTCTCCGCCTGATGAATCGCTCTAGTCCCAGCCATGGGTCATTCCCCCCCTACGATAGCCGCGGCCAGGACTTTCTCCTGGGTGGCCTCGTCTTTGTCGAACTCCCCGGTGATCCGTCCGCCGCTCATGACCAGGATGCGGTCGCTCACCCCCAGGAGCTCCGGCATCTCCGAGGTCATGACCAGGACCGCCAGGCCCTCTCTGGCCAGCTCGTCGACGAGCTTGTGGATTTCGGCCTTGGCGCCCACGTCGATGCCCCGAGTGGGCTCGTCCAGGATGATCACCTGGAGCTTCTTCATCAGCCACCGGGCCAGGAGCACCTTCTGCTGGTTGCCGCCGCTCAGGTACTCGACCTTGTGGCGCAGGGAAGGGGTCTTGATGCTGAAGCGGTTCACGAACTCTTGGGAGCGCTCCTGCTCGTCCCGCCGGCGTATGAAGCCCATGGTGGCAAACTCCTTGAGGGAAGGGAGGGTGATGTTCTGAGTAACTGACATCTGCAGCACCAGCCCTTCCTCCTTGCGATCCTCGGTGAGCAGTCCCACCCCCGAGCGGGCCGACTGCACTGCGGAGCCGAGCTTGAGGCGCTGATCCCGCACGGAGACCTCTCCGCCGGTGGCCGGGTCCAGACCGAAGATGGCCTTGGCCAGCTCGGTGCGCCCCGCCCCCAGGAGCCCGAAGACTCCTACCACCTCCCCGGCGCAGACTTCGAAGCTCACCTCTCTCAGCTTCTTCTCCGTGGACAGCTTCCGGACCTCCAGCACCGCTTCGCCCTTGCCCGAATGGGTGCGGGGAAACAGGGTCGTGATCGAGCGCCCGACCATGTCCGTGACCACCTGGTCCGTGTTGGTCTCTGCCACCTCCCGGGTGGAGATGAGCTTGCCGTCCCGGAACACGGTGACCCGGTCGCAGAGCTCGAACACCTCCTCGAGCTTGTGGGTCACGTACAGCACCCCGATGCCCATGGCCTTCAGGCGCCGGATGGCCTCGAAGAGTGACTGGATCTCGTTTGGCGTCAGGGCCGAGGTGGGCTCGTCCATGATCACGACCCTGGCCTCGTGGGAGAGGGCGCGGCCGATTTCCACCATCTGCTGCTGCGAGACCGTGAGGTTGTGAATCGGAGTGGAAGGGTTCAGATCCAGACCCACGGACCTCAGGATCTTCCCGGTCTCGCCGTTCATGGTCTTCCAGTCGATGGTCCGGTTGCCCTTGAGGGGGAAGGATTCCAGGAACACGTTCTCCGCCACGGACATGTAGGGGATGAGGGCCAGCTCCTGGAACACGACCTTGATGCCCAGGTGCAGGGAATCCGAGGAGGAATGCAGCTCGATGGGCCGGCCCTCGAACAGGACCTCTCCGCCGTCTTTGCGGTAGACCCCGGCCAGGATCTTGATCAGGGTCGACTTGCCCGCCCCGTTCTCGCCGACCAGGGCCTGCACTTCCCCCCGGCGCAGCGACAGGTCCACCGCATCGAGGGCCTGCACCCCTGGAAACTCCTTGCTGACCTTCTTCACTTCGAGGATGTATCCGTTTGTCTCGTTCATGCTGTCTCCCAATAGGACGGTGCCACCATCAGGCAAAACCACCGCTAGGTGGTGATGATCTTGGAGCGGGCGATCTTGCGACGGTTGTCGATGTACACCGCCAGGATGATCACGATGCCGCTGATCACGATCTGCAGGTCCTGGTTCCAGCGCAGGAGAATGATCCCGTTGTTGATGACCCGCAGAATCAGGATGCCGATCAGCGTCCCGATCAGGGTCCCCTCCCCGCCGCCCAGGCTCGTCCCCCCGAGGATTACCCCGGCGATCACCGAGAGCTCGAAGCCCTGGCCGGCATTGGGCTGTCCGGAGTTCATGCGGGACACCAGGATCACCCCCGCCACCGCGGCCAGGATCGAGTTCATCACGAAGGTCAGGATCTTGAGCCCGTCCACGTTGATACCGGAAATCTTGGCGGCGGTGTAGTTGCCGCCGGTGGCGTACAGGCTTCGCCCCAGGACCGACCGATTGATGACAAACAGGAAGATCACGTACAGCACGATCATGATCAGGAGCGGGATCGGCATGAAGCCCACGTAGCCGTTACCGATCTGGAAGAAGGCGTTCAGGCCATGGTAGTTCTGTACCGCCTCGATCTTGTAGAGGTACACGGACCCTCGGAGGATCATCATCATGGCGATCGTGCCGATCAGGGAGTTGACCTTCAGCTTGGTCCGCACCAGGCCGTTGATCAGCCCGGTCGCGGCCCCGAGTCCCAGGCCCGCCAATACCCCCAGGAGCACGCTGCCGGTCTTGTTGGTGATGTCCATCGTGACCACACCCACGAAGGCCACCAGACTGCCGATGGACAGATCCACCTCCCCGGTAATGAGGAGCATGGTCATGCCGATGCCGGCGATGACCGCCATGGAGCTGTCCCTCAGGATGTTGAGGATGTTCGTTGTGCTGTAGAACCTCGGGGTCCCGATCGAGATCAAGACGGAAATGATCAGCAGCACCCCCACCAGCATGATCTCGTTGAACAGGATCAGCCTGCCGAAGAGGCTCTGCTTGGGCTTGGCCGTGGCTTCCAAGGTCTTCTCCTTGCTCCCAGGACGGCAGGGCCCCGGCCCATCCCTGCTCATGAGCAGGGATGGGGAGCGGGTGCCTTGCCTTCTAGTCTTCTAGTACTTGCCGCACTGCGGCTCGCGCGGGATCGCGTTGACCGCATCCCAGTTGATCGTGCGCACCTCGCCGCTCAGGGAGTAATACTTGTTCCAGTTCTCGGTTGTCAAGGCGAAGGTGGGGGTCACGTAGTGCTCGGGAACGCTCTCGCCGTTGTGCAGCTTGACCGCCATGTTGATGCACTCGTACCCGACCGCCTCGGGGAACATGGCCGCCTCGACCTTGTACGGGCCGCCTTCCTGCATCGCGTGAATGAAGGCGTTGCCTTCACCGCCGGTGCCGCAGACCACGAGCTTCTTCTCGTCCAGGCCGGCGGCGCGGTAGGCCTGCAGGGCCCCCAGGGCGGAGTCGTCGTTGCAGCCATAGATCACGTTCACGTTCGGGTCCGCCGTGAGGGCGTCGGTGGCGACCTGCAGGGCCTGGTCCTTGAGGCCCTGGCCGTCGATCCGATGCACGAGCACAGCGTCAGGGATGATCGTCTTCAGCCCGTCCATGAAGCCGTCCACCCGCAGGATGCAGGGGCGCAGCATGGGCAGGTCCACCGCCAGGACCCGGGCCTTGCCGCCCAGGCTGGCCTTGACGTACTTGCCGGTCTCCACCCCGCCCTTGTAGCCGCAGTCGTAGTCGCAGATGGCCACCATGGTGATCATGCCTTCGACCGCGCTGGCCTCGATGACCAGCGGGACCCCTTCGGCCTTGGCCTTCTTGACGATCGGCACGGCCCCTTCCTGCTGTGCCGGGGTAAGGATGATCACGTCCACGTTCTTGGCGATCAGGTCCTCAGCCAGAGAAACCTGCCGCGCCATGTCCTGGTTGGAGTCCAGGATTACCAGCTCGATGCCCAGCTCCTCGGCCCGGGCCTTCATGCCCTTCTGCACGTTCTGGTACCACTCGTGCATCATGTAGTTGCCGATCCAGCCGACACGCTTGGGGATCCTGCCGGCCGCCGCGGCCTTCTCCTCGCCGCCGCCCGCGAAGGCGACGCTCGCGGTGAACAGCAGCGCCAGGAGAACGACTGCCAGGACTGTGAGTTTTCGCTTCATCGAAAACCTCCTCCTCTTCGAACGTTTATTCCTGCACTGTTCAACGAACAGTGGATTCCCTATCGAGCCCGCCTGCGGGGTTCCCACCCCCGGCGGGCACAAGCCCTCACGCCAGCTTCAGGGGATAGCTCCCGTGTTTCCTGGCCACTTCGATGTAGGCCTGGATGTTCTCCAGGGGGATGTCGTCGTGGAGGCTGTGATCCGTGGCCAGGACGTAGCCGCCCCCGGGTCCGGCTACCTTGAGGCACTCCAGGGCTTCCTGCCTGACCTCCTCCGGGGTGCCGGTGACCATGGTAGTCTTGTTGTTGATGTTGCCGATGGGACAGAGCTTGCCCCGGTAGCGGTCCTTGATGGTCTTGAGGTCCATGCTGGCCGCCCGCTCCACGGGGTGGAAGCCGTCGATCCCGGTCGCCACCAGGTCGTCCATGACCGGCCAGAGATTGCCGTCGTTGTGCATCATGACCGGCAGGCCGTAGCGCTTCATGCCCTGGACGATCTCGGTGAAGGGCTTGATGAAGAACTGCCGCAGGTGCGCCGGAGACATCAGGAGGCCGGTCGTGCCGCCCCAGTCATCGGCGATGGCGAAGGCGTGGATCCCCCCCGCCTCGTGGGCGATGCGCACCGCCTCCAGGGTCCACTGGACGTAGGCGTCGCACATCTCCGTGATCAGCTCGGGGTCGTCGTACACGGTCAGGGAGAGGTTGGCCAGGTCCATGAAGTACCAGTACATCATGGTGAACGGCCCCAGGAAGCCGGCGATGATCGCCAGATCGCTCTCGTTGGCCTTGACCGCATCCTGGATCATCTTGACCCGGTGGGGTGCCTGTGGGTCGGGCAGGCGGTAGTTCTTCCAATCCTGGCGGTTCTTGATGGGCACGTCGATCTGGACCATGACTGGCCAGCCGTCCTTGACGTAGGTGATGCCCCACTCGTCCTGGTAGTGCGCGCCCTTGGCGTGGGGCTCCTCCTCGAAGCCGCAGTAGCCGTTGACGGGCATGAACTGGGCATCCAGCCCCAGCGTGGCGGCCAGCTTGACCTGGGCCGCCCCGTCGTACAGCTCGGTGGTGTAGCCCAGGAGCTCCTTCTGCAGCCTCGGGGAAAACAGAAAGTCGAACACCGGCACGCGATCCGGGGTGCCGTGGTTCAGGGCAGTGACGAAGCGTTCCCAGGGTTTCATGGTGTTTCTCTTCCTCCTAAAACTCGAAGCTCATGAATGTCTCGTACATCACCCGGATGTTCTCCAGGGGCGTGTCCGGGGAGATCTCCCCGCAGGCGATGATCCCGCCTTTGGCCGACCCCAGGTGGGTGAACACCTCCCGAATGTGGGCCCGTACTTCCTCCGGGGTCCCGAAGGGCACGATCCTCTGCCGGTCCAGGTCGGTGCGGAAGCACACCCTGCCCCGGAAGCGCTTCTCCAGGCGCTCCAGGCCGATGACCGCCGCCTGGCAGTTCAGGACCCCGACGCCGATGTCGATCAGGTCCGGGATGATCTCGATGATGTTCCCGTCGGAGTGGAAGTGGACGTCCACCCCCGCGGCGGTCACTTTCTCGAACATGGCCCTGTAGGCGGGCTTGAAGAACTCCCGCCACTTCTCCGGGGCGATCAGCAGGCGCCCCTGGTCTCCCCAGTCGTCGGCGAAGTGCAGCCCGTCGTACTCGTAGGCCAGCCACTTGTCGATCCACCTGAGGTTGAACTCCAGGAGATCGTCCCGAAGGCGGTACACGTCCTTCGACCCGTCAGCCAGGTCCATGAACAGGTTCTCCATGCCCCGCAGCTGCTGCATCTCCTCGAAGAAGGTGATCCAGGCCCCCCGGGCATAGTAGTCCTCGCTGCGGCCAGCCATGTGCCCGCTGTACAGGCGGCTCTCCGGCGGCCCGGCGCTGAACTCCGGCCACTGGAAGCTGTCGTAGCTGCCCCAGTCGGCCAGGGGCCACTCGATCGGGATGCCGCACACCCCCTCCTCGGTCACGTTCCAGAGGGTGCCGAAGTCGTCCCGGTTCACCCCCCCCTTGTACAGGGGCGGGTAGTCCGCCGGGTGCATGTCCGGAAGGTAGGCCCAGCCGAAGTCCTCGTGCACGCCTTCCAGGATCTCGTCGAGGGCTCGACCGTACTTCTTCTGGGTGGCCGGAAGGATGGCGTGGGAGATCGGCGGCCGGTCCGGGTAGTCGAAGCGGATGGCCCGCTGCACGCGCTCTCTGCTCTTCACTTGGTGACCTCCTGGCAGGCGGGCTCCTGGCCCCCGGCCTCCTGGCAGGATTCCCGAACGACCAGCTTCGGGTGAATCAGAAAATGGTGGCCCTCTTCGGGCGCCTGGCCTCGCTGCAGCATCTCCAGGAGGCCCCGGGCGGCGATCTCGCCCATCCGGAACTTCGACTGGTGGACCGTGGTCAGGGGAACCCGGGTTATGGGGGCCAGGTAGATGTCGTCGTAGCCGATGATCGACACGTCCTGCGGGATGCGCACCCCGTGCTCGAACAGGCATTCCATTGCGCCGATCGCCGTGGTGTCGTTGACCGCCACGATCGCCGAGGGCAGGGCGGCGACGCCTCGCTCGCGGATGAACTCCCCGACCAGGCGATAGCCGTCCTCCCGGAAGGCCGCATCTCCCAGGAGAATCTGGTCCGAGAGGGAGAGGCCCTTCTCGGCGACGGCCTGCTTGAAACCCTCCAGGCGGTCCCGGGTGCCCTGCACGCGGTTGGAGCTCAGGACGAGGAAGCGCCGGTGGCCGAGGCCCAAGAGGTAGCGGGTGGCCATGTATCCCCCCAGGCGGTTGTCGCTGTCGATCCAGCTGATTGCCGGGTCTTCGCTCTTGGCGTTCAGGATGAAGAAGGGCACCCCGCGTCTCTTGAGGATGTTCACGGCCAGGGAGTCGGCCTCCACGGGCGTCAGCAGGATGCCGTCGACCTTGTAGCGCAGCAGGGTTCGGGTCAGCTCCAGCTCTTCCTCGCAGACGAACCCGGAGCTGGTCAGGACCATGGTGTAGCCCCCGGCCTTGAGCACGGTTTCGATCCCCTTGGCCACCTGGGTGTAGAAGGGGTTCATGATGTCTTCGAGAACCACCCCGATCGAGTGGGTCGTCCGCTTGGACAGGCTGCGGGCGATGTAGTTGGGCTCGTAGCTGAGGGAGCGCACCGCTTCGAGCACCCGGGTGCGGGTCTTCTGGCTGATGCGCGGGGAGTTGCTCAACACCCGGGACACCGTGGCCTTCGAGACCCCCGCCACCCTGGCCACGTGCTCCATGGTCGGCGCCGAGCTCGCTGCCCTGGCCTGTGCGGCAACATGGCCGCCGCTGTCTGCCCCTGTCACCGTGCCTGCTCCCGCACCGTCATGCCTCGTAGCCCCCGAACTCGTCGACCAGCTCCCGGACCCGCCTGACCCGGCTGGCCAGGCCGTCCGGAGGTACCTGGTCGGCCACCCCCAGGACGTAGCGGGGCTCTTTGCGCATCACCGACAGCACGTGCTTGACCAGGCGCTCGAACTCCATCTCGCTGGTCTGGGCGGTGAAGTATGCCCCGGGGATTCCTCCCCAGGCGATGGTCTTCGAGTCCCCGAAGTAGCCAGCCCAATCCTCGACGGCCAGGTCCCCGGTCGGGGCCGGGGTCAGGGCCTCGATGAAGGTGAAGCCCACCGCGGCCTCCTGGCGCAGCAGGCCCTTCAGGGTGCCGTCCATGTGGATGCACGAGAGCTTGCCGGCCGCGTGGATCTTGTTCTTCCAGTCGGTCTGGTACTCCTTCATGAAGAGCTCGAAGAAGGTGGGTCCCACCACCTCCGCCGACAGGTTCTCCGGGGTCATGATGATCTCCGCCGGGCTCTGGAGCACGAGCTCCACGGCCCGGTCCATACTCGCCTTGATGCCCCCGAGGGTGTCGGCCAGCTCGTCGGGGGCGCCCATGAAGATGTCCACCACGTTCTCGATCCCCGCGTCGATGGCCACCATGTTCATGAACGGGCTGCGGTGGGTGTAGCAGAGCACCACCCCGTAGTCGCCCACCTGCTCCCGGCGCAGCTCCGCCTGGGCGTAGTCGGGCTCGTACTCCATGTGCTCGAACAACCAGCGGTAAGCGGGGAGGTCCGCGGCGGTCTTGACCAGGCGTTCGATCGGAGCTTCGGAGGATGTGGTGTCGCTCCAGTACCAGCACTCCCTCAAGGTGCCCTTGGGGGTCTGGATGCTCCGAAAGCGGTTGTTGCCCTCGGTCCAGTTCCGGACCTCGCACTCCCGGGGCACCTCCTTGAAGGGAAAGTATCCCTGGAGGTAGAACCCTGCCCCGAGCTCCCGATGCCAGTCCAGGTAGGCGTCGCTGGTCCTGAAGTCCCGGGGTCGCTCCCCCCGGGCGATCAGCGCGGCCGCCCAGTAGTCCAGGTCCGCAAACCAGGGCACCTGGTCGGGCTGTCCGCCCTTCAGGATCGTCAGAACGCGTTCCCTCGGAGTCATTCCCGCTCCCACGAAGAGCTCCGGTGATTGAGCTCCCTGATCCGAATCGAAAGTCGCTGATTGAACGTGCCGGTGTGCAACCGGTTGCACTATTCTCGCTCAGGTTTGGTCTGCTGTCAACCGTCTTCTTCGCCGAATCTTCACAAATTCCGCGCATCCGGGAGGATTCCCGGAAGGCCGTTCCCGGATGGAAACAACACAGGCGGGGCTGCCTGCCCGCAGACAGGGCTGTCGCGCCGGCCGCCCGGCGTCGACAGCCCTCGTTTCACGATATGGTTTGCAGCGCTCTTGCCGTCCTGCTACTTGGCCACGATCACCTGGGCGGCCGATTCCACCTCCCCGCTGCCCACGTTCAGGAGCCTGGAAAAGACCACGTAGCTGCCGGTCATCTCCATGACCGCACCCGTAAGTATGTAGTCCGCATTCAGCGATCGGCCCACCTCGAGGGCATTGATCTTGTCGCTCAGAGAAGCGGCGTCGAAGCCCCTGCTGCGAAGCGCCGCCGCCATCGTTCCCGGCTGCACCAGGCGAACGGTTCGCACCTGGGTGATCTCTACGAATACCATGTCGGAGAGCTGCGCCACCAGGCTCGGGGAGACGGATCCCTGGGAGGCGAAGTCGCTTACCGCCACGACGCCGGTCTTCCTGCCGCGCAGGTCCAGCACGATCTCCCGGCAAAGGCTGGCGAAATGGTCCTCGAGGGAGCGCTGCGGCGTGGGCGGCCGGATCTCCATGTCACGTCCCAGGCTTCGGATCTGCTCCTCCGCAATCTGCAGCTCCCGACCGAGGGTCTCGGCGTAGTTGTCCAGAATGGCGATGGGCTTGTCGAAGCCCCGGTCGTCCAGGCGCATCCGTGCGTTGACCAGCTCCTTCTTGGTCTCCAGGGTGAGATCGAAGGCTTCCCGAAGGCGGGCCGGGCTCTTCCCGGAGTAGTACAGATCCCCGATCGTCTTGAGGTTCTGGGCGAAGTGCAGCATCGTCCCGGAATGCAGAACCATGCCGTCGGAGAAACCCGCAACCGGCGGAGGTCCTTCCACGAAGCTGACCTGCAGCGTGTACGGTCCGGCCTCGTGTACCCTGCCGTACAGGTCTTCGTAGCTCAGGCGGAAGCGGGCCACGTCCATGAGCCCGGTGAAGCGCTGGGGGCGGATCCGCACCTGGGCCATGATCGTCTCGTAGTCCCCGTGATGCAGGGTGGACAGGTAGTACCGTATCGTGCTCCCGCTACGGCGGTTCTCGTAGCCCCAGGTGTCCAACACTTCCACGTCGACCAGGAACTCGAGGGTCATCTCCACGTTCCGGGCCAGGGCCACGACCATTCGGTCCAACTCGCTGCCGAAGGTCTTCTCCATTTCCTCCCGGTCCGAAATGAAGCGGGAGCTGCCCCCCCCGACCTTGCCCATTTGGACCATGAGCTCCAGGTCGAAGGACTGGCCAACCCCGATGGTGGAGACGGTGACCCCCTGGGCGCAGAAGCTCTCGGCGACATTGAGAATACTCACCCGGGAGTTGCCGCAGGTGTCCTGGCCGTCAGAGAGGAACATGACCCGGTTGGTGTACTCCCGGTTCAGGTTCTTCATGACCTCCAGGCACCCCAGCTCGAGGCCCGCCCGGATGTTGGTGCTTCCCGCGGGAGTGATCGAATGCACGGCCCGACGGAAGCGTTCCCGGGTTTCCCGGGAGCTCATTCGGGTGGCCGGGAACACGACCTTGGCCGTATTGTCGAAGATCACCAGGGAGACGTAGTCCACCGGCCGTACCCGCTCGATGAAGATGTCGAAGGCACTCTTGACCCAGTTGAGCTTGTCCGCGTCCGCCATGGAGCCGCTGTGGTCGATCACGAAAGCCAGGTTCATGGGGGTAAGCTCTTCGTATTCCATCTTGCCGGCCTGGATCCCGATCTGGAACACTTCCTCCTGGCCCTCCGTCGAGAGCTGCCTGCGGCCGGAGTACATGGTGACCCCGAGCCGTGAATCGGGCAGCGGATAGTGGTAGTCCACCGCCGCGACGTACGAGTCGATGTGCACTTCCCCCGGGGGCACGATCACCCCCCGTTCTGCCAGGTAGCTGCCCCGACCGCTGCTCCCGGCAGCCGCTTCCGCGGCCCCGCCGGCCCACACGACCGCCGGCACCAGGCCGGCGCACACGACCAGAATCGAAAGCAACTGTCTCATCACGCTTCTCCTTTCCTTCTCGCAGAATTCCGGGGCTCCCACGAGCTCCCGTCCTACAAGGAATTGCAGGAAGCGTGCCACACGGGGATACTCTGTATTTGTCTACGAAAAAGGGAAATAGCTAAGATTGCAGGGGAAGTACCGGAATCAACCGGGGCTCCGCCGCCCCTGGACCCGGGGGTGTATTTCCTTACGATCCCAGGAGGTGGGGCCCGCCGGAGCGACGGGACGGAGACAAAGATTGAGGAGGGTTGGATCGAGGTCGGGAGGCGGACGTACCCGTCGCCCGGGTGCTACAGACCCTGCTTCAGGGCCGCCTCGATGGCCTTCAGCACGACCCTGCTCGAATACGTGGCCCCGGTCACCGCGTCCACCTGCAGGCTCTGTTCCGCCAGGACCCGCCCCAGGATCGCGTCCGCGCCGTGGTCCGGGCCGTGGAAATGCCTGAGCAGCTCGATCCCGGTGATCCTGCCTCCCTCCACCGATACCCTCACCTTGGCGGTGACCGGGAAGTTGGACTGGGATCCCTGGTAGCGGCCGTCCCTGACATCGCTCACCGCAATGTGCTCCACCGTGAGGGACTCAATCTCCTCCAGGCCGCTGCAACCGCCGAGCCCCAGGCCTCCGGCGGCGCACGCGAGGACCAAAATGAACCTGCCGAGCATTCTCATGGCTGCCTCCAAGATGATTCTCCCGGGCAGCATACACCCAACGGAGCCTCCTGTTCAGCCCGCGGTTTCGAGGCGTCCCAGCGCCGCCTCGACGTGGATTCGGGAGGTATTCAGGAAGGGAATCCCGAGCTCGTCGCGAGGAAACATGATCGGAAGCTCGGTGCATCCCAGGATTAGGCCGTCGATGGATTCCTGGTCCTTCAGACGCCGGATGATCTGGAGAAAACGCGTCCGGGTTTCGGCGACGACCCGGCCCTCCTCCAGCTCGGCGAAGATCCTCTCGTGCACGTACCGCTGCTCCTCCGGCGAGGGAACGATCGTGGCCAGCCCGGCCCGGGCGAACACCTTGGGGTAGAAGTCCGCGGCCATGGTGAAGGCCGTGCCCAGCAGTCCCAGGCGCCGGAGTCCCAGCTCGGACGCCCGGGAGCAGGCGGCCTCCACGATGCTCACCAGCGGCACCGGAGAGCGGGCGGCGATTTCGTCGAAGTAGCGGTGGGGCGTGTTCGAGGCGATCAGGGCCAGGGTGGCACCGGCCCGGTGGACGGCCCCGACCGCGGCAAGGAGCATCTCCACCAGCGCGGCGTGGCGCTGCTCCTCCTGGAGCTCGAGCATCCGGCTCAGGCTCACGCTGTACAGCACCGCCTCCGGGAACTCTCCGCCATGCCCGGCCCGGTAGCCCTCCAGGAACAGGCGGTAGTAGTCGACCGTGGACTCTGGCCCCAACCCCCCGACGATGCCCAGCATGGCCATGAGCGTCTCCTTCCGGGGAAACAGCGTAGCGCGGCTGGAGCCGGCCTGGCAAGGCGGCGAAGGAACAGGCCAGGCCACGTCGACGGCCCGCGGCTCCTGACTGGAGCCGGTGGTCTTGATCGGATCCCCTCCCGGAGCCCATACTGCTGGAGCCGACTTCCCGTCGGGCAATTCGCGGTCGGCAGGCAGGTAAGCAGATGCGAGGGACCCTGAAGTGTTTCGCCGAAGAGCTGGGCGGCCGGCAGTACAACACCATGCCGGTCGGCTTGCGGGTCATCGAGGTCGGGAGGATCGTCGGCTCCCTCGACAAGTGCGATGAGCTGGGGCGGGATTTCCGGCCCCGGGGCCGCACCCACCGCAAAGAGCGCCACCGGAGGACCCGCATGGACCGCATGTTCACGAGTTACGATGCCGGATCCTCGCTGCCGCCCATCGACGTGTATCTCTACGGTGGCGAGTACTACGTGGTGGACGGCCATCGCCGGGTGGCATCCGCCATCGCCGCCGGGCGGGAGTTCATCGACGCCAACGTCACCGAAGTGGTGCTGATGGATGATCGCCGTTCCCAGGAAGGAGCCCTGTCCCGGCGGGCCTTCGAGCAGGAAACCGGTCTCACGAAGGTCCGCCTGGCCAACGAGGCAGGCTACCGTTTCCTGCTGAAGGAAATCGAAGGGCAGCCCGGCGGCGGGGATCTCCGGGAAAAGGCCAGGCAGTGGTACTCCCGGGTCTACCTTCCCGCCTGCAAGGCCATCGAGAGGGCCGGGCTACCGGAGCTGTTCCCGGGCATGCGGGAAGGGGATCTCTTCGTCATGGTCCTGCGTTTCCACCGCGAGCTCGACTCGGGATTCGAGAAGAGCGGTGATTTCGAGGCGGTCTTGTCCCGCTTTCTCGCCGCCCGCGGGAGACTGCGTTTCAGGCTCGGTCGGTGTCCCATCTGGAGGGTAATTTCCCGCCTGTTCGGATAGCCACGGCCGAACCTGGGCCCGCGGAGCGTCGTTGCAGCCCCTTGGGTCCGCTTCCTTTCCTTAATACGCCCCGGAATGCCGCCGAAAATCGTGATATAGTCGTGTATGACTGGCCTGATTATGATTGTGTGGCGGCCACAGGAGCCGCGCACCTAAAAAGACCAATTCCCGAAAAAAGTCACGGCTGCAGGGAAGGCTGCAGCGGGGAGAAACGCTGGGGCGCGCCGACGAGGCTGAGGGTTCGGTGTTCCACGTTGGCGGACGAGCGGAGAGCTCTGAGACCGCCCTCAGACTGGGAGGCAGAGCCGGGACCCGCGCGCTGTTGCGGCACCTGAACTTGAACTGCGGGAATGCTCCCCGTGCCGGCGAGATCGCGCTCCGCGGCGGAGAATCGCGAGTGACGAGATCGGGGAGGTTGACGGAACCGGATGACCGGTCGGAGGCATGCGCACACGAGACTCTCCTCTTCGGCGGGTCGGCCTGGTTCCATATTCCTGGCGGCGCTTGTCCTTCTGGTGGCCTTTGCGGCCGTCCCGACTGCTGAAGCTCAATCCTGGTACGACAGCGGCTGGAGCAGCCGCCAACGCATCACGATCGACAGCGACGCCGCGGCCTACGGCTTGAGCGGCAGCCTCACCGAATTCCCATTTCTGGTCAAGATCACGAATGCGGCCAACGACCTGTTCGTCAAAGCCCAGAGCGATGGCGACGACATCCTGTTCACCGCCTCGGATGGGGCCACGAAGATCCCGCACGAGATCGAGAGCTTCAGCCTCAGCGCCGGCTCGGAAGACCTGACCGCCTGGGTGCTGCTCCCGACGTTCAGTCACAACTCCGACACCGTCATCTACATGTACTACGGTAACCCGGCGGCGGGAAACCAGCAGAGCCCTTACGCCGTCTGGGACGGCAACTACTCCAGCGTCTGGCACCTCCGGGAGAACGGCGGGGTGTCGGAGTACCGGGACAGCAGCCGCAACGGCAACACCATGATCGGCGGCACTGTGACCACCAACCGAGCGCCAGCCCAGACCACAGATGCCGTAGCCGGGTTCGCCCAGGACTTCCCGAACACGGACGACGTGATCGACGTGGGCGGCTGGGACGTGAGCGGCAACGCCCTGACCCTCTCTGCCTGGTTCAACCACACTGCCGGTACCGCCGATGACCGCTTCATCTCCAAGGCCAACGGTACTCCCAACGCCAACACCTGGTGGCAGCTCGGCCTGAGCGGCGGAAGCGCCCTGCGCTTCCGCCTGATGACCGGCGGGGTCTCCGTGGACTACAACGCCGGGGCGATCACCAACGGGGTCTGGACCCTGGCCACGGGGGTCTACGACGGGACCAAGATGAACCTGTACCAGAACGGCACCCTGGTCGGCTCGTGGGCCAAGACCGGTGACATCGACGTGGACCCGGCCGTCCTGGTGGCCCTCGGAAACAATCCCTCCGCGGTCGGCGCCCGCTCGCTGGACGGCAAGCTGGACGAGCCGCGGGTGTCGCGGGTGGCCCGTTCCCTCGACTGGATCCTGACGGACTACCAGACCCAGGTGGCGGCAGCCCAGGGCGCTCCCGCCAGCCCGGACACGGTGGACTCCAGCAGGTTCATCAAGCAGAGAAGCCGCCAGGAGACCTACTACCAGTACCGCCGCAGGGTCACGATCAACAGGGACAGGGTCGTGGGCACGCACATCGACTTCCCCGTCCTGGTCGCCCTCACCCTCGATCCCGCCCACGTGCAGAGCGCCTCCGGCTACGACATCGCCTTCACCGATGCCGCCGGGCGGAAGCTGGAGCACGAGCTGCGGTCCTACAACGGCGGGACCGGGGCCCTGACCGCCTGGGTCAAGATGCCGACCCTGGGCAGCCTGGCCGACACGGACCTCTACGTTTGGTACGGCAACAGCCGCATCACGGCCGATCCCTCCACCACCGCCACCTGGAACTCCGGGTACGCCGGGGTCTGGCACCTGGACGGGGGCTACGGCGACTCGACGGCCAACGGCAACCACGGGACCAACTCCGGCACCTCGGCGACCGCCGGCAAGATCGGGGGAGCGGCCTACTTCAACCCGGCGGAGAGCGACCGTATCCAGGTTCCGGATTCGGCAAGCCTGCACATCGGGGCGAACCTGACCGTGTCCATGTGGATCAGGCCCGATCTGGACGGCGCCTGGCGGACCCTGATCTCCAAGCTCCGCACGGGACCGATCGAGGACCTGTACTGGGCCCTGGACACGAGCAACCAGTTCGACGTCATGCTCGAGGGACCCCGGGGCACGGACTGGTACACCGGGGTGAGCCCGACCGTCGCCACCTGGGACCACGTGGCCCTGACCTACGACGGCTCCTACCTGCGAATGTTTCGCAACGGCAGCCTGGCCGCCTCCCTGGCGGGGACCGGGGCCCTGCAGCTGGCCAACAACACCAACCCCCTGTACTTCGGCTGGAACCAGATCTGGACGAACGAGTACTACTCCGGCTCCCAGGACGAGATCCGCATCTCCAGCGTGGCCCGGAGCGCCAACTGGATCGCCACCGAGTACAACAACCAGAACGACACCAACATCGGCGAGGGGTACTTCATCAAGAGCGTGGAAGCCGAAGAGAGCGCCACGGGCTGGTGGAACTCGAGCTGGAACCAGCGGAAGACCCTGACCCTGAACGCCGACAAGGTGGGAGCCAACAACGTGCCGAAGGACAACAGCGACCTGCGGGACATGCCGGTGCTGCTGTCCTTCACCGACACGGAGATCGCATCGAGCGCAAAGTTCGACGGTTCGGACATCGTCTTCCTGATCGCCGGGCAGAAGCTGGACCACGAGATCGTGCAGCTGGACAGGGCCGCTGGAAAGCTGGTGGCCTGGGTCAAGATCCCGGCCATCAGCTCGTGGTCCGACACCCAGGTGGAGCTCTACTACGGGAACCCCGCGGCGGCGGACCAGCAGAACGTGACCGGCACCTGGAGCAACGGCTTTGTGGCCGTGTGGCACCTGGAGGAGGACGTCCGGGGGTCGGGGGGAACCTACAAGGACAGCTCCTCCTACGGACGGGACGGCACCAGCGGCAGCGTCACCATTTCGGGTGCCCCGACTCTGACGACCGGCAAGATCGCCGGAGGGCAGAGCCTGGACGGGGTGGACGACACCATCACTACCCAGAACCTCTTCGCCAACCCCCAGGACCTGGTGGTGTCCGCCTGGTTCCGGACAGGGACGGCGTCAGGCCGCAAGATCGTGGGCTTCGAGGACACCCGCACGGGCACGGGGAGCAGCGGCTGGGACCGGCAGCTGTGGATCGGCACGGACTCGGACGTGCGCTTCGGCACCTTCGACGACAACTTGAGCCAGATCGACGAGGCCGTGGCGGTGGGAACCTACGCCAACAGCACCTGGCACTACGTGGTGGGCATGCGGGACAACGCCGCGGGGCAGATCCGCCTGTACGTCAACGGGGCGCTGGCCGGGACGCAAGCCAGCGCCAAGGCGGAAACCTACGACGGCTACTGGCGCATCGGCAGCTACAAGCTCCAGGGCTGGACCGCGGGCGGCGACGGCTACTACCCGGGCCTCGTCGACGAGGTGCGCATCTCCAGCGCCATCCGCAGCGCCGACTGGATCAAGGCAGAGTACGTCAACCAGAACGCTCCCGCGAGCAACGTTGTTTTCGACCCCCCGCCCACCCTCTGGACCTGGACCGGCGCCGACGCGGCCAGCTGGTCGGTGGGAGGCAACTGGGACCTGGGCACGGTGCCCAACGACGCCAGCCGCTACGCCCGCATCCCCTCCCCTGGGACCGGTGGACCGCGCCTGGCCGCCGGCATCACCGTGGGACGCCTGACCGTCGAGGCGGGCCGCAGCGTAGACCTGGCCGGCTTCGGCTTGAGCGTGTCCGAGGCGGGCGGCCTGGAGAACCGGGGCACGATCTACTTCAGCGGCGGCACGGACTCCATCAACCGGATGGACGTGGACTCCGGGACCGCGGCTTACCGCACCACCGACACCACGATCGCGGACTTCGGCGACACGGACTACTACAACCTGAGCGTGAACGGCATCACGGCCAACCTGGCCTCGGACGTCACAGTGGCCGGGGACCTGACCCTGGCCGGCGGGGCGATTCTGAACCTGAACGGCCACACCCTGACCGTCCTGGGGAGCCTCTCGGGCACGGGTACGGTGGCCGTGGGCAGCGGAACCCTGGCGGTTAGCGGCGGCATCACGGTGAGCACGCTCACGGCGAGCTCGGGCACGATCCGCGTCGGCGGGGACTTCAACACCGCCTTCACCGCGGGCACCAGCATCGTGAGCCTGGTCGACCCCGGGCGGGCAACCACGATCTACGGCAGCCGCACCTTCTCCACCCTGGAGGTGACCACGCCCGGCAAGACAGTTCTGTTCGCCAGCGGCACGACCCAGACCGTCGGCACGTTTACCGTGGCCGGCACCTCGGGCAGCCAGGTCAGCCTGCGCAGCGCAACCGACGGCGCCACCTGGACCATCAACGCCACCAACCGGTCCGTGGCCTACGCCTACGTCCGGGACAGCATCGCCACCAACACCATCACGGCCACCAACAGCTCCAACGGCG